>Ga0180432_10000552_pt1 | contig 62236 bp, 47 predicted proteins | sample SS_ome_10_FD_132414 | JGI IMG/M metagenome (GOLD analysis project Ga0180432, IMG submission 132414) | Hypersaline lake sediment archaeal communities from the Salton Sea, California, USA - SS_1_MS_2 metaG | ecosystem: Environmental > Aquatic > Non-marine Saline and Alkaline > Hypersaline >... | reverse complement strand
CTGGGCCTGGGATCTGGTGAATACCCGCCAGCCCAGGTAGTCTTCCATCTCTCCTTCGTTAATCAGATCGCCGGCGATGATGACGAACTCCGGGTTGATGATGTCGATGTCGGCCATCACCTCGTACAAATCCCGCACCTCGCTCGTGTCCTCTCCCGCCCCGCTCTCGTCGTTGTACATGTGTGTCGGGAGGTGTGTGTCCGCGATGAAGATGAAGTAGTAGTCGTCCTTGTACTCGGGAATCACATCAACGGCGCTCCGGGTGCAATCGACGATGCCGCCGTCGGCCGTGACCCACAGATCGTAGAGCTCGTAGAGGGACACCGATGGTACCCGCGCCGAGAGCGTCCACCACAACGTCGAAGGATCGTAGGAGGAGGACAGCATCTCCAGAGGAATCTGGACGAGGCCATGCTGCAGCTCGGCCGACCAGCCACTCGTTGCCGGATCGGCCTCACATTCGATGGAGAGCGTATCGCCCGGTCTCACGATGGAGGGGATGTTGACCAACGGGCGCATGATCACCGTGAGCGTGTCGCCGATGGGGATGGGCTCTGTGGCCCCGGGAACAAGATCGAAGTCACAGGTCTCAGCGGTGCCTTCCTCGATCGCGATCCAGTGGTCGTCGCTCAGGTATCCGGCGGCCGAGGCCCAAAGCTGCCAATCGCCCGGCGCGAGTGTGGCCGTTGCCTGACCGGACGCGTCCGTTTCCATGGCGAGATACGGACTGCCCAGATCGTCATGAGCCATGATGCCTGCATCCTCAATGGGTCCGGAAGTCGACTGGTCGGTCACCGTACAGTTGACGGTTCCCGTCGGCGTGCCCTGGATCTGGTGGATCACGGTTGCCACCGAGGCGACATCGCGACCCGCGATGATGAGATCGCGGCCGAAGAGGGCCGAATCACCCGGCGCGAGTGTCACGGTCCTCACGTTCATGTCGGACCAGGCGCCGCCGTGGGGACCCCAGATGTCCCCCAGGGGACTGAGGTAGCCGTAGGAAACCTCGTCGGCCGTCCCGGCAAGCCACGGGATGATCGTGGTGCCGGCGACATCGTACCCGTAGCCGGGCGCGAACTTCTGGCACCCCCCCCAGGCGAAGGCGTCCCCCAGCTCGAAGTTGCTGACGGTACTTGCACCCATGTTCGTCACCGTGGTGGTCAGGACCAGATGCTCCGCGTCCTCTGCCAGCGAGTATTCGGTGATCACGTCCAACGCCGGGTTGTCCGAATCGACGCCCGCGGCGCGAACGATCGCAGGCCCACCGCCGGACCCATCGTCGAGGATCTCCAGCCAGTCGTAGACCGCTTGCCGGGGCCAGGCGTCGTCGAAGTAGGTGTAAAGCTCAGATAAACCGTCGATGCGATCGGTGCTCAATGCGCCGTCGATGACGTTGCCACCGCTCATGGCGTACTGGATCGTGTGCCCCAGGGCGCTGATCACGACGACTACCTGATCGTTTTCCATCATCAGATCGCCCAACTGGCCACCGGCGTTGGAACCCGAGAGCAGCTGTCCCGGTGAGTCGATGTAGTAGGCCGACACCGAGGCGGCCGCCGGCGAAGAGCAGACTGACAGAAGAAGGAGCGACGGAAGAACGGTCGAGATGAGTTTAGAAATACGCATGATGCCCCCGGGAGTTAGCTCTAGAATGATAACCTATATTATAGCATACCACAAGAAGGGGCCTGAACGCAACCGCAATCCGGGGTCAGCCACCCAGTTAAGGAAGGAGGACAATCAGCACCTTCGAGCTGGGGAGGTTTTGAGAGTGAGGGATGGCGGACCGGAATGGGGGATGATTTTCCTTTTCCGAGTCTCGGGATCTGGTGGAACGGAGGATCTGCCTCCGCTTCAGGCCCGGAACAAGCTGACAAAGCTAACTACGCCCCGAAGGCCACCCGAAGGCCGTCCGGCCGGCAGCCCCACACAACACCGATTTCCATTGGCCGGGCCGGCTTCGGGGCGGAAAGCCTGGAGATCGGTGTTGTGATGCCGGGATAAAAAGATGGGTTCTTGGGAGTAAGGTGGGTTATCCTGATCCGGGTAGGATCCCTCTCGAAAAAAGGAGAAATGAACCATGAAAAAGCATTCGGCAGCTTTGATTCTTCTATTGAGTGCAATGCTAATGTCTCCATCGTGTGACAACAGAACTGAGCCCGAAGAGAAGGAGGTCGCCACCCCCACGGTGAACAAGGGATATCTCTTCTCAGCCATTCTTTTCGGCAACACGCCTCTGGGAGAGCGCTGGGCCGAGCTCCGACCCGAAGCCGAGAAGCTCTTTCCCAATCTCAAGTTGAAACCGGTCCCCGACCTGCACGTGACCATCATCTACATCGGAGGAGAGTGGGACGCCGAGAAGCTTGCGGCGCTCCGGCAGACGGTTTCGATCCCGATCGAGGAAACCATCCGCCTGAACCCGGAGATCGCCTACTTTGGAAGAAACAACCATGTCATTGCCGTGGAGCTGAAGGGCATTCCAGAGGAGCTGCAGGAGCGGATCATCGGCGCGAAGATGAAGCTCAACGAAGCCGGATTGAAGAGCCCGGACAAGTATGATGATTCCTTCCGCGCGCATGTCAGCATCGCGCAGGCCAAGGACAAGCCGCCGACGGAGGAACAGGCCCGGGAACTTGAGGCATTCAAGGAATGGATAGAGTCCAGGCTTGATTTCTCAACCCTGGGCGTCGTACTGGACTCAACCATGCCGATCCAATGGATGCTTGCGGGCGCAACCCGCCCGACACCCGTCCCGGAATACATCACGGCCGAGAGCTTCCTATCGGCCCGTTGAGGCCAGCCACCGTGAGCGGACCCGTCTGACCCGCCCGAGGTTTCCGACCGATCTGACCGGTCGGATCGGTCCGACTCGTCCGCGCAGATTCCGGGGTCGGATCTTGCAATGCAGCATGTTTGAGGGTAAGTGTCCAAGTGACTAACGTTAACAGCGCGCGGCCGCGTGTGCCGACCCACGTGGAGTGACTGGGGCGAAAGATTGAGATGGCAACGGATTAGACCCCAGAATGTGTCACTGCAAGATCCGACCCCGGCGCGGACCCAGCACGCGCCGCGGCACGCCTGGCCATTCTCCTCCATGTGCTCCGTGCCTCTCGGGTGAAAGCTTCTGGCCCGTCGACAGCTGTGCTACAATGGCAGCGGAGAGTGAAGAGGAAAAACCAAGAATGAAGAGAGGGGTGTGTCCTTCGATAGGGACAGTCACCCCTTTCTGTGCGGGATATTGCAGCCGGGGAAGAAGCATAGATGAGTATCTATCTCGACATTGAGACGTCCTTCGACCGCAGGATCACGGTGATCGGTTTCTACTCGAAGCAGACGGGTCTTGTGCAACGGGTCGCCCCGAAGATCAGTCGACGCGCTATCGACCGCGTATTACCGAGGGCTCGCAAGCTATTCACCTTCAACGGACACTGCTTCGACTTGCCCGTGATCCGGAAGGAACTCGATCTCTGCCTGCGTTCGCAGTACGAGTCGCACGACCTGAGGTTCATTGGAAATCGGATGGGGTTCTATGGCGGGCTCAAGGCGGTTGAGAAGCAGCTGGGGATCCGGCGTGAGCTGCCGGACATGGACGGCTGGGATGCCATGCGTCTGTGGTCGCAGTACCAGAATCACGATGATCAGGAAGCGCTGAAGACGCTTCTCCTGTATAACAAGGAAGATGTAATGAATCTGATTCTTCTCCGGAAGGAGATTGAGAGAATGGGGGCATCGGCTCGGGCGGGCGGTCCTTGACTCGGCAGGCCGAAGAAGTTATCCTGAGCAGCAGTTCACAGAAGAGCGACCGGCGGGGCTTTGCGAGTGCGAAGCCCCTCGTTTCTAAACGCCGATCGCTCTTCTGGTTTCCGGGCACAGAGGGCCGAGGTAGTGGGAGAAGGATGAGAAGGCCCTGGCAGTGAGGAGGAAGTACACGTCGGACCAGTCCGAAGACCCTGACAAGTCAGACGGCACGACGGCCGGGCTCTCTACGGCCCAACACCAATTGCTCGGGCGATCTCGGTTCTTGTTGTAAATACAAGAGTTAAGGATCCAGCGCAAGCACGGCCCACGGAAGAAATCAGCGAAATACGCTTTCGTTTGACAAAGCTGTGGCAACCACTACACAATAGATATGTCTGATTCCCCGATCCGGCGGCTTTGTGCGCTCGGTGAAGAGGCCCGCGGGAGTCTTCTCCAGCCCCTGGAGGTGCTATGATGTCTCTTCGCAATCGAGGTTGGCCGACTCACGTTCTGCATCTCGCCTGTGCTGCAGTGATCTGTTCTCTCCTGATAGCGGCGGAGGCGGACGCCCAGTCGCGTCCCATGTGGATCGCGTTCGATTCGACTCCGCCGGGCTCGCCCGCCGTCATCGTCTTCGACGAGAACCAGTCCAACGCCACCGATTCGTTCTTCGATGTGTTTATCCACGGATTCTGGTCGATCGACAAGGTGGACCCGGCCACGGGACAACATTACCAGAAGATCGAGGTCCCGGGGATGGGCACGATCAGCGAAACCGGCGCGCCCGATCTTCCCGCGCTCACCCTCGAGATGGCCATCACAACGGGCGCAACGAGTGCAACCCTGGTGGAAACCACGTGGCTCGCCGGCTGGAACACGTGGGACTATCTCGTCTGGCCGCAGCCGCTCGATGAGCTGGACCGCGAAGAGGGGACCCCGGAACGGTTCGTCAAGAACGACAGTCTCTACCAGCTGAATGTTCCATGGCCGGTGGAACACGGAACGAATCCGACCACCCGCATGACCCTCGGTTCGATCCCTGCCGCCGCTGCGACCGTCTACCCCGTGAAGTGGAACCCGTCTTCCGGCGTGATCCAGGTCGGCACCCACGCGCGCTACCACTACTCTCACGGAGTCTTCCAGAAGGGCGCGGCCGACTTTCCGCTCTTCACCCGGGAACGGATCCGGCAGGCTGAGATCAAGTTCGACAACTGGCCGGCCGTGGACGACATCGTTCTCCCGAATCCGGTCTTCTACGACGGCGAGTATCTCTTCATCACGCCCTCCGAGTATCTCGACGAGCTCGATCCCCTGATCAAGCAGAAGAAGGCCCGCGGCTTCCACACGACCGTCGTCACCTCCGGCGTCACGCGATCAACGTGCGCGTCGATCCGGACCGCCATCATCAACTGGTACAACAGCACGCCGGCGTGGCGGGACCACTACTGCCTCCTGGTGGGCGACGTCGATGTCATCCCGCTCTGCACGGCGCCCATCGAAAGCGAGGATTACCCGTCCGGATTCCCCACGGAGGACCTCTACGGATCCGTCAACGGAAACGATCTGGATGAAGAGGTCTACGTGGGGCGCCTCTCGGTGGATACGGGGGCGGATGTGACCGAGCAGGTCGAGCGCATTCTCAACTACGAGGACACGCCCGAGCTCTACTGCTGCTACGACAAGGTCACCCTGGTAGCGCACAAGGAAGGGGCCCCGAGGAAGTACGTGGGGGCCCACGAGTCGGTGAGAAACGCCACCTACGCCGTGCCGCCCGTCTTCACGACGCGCTACGGAAACGGGATTGCCCCGGACGGTTTTGGCACCCACGACATCAACGAAGGGCTCGGGCTCGTTGCGTACCGCGGCCACGGAAGCGCAACCGCCTGGACCGACTGGAACGCCCATGGCGATGACTACGACGAGGAAGATATCGACAATCTCGACAACGGACCCCTCACGCCCGCCGTCTGGTCCTTCGCCTGCCAGAACCATAGCCTCGAGACCGAGGACTGTTTCGGTGAGTACATCATGAACCGGGGTGAGGACGGCGCGGTTTCCGTCTATGCGTCGACGGTCGACTCCTACACCGATCAGAACCACGAGCTCGACCGGCGGATGTTCCGGGCGGTCTATCATCTGGGCCTGACGACACAGTCTCACGCCATCGAGTATGCCGAGGCGAAGATCATCGAGATGGGCTGGAAGAGCAATCCGTGGATGTATCTCCTTCTGGGTGACCCCGACATGCAGATCCGGCGGAGGAACCCGGGCGTGTGGCTCGTCAACGCTCCCGACACGATTGAGACCTGCCCCTCACCGCCCTGTTTCCTTGATGTCCTCGTGATGGACGAGCAGGGCGGACCGGTCGAGGATGTGCTCGTGGCGGCCTGGAAGCCCGGTTCGGTCGGGCCGACGAAGTTCAATGGGCCGGATGAGGTCTTCGACAACCGATACACGCTGGGAGACGGTTCGGCTTCCGTTCCGGCGGAACCGATGACGCCCGGGTGGCTCTACTACACGATCCAGGATGATGCGGGCAATTCGCTTCTCGATTCGGTGTGGGTGGCTGGGGAGGCGGTCACGGCGGCGAACGATGGAGCGGCGGGCGCCGGTGTGAGGGAGCTCGACGGCCGGCGCGCGGCCATTCTCGACGCCAGCCCGAACCCGTTCAATCCGGCTGTGACCATTCGATTCGCGCTGGCCGCGCGGGGGCCGGCAACGTTGGATGTGTACAACTCCGCGGGACAGAGAGTCCGCAGGCTGGCCGAGGGCGATCTCCCCGCTGGAATCAATCACGTGCGCTGGAGCGGGACGGATACGAACGGGGCCCGCGTGGCCGCGGGAATCTATTTCGTGCGGTTGAGTGTGGGAGGGGTGGAGGATATCCGGAAGGTGGCACTGGTGAAGTAGCGAGAAGGTGAAACGGCGATGGACTAACGGCCTTGGCCACAGATTGCACAGATGAGTTCGGGGCTCGGACCGGTGCGAAACCTCGGACGATTGGGATGAGTCGGACCCGTCGGAGGAAGGTGCATCACGACACCTGTTGCCTCACGGGGGGCCGGCGAATATAATGCCTTGCAAGCGCCCTGACTTCAGGGGGGAGACCGACAATCCGGGTAGGACCGCTCTTTTCGGAAAAGGAGGACATGTGGATTTTCTGAATCGGTTCAAGAGCATCCAGACTGTGGTGGAGTTCTCCGCCGGCGAGACGATCTTCTACGAGGGCGATCCGGGAGACGCGATGTACATCGTGCTGGAGGGGGAGATCGATGTCCAGGCGCACGGTCGATCGGTCTTCAAGGCAGCCAAGGGAGAAATCCTCGGTGAAATGGCCCTCATCGATTCGGGACCCCGTAGCGCCTGCGCGATAGCTCTTACGGACTGCAAGCTGGCGAAGGTGGATAAGGAGCGATTCCTGACGGTCGTGCGGCGGGATCCCGAGGTCTCGCTCCAAGTGATGGAGATCCTCGTGCACAGGCTTCGCTCGATGGATGCGAAAACCTGATGGGGCCTCATTCGTCGGGGGAGCAGGTAACCCGGCCGAGAGACCGGGGAAAGAAGAAAGGGGAGAGCGGAGGGAACGGGGTTTGTCTCACGGCCGTTCTGCCCGCGCTCCCGAATCCGCGTATCTCCGCTTCTCCCCTGATGCTCCGTTGACGGCGCCTACCGGAAAAGCGATTTCACATGACTCCACGTATCGCCGTCCTTCTCCGGGACGGCGGTTGTACTATAGCAGGGAGGCCCGACGCATGGGCACGGATTGCAGCCCACACCCTCGACCATGTTGACGTCCACCCAGCCGGCGCGGCCGTTGCCGTGTGCGCTCAGCGGATAGACGATGTTGGCCCCTCCGATGCAATCGCCGACCCCGGCCCAGCCGGCCACCGGGTGCTCGAACACGCTGACCCTTCCGGGCCCGGTCGCAAAGAGCGACAAGATCCCGGCGGCCACCGGTCCCACGGGCCCGATGCAATCGTACCAACCCTGGTAAACCCCGTCGCCCTCCTGATGAATCGCCCCGTACGTGTAGTCCGCGCAGGACTGCCAGTCGATGAAGTTGAGGTTCTCCGTCCAGGCCAGGCTGTACTGCGCGGTCCGGAACCCGTGGGACGCAGGATTCCACCCCTGGCCGCAGACGAACACATAGAAGTCGAGGAAAGTCCCCGACGCGGCCGTCACGATGCTGAAACAATCGAGGATCCCATGATCGTCACAACTGCCTCCCGGCTCCTGACAGTGGAGAGCGATCGCGGCATCGGGGTTCTCTCCAAGCGAGGTGTAGCAGGGCTCGCCGACGCACGGACAGGGATTGCACCCCGGGTCGAGCATGCCCACGGTCGCCCAACCCGCACGCCCGTTGCCGAGCGGAGTGGGAAGAACCACATCGATTCCCATCATGCAGTCTCCGACTTCGGCCGTACAGGTCTCTCCGTGAGGAATCACCGCCACCGCACCGGGAGACATCGGAAGGAGCGTGAGAATCCCGACGGGCACCGGTTGGCCCAGCGCAGGCTGGCACGCGAGGAACTCCTGATACACACAGTCACCCGGGTGCGCGATCGTTCCGTTCGTTGTCCCGTGGGGAAACGTCACGCACGTCCGCCAGGCGACAAACAGCCATTCCTCCGGCCAGACCAGCCCGTAGCGCGCAGACATGAATCCTTCGGACCCCGGAGTCCAGCCATGGCCGCAGACGAAAACGAAGAAGTCCAGGCTTTCGCCTGTGCTCATCCACTGGGTGACGATCTCGAAGCAGTCACTGACTCCGTGGGTGTCGCAGTCCTCTCCGACCGGCTGCACGTGAAGCGCGATACCGATGTCCGGGTTCTCTCCGGCAACCACCGTCGACGCGACTCCCAACGCGACGGTCAAGATCAACAGCAAACGTAGCATCTCGACACCTCCTTGAAGTGGTTGTGTGGCGGCAGTTCACTCGGTACGGATTGCGTCAGGAACCCGAATGTGTCACTCTGCTGCGCACAGGTCCGAGATGCTTCTCGCGGCTCCGGGGGTGGGGGAAGATGTGCGGCATGCTGTTTCGGCGACCCGCGCCCGGTGGGCCGCGCGAGCCTTTCTCGGCCGAGACAAGAGATGTTATCCACTAGCGATAACAAACTTCGATAGAATACTAGCATAAAGGAAATGCAATATCAAGAAGGAAAGACCAAAGACAAGGGGCGGGTTCGGCCAAATGGCCGGAGAAGCCCGCCCCATAGACCACGGACCCCGGCCCGGCAGAGGGGTGAGAACGGGGATCGGTCAAGGATGAGAGTAGAGACGACAGAGAGAGGGGACCGGGTTCCTCGCTTGCGGATTCCGGAAATCGGGCCAGGGTCATCTTGACCCGGCCCCCGTCCGTCAGTAATATAGTATATATGGAAAGCCGAGCCGCCCGTTGTGGGCATACATCGGGACATCCGATTCCTTCCGGTGTGAGGGTTTGTTGTATTTTGGCATCAAGAGAGGACCGGCGCCGGCCATGCGAAAAGCCCTCGCAGTACTCGTGATCCCGCTGATGCTATCGGGCTTTGCCGCAGACGCCTGGGCGGAGTCGACTCGGATTCCCCTCTCGGGCGAGGAGCCGGGAATTCGCCTCCTCGGTCGGAAGAACGACGGGCTCACCTTCCGCATTACCCTGGGCCGGCTCTCGGTCGTCGCCGTCACCACTCCCGAGGGCGAGTTCGCTCGCCTGAGTCTTCCCGGCTTCCATGCATCGAAGGAGATCGGCAAGCCCGAGCTCCCTATGGCCAATCGACTCCTCGAAATCCCGCACGGCGCAAAGATGTCCGTGGAGGTGCTCGGCTTTGAGACCCACGAGATCGCGCTTTCCGATGTCGGAGTGGAAACGCAGCTTCTGCCCGTACAGCCCAGCGTTCGCAAGGACGCGAACCGGGAGACGCTCGAGTTCCACGTCGACCGCACGATCTACACCCAGAATCGGGATTACGGAATCGAATTGGCGCGAGCCGTCGATCTGGGCCGCATGCGCGGTGTCAGGATCGGGCGCCTCGAGGTGGCCCCCGTAGCGTACAATCCCGGATCGGGAACCCTCACCGTCCGCGAGCACATCGATGTGGCCGTTCGTTTTTCCGGGGCGGACGCCAAGGGAGACACGGAGCTCAAAGCCGCCACAACCAGCCCCTTTTTCGAACCCGTCTATCGGATGCTGGCGGGTTACAAGGGATATCATGACACGTATCCGGATCTTCTCACGGGACCGGTGACCTATGTGATTGTCTCGGATTCCATGTTCCAGGGGCAGCTCCAGCCCTTTGTCGAGTGGAAGACCGAACAGGGGTTCGAGGTCATCGAGGCGTACACCGACGATCCCCAGGTGGGGGCCGACACGACCTCGATTCGAGCCTATCTCCATGATCTCTACGAAGGAGGCACGCCGAAATCTCCCGCGCCCACGTTCGTCCTGTTTGTGGGTGACGTCCTGCAGATTCCCGCCTTCACCAGGGGAGGGTGCACGACCGACCTCCCGTACTGCGACGTGACGGGGGACGACATTCCCGAGATGTACTACGGGCGTTTTTCGGCCGGCACGACCTCGGAACTGCAGCCACAGATCGACAAGACGCTTGAACACGAGATGTACGAGATGACCGACCCGTCGTACCTGGGCGAAGCCGTGATGATCGCCGGCTATGACTACAGCTATGCCGCGACCCATGCCAACGGCCAGATCAACTACGCCACGACGTACTACGTCAATCCTGCGCACGGGGTCGAGAGTCACACGTATCTTCACCCCGAATCCCAGGCGCAGGATGCGGCGGTCATCTCGGACGTGAGCGCGGGGTGCGGTTTCGTGAACTACACCGCGCACGGGAGTATCGTCGGCTGGAACGACCCGGCCTTCAGCCGATATGACGTGGCCGATCTCGAGAACGCACACGAGTATCCGCTGATCATCGCCAACTGTTGCCTGACCTCGAGTTTCTCGTTTCCCGCGTGCTTTGCCGAGAGTTGGCTGCGCGAGGAGAACGGGGGCGCCGTCGCGTACATCGGGGCGTCCTCCGCAACATACTGGGATGAGGACTACGACTGGGCCGTGGGCAACGACGGCGTAAGCGGAGTGGAGTTCGTCGATCCTTCTCCGACCTACGAGGAAACGGGCCTGGGCGTTTACGACGGGATGTTCCACGACCGCGGGGAAGAATTCGGCCAGTGGTACATCGCGGCGGACGCGCACATCTTCTGCGGCAATCTGGCGGTGATGGAGTCGGGCAGTCTGCATATTTCCTATTACTGGGAGATCTACAATCTGATGGGGGATCCCAGCCTCGCCGCGTATCTGGGGGTGCCCGACGAGCACGGTGTGACGCTGCCCGGGAGCATTGATCCTCTGGACACCGAAGTGAACGTGGCGGCGGATCCCAAGAGCTACGTGGGGATCACGGAGGACGGTGTGCTCCTGGGAAGCGCGCTGGTGGGGCAGGACGGTACGGCCGTGGTACCGATCTCGCCGCCGGGGGGAAAGGGGAACATCCACGTCGTGGTGACTGCGCAGAACAAGATTCCCTACCGTGCGGACATCCCCGTGACGGCGGTTCAGGAAAACTGCCTGCTGGCGTCCGCCGACTCGTTGGATTTCGGGGGTGTGATTCAAGGGGTCCGGCCGGGCGCGTCGATCTCCCTCTGGAACCTGTGCACGGGCTCGCAGGAGTGGGCGGTGACCCGGAAACCGGATTGGCTCTCCGCCGATCCCGAATCGGGAACCCTGGCCTCGGCGCCCACGTCGGTGCCGGTGTCCGTGACCCTGAACGTCGATACCCTTCAGGTGGGCGCAACCTACACCGACCTGGTCCAGTTTGAATCCGCAGAAGGGATCTGCTCCCTCTACGTTTCGGTGGAGGTGAGAGACTCCGATCTTCTGGCCGCGCCCGTGATCCGCTCTCCAAGGGATTCCGTCGTGGTGGCGAGTCTCACGCCCTCGCTGGTCGTGGAGAACGCGCCCGGAAAGGGAACCGAGAATCTCTGGGTTCATTTCGAGATCGATACGTCCCTCACGTTTTCGAGCCCGGTCCTACAGCTCTCGGGAGCGGTGGCCGAGGGGGATTCCACGGCCGAGTGGCAGCCGGCGGATCTCGCCGAGAACGCGCTCTGCTTCTGGCGAGCATGGCGGGCCGACGCCTATGCCGTGGGCGACACGAGCGAGCCGGCCGCGTTCTACGTGAACTCGGTCAACGAGTGCCCGTATTCCCTGTCGCCGAGCGAGCCCGCGGCCGACAGCACGATCGTGAACCGGCGGCCGACGCTGCGGTGGGGGCTCACGGCGGATCCCGATCCCCGGGATGCGGTGAGTTACCGCGTCTTTCTCCAGGCCGACGAGGCGTGGGATTCCCTTTACGCGGGCTCGGCAGGCGAGCTTCAATGGCCGGACTCGCTCGCCGACAACTCGTCGTATCGGTGGAAGGTTGCCGCCGACGATGAGCACGGATGCCGAACCTGGTCGGTGACCTGGAGGTTTTCCATCAACCTGGAGAACGACGCGCCCGCTCCCTTCGCGCTGGTCTCACCCGATTCGAGCGGGGTGAGTTCTACGCTGCGGCCCACGTTCCAGTGGGGGGCCGCGGAAGACCCGGACCCGGACGACACCGTTGCCTACTGGATCTGGTTCTCTCCGGACAGTCTCTTTCTGGGCGCGGGGAAAGGTGACAGCGTTTTCGTGGGAGCGGCCACCGAGTATACGCCGGACGAGGATCTCTCGGACAACACGGTGTATTTCTGGAAGGTCCTGGCCGAGGATGCGGAGAAAGCCTCGGTGTGCACGCCCGTGTGGCGGTTTGCCGCCGATACGGCGCCACCGTCTTTCACCTTCGCGATCTTCCAGAATCCGGTTCTCGATCGCTATCTGGATTTTTATGCGGTGCCGTCGGAGTCGTTGTGCTCGGAGCCGGTCGCCTCTCTCCTGTGGAACGATTTCCATGCAATCGCCGAGATGACGATTCTTGATTCATCGCTCCCCATCTACCATGCGGATTTTGAGATTCCCGAAAGTGCCTGCGGTACGGCGGAGCTCCTGGGCTGCGATCCGGCGTATGTATGCGGCCGGGATACTCTGGCTTTCTGCAGCTACTGGATTACAGAGGGGAGCCCGGCTCGAATCGCCTCTCCAGATGGGAGGGCGGAACTCCTGCTGCCTGCGGGAGCGGCACCCAGGGATCTCCTGATCACCGTGTTCCCGCGCGACGCCCAAGCAGTCGCGCTTCTCAAATCCGGCGGGATCGAGGGCTTGACCGGCGAGTCACTGTGGGTCCCGGAGATGGGCCGGAGACGACCGATCGGGCGGGCCTACGGATTCGGTCCGTCGGGGAGCGGCCTGGATGCCGAGGCGACGCTGTCCTTCGAGTATTCCAGGGAGGAACTGCAGGGAGAACCGGAATGGAAGCTGGGTCTTTACCGCCTGGAGGAGGGAGAGTGGCGGCGGCTGGGGGGAAGCCGGGCAACGGGAAGCTCGAGCGTCTCGGCTCCGGTTCTCGATCTGGGCGTGTACCAGCTGCAGCTGGACCCCGAGAGACAGCGGCCGGCACCTGGGACATCCGCGCTGTGCCAGAACTACCCGAATCCCTTCAACCCGAGTACGACCATCGTCTATGAAATGGCCGATGAGGCGCGCGTGTCGGTCCGAATCTATGGCGTCGACGGCCGCCTCGTTCGAGATCTGGTCGATACGGTGAAACCCGCGGGACGACACTCGCTGGCCTGGGACGGAACGGATGGTCGCGGCGAGCGAGTGGCGAGCGGGGTGTATTTCTGTGCGATGAAGAGCGAAGAGTTCGTGGACGTGAGACGGTTGGTACTGTTGAAATAGCTGGTGGACCCTCACCCTTGCTGCCGTCGCCTACAGCGCCGGCAGCCTTCCCTCTCCAGGAGGAAGAGGGACACCCGAAGTCGCCCGGGCATACGGCCCGGGAAAAATACGGACAAGCCTCCGGCTTTCTGTAATGGACGGCGGATTGAGGGAGTTCCCCGGGGTGGTTCATGATGGGAAGAAAGCGAACGATCCTCAGAATTCTAGGTACGGGACTGGTCCTGCTTTCCTTGAGCTGCAGTTCGATTTTCGCTCCGAATGAGGGTGAGCTGACCGGCATGGTGGTCGACGACTGTGGGCGCGCGCTGGGTGGGGCGAGCGTGATGTCCTGGCCCGGGGGCGCGGCCGTGTCGAGCGATGCGAGCGGACGGTTTGTCCTCAAGGACCTTCCCGCCGGCGGATACACGCTCACGGCGGCGCGGGCCGCCTACGCGGGGAGTTCCGTAAAGGCCGATCTGGAGGAAACGGGCGGCCTCTCCTGTGCGACTCCGGAAGGGTCCGCCCCGACCATCGTTCTCTCCCTCGAGGGCTGGCAGTACTTCGCCGGCGACGATTTTGATCAGGCGATTCTGGAATTTGATGACGCGATCGCGGAGGATCCCGACTGCAAGGACGCGCACAACGGGCGGGGTTGGACCTACGCGCGCATGGACTCGCTCTCGGATGCCGCAGCGGCATTCGAAGCGGCGCTTGCGATCGACGGCACGTTTCTCGACGCACACACGGGGCTTGCCCTGGTGAGTTCCGCCGCCAATGATCACGATCAGGCCATCGCCTCGGCGATGGCGGTTCTGGATGAAGAGGGAGATGAATACGTCTTCCGGCGAGACGACAACATCGTCTCCGCCGTTCTCCGGCTTGTCCTCGCCCAGAGCTATTTTTACACCGCCCAGTACACGTCTGCCCAGGAACAGGTCGATCTTCTCGATCCCGACAACGGCCTCGATCCGGCGGATTCCGACACCTGGCGGGTCGACGGCACCGACTACTCTACGTACGAAGAAGCCCTCCTCATGACGATTCATCTGCTGGGCCTGTAAACCCCGGAAGCCTGCCACGGATCTCGCAGAGTACAAGGACTTGGAGAACGCTGGGGCAAGTCCCGGCATCAACGGGGAGGAGCTTCATTCGGGCGGCTGATGGAGAGCACTCCGGGATCGATTCTGAAACCGACACTCTCACGCGCGTTCGGCGTATGGCATAACATGTCGCCCAGGCCGGTGGTTCGGATCGCTGATCCGGACCGCCAGAGGCTTTACCCGCTTTTCATCTGTGTAATCTGTGGCTAAGGCTCTTGATCTTGACCTTGGCGAAATCCGGCGGAAAACAGCGCTTGCGCGGCCGGGGCGGGACTCCTACATTGGCACTACAAGGTGGAGCCGTGTTCCGATCCTGCGGGAGAAGGAGGCGCAGAGTGGCGGACGCCCGGGCGGAAGTCAGTGCGCTGGCGGATTCGAAGGTGCAGATCCTGAAGCATCGAGAACCGGACCCGTGTGCCCTGGTCGTCTTCGGGATCACGGGCGATCTGTCACGCCGCAAGCTGTTTCCCGCCGTCTATGCTCTGGTGAAGGACGGCGTCCTGCCTCGGGACTTCCCCGTGATCGGTGTCGGCCGGTCCGAGATCTCCCTCGATGAACTGCGGTCCCTTCTGCTCGAAGCCGCCGAGGAATTCGCCCGGTCGAGACCCATCGATCGCACCGTCTGGGATTCTCTGGTTTCATCCCTGCGGTATGTTCGGGGAGACTTCTCGAAACCTGAACTCTACGCACAGATCGGGAGCGGTCTCGACGAGGTCCGCTCCGGGCATGAGACGGGGGACAACTGCCTCTTCTATTTTGCCACGCCGTCGAACCTGTTTCCGGTGATCCTGGATGGGCTCACGAAAGAAGGACTTCTCGACAGCCGCAGAGGCCAAGACGGTTCTCTGTGGCCCCGAGTGCTCATTGAGAAACCATTCGGCCGCGATCTCGAGTCCTCGCGAGTGCTCAACGACCGGACTGCCGAGGTGATGGACGAGACACAGATCTATCGCGTCGATCATTATCTCGGGAAAGAGACGATCCAGAACATTCTGGTCTTCCGCTTCGGGAACGCCATCTTCGAACCCATCTGGAACCGGAAGTACGTCGACCACGTGCAGATCACCGCAAGCGAGTCCTTGGGCGTCGGGCGCCGGGGCCGGTTCTATGAGGAAACCGGTGTTCTCCGGGACGTGGTCCAGAATCATCTTCTCCAGATGCTGGCCCTGTCGGCAATGGAACCCCCCACTTCCTTCGACGCCGAGGCCATTCGGGACGAGAAGACCAAGGTCTTCCGAACCCTGCGGCCGATCGCGGGCGAAGAGGTCCGCCGGCGGGTCGTTCTCGGTCAATATCGGGGGTACCGGGAGGAGAGGGGCGTCTCCTCCGATTCCCGGACCCCCACCTACGCGGCGCTCGAGGTCATGATCGACAACTGGCGCTGGCAGGGGGTTCCCTTTTACCTCAGGGCCGGAAAACGTCTCTGCGACCAGGTTACCGAGATCGCCGTCCATTTCAAATCCATTCCCTTTTGTCTTTTCGGAGGCGAGACCGTATGCCCCTTCCTCCCGCGCAACGTGCTCGTGTTGCGGATTGCCCCCGACGAAGGCATCTCGCTGGACATCACGAGCAAGTTGCCCGAGGACGGGCTCTGGGTGGGAAGCGTGGAAATGGATTTCAGCTACGAGCGAGCGTTCCGCAACTCTCCCCGGGAAGCGTACGAGAAATTGCTGCTCGACTGCATGCGGGGCGAGCAGGCGCTCTTCGCCCGCCGCGACGGCGTTGAACTCGAATGGAAATTCACCACGCCCATCGTGGAGGCATGGGAATCCTCATCGGAGCCGATCTCCATCTACGAACCGGGGTCCCCGGGTCCCGAGGAAGCGAGCACACTGACCGGACACCACGGGTGCCGGTGGAGGACGATCAGGGATGCGGCCCGAACTCGTCGTCGCTGAGTCACCGGACGATTTTGCCCGGCGCGCAGCGGCCGAGATCTCCCATGACATCGAGAAAGCCGTGGCGGACCACGGCATCTGCTATCTGGCCATCTCCGGCGGGCGGACACCGGGTCCGGTCTACCAGAAGCTGGCGGCGAATGCTTTTGGTGGAGGCCTTGAACCCAATGCGGCGGAAATCTTCTTCGTGGATGAGCGATGCGTCCCGCCCAGCGACGCCCGCAGCAACTATCGGATGGCTCGGGAAACGCTCTTCTCCGCCTGCGGTGTCTATCCCGCCAACATCCACCGTGTGCAGGCGGAGCGGCCCGACCGGGAGAAGGCGGCCGCCGACTACGAAGAAGAGTTGCCCGAGAATCTGGACGTGGTGATCCTGGGCATGGGCGTCGATGGGCACACGGCTTCGCTCTTTCCGGAATCGGCGGCCCTGGACGAGACATCTCGAAGGATGGTTCCCGTAAAGGGTGGAGATCCGGATCTGTGGCGACTCACCATCACGCCTCCGGTGATCGAAGCGGCCCGCTCGATCCTGGTCGTGATTTCGGGCGCAGCGAAAGCGGAGACGGTGAAGCGCGCGATCGACGGGCCGTACAATCCGAATCACCTCCCCATCCAGCTCGCACTGGGAGGGAAGTGGATCCTCGACCGCGCGGCGGCCGGCGCACTGTGAGTACTGGGCTCGGAGGAAGGTCAAGAGCTTAGCCACAGATTTCACAGATTGCACAGACTTGGAAAACGTTGAGGCAAGTCCTTGCCTCAACGGCGGAAGTTCACGTCGGGTGTTTCGTGAGGAGTGTTATGGCGCTTGCATGTGGTAGGAGTTCCCGAGGCCATAGCGGTTGGCCACAAACCCTTTCGCCTGAGCGGGTGGTTCGGATCGTGGATCCGGACCACCGCGGGCTGTACCCGATTCTCATCTTTGAAATCTGTGGCTGAAGGGTTTGATCTTGAATCTGTGGCTGGGGGATCAGCGGAAAGGCAGGAACATGAGCGACACGAGGCTGGATCATCTTTGCATCAACACTCTGCGGACGTTGTCGGTCGATATGGTGGAGAACGCCAACTCGGGGCATCCGGGACTGCCGCTGGGCGCGGCGCCGATGGCCTTTACCCTCTGGCACCGGCATCTCCGCTACGATCCCGCCGATCCCGGGTGGCCCGACCGGGATCGCTTCGTACTCTCGGCCGGGCACGGCAGCGCGCTCCTCTACAGTCTTCTCCATCTGGCCGGGTACGATCTCACGCAAGATGATCTTACCTCCTTCCGCCAGTGGGAATCCCGAACCCCCGGCCACCCAGAGGTCGGCTGTGCTCCCGGGGTCGAGGCCACCACGGGCCCGCTCGGCCAGGGAACAGCGAACGCGGTTGGGATGGCCATCGCCGAACGGGCGTTGGCGCACCGGTTCAACCGTCCGGGCCATGCGCTTGTGGATCATACCACCTACGCGCTGGTTTCGGACGGAGACCTGATGGAGGGGATCGCTCAGGAGGCCGGATCGATTGCCGGACATTTGAAGCTGGGAAAGCTGGTGGTTCTGTACGATTCCAACGACGTATCCCTGGACGGTCCGTTGAGCATGACGTTCACGGAAGATGTGGCCGGACGTTACGAAGCGTACGGATGGCAGGTCCTTCGGGTCGACGACGGGAATCGGGACATCGACGGTATCGATCGCGCGATCTCGCAAGCCAAGGCCGATGTGGCGCGCCCCTCCATCATCATCGTCAAGACCACGCTGGGCTTTGGATCGCCGAACAAGGCGGGGAAGCACACGGCGCACGGCAGTCCCCTCGGAAAGGAGGAGGCGGCGCTCACGAAAAAGGCCCTGGGTTGGGATCCCGGGCGGACTTTCTACGTTCCGGCGGAGGCCGCCCGTCATTTCGAGACTCGCGGACAGGCCGGACATAGCGAACATGAACAGTGGCGAAGGCGGTTCGACGCGTACCGGGAAGAGCATCCGCGGTTGGCGGAGGAATGGGAACTTGCCCTCTCGGGGAAACTGCCGGAGGACTGGGACAAGGATCTTCCGGAATGGACGTCGGGAGAATCGGTGGCGACGCGCAAGGCCTCGAGCGCCGTCCTGGGCGCAATCGCAAACCGGCTCCACCGTGTCATGGGGGGAGACGCGGATCTTTCGAGCTCCACCGGGACCGCTCTCACGGATGAGGCGTCCTTCGACGGACAGACGGGTGAGGGCCGGAATCTCCACTTCGGTGTCCGTGAACACGCCATGGGCGGAATCGTTAACGGAATGGCCTACCACGGCGGCCTCCTCCCTTACGCGTCGACCTTCTTCGTGTTTTCCGATTACATGCGGCCCTCCGTGAGGCTCGCGGCTCTCGGCGAATTGCCCGTGATCTTCGTGTGGACGCATGATTCGGTGGGCGTCGGAGAAGATGGACCCACGCACGAACCGGTCGAGCATCTCGCGTCCCTTCGGGCGATGCCCAACCTTACCGTGTTCCGGCCGGCGGACGCCCACGAAACGGTTGAAGCCTGGCGGGCGGCGATCGAACGCCGCGACGGCCCGACGGCACTGGTTCTCTCTCGACAGGGACTGCCGGTTCTGGATCGCGGCCGGTTCGGGCCGGCATCGGGACCCGCCCGTGGCGCGTACGTACTCTCGGAGTGCGATTCGGGCAATCCCCAGGTCCTTCTGATGGCCACGGGTTCGGAGGTCCACACGGCCCTGGCCGCACAGGAGCGGCTGGGGAAGGAGAAGATTCAAGCGCGGGTAATCTCCATGCCTTCGTGGGACCGTTTCGAGGTCCAGGACGAGTCCTACCGGGAATCGGTTCTGCCGAGCGCGGTTCGGGCGAGGGTGGCGGTGGAAGCCGGGGTGACGCTCGGCTGGGAGCGGTGGACCGGCGACGCGGGAGTCGTCCTCGGCATCGATCGCTTCGGCGCCTCGGCTCCAGGGCCCACGAACATGGAGAAATTCGGTTTCACCGCGGAACATATCGCCCGCGCGGCCAAGCGGTCCATGAAGAAAGTCGAAAGCTGAGGTCTTTCCGCAGATTACGCAGATTCGAACCGGGAAAGAACCTGCGGATTTGAATCTCCGATTCAAATCCACACCCAGGCAATGTGGTTTGCGTTACACCGGACTTGCCTGGGAGTGTCGGCTTCAAAACGGAACTCGGAGGGGTCTGAATCAGGCTCGCGGATGCAGATTCGTCCCCGTGAGGCAAGCATTTGCCGCAACGCACTAGCCATCTGCGTAATCTGCGGAAAGGTTTGTGAATCTCGGGATTCAATGAATTCGCGGAGTCCAGCGAACGGAGTCGCAGCCAATGGCGAAGATGGACGGCCGGGCGGAGTTCGGGGTGATCGGTCTCGGCGTGATGGGCGCGAATCTGGCGCTCAACATCGAAGATCACGGATTCTCCGTGGCGGTATGGAATCGCGATCCGGAAAGGACCGGGGACTTCCTGGCCACTCACGCCGGCAGGCGGTTCACCGGAGCGGCCACGTTGCGAGAGTTTGTCCGATCCCTCGATCCGCCGCGCCGGATTCTGATGATGATCAAAGCCGGCGACCCGATCGATCACACGATTCGTGACCTCGAACCCCTTCTGGAAAAGGGTGACATCTTGATCGACGGCGGCAATTCCGACTTCCGGGATACCCGCCGCCGAGAGAGCGAGCTTCGCAGTTCAGCCATCCGCTTCGTCGGCATCGGTGTCTCCGGTGGAGAGAGAGGGGCGCGGTTCGGCCCTTCGCTCATGGCCGGCGGGGACGGGGAAAGCTATGAGCGGCTGAATCCCGTCCTCGAAGCCATCGCGGCCGAGAGCGCGTACGGACCGTGCGTGAGCCGGGTGGGACCCGACGGCGCGGGTCATTTCGTCAAGATGGTTCACAATGGGATCGAGTACGGTGTCATGCAGGCCATTGCCGAAGCCTATGACATGTTGAAGAGAGGACGGGGGCTCGGGGCCGCGGAAATCGCCGAACTCTTTGCCCGGTGGAATGAAGGACCCGTGGAATCATTCCTGGTCGACCTGACGGCGAAGGTCCTTGCGGTCGAGGATCCGGAAACGGGACGTCCCCTGGTCGATGTGATTCTGGATGAGGCGGGCCAGAAGGGGACGGGAAGGTGGGCCGTGGAGAGCGCGCTGGATCTTGGCATTGCCGCTCCGGTGACCGCGGCCGCTGTGGATGCGCGCGTTCTCTCGTCGATGAAATCCGATCGCGTGCATGCGGAGACGATCATCCGGGGAGTCGCGGCCGCTCCCGTGAAGGTCGAGAAGCAGGAATGCGTCCAAGCCGTACACGACGCCCTGTATGCCGCGATGATATCGGCCTACGCCGAAGGACTGAATCTGATTCGGGCGGGGTCGGAGGAATACGGTTGGGACGTCGATCTGAGAGACATCGCTCGCACCTGGACCGGAGGGTGCATCATCCGGGCAAGGCTTCTGGTCGATATCATGCGGGCATTTGAAGCGCGGGTCGATCTTCCCCATCTATTTCTGGATGAAGAAATCCGTGGGAATCTCGAGACGGCTCAACCCGGATGGAGATTGGCCGTAGCTGCATCCGTGTCCCGAGGGATTCCGGTTCCGGTGCTCGGCGCCGGTCTTGCGCATTTCGACAGCTATCGAACGGCCGATCTTCCACAGAATCTGACGCAGGCCCAGCGGGACGCGTTCGGGTCGCACACCTACCGACGGAAGGATCGTCCGGATGAAGATGTGCATACGGATTGGCCGGGAGCGAGAGAGGCATAGGGACAGAAAGGGCGGCTGGGTGTCTCGCCTTCAAGACTCGAGCGCTGGTATCGGCGAGAACGGGGCGTTTCCTAGCGCGCTTTCTCCGCCTGCTCCGTTCTCCCTCTGGGAAAAGCCATCCATTTCGGATTCCGCTACCATGGCCCGCAGAAACCGATTCGTTGATTCACGGAGGGTTGGTAGAATGGAGAAGTGGCGAAGGTTTCGGAAGCAGGCTCTGCGAAGGGGGTTGGAATGGGAATCGCCGGCGGTGCTCCGGTCACAAGGGGTCATACCGTTTGTTCGCTCGCCGGATGGGTTGTAATGGGTCATACCGTTTGTTCGCTCGCCAGATGGGTTGTAATGGGTCATGCCGTTTGTTTGCTTGCCACGCTGGCGGGCTGTGCACGATCTCCGCAGGTCCCGAGAGACCAACTCCATATCCTCCTGATCACGCTGGATACCACTCGGGCCGACGTGTTGGGCTGCTACGGGAGCCGGGAGGGGCTGACCCCGAATCTGGACGCCCTGGCCGGCGACGGTGTACTCTTCGATGCGGTGGCGCCCGTTCCCCTCACGACGCCGTCGCACGCCTCGATTCTGACCGGACTCTACCCCTTCCACCATGGCGTCCGAATGAACGGGTTCTTCCGCCTCGACCGGGAACACGTGACGCTGGCCGAGATTCTAAAACCCCGGGGAATGACGACCGGGGCGGTGCTGGCCGCTTACGTTCTGGCGCGGCTGTTTCAGCTGGACCAGGGATTCGAGTTCTATGACGACGATCTCAGCCGAGGGCTTCAGAAGACGGTCTTCAGCATCATCGAGCGGAGGGCCGATGCGGTGACGGCGTCGGCCTTCGAATGGTTGGATGATCAGACCGCAGCGCCGGTGGCCGAGGGCGGTGCGCGCCCCTTCTTCCTGTGGCTCCACTATTTCGATCCCCATGCCCCCTACGAGCCGCCTAAGGAGTTCGACCTCTACGGTACGGATCCTCTGGGCAAGTACAAAGGAGAGATCGCCTACACCGACCATGAAATTGGGCGCGTGGTGGCGAAGCTCAAGGAGATGGACCTGTACGATCGCACGGTGATCGTGGTAGCCGGCGATCACGGGGAAGCATTCGGTCGGCACGGGGAACACGGGCACGGCCTGGTCATCTACGAGAGCACGCTGCGGGTCCCTCTCATCCTGCGGATTCCGGACGTCGAGGGATTCTCGTGTCGCCGGGGGGCGCGAATGGAAGACCGGGCCAGCCTCGTAGACATTGCGCCGACGCTCCTGGATCTTCTGGGCGTCCAGGCCCCACGAGCGACGGACGGCCGGAGTCTTCTTCCCTTGATCCAAGGGGCGGAAACGACACCCGAGCGTCCCGTCTATGCGGAGACGGCCGAAGGGAAACTCGTTTGGCAATGGAGTCAGCTGGCAGCGGTGTACTCCGGACCATGGAAGCTCATCCTGGCGCCGTCCCCCGAACTCTACAATCTCAGGGAGGACCGCTTCGAGGAACGAAACCTGGCGCCGGCGGAGCCGGCCCGGGTAGAGCGAATGACAAATCTGCTGAGCGAGCTGGTGTCGGCACCCGGGGTGCGTGTGCCCACCGCCACCTTCGAGATGGACGCCGACGCCGAGGAGAGACTGCGGAGTCTGGGTTACATCAGCGGGTCATCTCTGGAGGACAAACAGCTGGAGGAGATTGAGATCGATCTGGTGACGGCGTGCCGGACGGGACGGAACGCCAACGAGATGACCGGGTTTACAAACCTGATCACAATGACGATGAATCACCTGCAGTGGAACCAACCGGGCCGCGCTCTGCGCTCGGCAAAGAAGGCCCGGGAGATGATCGGGGAAGATCGGCCAAAACTTCTGGGGTTCATGGCGGCGGCATTCAATCAACTCCGCCTCTTCGATTCCGCAATCGAAGCCTATGAGAAGATGCTGGAGCAGCGCCCGAACGAGCTCGGAGTCCTCGGCAATCTGGCCGTCACCCACCACAACAAGGGCAATTCCACCCAGGCCATCGAGATTCTCAACGACGTTATTCGGCGATCGCCCCAGGATTACTACCATCGCCTCAATCTGGCCAACATGTATGACGATCTCGGCCGGTACGATGCGGCGGATCGGCAATACGCGAATGCGCTGGAACTGGCCCCGACGACGGCCGGGCAACGGAACAAGGTGCGCTACAATCTGGCGCTCTCGCTCATGCGCCGGGGTCGTCTGGCCCAGGCCCGGGACTTGCTGGAGCAGATCCTGGACGAATGGCCCGATCGCGAAGATGCTCGCACCCTCCTCGGCAAGATCAACCAGCGCATGGGATCTTCCGGCTCCTCGGCAAGATGAAAGAGCGAGTGGAAGTTTCCGGCTCCGCCTGTCTCCACGATTGCCGCTGCTGAAATCCTGCGCTCCTTGGTTTCGAGTGAGTTTAACTACAATTGGCGGCCAAGTGTGTTTGTCTCGGGTCGTATTTGTTCTCCCTAAACTCGGCGAGGGCAGCGCCGGAGCCGCAGAGGGTAATCGTTGTTGTCAAGTTCTGGTCTCGGACAACCGAATATTGGATAGAGCGAAGACATTCATTACCGAATGCCGGATCGTCCTGAAGACGGACAGCGGGGAGGCATCTTCTCCCGCGGGTGGATTCGTTGCATAGACATAATCGAGGAGCGAACCGCTTGGAATCCTTCAGCACCTTCGGGCGAAGATCGGTCTGTGGAGCTCTGCTGGTGGGAGTCATGCTGGCCGGGCTTTACTGGATGATCGAAGCCTTCACCGGAGCCTTCCTGTTCCACCAAGGAGATTTCTTCCAGCAAGCGTTTCGCCCGAGCGCGCGGGAGATATTCGTCCGCTCGGAGGTGGTTTTCCTCCTGTTCCTGCTGGCTTTCTTCGGCCGCTCGGTCGCCGCGAGGCGGAGGGAAGCGGAAGACGCGCTGGGCCAGGCCCGGGGGATTCGGTGTCGGCTCCAGGCCCGCAACGAGGAACTCCTCAAGAGCCTGGAGAGCGCCGCCCGCGTCGCGCAGCAAGCCGTGGCCGCCGATCGGGCCAAGGGCGATTTCCTGACCATGATCAGCCACGAAGTCCGGACCCCGCTCAACGGCATCGTGGGGATGACAGAGGTGGCGCTCAATACCGATCTCACCGCCAAACAGCGGGATTTCCTGGAGACGGCCAAGGCCTCGGCGGATTCTCTCCTGCAGGTCATTAACGACATTCTCGATTTCTCCAAGATGGACGCACGCGAACTGGATCTCGACCAAGTCAGTTTCGAACTCCGGGACTGCCTGGGGGATACCGTGAGTGCGCTCCGGCTTCTGGCCGCCCGGAAGGGGTTGGATCTTACGTACGACATCCGGCCGGAGGTGCCCGACGCGGTGGTGGGAGATCCCGGCCGACTGCGCCAGATCATGGTCAACCTCGTGGGCAACGCCATCAAGTTCACCGAACGGGGCGGCGTGAAGGTGCGGATTGAACACGAACCGCATCCTGACGGGAGCCCGGCCGACCGTCCCGACGAATCGAGAGATGAGATCCGCCTTCGTTTCTCCGTGATCGACACGGGGATCGGGATCCCGGCCAACCTGCGGGCCACCATTTTCGATGCCTACACGCAAGTTCCCGCCCTCGGGGATCCCGGCAGCCCGGGCACGGGGCTCGGACTTGCCATCTCTCGCCAACTGGTCGAACGAATGGGGGGACGGATCTGGGTCGAGAGCGAACCCGGTGTCGGAACGACCTTCTTCTTCAGCGTCTGTTTCGGGCTCCAGCGAAAGCGCCGGCCACGGCAAGTGACGAGAAGACCCCAGGACCTGAAGGGGCTACCGGTTCTGGTCGTCGATGAAAACGCCGTCAGCCGTCGAATCCTCGAGGAGACGCTCACCAATTGGCTCATGGATCCGACGGTCGTGAACGACGGCTCGTCGGCCCTCGAGAGGCTCGAAACGGCCCATCGCTCGGGGGAATCCTACGTGCTCGTGATTCTGGATGGGAAAGTCTCGGGGATGGACGGTTTCACGCTGGCCGAGAGGATCCGGCGACACGCGCCTCTGACGGCGGCGCCCCTCATCATGCTGAAATCGGGCGGACAGAGGGGAGACGCGGCGCGCTGCCGGGACGCGGGCATTGCCGGCTACTTGACCAAACCCATCCGCCAGGCGGAATTGCTGGAGGCCATCGTCACGGTCCTGGGGATCCCCGAATCCTGCGGGGAGGGTTCGGAGCTCGTCACACGGCATTCGCTTCGCGAGGAACGCCGACGGTTTCACATTCTTCTGGCCGAGGACGACCCGGTCAGCCGGAAGGCGGCACTGCTGGCCCTCGAACAGACGGGACACAACGTGGTTGTCGTCGGCGACGGTGAGGAAGCCGTGTCTCGTTTTGAACGCGAGCCCTTCGACCTGGTGCTGATGGACGTACAGATGCCCGGTATGAACGGTCTGGCCGCGACCGAAGCCATTCGAGACCTGGAGCGAAGAAGAGGGGGGCGCATTCCCATCCTCGCAATGACGGGCAACGCCGGAGAGAGCGATCGCGAGGCGTGCTTCCGGGCCGGGATGGACGGATGCCTGCTGAAACCGGTCACCGTGAAGACTCTCCACGAAACCCTTGAACGGTTTCTGGGACCGGATGCACCCTCACGAGGCGCCGCATGGAAAACCGAAGAGGAACCGGACAGGTCACTCGATTTGGATCGGATTCATGCTTCGATGAAAGACAATGCCGTGTGTGAACGTGAATTGCTGGAACTGTTCATCTCTCAGTGTCAGGAGAAACTTGCGGTTCTGGAAACCGCCTTCCAGGAACGGGACTCCAGCCGGATCTGTTCCGTGGTGCACGGCTTCAGGGGGGCGTGCGGAAACGTGGGCGCGAATGAATTGGAGAACATCGCTTCCTGCCTGGAGAACGCGGCCTCCCTTGAGAATCTGGATCAGGCCCTCGCGGATTTCGGGCGGCTTCGCTCGGAGTGGGCGCGGGTGTATGAATGTCTGAAGGACCACCTCTCAACGCCTCGGTTTGCCGCAACTCGGGAACACACGGAGCACGGAATATCGCAATAGAAAGAGCTTCTCCGCTCTCGCGTCCAGTCTTCGCCAACCGGCCCGCAGGCGGGTCCCGCCGGGAATATCGTCCTGTCTTCCGTCCGGTTGACATCGCGGTCCCCGGCGAAGTAGTCTGTGATGAGAGGCGGTGCGGGTGCGCCGTGCCGGTCCCGAAAGGGACCGTTGAAACATGGTTCGTGTGGAATCATCACGATCGGCGAGATCCATGACGACGAGAGACGGGACGGCGAAGAAGCCGGGCAAACCGGATTGGGGGGACATCTCCTGCGAGAAGTTCCGCAGGCTCTCGCACCGAATCCTGGAGTACGGGAGCCGCGGCACGCTTCGGCTCGATTTCCTGAGAGAAGTCCTTGAGATGCTGGCCGTGCGCTCCGGGTGTGACCTGGCGGAAGTGCGGCTGATCGAACGGGGGCGGTACTTCGGCTGCCGCTTCACGAGGGAGACGGGCTCCTTCGATTCCGAAACACACCCGAGCGAGGCGGAATCCGAGGGGAAAGCCCTCTGTGCATGGGAGGACGACCCGGTTTTCCAGAGACTGTGCCGGGCCGTGGTCGAGGGGCCTGTCGCCCCGTCCCCCCACTTTACCGAGCGGGGAAGTTTCTGGATATCCCGTTCGGATACGCCGTTCGATCTGACTCGAAGGGTCGACGGGACGGAGACGGTGGAAACGCTGCGGATCGAAAAGGGTCCGAAGAGCTTCGCCCTTTTCCCGCTCATGATTCAAGGAGAAAGAAGCGGCGTTCTTCTCCTCGGGAGCTCGCGCTCGGGCTATTTCAACCTGGCCATCGTCGAGTTCTACGAGGCGATCGGCGAAACCCTTGCCGTCTCGCTGGCCTACCGTAGGGCTCAGGTCGAACTGCGGGAACGGGTCAAGGAGCTCACCTGCCTGTATGGGATCTCCCGGTTGGTCGAGAAGCCCGGCATCCCGCTGGAGGACATTCTGGAGGGAGCGGCGGATCTTCTGGCTCCGGGGTTTCTGTATCCGGACATCGCCTCGGCAAGGGTGGTGCTGGATGAGCGGTCTTTCTCGCCGTTCGAGTTCCCGGAGGAGGGCCCCCGGCTTGCCAGCGAAATCACGGTGGCCGGAATGTGGCGCGGCGCGGTCGAAGTCGCCTACACGGAGCACGGCCCCGACCTGGACGAGGGCCCGTTCCTCAAAGAGGAAAGGGTCCTGATCGACAGTGTGGCCCGCGAACTCGCTCTTATCGTCGAACGCAAGGAGGCGGAGGAACAGAAATCCCTGCTCGAAGATCAACTTCGTCACGCCGACCGCCTTGCGACAATCTGGCAGCTCGTCGCCGGAGTTGCGCACGAGCTGAATGAACCCCTGGGCAACATTCTCGGCTTCGCACAACTGGCAACGAAGAGCCCGGGGCTGCCGGGTCAGGCGGCGGAAGATCTTCAGAGAATCGTGACCTCCACGCTGCACGCCCGGGAGGTCATCCGGAAGTTGATGATCTTCGCCCGGAAGATGCCGCCCCAGAAGGCGCGAGTCAACCTCAATCAGGTTGTGGAAGAGGGTCTGTACTTCCTGGAAGCGCGCTGCGAGAGGGCCGGAATCCGCCTCAGAACCTCGCTGGCTCCCAGTCTTCCCGAGATCACGGCGGACCGGGCGCAGATCCATCAGGTGTTGGTGAATCTGGTTGTCAACTCGGTGCAAGCGATGCCGCAAGGTGGGCGGGTAACCGTCGAGACGAAGACCGGGGGCGATCAGGTGTGTCTCGTGGTGAAAGATACCGGCGTGGGGATGAGTGATGAAGTCTTGAGGCAGGTCTTCATCCCCCTCTTCACCACGAAGGACGTTGACGAAGGCACCGGCCTTGGTCTGCCCGTGGTTCATGGAATCGTCTCTTCACACGGCGGGACGATTCGAGTCACGAGCAGGGAGGGAAGTGGCACGGGGGTCGAGGTTCGACTTCCGGTGGCCGGGACGGGAAACTCGAACGGGGAAGGGGCACATGTCACGGTCGACCGATAAGGCGCGAGTTCTCGTTGTGGATGATGCGCCGGACACGCTGGAAGTGCTTCGGAGGAACCTGACGGCGGAAGGCTACCGGGTGTTTTCGGCTTCGGACGTCGCCTCGGCCATCCGCATCCTCGAAACGGCGCCCGTCGATCTGGTGATCACGGACCTCAAGATGCCCAAGGTGGGCGGGATGGATCTCATCCGGCACGTGAGAGAAAACCTGAAGGATACCGAGATCATGGTGATCACAGGATATCCGTCCATCGAGAGCGCGGTCGAGGCGGTGAAGACGGGGGCGGAAGACTACCTGGCGAAGCCCTTCACCGACGAGGAATTGTCTGCGGCGGTTCGCAGGGCTCTGGAGAAGCTGAAGGTTCGGAGGGACGCTGCAGCCGCGTCGCGCCCGAAACACCCGCTCTTCCAGGGGATGATCGGGCAGTCCCTCGGCATGCAGAAGGTCTTCGACGCCGTCGCGAAGGCCGCCGGGACACGCGCAAACGTGCTGATCACGGGAGAGAGCGGCACCGGCAAGGAGCTCGTGGCGAGGGCCGTGCACTACAGCAGTGATCGAGCGGTATTTCCGTGTATCCCCGTGAACTGCGGGGGCATTCCCGAGGGGCTTCTAGAGAGTGAACTCTTTGGACACGTCAAGGGCTCCTTCACGGGAGCCACGGATACGCGCCCGGGTTTCTTCCAGACCGCCGACGGGGGAACGATTTTCTTGGACGAAGTCAGCGAAACCAGTCTTGCCATGCAGGTGAAGCTCCTACGGGTTCTCGAGGACAGGATGGTCTTCATGATCGGTTCCCGGCGATCGCAGAAGGTGGACGTCCGGATCCTGGCCGCGTCCAACAAGAACCTTCTGGCCCTCGTGAAGAATGGGGGGTTCCGCGAGGATCTCTACTATCGCTTGAACGTCATCGCGATCGAGATCCCGCCCCTGCGCGCGAGGCGAGACGACATCCTCCCACTCGTGCATCACTTCGCAGAGAAGTTTGCGCCCGAGCTGGGCGTGTCCAAGCTGCGGGTCTCGGAGGAAGCGCTGCAGGTGCTGCGCGAGTACTCCTGGCCGGGGAACGTTCGGGAGCTGGAAAACACCGTGCAGCGGATGCTGGTCATGGGAGGGGAGGGCGTGATCGGGATTCCCGACCTGCCGCCAGCGATGCGTTTCTCGGTTTCCAGGGGCTTCGCTCTCGACCGGACCCTGGCGGAGATGGAGGCCGAGCATATTCGAGATGTCCTGGCCGGCGTCGACAACAACAAGACCCGGGCCGCCCAGATCCTCGGCATCGACCGCAAGACACTGCGGGAAAAGCTCAAGCGGATGCATGGTGGCGAACAGGGCTAGCCCATCCTCAGCCGCTGTCGGGGCCTTATGCCCCGCCGGGGCAAATCACCCCACAAACTAGATCTCAGCGTACGGGGCCATATGCCCCGCTCTTCCTGCCCGTCTGCCCGTCCGTATTTCATCTATCTGGTTGTTGTTGAATGTGTTAGACAGTTATCGTGCTCTACCTTCTGCCCTCCTTTCCGCCTGGCACGCAATTCTCATAGGGGATTGACCGGGAGTAGGTTGGATTCGAATGCCCTTTCAGGTTGGAGCTCAGATGAGCGGAGGGATGACCCATGGCAAAGACAAACGGTAATGGAGACCGGCCGAGCCCGATCTCCAAGGAGGTTCACTGGAAGCTGTTCTACAGGAACCCGGAGGGAAACGGAAACGGGAATCGCCCCTCGGCGTCCGCTCCCCGGCTCACACAGAAGGTGATTGAAAGAAAGAGCCTGATTCTGGAGAGAGAAGGACGGTCGTGAGGGAGCGGCAGGGGCGTAGACGTGAATTCAGCGGGCCGGGCGAGGCCCGAGAGAGGAAACGCTGAAAATGAGTGAGGCGAATCCGGCGGGTCGAGTGAGCCACGCGCATGCGGAGCCCGCAGTCGAGACCGAGGTTCAACGCCAGGCACCGAGTCTGTATTCGAACGTAACGAGACAGTTCCACAAGGCGGCGGACCTCATGGACCTGGATCCGAATGTGAGCTGCATCCTTGAGAAAACCACGAACGAGGTCGTCGTCAACTTCCCCGTCAAGATGGACGACGGGAGAGTAGAGGTCTTCACCGGCTACCGGGTCCAGCACAACAACATACTGGGGCCTTTCAAGGGCGGGCTCCGTTTCCATCCCGCGGTCAATATCGATGAAGTCCGCGCTCTTGCAACGTGGATGACGTGGAAGGGCGCGATCACGGGTATCCCATTCGGGGGCGCCAAGGGAGGTATCCAGTTGGATCCCTCGGACTACACGATCACCGAGCTGGAGCGAATCACGCGCCGGTTTACCTTCGCCCTGGGCAACGCCATCGGTCCGGAGTACGATATTCCGGCCCCCGACGTGAATACCAACCCCCAGATCATGGCCTGGATTCTGGATACCTACCTCTCGACCGTACCGCCCCACGAGCGATTGGGCTGCACGCACGTGGTGACGGGAAAGCCGATCGAATCCGGCGGCAGCATCGGTCGGGAAAAAGCAACGGGGCAGGGCGTGGTTTACACGATTCAAGAGTGGGCCAAGGATCATGATTTCTCCCTGGAAGGCGCCCGGTACATTGTCCAGGGGTTCGGAAACGTCGGTTCCTGGGCCGCCCGGTTGCTGAAGCCGTTGGGCGCGAAGCTGATTGCCGTGGAGGATGTGACCGGAACCGTGGCCAGTCCCGAGGGAATCGACCCCGACGACTTGGCGGATCATGTAAAGGAAAACGGGGGGGTCTTCGGATACGACAAGGCTCTGCGCATCAGCCACGCCGAGTTCCTCCGAACTCGCGCGGACATCTTCATCCCCGCCGCACTCGAGAACGCCATCACAGCGGACACCGCGCCGCTTCTGGACGTACGGCTGGTGGCCGAAGGCGCCAATGGACCCACGGATCTTGAGGGCGACGAGATTCTACGGCGGAAGGGAATCGACGTCATTCCGGACATTCTCTGCAATTCGGGTGGGGTGGTGGTCAGCTACTTCGAGTGGCTCCAGAACAAGCGGAGCGAGTATTGGGATCTCGAAGAGGTGGACTGCAAGCTGCGGAAGAAGATCATACCCGCCTACGGGAGGGTGCGGGACGCGGCGAAGAAGTACGGGACCGACTGGCGTACGGCGGCGTACATCGTCGCCCTTGAGCGGCTGGGGAACGTGTACAAGGAAAGAGGCATCTTCCCCTAGATCCGACCGCCGAACATCCATGTTTTGGATCCTTACAGAGCCCCGGGGTAGTCGCCTCGGGGCTCTGTGACGAGACGAGTCCCGCATGTTTGGTTCTTCCGGGTTTTCGGGCGCCGCGCCCGCCTGCTCTGGCGGGCGGAATCCGCTTCTCCCATGAGCTTGACAAGATACGTGGAGGGTGGTAGAGTAAGCGGTTTTCGAGGGGCAAACCACCCCGTATCTTGGGGTATCCTGTACCGCTCCAATTGCGCCCGGGAGCCGGCGAAGTCCGCATCGCCCAGGAACGCCGGGTTGGCCATGTCCGAGGAAAGGCAGGATCGATGGACGCGGAAGTAGTCGACATCAGCAGAGTGGACGAGATCGTTGACCGCTACGGGTGTGAGCGCTCGGGTCTGATGGGTATCCTCCAGGAAGTCCAGACCGAGTACAACTGGTTGCCGAAAGAGACCCTCTGCCGCGTGGCCGAACGGCTGAATCTCCCGTTGGTCGAGGTGTTCGGTGCCGTGACCTTCTACCGCGCGTTCAGCCTGAAGCCTCGAGGGAAACACATGGTCACGGTCTGCGTCGGGACCGCCTGCCACGTTCGCGGCGCACCGCGCGTGCTGGGGGAGCTGCAGAAAAGGTTGCATGTGCTCCCCGGAGAGACGACGGAGGACAAGCAGTTCACGCTGGAAACGGTGAACTGCCTTGGGGCCTGTGCGCTGGGTCCGGTTGTCGTGGTCGACGAAGCCTATCATGGGCACATGACGGCCAAGAAGGTGGAACCGTTGATCGAGGACGTTCGCAGCCGGGACCGAGCGGAGAGAGAAGCCCAAGACTCCTGATTGCCTTGCGGAGTCCTCTCGACGGGCCCGACTGGCGGCTCGTGCGGGTATCGCCCACCCGGGCTGGCGGGGTGCCATGGAGGAGCTCTCGCTCCACGTGTTGGACATCGCCCAGAACTCGATTCTGGCCCATGCGGCCCGGATCGTCATCCGGGTCGAGGAGGACCCGGAGAACGACCGGCTCACGATCGACATCGAGGACGACGGAGCAGGAATGAAGGAGGAGGAAGTCCGCTGGGCGCTTGATCCGTTCTCGACCTCCCGTCCGGGGAAGCGGGTGGGACTCGGGTTGCCGCTCTTCGGGGAAGCGGCCCGGTCGGCCGGAGGAGGATTCGAGGTGCGATCCCGTCTCGGACGGGGCACTACGGTCCGCGCCTGGTTCGTGTATTCGCATCCGGATCGGCAGCCGCTCGGTAGGATGACGGACACGCTCCTGGCCCTGATTGCGAGTCGCCCGGATGTCGACCTGCGGTACGAACACGTCCGTCCGGACGGGGAGTTTATTCTGGACACGTCGGACCTGAAACGAGAACTCGGCGACCGGCCGATCACCGATCCGGAAATTCTGAGCGCGCTCCGGAGGGCTCTCAACGCCGCCCTTGAATGAGAGCGTGACGGGCCGCTGGCGGCGAAGAAGGGAGGATAACTACGATGGCGGATGGAGAGCGGAAGAAGCTCACCGTCAAGGATCTTGAGGCCTTGCGCGAGAAGGCTCGCGAGGCCACCTCGCTTCGCGAGGGCGGGGCACGCGCCAAAGTCACGGTTCACATGGGAACGTGCGGAATCGCCTCCGGTGCCCGGGATATCATGCGGGCCGTCCTCGAGGAAATGGAAGCCAAAAGGCCCAAGGACGTGATCGTCACGACCTCGGGATGCGCTGGGCTGTGCAGTCGAGAACCGATGGCGACCGTCGAGATCCTGGACAAGCCTCCCGTCAAGTACGTGGACCTTACCGAAGAGAAAATGCGGAGGATCTTCGACGAACACGTGCTTCAGGGCCGGATCGTCAATGAATACGCTCTGGCCGTGGGCAGCGAAACGACCCACTGACGTGCAACGCGGGTCTTCCCCCGTCGGGGTGACGTGACCCAACAGAAAGGACGAGAATCTTGCCGTACCGACTTCACGTTCTGGTTTGTGCGGGGACCGGCTGCGTATCCGGGGGCTCCTTCGAGATTCGCAATGCGCTGGAGAGAGAGATTGCCGCACGGGGTCTTGCGGATGAGGTCTTGGTGGTGGCCACAGGCTGCAACGGTTTCTGCGAGCGGGGTCCGATCGCGGTGATCCAGCCCGAGGGAGTTTTCTACCAGCACCTCTCCCTGGACAAGGTGCCGCGCCTGGTGGAGGAACATTTTCTGAAGGGGCGTCCGGTCCAGGAGTTGATGTACGTCCCCGAAGAGGGCGAGGCGCCGATCCCGAAGATGAACGAGATCGGGTTCTTCAAGAACCAGCGGCTCATCGTTCTTCGAAACCGGGGTAGGATCGACCCGGAGAGTATCGAGGAATACATTGGGTTTGACGGGTATCGAGCCCTCTCCAAGGCGCTGGCGGAGATGGACCCCGAGCAGGTGTTGGGAGAGGTCAAGGAATCAGGTCTTCGGGGCCGGGGTGGAGCCGGGTTTCCGACGGGGCTCAAGTGGGAGCTCCTCGCCAAGAGGCCGGGCGACCGGGGCAAGTACATCGTCTGCAACGCCGACGAGGGGGACCCGGGGGCGTTCATGGACCGGAGTGTGCTCGAAGCCGACCCGCACGCCGTGATCGAGGGAATGGCGATCGGCGCTCGGGCCACCGGTGCGACCGAGGGCTTCATCTACGTCCGGAACGAGTACCCCCTCGCCGTGAAGAGGATCACGAAGGCCATCGAGGACGCGCGTGAGTACGGCCTTATCGGAGAGAACATCCTCGGCACGGATTTCGGCTTCGATCTTCGAGTGGTCCGGGGTTCGGGCGCCTTCGTGACGGGCGAAGAGACCGCGCTCATTGCCTCCATCGAAGGCCGCAGGGGGGAACCGCGCCAGCGGCCGCCCTATCCCGTGGAAAAGGGCCTGTGGGGGAAGCCTACGATCATCAACAACGTCGAAACCTGGGCCAACGTGCCGATGATCCTCCTTCGCGGGGCCCCGTGGTTCACGTCCATCGGGACCGAAACGAGCAAGGGGACGAAGGTGTTCTCTCTCGTGGGCAAGGTCAACAACACGGGACTGATCGAAGTGCCTATGGGGATCACGCTTCGGGAGATCATTTTCGAGATCGGCGGGGGAATTCGCCGCGGCAAGAAATTCAAGGCGGTACAGACGGGCGGCCCGTCGGGCGGATGCATCCCGGCCTCCATGCTGGACCTGCCCGTTGACTACGAGAGCCTCACAAAGGCCGGCTCGATGATGGGTTCCGGTGGCATGATCGTGATGGACGAAGACACCTGCATGGTGGACGTCGCGAAGTACTTCCTGAACTTCCTCAGAGACGAGTCCTGCGGGAAGTGCATGTCGTGCCGAGAGGGAACCCAGCGGATGTACGAGATCGTCGACCGGATCACCAAGGGACTGGGAACGGAGCAGGACCTGGTTCTCCTGGAAGACCTGGCGTACGCCGTTCGGGACGCATCTATGTGCGGGCTCGGTCAGACGGCGGCCAATCCCGTACTGAGTACGCTCCGGTACTTCCGGCACGAGTATCAAGAACATGTCCGGTACAAGCGCTGTGGGGCCGCCGTCTGCAACCAGATCATCTCCTCACCGTGCCAGCACACCTGCCCGATCGATACAGAGGCGCCCGTCTACATCGGGCTCATCGCTCACGGGCGATACCGCGAGGCATACGACATCATTCTGAAGGACAATCCGTTCCCGGCCACGTGCGGCCGGGTCTGTCATCACCCCTGCGAGGTCAAGTGCCGGGCCGGAGAGATGGGTGACCCCATTGCCATCCGAACGCTGAAACGGTTTGTTACCGATCGAGCGGTGAGCGAGAACTACACACCGAAGGTGCAGGGTGTGGCCTCGAGCGGGAAGAAGATCGCCGTCATCGGTTCCGGGCCCGCGGGTCTTACGGCCGCTTACCGGCTCGCGCTCCTGGGCCACGACTGCACGGTGTACGAATCCCTCCCGGTCCCGGGAGGGATGCTGGCCGTGGGAATTCCGGAATTCCGCTTGCCCCGAGCGGCTCTCAACGATGAGATTGAACACATCAAGAGCGTGGGCGTGAAGATCGAGACCGGCAAGACGCTGGGCGTCGACTTCTCCCTGAAGGACCTCAGGGGGAAGATGGGCTTTGGTGCCGTGTTCGTCGCCATCGGGGCGCACAAGAGCATGCAGCTGGGGATCGAAGGGGACGACACCGAGGGCGTGATTCCGGCGATGCGGTTCCTGACCGAAGCGAACCTGGGAAACACGGTTGCCCTCGGGAAGCGGGTCGGGGTGATCGGTGGGGGTAATTCCGCGATCGACGCGGCGCGAGTGGCCAATCGGATGCCGGGCGTCGAGAAGGTGACGATTCTGTACCGGAGGACGCGTGCGGAGATGCCGGCCTACGCTGAAGAGATCGAGGGCGCCCTTGCGGAAGGGATCAAGATCGAGTTCCTCGTGGCTCCGAAGACAGTGATTTCCGATTCCGGCAGACTGACGGGCGTCGAGTGCATTCGCATGCGACTGGGTGAGCCGGACGAATCCGGCCGCCGCCGGCCCGTGCCGGTTGAGGGGTCAGAGTTCGTCGTGGAGCTGGACGCGCTGCTCGTAGCGATCAGCGAACAGCCGGACACCGATCGGCTGGGGGCCGATCACGGGCTGGAGATGTCGTGGAACCGGCTGGTGGCCGATCCGGAAACCCTTGCCACTTCCGTGGAGGGCGTCTTTTCTGGAGGCGACGGAGTCACCGGGCCGAACACCGTCGTGGATGCCATTGCCGCCGGCAGGCGGGCGGCGGAGAGCATCGATCGGTTCCTCAACCGGGAGCCGCTTGACCGGGAATACAGGGTGACCCGGACGTCGATGTTCGTTCCGGCGGTGGAGCTGACGGAGGAAGAGGTTGAGCTGGCCGCCCGCCCGGCCGAGCAGGAGCTGCCGGTCGGAAAGCGCGTCAAGACGTTTTCGGAAACGGCACTTGGATTCAGCGAGGCGGTTGCCATCCAGGAGGCGCGGCGTTGCCTCCGCTGCGATCTCGAAGCGGCGGAAGCGGAAGTCGGACAACAGGAAGAAAGGGTCGGCTAGAAGGGGAGCGATTGCATGGTGAATGTGCGAATCAACGGACTCGACCTGCAGGTGGAGGAGGGTTGGACGGTCCTGGAGGCGGCGCGGTTCCTGGGGATACGGATCCCGACCCTGTGTCACGACGACGGGCTGTCGCCCTACGGGGCCTGCCGTCTGTGCCTCGTGGAGATCGGGGACGGGGCGAACGCAAAGCTGGTATCCTCCTGTACGTATCCTGTCTCCGAGGGACTCAACGTCCGGACTCACTCCGAACGGGTGATGAAGGCGCGAAGGATGATGCTCGAGCTGCATGTAGCACTCTGCCCGTCATCCCGCGTCATACAGGACCTGGCGGCCGAGATGAATCTGAAGGAGGTCCGGTTCGAGCCTCGCAACGAGGAATGCGTTCTCTGCGGGTTGTGCGTGCGGATGTGCGCCGAACAAATGGACGGGCGCGCGATTGGGTTCGTCGATCGGGGCAATCGGCGCCGAATCACGACACCCTTTGACATCAAATCGGACGTCTGCCGGTTGTGCGGCGGATGCCTCTATATCTGTCCGGCGTGCCAGCTCCGGTGCCAAGGGCCGGAGCCGCCGGGCGTGCTCTGCGGTTCCTGCGTGAAATTCGAGCCGACATGCCTCGATCACTACGAGGACATGCAGTGCTGGATGGGATCGGTGGCGGAGTGCGGTGGGTGCGTCCGGGAGAAACCGGGCGGTGATGGAAACGAGAAGCGGTAGATCATAGGCGTATGCAGATCACGACAAGTGCGAATGTCCCGGCGGCAGATCCGGAGACGCGGGCGAGGCCCTAGAAGGAGTGCGAAGATGGCGTACACAAGACTCAACGCTTCGGCGGCGACCTTGACGAAGAATCGGACGGAGGAATCCGTCAGTCCGTTTTCCGGGATGTGTGTGACGTGCGTGGACGGCTGCATCGGGATGTGCGAGATCGGCAAGTCTGCCTACCGCGGCCACGAGGTGATCTATCCGCAACCCTTCGGCATCATCACCACAGCCTCGGAGAAAGAATACCCGGTCGACCTTTCGGACTTCACGATCATGGGGACGGCGGTCGGCGCGCAAGGCATCGAGGAAGACAGCGACAAGGCGATCTTCCCGAACGTCTCCCTGGAGCGCAAGATCGGGGCCAATAAGGACCTGAAGGTGAAGCTGCCCTTCGTCATCCCGGGACTCGGTTCCACCAACGTGGCCAAGAACAACTGGGAAGGGCTCGCTGTCGGTACGGCCGTCTCGGGCGTTCCGCTCACGATCGGGGAGAACGTAGCCGGAATGGACGTCGAGTCTGAGATGAAGAGCGGCAAGGTGGTGAAAGCCCCCGACCTCAAGTGGCGAGTGGAGCTGTACAAGTCCTGGCAGCAGGACGGGTATGGCGACATCATCGTTCAGGCCAACGTGGAAGACACGCGACTGGGTGTCCAGGAATACGCCATTAAGGAACTGGGCGTGGAAACGGTCGAGCTCAAGTGGGGGCAGGGAGCGAAGGACATCGGCGGCGAGGTGAAAATAAAGGATCTCGAGAAGGCCCAGCTGCTCTACAAACGAGGATACGTGGTGTTGCCGAACCCCACGGATCCCGTCATCATTGAGGCCTTCAAGAGGGGCAGCTTCAAGGAGTTCGAGCGCCATTCACGCGTCGGTATGGTGACGCGGGAAGGCTTCATGGAGCGAGTGGAAGAGCTCCGCAAGGCAGGCGCCAAGCGCGTGTTCCTGAAGACGGGTGCCTACCGGCCGGCGGACTTGGCCAGGGCCATCAAGTTCTCGTCGGATGCCAAGATCGACATGCTGACCGTTGACGGCGCCGGCGGCGGCACGGGAATGAGCCCGTGGCGAATGATGAACGAATGGGGTGTTCCGAGCGTCGAGCTCTGGTCGCTGCTGTACGAGTACGCGGACAAGCTGGCGAAGAAAGGGGCATACGTGCCCGATATCGCGGCGGCCGGCGGATGCACATTCGAGGACCAGATCTTCAAGGCTCTTGCCCTGGGCGCTCCGTACTTCAAGATGGTGGGAATGGCCCGTTCGCCTCTGGCGGCGGCCATGGTCGGAAAGACCATCGGCAAGCGGATCGCCGAAAACCAGGTGCCGGTGTTTATCGAGCGGTTCGGCACGACGGCGGAGGAGATTTTTGTGACGGCGCCGGAGCTGAAGGAGCACTTCGGAAGTCGTTTCTCGGACCTTCCGACCAGCGCGATCGGGCTGTACACCTACTACCACCGCCTGGCGCAGGGGCTCCGCCAGTTGATGTGCGGCGCGCGGAAGTTCAACCTCGACATGATGACGCGCAACGACCTGGCTGCACTGACCCCCGAGGCCGCCAAGCTGAGCGGAATTCCTTACGTGATGGATGCGGACAAGGATGAGGCCGAGAAGATTCTCGAGTCCTAGACGAATGGATCGACGGCAGAAACAGATCCGACAGGGGGCTTCTCGGAAGAGAAGCCCCCTTTGTATTTCCAGCCCATGTTACTCGGCCATGTTCCTTGCCCCTCCGACTGTCGTGTCGTAGCAGAGGCACCCTGCCCGGTAACAGACGACATGGTTAGATTCGATGCCGGGCAGGATGCCCGGCCGACTGCAATCAGGGCAAGCCACGAGGGCGAGTGACAAGGGCAAGGGGGTAGCGCGCTTGCTCCGCCGGCCTTGACTTTCCTCACGATGGCGGCTAGCGTATTTGCGTGTAACACGTGAACGGCGGAGCGAATGAACGGAAGAAGGAGGACGCCCATGGCGGGCAAGACGAGCCTGTACGCCACCGTGAACAAGCAATTCAGCAAGGCGGCCGGGATCATGAAATGCGACCCGGACATCTGTAAAATTCTGGGCATGCCAACCAACGAAACCGTCGTCAATTTCCCGGTCAAGATGGATGACGGCAGTGTGGAAATGTTTACGGGATACCGGGTCCAACACAACGACGTGCTCGGTCCGTACAAGGGAGGACTCCGATATCATCCGTCCGTGGACATCGACGAAGTGCGGGCACTGGCGGCCTGGATGACGTGGAAGTGCGCCGTGGTAAATATCCCGCTGGGGGGCGGGAAGGGCGGAATTCAGATGGACCCCGGCCGGTACTCCGCCGGGGAGCTGGAACGGATCACGCGCCGCTTCACCTACGCGCTGGGGAACGTGATCGGACCGGAGTATGACATCCCCGCTCCCGACGTGAACACGAATGCACAGATCATGGCGTGGATCCTGGACACGTATCTCTCCACGGTACCGCCGCTGGAGCGGCTCCGCTCCACGCACGTGGTCACGGGCAAACCGATCGAAGCCGGGGGCAGTCAGGGCCGAGAGAAAGCCACTGGACAGGGAGTGGTGTTCACCCTCGAGGAGTGGGCGAAGGACCATCAGATTCCCCTCAAGGACACGACCTATTTCGTTCAGGGTTTCGGAAATGTGGGTTCCTGGGCCGCCCGCCTGATAAAGCACCACGGGTCGACGCTCCTGGCGGTCGAGGACCACACGGGGGCCATTGCGAATCCCGAGGGGATCGATCCCGACGACCTCGCCGGGTACGTCAAGGAACACGGGGGAGTCTCGGGCTACTCAGGGGCGAAGGGGATTGAGCACGAAGCATTCATGCGGACAGAGGCGGATATCTTCATCCCGGCCGCCCTGGAGACACAGATCACGGCGAAGACCGCGCCCTGGCTGGACGTGAAGGTCGTCGCGGAGGGGGCCAACGGTCCCACCGATCCCGACGGGGATCGGATTCTCGAGGAAAAGGGGGTCGACCTCATTCCGGATATCCTGTGCAACGCGGGTGGGGTGGTGGTCAGCTACTTCGAGTGGCTGCAGAACAAGCGGAGCGAGTTCTGGGACCTGGAGGAAGTCGACACGAAGCTCCACAAGAAGATCGTGGGCGCCTACGAGCGTGTGGGCGACGCGGCCAAGGAGTACAACACCGACTGGCGAACGGCCGCCTACATCGTGGCGCTGGAGCGCATTGAAAAGGTCTACAAAGAACGAGGGATCTTCCCATAGCCCGGATTATTCGCGAAACCCTGCTGCGAGGCTGCCGGGGCGCATCGGATCTGCGTTGCGGAGCCGATTGCGATCCTCAGCGGGGCTAGGGCCACGCTTCCGGTCGAAATCGACCCCGCGCCTTGCCCGATGGACCCCAACAACCTCTCGCGACGGGTTTCATGAATAACCCGGGCTACCAAGCTGTTTGAGCGACGAGCCAAAGGAATGGTGAAGGCGTGGAAAGACGTGCAGCGCTGCTGCTCTTTGTGGGATTGTCTGCGGCAGGGATCGGCCCCGCTTTCGCATACGACGATGGAGACTGGCGGGTCTGGCAAAACAACACCCTCGAGGCACGGATTGCGGACGGATGGAAAGTCAAGATCGCCGAAGAATTCAGAATCGGGGATGATGCGAGCGAGCTCTACGAGCAGTTTACCGAGATTGGAGTAACGCACGCGCTCACTCCCTGCCTCCGCCTCGGGATCGACTATCGTCATGACTACAGGTTGAGCGAGAACATCTGGGGTCTGGAGAAACGGCCACAGCTGAACGCTACGCTTGTCCACACATGGTGTGGTTTCGGGGTCAGCGATCGAAGCCGGCTCGAGCGGCGGATGTTCGCCACGAAGGATGACGAGTGGCGATACCGGAACAAACTGACCGTGACGCTACCCGGGGCGCTCACGGGTTCCCGGGTGCAAGTCTATGTCGCGGGCGAGGCGTTTGTGGATTTCGATCCGAACGACCTCAGCCGCTATCGTCTATACCTGGGTGTCAAGGGCCGCGTCTTCGGCCCCTTCAGCCTGGACCTCAAGTACTTCCGCCAGTCGACGGAGAAAGGGGACGACTGGCTGGGAACGAACGTGATGTACGTCGGCGTCAAGGGAGGCTTCTGATCTCTCCCTCGATCCACTGTCGAATCTCGAATGTCGGCTCTCGTCCGTTTCGGGCGCCGCCCGAAACGCCTACCTCATCAACACCATCTTCTTCATGGTTTGCAACTGTTCGGTCTCAACACGGTAGAAGTAGATGCCGGGGGCCATGCCCTCGCCGGCGTCATTCCTTCCGTCCCAGGCGACCCGATGGCGGCCGGCCTGCTCCATCCCGCCGACCAGGGACCGGACGAGCTCGCCTTCCACATTGAAGACCCGGACGGTCACGGGACCCGGTTGAGATAGCTCGTACTCGATGACGGTTTCAGGACTGAACGGGTTCGGGAAGTTCTGCGCCACGCCGTCGGTCCACTCCATCCGCGCATCTTCCTCTGTCCCCGTGACGCCGCACCAGAGGTCGACGACCACTATATCATCATCACAGAACTTGTCACCACCCTCAAACGTCGCCTCCGCCCAACAGGAGTCGTTCTCATCATGGTCGATGATCTTGAAGCGGATGGGATTGCCGCAGATGAAACCGTCGACCTCGGGTGTTCCCGGATCGTCGCCCCATGCCACGACCTCGGTCGTATCCCCCCGCCAGCAGATTCCGCCGACGCAGAGGTCGGCGTCATAGACCCCGATCTCGGCACACTCGGGTAGCGGCACCCAGTTCCACAGTGCAGACTTGACCAGCACCTGAATCCACAGGGTATCCGAGCGGCTCTTGCCCGGGCTCGGAGGAAAGATGGTCGGACAAACCGGACAGACGGGCGGGCAGGGCCGCACACCGTCGTCCGCACAGAGGGGAGAATCCCCACAGATATTGGTGGCTCTCACGCTGTACGTATACACGTTGTCGCACGGGTCCACGCCGACATCGTAGTAGGCGGTTTCATCCGGAGGTGTCGTTCCGATGAGGGTGGGGCCGCGGAAAACCTTGAAGCCGTCCTCGTTGCATGGCCCGGATGCGTTGTCCGTCCAGTCGACCCTGACCCAGAGAGAATTGTGATCCGACGCCTGGCAGGCGGTCGGAGGACTCGGGACCCGCAGTCTCACGCCGGCATCCCCATTCGACCGCGCGGACGTGCCGCAGGAATTAAATGCTTCGACAGAATACATGCCCTGCGCACAGGGAGTTCCCTCGTCGAAGTACACGGTGTTGGGATAATATACGGTTCCGATCGGCGTGCTGAAGCGGTATACCGTGAACCCGTCCTCATGGCACGAGTACGGCGTGGTGGTGTTCCAGGTGATCTTCACGTGGTCGCAGATATCGTCGCTTGCGAGACAATTGACCGGCGGGTCCGGGATCCCCAGGCGTATGCCGGTATCCATGTTGGACGACGAAGAGGGACCACAGCCGTTTATGGATTGGACCCAGTACGTGTAGACGCTGCAGGGTTCCGCCGTCATATCCACATACTCGGTTTCATTGGCGTCCACGGATCCGATCATACCAACATCGAGCCGGTAGACGTCATAGCCCTCTTCTGTGCAGGCGTCGTCCCAGGTGATCGTGACCGCGTCGCATCCTGAATCGCTGGCCGCGAGATTCATGGGTGTCTCCGGCGGCCAGCAGTCGTGCCCGGTTGCCCCGATCCACGTTCCCCAGACGGTGGAACTCGCGGTCGCATACTCACTGCACATCCAGATGGTCAAATCATCGCAGGGGTCGACGCCGATCCCGCTGTAGTCCCCCCAGCGGTTCCGTCCATAGGCGTCGAGGTCTTCGTAGTTCCCTTCTCCGTCCCGGAGAGTCTGGCTCGAGCGCGTATCGGTATCGCCCGTGTAGAGTGCCGTGTAGCGGCAGCCGGGATACTCGTCCGTGCTGGAGCGATTGAACACAATGAAGATGTGTCGGTTGTTGTCGGTATAGATCGCGGGGTAGTAGTAGGCATGGTAATCCTTGCCGTATGTCTTGTCGATCACGGCCGTCTTGGAGACAATGTCAATCTTAAGGTAACGAATCGCACAGACCTCATCGCCGCTCCCGAAGTCCCATCTCTCGCAGAAGGTACAGTAGAGGTGTCCGAACCGGAACTGGACATCCTGCATGTGGGCACAGGCGCCGGTGTCGATGCTGTCCCAGACTGCCGGATTCCCCGGCTGGGGAGCGTCCGGCGGGTAGGAGAAGGGACGGACGGACACCGTCGCGTGGCGTGTGAGCGATGGAACCAGAGTCCCCGCATCATGCACGGCCCACACGGTCACAATGCTGGCGCCTCCACCCACCAGGTGCCGGATCCCCGCGAGATACTGGTCCGCCGCCGGGTCGGGATCGCCGAACACATGGGCAGGCTTCCACGTGAAGGCCGGATGGCCATTGACGTCATTCCAGTCCCAGAAATCGTACCAGCTGATGACACTTCCGCTTCCCGTCCAGTAGATCTCGGCCTTCTTCAGAATCCGCAGCTTCGCGTAGTCAAAGCCCACCCCGTACTCGATCTGGTTGGAGGTGATATAGACCGCCTCGTCGTCGTCAAACCCGAGTCCCGGATAGTCGGCCCAGTTATCCGAAGGCGTCGAACCATCCAGCGCCGCATCCAGCTTCCAGTTCCACCAATCTCCCATGGGATCGCTGTCATCAGAAACAGAAACGAGATAGTAGGATTCCGTGCTGTCGTCCGTCGCAAGTGCCAGAATCACCCAGCGCTCCGCATGGTGGTCGTAGATCACCTTCGGGTCAAACGGACCATGAGAAGGAGGGGACACATTGCTGAACCAGGTGGCCAGAGTGATGGATGTTTCCAGCGTCCCGGATTTCCGGAAGATGGACGCGGTGCGGTTCACCAGCTCGACAATGTGTGTTTCTCCCACTGCAAGGATCGGGTCCGGGGGAATCGAGCTGGTCCTCGGGATTCCCTGGAAGTCGTTCTGGAGGGGTGGAGCCGGATCCACCCGGCCCCCGCTTCCGGCCGGATCCTGATCCGCGGAGGCCTGCCACATCCAGAAATCAGCGGGAAGTGGCATGGATTTCATCTTCTCGAGAGTCTCGGCATCCACCGGCCCAACTCTCGGTGGTACCCATGTATCCAATGATGCGCGCTCTGCTGCAGGATAGAGCCCCGACTTGGTCACAGTGAAGAGGGCTCCCGCATCGGTGCTGACGCCCGGTCCTCCGCTTTGAGCAAGAGCAGGGTTGGTGGAGAGGATGTAGAACTGACCCAGTAGACACAGTGCTGCCACCCACAATGCCTTTCGGCTGATCCTCATTCGGGCACCTCCTTGGACGGTCGAGAGTTGCCGGTCCATAAACATAGACCCCGATATCTTCCGAATTGTGCGGTATTGTAACATGTTGTGCCAAATAAGTCAATATCTGGATGTTGATAGTCTCCCCTGCCAATTGATGATCACAATTCTGATTCTCGGGTCAGATTTCCCTTGACGCTGAGACCGCCAATCGCTATATTGATAGTAAGAATCATTCCTGTTACTGTTTCTGAAGGGGTGGGCATCATGATCTCGCCACGCAGGACCCGAATGACAGCGCAGCGGAAGATCATCCTCGAAGAGATTGAGAACACGCGGGCGCACCCGGCCGCCCATGAGGTCTACGAGATGGTGCGGCGGAGACTTCCGAGGATCAGTCTGGGGACGGTATACCGGAATCTCGAGGTTCTTTCCGAGTATGGCCTCATCCGGCGCATGGATCTCGGAGACGGGCAGTACCACTACGACGGCAACACCGAAGAGCACTATCACGTGCGATGCACGGAGTGCGGCCGGATCACGGACTTGTTCATGGATCCGGTCTGTGATCTGGAAGGCACGATCGCTAGACAGACAGGCTATGAGATTGCCGGGTATCGGCTGGACTTCTTCGGTCTGTGCCCTGTGTGCAGGCGGACCAGGGAAAGCGAGAACACCGCCGCTCCGCCGGTGCTCGGGTCAAGGAAGTCTAGCGAACAAGGGGAGGAGAACCATGAAGGAGGGAACCAAAGTGGCTAGTCTCAAGGGAACCCAAACGGAGAAGAACATCCTGACGGCGTTTGCGGGAGAATCGCAGGCGAGAAACCGCTATACCTACTTCGCCAGCCAGGCGAAAAAGGATGGATTCGTACAGGTCTCGGCCGTCTTCGAGGAGACGGCCAACCAGGAGAAAGAGCACGCCAAGCGCCTGTTCAAAATGCTCGAGGGTGGGGAGGTGGAGGTCCGGGCTACGTTTCCGGCCGGTGTGATCGGAACCACGGCGGAGAATCTCAAGGAGTCCGCCGCCGGCGAGAACCACGAATGGACGGATATGTATCCGGGATTCGCCAAGGTCGCGCGCGAGGAAGGGTTCGAGGACATCGCAAACATCTTCGAATCGATCGCCGTGGCCGAGAAACAGCACGAGAAACGGTACCAGGGACTGCTTGCAAACATCAATGCTGGAACCGTCTTCAAAAAGGACGAGGCCATTGTCTGGCGCTGCCGAAACTGTGGATACCTGCACACGGGAACGGACGCTCCGGATGAATGTCCGGCCTGCGCGCATCCTCAGGCCCATTTCGAGATGCTGTGTGAAAACTGGTAAGTTCTTTCACGGCCCGGCGGCAACTCGCCGGGCCGTGAATGAACTAGAGAAGTAGACAATAGATAGTAGAGAGTAGATCTCGGAGAAGAGCATCATAGACAGTGATAGCCGGGGCATCTTGCCCGGGGATCGAACCCGGAGGACATCATGCATGCAATGACGGCGGCGAATCTTCGGAGCGCCCACGGGGGCGAGTCAATGGCCTTCCAGAGGTACACCGTCTGGGGTGCTCGCGCGGCGGAAGAAGGATTCCCGAATGTCGCGCGTCTCTTCGAGGCCATCGCGTTTGCCGAACAGGTCCACGCCGGGAATCACTTCCGGGAGCTGGCGGACGAAAACGGGGATTCTCTCGTTGCGTCGATGGTGGGATTCGGACTCGGGAAGACGGTTGAGAACTTGGGGGGAGCCATCGACGGAGAGCTGTTCGAAGTGACCGAGATGTATCCTGCCTACGTTGAGACTGCCAACCTGCAGGCGGAGAGCGGAGCGAAGCGGAGCTTCCTCTATGCTCTGGAAGCCGAGAAGATTCACGCGGCGATGTTCACCCAGGCGAAGCAGGCTGTGGAGACGGACCACGACATCGAGCTGGGCCCGATCCAGGTCTGCGGCCGGTGTGGATATACCCATGAGGGAGAGACGCCGGACCGCTGCCCGGTTTGCGGAGTGAGCGGAGAGCGGTTCAAGACGTTTGAATAATCTGTAAGTGCGCTCGAGGAGGGAACAATGAGCACATTCGGTTCGGCGGATGAAGTCCTGGAGTTCGCCATCGAGAAGGAACAGGAGGCCTCGGAGTTCTACAGCGATCTGGCCGGAAGAATGGAGAATCCCGCGATGAAGAAAATCTTCGAGGGGTTCGCTCGGGAAGAGATGGGACACAAGGCGAAACTAACGAAGGTGAAGGAGGGCAAGCGGCTGGGTAAGAGTGAGGCTAAGGTGATGGACCTCAAAATAGCAGACTATCTCGTGGACGTCGAGCCCCAACCCGAGATGGAGTACCAGGATGCACTGATTCTGGCGATGAAGAAGGAGAAGGCGGCCTTTCGGCTCTACAGCGATCTTGCAACGGCCGCCGGGGATGGCGAACTTCAGGATCTGTTCCTCTCCCTCGCACAGGAGGAGGCGAAGCACAAGCTTCGATTCGAGCTGGAGTACGACGACAACGTCTTGCGGTGGAACTGAGCCGAGGGATACCTAGGGGGTACACATGAAAGAGCGAACAGGGTTCTTCACGATGAAGGGGAATCCACTGACCTTGCTTGGGAACGACGTCAAGGTCGGTGACAAGGCTCCGGACTTCCAGGTGGTGGACAATGACCTGGGGCCGGTGACGCTCGCTGATTTCAAAGGGAAGGTGCTGATTCTGTCGGCGGTCACGTCGCTGGATACCGCCACGTGCGATACGGAGACGCGGAGATTCAACGATGAAGCGACGAAACTGGGCGGGGACGTGGTCATCGTCACGGTGAGCATGGATCTTCCCTTCGCACAAAAACGGTGGTGCGGAGCGGCCGGCATCGACCGTGTCCAGACGGTGTCGGACTACAAGGACGCGTCCTTCGGCGAAGCCTACGGTGTCCTCATCAAGGAGCTTCGCCTACTGGCCAGAACCGTGTTCGTCGTGGATCGTGATGGGGTCGTGCAGTACGTGCAGCGCGTCCAGGAAGGCTCCGAAGAGCCGAACTATGACGAAGTCCTGAGCGCGATCGGCGCGCTCGCGTAATGCGGAAAGTCAACCTGTGGAGAGGTGAACCATGGCGGAGAAACTGGAGATCTACAAGTGCAATGTCTGTGGGAACATTGTGGAAGTTCTTCACGGCGGCCAGGGGAAGCTGGTCTGTTGCGGTGCCCCGATGCAGCGGATGGACGAAAACACCGTGGACGCGGCCAAAGAGAAGCATGTCCCGATCATCGAGAAAGTGGACGGCGCATTCAAGGTATCGGTCGGCAGCGTCGCCCATCCGATGGAGACGGAACACTACATCGAGTGGATTGAACTCGTGGCGGACGGAAAAGCCTATCGCCAGTTTTTGAGTCCGGGCGGGAAGCCCGAGGCCATGTTCTGCATTGAAGCGGAAACAGTGACGGCCAGGGAGTACTGCAGCCTGCATGGACTGTGGAAAGGATAGGGATGATGTTGAAGAGGACGATTGAGAAGGCGCTCAACCAGCAGATCAACGCGGAGATGTATTCCGCCTACCTGTACCTCTCGATGTCGACGTACTTCGAGTCGCTCAGCCTGCCCGGATTTGCCGGCTGGATGAAGGTGCAGGCGCAGGAAGAGATGTCCCACGCCATGAAGATCTATGATTTCGTCCACGAGCGCGGCGGGGCGGTCAAGCTGATGCCGATCGACGGCCCTCCTGTGAAGTGGGCGTCACCGGTTGCGGTGTTCGAAGCGACGTTGGCGCACGAACGGAAGGTGACGGGCCTGATCAACAAGCTGGTCGATCTGGCCATCAAAGAGAAGGACCACGCGTCCAATATTTTCCTCCAGTGGTTCGTAACGGAGCAGGTCGAGGAAGAGGCGTCCGCCGACGAACTGCTGCAGCAGCTCAAGCGGATCGGGAATGCGGGCCATGCACTCCTGATGATGGACAAGGAAATGGGACGGCGCACCTTCACCGCTCCAGCGGAAGAGGGAGCGTAGGCGAAGCGGGATCCCATCCGGCCCGAGCGCGAACGGTTTACAGGGCGCATCGCCTCACCGTTCGTCCCGAGTGCCGCAGGCCATGGCCAACGGCCCGGCGGTGCGGTGTATCGAGGGATGAGCCGCGCGGCATTCTAGAGGAGGCATGATCATGACCAGTGTTCAGAGTAGCCTGGCCGAGGGACTGCTCAAGGCCATCAAGGCGGAAAACGACGGGTACTATTTCTACTCGACCGCGGCGGAGACCACGTCCGACGCGAAGGGCTCGGAAGTGTTCAAGACGCTGGCCGCTGAAGAGCAGGACCACATCCGGTTCCTGAAAGCGCAGTACGAGTCGGTGCTCAAGACCGGCCGGGTGGACACGGGCGTGAAGCTGGGCCCGAAGGCAGACCTCTCGGATGCATCTCCTATCTTCTCGGATGAGATTCGGAAGAACATTGCCCGGGCGGACCGGGAAATGAGCGCGCTGTCCATCGGCATCCAACTCGAGCTCTCTGCGGTGAACTACTACAAGGAACAGGCGGAGGCCGCAGGGGAGGGGCCTGTTCGGGAGTTCTTCACCGAGCTGGCTGATTGGGAGCTCGGGCATTATTACGCGCTCGTCCGGCAGGAAGAGCTGTTGAAGGACGAGTACTGGGCCGCGGCCGGTTTTGAGCCGTTCTAGAGCCGATCACCGGGAGACTCCGTTCCCGACCATCGGGAGTTCGCTCTCTGGATGAGAGCGAAGCGGGACCCGAGTGAGACTCTTCAAGGGAGGCACACGATGGGTGTTCGTTTTAACGTAGATGAGATCCTCGAGATGGCCGAGACCATCGAGGCCAACGGTGAGAGGTTTTACTACCGTGCAGCGGAGCTGGTTTCGGACCCCGATGCGCGTTCCATGCTGATGGGGTTAGCCGAGGCCGAAGTAGCTCACCGGAAGCTGTTCGCCGGCATGAGAAAGGACCTTCCCGCCCGTGAAAAGGGTGGAGGCATGGGCCCCCCGGACGAGGAAATGTCCGGGTATCTGAAAGCGTGGGCGGACGGCCAGGTGTTCGACGCCACGCGGGATGCGGCGGCCGACTTGACGGGGAATGAATCCCTGGAAGATATTCTCCGAATGGCGATGGACCGCGAGAAGGACTCTGTGGTTTTCTATGTGGGGCTCAAGTCCGCCACGCCGAAATCGTGGGGCCGCGAGAAGATCGATGCCATCATCGGCGAAGAGATGAAGCACATTGCCATACTGAATACGGAAATGGGGAAACTCCAAGGGCGGGTCAATTGAGAGTGACAAGGCGACAGGGTGACAAGGTGACAACTCCAGAGAGGCGAGAGCCGCGGCGCAAGGCCCGTGTGGGACACGGGACAGTGGCACTCAGAACCAGAACTTAGAACTCAGAACCCAGAACGTAGAACTGGTTGGTCCGAGTGAAAGGAGAGAACATGACACTGGAGGAAGCCATCAACACGGCGATCGAGTATGAAATCAAGGTTCGGGACGCGTATGTGGACGCCGTCAGGCGGGCGAAGGATGAGGTGGGAAGGAAGGTGTTTCACGTGCTGGCCCGCGAGGAAGTACATCACGTGGAGTACCTTGAAGAGAAGCTGCAGGAGCTCAAGACCACGGGCACGGTGACGGCAGAGGGACTCCGAACCGCGATCCCATCCAAGGCCAAAATCGATGAGGCCGTAGGGCAAATGAAGGCACCGCTTCAGAAAGAGGACCGGGGGGAGGAGCTCGAGATGCTGCGTCACGCGCTGGACCTTGAAATCGAGACCGGCGCGTTCTACAAGAAGATGGTTGATGAGCTTCCCGTCGAAGAAAAACCGGTCTTCGCCCGCTTCCTGGAGATCGAAGAGGGTCACCGGGCCATCGTTCAGGCCGAGATCGATCACATGACGGGAATGGGGTTCTGGTTCGACATGCCGGAGTTCAGCCTTGAAATGGGGTAGCCCGGGACATTCATCCGTCCCTGCTGCGAGACGGCCAGAACCTGCCTGGACTTCGTTGCGGCACCGGTTTCGATCCTCAGCGGAGCTAGGGCTACGCCTCCGGTCGAAACCAGCACCGCGCCTCGCCAGGCCGGTCCTATCCGCCTCTCGCTACGGGACGGCTGAATGTCCCGGGCTACGGGGGGTCTGTCTGATCTTCACGTAGACGATGGGTGAGGATTCAATGTCTCTCAACCACACAGATTTCAAGATGTTCCTGGATGAAGTGACCAAGATCGTTGACGCCGATGGCGATCGAGACGAGAAGCTGCAGAAGATCTGCGATCTTCTGAGAGATCGCGTGTCGTTCTACGATTGGGTAGGATTCTACATTGTGGATCCCGAGGAGAAGATTTTGCATCTGGGCCCCTTTGCGGGGGAACCCACCGAACACGTGAAGATTCCGTTCGGCCAGGGGGTGTGCGGTCAGGTGGCCCGAGATGAAGTTCCCATGATCGTTCAGGATGTCTCGCGGGAGTCGAACTATCTCTCCTGCAGCCCTCTCGTTCGATCGGAGATCGTCGTTCCCGTGTTCAAGGAAGGCCGCTCGGTGGCCCAAATCGACGTTGATTCCCATGAGCCGGCTGCGTTTTCGACCCGGGACCGGGCGTTTCTGATGAAGGTGTGTGAATCTGTGTCGCACCTCTTCTGAAGAAGGAGTCGTTCGGGAGCACATCGCCCCTCACGCTCAGGAAAAGGCTCATCCTGGCGATCATTGGCATGCCCATCGTGATCGGGTATGCGGTCTGGACGTAGCGGACTTTCAGGGGTAAGGTGACTTCTCGGGAATCCTACGGGTGGAGAAGCATCGAGAGAGGGAGGATTGGAATGGCAGGCGCGTTTCAAGCCGTACAGATCAGCGATCACGTATACTGGGTGGGGGCGATTGACTGGGGCATCCGGGATTTCCATGGATACTCCACGTCGCGGGGCACCACCTACAACGCCTTCCTTGTGATGGCGGAAAAGATTGCGCTGATCGACACCGTGAAGGCACCTTTTGAAGAGGAAATGTTCTCGAGGATTGCCTCCGTGGTCGATCCCGCCAGGATCGACGTCATTGTCTCCAACCATTCCGAGATGGATCACACGGGCTGTCTTCCCTCCGCGTTGACACGCGTGAAACCGGAAAAGGTGTTTGCCTCTGCGATGGGGGCGAAAGCGCTCTCGGATCATTTTCACCTGGATCGGGAGATTACCGTTGTCAAGGAAGGGGAACCGCTGAGTCTGGGCAATATGGATCTCGCCTTCATTGAGACGCGAATGCTCCACTGGCCGGACAGCATGATGAGTTATCTGGCCGAAGACGAGGTTCTCTTCTCGCAGGACGCGTTCGGGATGCATCTGGCCTCGAGCGGGCGTTTCGCCGACGAGATCGACAGGAATGTTCTTCGACAAGAAGCCACCAGGTACTATGCCAATATTCTCCTTCCGTACTCTCCGCTGGTAACCAAGCTGCTCGAGAAAGTCCAGAGCCTCGGTATTCCCATTTCCATCCTGGCGCCGGACCATGGACCCCTGTGGCGGCGTGACATTGAAACGCCGCCGCTCTGGTACGGCGAGTGGGCATCGCAGAAGCCCACGAAGAAAGCGGTCATTGTATTTGATACCATGTGGCAGAGCACGGCTCACATCGCGAGGGCCATTGAAGAAGGCCTGGCGGGAGCCGGGGTGGATGTGCGGATCATGCCTCTGGCCTCCTGTCACCGCAGCGACGTGGTGACGGAGGTTCTCGATGCGGGGGCTCTCCTCGTCGGATCGTCGACGCTCAACAACAACATGCTTCCCAGGGTCGCCGATGTGCTGACCTACTTGACGGGGCTGAAGCCTCAGCATCTCGTGGGGACTGCATTCGGTTCCTTCGGGTGGAGTGGGGAGGCGGTCGGGTTGGTGGCCGATCGGATGCAGGCGATGAGAATCGAGCCCGTCGGAGACACGCTGAAGGTCAGGTACGTTCCGGACGCCGCCGCGCTGGATGCGTGCCGGGCGCTGGGGCGGGAGGTCGCGGACAAACTGAAGAGGATCTGTGATGATTCATAAGGGGATGATTGAGGCGCTGTGCACGTTGGGCTACGGGCTATATGTGGTGACCTCCCGCGATGGAGAGAAACTCAACGGGCAGCTCGCCAACGCGGTGTGCCAGGTTACGGCGGAGCCTCCGAATCTCGTCGTGGCGATTCACAAAGACAATTTGACGCATGAGTACATTTCGAAGAGCCGCGTCCTGGCCATTTCGGTTCTCGAGGAAGAGACTCCGATGACGTTCATCGGGCTCTTCGGCTTTCAGTCCGGACGGGACGTGGACAAGCTCTCACGGGTGAACTACGAGGAAGGCGTAACAGGTGCGCCCGTGGTCATGGACCACGCCGTGACGATTCTCGAAGCCAGGGTCGTGGACGAAAAGAACATTGCCACTCACACGCTGTTCATTGCGGAAGTGGTAAGGGCGGAAATCGTCAAGGAAGCCCCCGCCATCAGCTACGCGTTCTACCGGGCCGTGAAGGGAGGAACGTCTCCGAAGAATGCCCCGACGTACTCGGGCGGAGGGACGAAAGACGGAGAAAAAGACGAAGACAGAAAGGACGACAAAGAGAGAGGGCAAGAGAGAGGAGGCGAAATGAAGAAGTACGTGTGCAACGTCTGTGGCTACGTGTACGATCCCGAAAAGGGTGATCCCGATAGCAACATCGGTCCGGGAACCGCCTTCGAAAACCTTCCGGACGACTGGGTGTGCCCGGTCTGCGGCGCCGGCAAGGACGATTTCTCGCCGCAGGACTAGGCGGCGGGGGACAATGCCGGAATGAACATGGGGGAGGTCGCTTCGTGCGATCTCCCCTGCTTTTCAGACATCCCTTTGGGGTCTAGACGGGGAGCCAGAGACGGAAAACCGTCCCCTCGTGTTCGGAGGACGAGAAATCCACCGTGCTCCCCAGATATTCCTCGGCGAGGAGACGCATGGCAAACGTGCCCAGGCCGCGGCCGCTTTCGGGTTTCGTCGTGAAATGCCGCTGAAAGATCCGCTGGGCGATCGGTTTGGGAATGACCCCGGCGTTCCAGACGCGAAAGGAAAGCCCGCCGGCTTCCTCTTCGACCCGGATCCGGACCTCGCCTCCCTCCGGCGTTGCCTCCAGCGCATTGGCGAGCATGTTGGTGAGAATCCGGAGAAGAAGGGACGGGTCGGTGCGAACATGGCGATCGGGCACGGCCTGGGGAAAGACAATGGACCGATCCTCGGCGGCGGGGTGGTGGGCGAAAGCCTTGCGCAAACGGCCGAGCACCTCGGCCGGGGACAGGTCCCGCGCCTCGACGGGATACACTTCGATTTCTTCGTTCACCAGCTTCCGCTGAATGGCCACCTCCTTGCCCAGACGCTCGGCCGCCTCTCGAATCTCGGCCGCGAGGGCGCCGGCGCGATCCGGGCTCTCATCCTCCAGGCGATCGGTGATCCCATAGAGACCCATAACCAGGTTGCCGATGTCGTGAAAGAAGACGCGCTCGAGCTCCACCCGGCGCTGGTGGGAGGTCAGGTCTCGGATGAAGAGAAGAATGAAGCGCTCGCTCTCAAGCCGAATCGGACAGGAGCGAACACGGAGGTAGAGGTCTCTGGGCCGGACGTCCCCCGCGACGGTCACAATGCAATCCCGTTCCTCGGTCTTGTCCGCCCCGAGGCTGGCAACGATGGCAATGGCCGCCTCGCAGGTCGAGCAGAACTTGCTCGTACCGCAGCCGCCTTCGAAATCCTCTGCGTGCGTGCACCGAATGGCTTCGCCGATCCGAAGTCCCAGGACTTCGCCGATGCCGGGGCTGCCGAGCATCTTGAGGAAGCCGTCGTTGGCGGCGAGAATCTGGCGTTGCTCGTTGAGGACGGCCAGGGCCCCGCCCACTGTTCGAAGGAGTCCATCAATCACGGGATTGGCCGTGGCCCGCTCGATCGCTTGCCGAAGTTCATTCTCGTCGGCCCGCTCGGCCGGCGCGAAGTGGGTATCCTGAGAAAAGGTTCTCTTGTTTTTGCCGGATCCCATGGCGAATCGTCTCCTTCCCATCCAGGATATTCGTATGGATCCCAAGCCGGTCACCCATGCCTACCATTCTAATGATGCTGCAACAAAAAAGAAAGCATGTTGTTTCAAAACAAAACAACGCAAATAAACTCCCCGGTGAAGGGTCCCTGTGGTTATGCATCCTCAGGGGAGTGTGATCTTCGGGGTCGAGACAATTGCCTTGACAAACGGGGCTAAGGGTAATAGTCTATAGAAATACTAGACAACAGGGAGAGCGAATGCGACTTTCAACAAGATCTAGGTACGGGCTGAGAGCGGCAGTGGATCTGGCGGAGAACTATGAGGGTGCACCTGTGTCCATGGCGGCGATCGCCAAGAGACACGGAATCTCTCGAAAATACCTCCATGCGATTCTCTCCGTGCTCAAGTCCAGTGGTGTCGTACGGAGCCTGCGGGGCGTGACCGGAGGATACGTCTTAACACGAGACCCATCACGGATTCGCGTCATCGACATCCTGGAGGCGCTGGAGGGTCCACTGGCCCTCGCGGACTGTGTGCAAGATTCGGCCGTGTGCCAGCGGGCCGGTGGGTGCGTGACTCGCGAGGTCTGGCGGGAGCTGAGTCGCGCCATCGAGATGGTTCTCTCGGGGACGACGCTCGGGGACCTGGTCCTTAGAAACCAGAAGGCAAAGGATCAGTTCCCCCCGATGTATCACATCTAGGCACGCTGGTGCAGACGGCTCGATGCCGGCGATCCGGCGTCATCTGACCCGGGGCAGTCAGAGTCCGGAAAGCGGAAGGTGAGGTCAACACGCCAACTTGGTCACATCGACGGGAGATTCACAGAGGAGAAAGGGCGGATGAGGAGAATCGTAGAGGATGTCACCCGACTCGTAGGCGGAACGCCGCTTGTCAAGCTCGGCCGGATCGGGCAGGGCCTCCATGCAGAGATTGTGGCGAAAATGGAGTCCTTCAACCCGTGCTCGAGCGTGAAAGATCGCATCGGACTCAGCATGATCGAGGCGGCCGAGCGGTCCGGCAACATCGGACCGGACACCATAATCGTCGAACCCACCAGTGGAAACACGGGTATTGCCCTGGCGTTTGTCTGCGCCGCAAAGGGGTACCGCCTGATCCTGACGATGCCGGATACGATGAGCCTGGAGCGCAGGAAGCTGCTGAAGGCTCTCGGGGCCGAGCTCATCCTCACGCCGGGAGCCGAGGGGATGCCGGGCGCGATCCGGAAGGCGGACGAACTCGCCGCATCCGATCCAACGTACTTCATGCCCCACCAGTTCAAGAACCCGGCGAACCCGGAAGTGCACAGGAAAACCACGGCGGAGGAGATCTGGAACGATACGGACGGTGGGATCGACGTTCTGGTCGCGGGAGTGGGAACGGGCGGAACGATCACGGGTGTCGCAGAGATCATCAAGGAGCGAAAACCGTCGCTCAAGGTGATAGCCGTAGAACCGGCGGATTCGCCCGTTCTCTCGGGAGGCCAAGCGGGGTCTCACAAGATCCAGGGAATCGGGGCGGGGTTCGTGCCGGATGTCTTGCGGGTGGAACTCGTCGACGAGGTCATCCGGGTTCGCCATCAGGATGCGGGGAGGATGGCCCGCCGGTTGGCTCGGGAGGAGGGCATTCTGGCCGGCATTTCGGCCGGCGCGGCACTGTGGGCTGCAGTGGAGGTGGCCAAGAGGCCGGAAAGCGCCGGGAAAACGATCGTGTTCATACTGTGCGACACGGGGGAACGCTACCTGAGTACGTGGCTGTTCGAGGATTCGGACGAAGGGGGACCCAATGGCTCGTGATGGGAGGAGGGAACAGCAGAGACTCTCTTCGGTGGTGGACTCTCTCTGCGCTCTCGAAGGGGGGCTGATCGGTCCGGTGAGGCGGGGGCATGGACAGCCGCTGCCGTCGCGGAACACGATCGTGAAGATCGTTGAAGACATTCGCTCGCTCCTGTTCCCTGGCTACTTCGGGATTTCGGAGATGGATACCGGCAGCATGAGATATCACGTGGGTTCCACGCTGGACCGGGTTCAGCGGGAGATGCAGGAGCAGATCAAGCGGGGCGTGTGCTTTGTCTGCGAGAAGGACCCGGAGGAGTGCACCACCTGCGAGGATCGCTCCCTCACAATGATCCGGACTTTCGTCGAGAGGCTGCCCGAAGTGCAGCGGCTCCTGGCCACGGATGTTCGGGCCGCCTACGAAGGCGACCCGGCCGCCACGAGCCCGGACGAAGCGATCTTCTGCTACCCCGGCATGCTGGCAATCACAAACTATCGGATCGCGCACGAGCTTCATCGGCTCGGCGTCCCGCTGATCCCGAGGATTATCACGGAACACGCGCACAGCCACACGGGAATCGACGTTCACCCCGGAGCCCGGATCGACGAGAGCTTCTTCATCGACCATGGGACCGGAGTCGTGATCGGCGAGACGTGCATCATCGGCAAGAGAGTGCGACTCTACCAGGGAGTAACGCTCGGAGCGAAGAGCTTTCCTCTGGACGAGCACGGCAAGCCGATCAAGGGAATCGATCGCCACCCGGTGGTCGAGGATGATGTGATCATTTACTCCGGTGCCACGATTCTCGGGCGCGTCACCATCGGAAGAGGGTCCGTCATCGGAGGCAACATCTGGTTGGTGGAAGATGTTCCGGCCAACAGCCGGGTCGCCCAGGACGGGGGTCCGGTCAATCGTCAAGGCGGTGAGGGCTAATGCCCGGAGCGTTTCGGTTTCGTTGGCTCATCACGTTCGGCCTCATGGCCGTCGTGGGGAGTGTGTCTACATCCCCGGCGAAAGCCGGGCCCGCAACTCTGGATGAATACCTCGCCGTTGCCGCCCGGAACAACCCGGGATTGGAGGCGGCTTTTCACCGCTGGAAGGCGGCCGTGGAGCGGGTTCCGCAGATGCGATCGCTTCCGGACCCGAGGTTCGACTACGCCTACTTCATCCGGGAAGTGGAAACACGGGTTGGCCCACAGAAGCAGAGATTCAGCCTCTCTCAGATGTTTCCCTTGTTCGGGAAGCTCCAGCTCCGGCGCGACGCGGCGGCCGAGGCAGCCAAGGCCGAGGCGGAACGGTACGACATGGCGAAGCTCGACCTCTTCTATCGTGTGAAGAGCGCCTACAGCGAGTACTACTACCTGGCGCGCGCCATGGCCGTCACGGAAGAAAACGTCCGCCTGCTCCGGCAGGTTGTGAACGTGGCGAAGACGCGATACGAAACGGCCGGAGCCGGCTACGAAGACGTGGTTCGAGCGGAGATTGAACTCGGATTGCTCGAGGATCGTCTGGCGACGGAGCGGGACCTTCGGGGCGCGCTGTCGGCTCGGCTTGCGGCGGCGATGGGAAAGCCGTCGGACGAGGTTCTGCCCTGGCCGACCGAGCCCCCCGAGACCGTGCCGCCGGCTTCTGACGAGGAGCTGGCGCGGTGGGTCCGGGAACGGAATCCCGAGCTCCGGGCCTACGAGTTCGCGGCGGCAGGCGAGCGAGCTCGGGCGCGGCTGGCGCAGAAAAGCTTCTTCCCGGACTTCACCCTGGGGATCGACGTCATCGACACGGACGAGGCCATCAATCCGGGCCTGGTGGACAGCGGTAAGGATCCGGTGATCGCCCGGTTCTCGATGAGCGTGCCTCTCTGGTACGGCAAGCACCGTGCGGAGAGCCGGGAAGCCGAGGCCCGCTACCGGGCCGCCCTGGAGGCAAGGGACGAACGGGAGAACACCCTCATGGCCGACCTCAGCTTCGTCCTGTACCACTTCCGGGACGCGGGCAGGCGAATGGACCTGTATCGGGATACTCTGCTTCCCATGGCGAGGGGAGCTTTGGAAGTGGCCCGGCGATCCTACTCCGCCGGGACGACGGACTACCCGACCCTGATCGAAACCCAGCGCACCGTGCTCGCACTGGATCTGGCCTATGAGCGGTCGCTCGCGGATCGGGCGATCCGGCTTGCAGAGCTGGAAATGCTGGCGGGTCAAGAGGCGCCGGGGAACCCGACAAACGGAGGTTCAGAATGAGAATCGTGTGGATGGGAATTCTCGTGTGGATGGCTGTATTCCTGGTGGTGGGCTGCGGACCCGAGAAGAAAGAGTCTCAGGCCGGCGTGACGAACCGGCAGGAACAGGCAAGAACGACGAGCATGACCGTGGCCCAGACCACGTGCCCGGTCATGGGCGGTAAGATCAACAAAGAGGTCTATATGGATTACGAAGGGAAACGCGTGTACTTCTGCTGCCCGTCGTGCATCGCCGAGTTCGAGAAAGACCCGGAAACGTACATGAAGAAAATCACGGAGGAGGGCGTGACACTCGAGGATTCACCCATCGAGGGAGCCTCGGGCGACGAGTCGCACGAGGGCCACGGACACGACTAGCGACGACCGGCGAGGAGGAAGAAAACAATGAGAAGCACCCGGATTCTGAGTGTGCTGGTCATTCTGTCGATTGCGCTAATGGGGTGCACCCGGTGCTCCGGCAGGGCGAAATCGTGCAACGTGACTTGCGAACTTGAATCGCAACAACAGACGATGTGTCCCGTGGAAGGGATGAAAATCAACAAGCAGCTGTATTCGGACCATAGGGGCGAGCGTGTCTATTTCTGCTGTGAGGGATGTATCGAGACGTTCGAGAAGGACCCCGAGAAATACATTCGGAAGATGAAAGAGGACGGGGTCATCCTGGACAGGATTCCGGACGGACGTTGATCCGAAAAGCGGTCGGGGCCCGTGCAAGGAATGGGTTTCCGACCGCCCCGTCCTCGGGAGGTTGAGCCGTGACGACGAGCCCCGTAGCCTACCCGTTTTACCGGCGAAGATGGTTCGTGCCGGTCGTGGTCCTAGCTGCACTCGCGATCGGGTATTTCCTTGGTGGGGGAGGCTCCGGTGGGGATCTCGCTCGCGTTTCGGAGGAAGCGACGCAATCGAAGGTCAGATTCTGGACCTGCTCGATGCATCCGCAGATCCGGCAACCGGAATCGGGCCTCTGTCCCATTTGCGCCATGGACCTGATTCCCGTCTACGACGAGGATTCGGGAGGGAAGGGCGGCCCGAGATCGCTGACGTTGTCGGAGACGGCCAGGAATCTGGCCGGCATCCAGGTGGCGACGGTGGAGCGGAGATCGCCGGAAGTCGAGATCCGAATGGCGGGCAAGGTCGAGGTCGACGAAACCCGCCTGGGAACCATCACCGCGCGCATGCCGGGCCGGATCGATCGCCTGTGGGTCGACTATACGGGGGTTCAGGTTCGTGAGGGCGACTCGATGGTTGACCTCTACAGCCCCGAACTCATCTCGGCCCAGGAGGAGCTCCTTCAGGTGGCGGCCGCCGGATCGGCCGGATCGGATCCCGGCGGCATGATGGACGGGGTACGGGAAAAACTCCGGCTCTGGGGCGTGAGCGGGGACCAGATCGACGAGATTCTGAGGCGCGGCACACCTTCGGAACATCTGACGCTCCGATCCCCCATGAGTGGCGTGGTTCTCGACCGGCACGCGACGACCGGGATGTACGTCACGACGGGAATGCGGATCTACACAATTGCGGATTTGTCGCATGTCTGGGTGACGCTCGATGCGTACGAGTCCGACCTGGTCTGGATTCGCGAGGGTCAGGAAGTCCGATTCGAAGTCGAGGCCTATCCGGGAGAATCCTTCGAGGGACAGGTGGCCTTCGTGGATCCCGTAGTCAATACACACACCCGTACGGTTCGAGTTCGCGTCGAAGCGGCGAATCCGGACAGCCGGCTGAAGCCCGAGATGTTTGTGAGGGCCGTCCTTCATGCAGGAATGCCCGAAGAGGCGGACGGACCGCCTCTCGTGGTCCCGGCGACGGCTCCGCTCATCACGGGAAAGCGGGCGGTCGTCTATGTGCAGTCGCCCGGTGACGGCGGAACATTCGATGGAAGAGAAGTGGTGCTGGGGCCGCGCGCAGGAGAGCACTACGTCGTCGCCGACGGACTGTATGAGGGAGAGATCGTTGTTGTGAATGGCGCATTCAAGATCGACAGCGCCCTCCAGATCCTGGCGAAACCCAGCATGATGAATCCGGAAGGCGGTGCCGCCCCGGCCGGACATCATCACGGAGCGCATCCGGTGGCCGATGAGATGGAGTCCGAAGAGCCTTCGCACGCGGGGCATGCTCATGAATGATCCTCCGGGCGTCACTCCGCGTTCCTCCCCTTCCCCGATTGACCGGGTCATCCGTTTCTGTCTCGAGAAGAAAGTGGTTGTCTTCCTCGCCGTCGTCCTCATGATTGCCTGGGGTCTCATGGTTGCGCCCTTCGACTGGAATCTGGGGGGGCTTCCCCGGAGCCCGGTTCCCGTGGATGCGATTCCCGATATCGGGGAAAACCAGCAGATTGTCTTCACGGAGTGGATGGGACGGTCTCCACAGGACGTTGAAGACCAGATTACTTACCCGCTTACGGCGTTTCTCCTGGGTATTCCCGGAGTGCGGACCATCCGCAGCTTCTCCATGCTGGGATTCTCCAGCATCTATGTCATTTTCGAGGAGAGCGTGGAATTCTACTGGTCCCGTTCCCGACTTCTTGAAAAGCTAAGTAGTCTACCACCCGGTATCCTTCCGGACGGAGTGCAGCCGATGCTCGGTCCCGACGCCACGGCGCTGGGCCAGGTGTTCTGGTACACCCTGGAGGGGCGGGATGAGGAAGGAAACCCGACGGGCGGATGGGACCTTCACGAGCTTCGCGCGGTTCAGGACTGGTACGTCCGCTACTCACTGATGGCTGCCCGGGGTGTCAGCGAGGTGGCGTCGGTCGGCGGGTTCGTGAAGGAGTACCAGATCGACGTCGATCCGGATGCGATGCGTGCACATGAGGTGGGGCTGGATGAAGTCTTCGCGGCCGTGAAGATGTCCAACGTGGACGTGGGCGCGCGCACCATAGAGGTTAACCGGGTCGAGTACGTGATTCGCGGGATCGGGTTTGTCAAACATCTCGAGGACCTGGAAGACGCGGTCGTCAAAGTCAACGACCGCGTGCCCATTCACATCAAGGATGTTGCCCGCGTGACGCTGGGCCCCGCATTTCGCCGCGGCGCACTCGACAAGGAAGGGGCGGAGGTTGTCGGTGGCGTGGTCGTGGTCCGCTACGGCGAGAATCCCCTGCGCGCGATCCAGAACGTGAAACAGAAGATCCGCGAGATCTCGCCCGGCCTTCCGACCAAGACCCTTCCCGACGGGCGGGTCAGCTGGCTTCAAATCGTTCCCTTCTACGACCGGACGCGCCTCATCCACGAGACGCTCGGAACGCTCCGGACCGCGCTCACCGAGGAGATCATTGTCACCATTATCGTGATTCTGATCATGGTGATGCACCTGAGAAGTTCGATCCTCATCTCCGGGCTGCTGCCGCTGGCGGTTCTCATGTGCTTCATCGCGATGAAGGCCTTCGGTGTCGATGCCAACATTGTCGCTCTCTCCGGTATCGCCATTGCCATTGGGACGATTGTGGACATGGGCATCATCGTCACTGAAAACATTCTGAGACACCTGGATCGGGCGGCACCCGATGAGGACCGGCTTGAGGTTATCTATCGGGCCGCGAGCGAAGTGGGCGGCGCCGTCCTGACCGCCGTCTCGACCACGGTGATCGGGTTCCTCCCCGTATTCACCATGCAGGCTGCGGAGGGGAAACTCTTCAAGCCTCTCGCATTCACGAAGACCTTTGCGCTCCTGGCTTCGGTAGTCCTTGCGCTCACCGT
>Ga0180432_10000551_pt1 | contig 62237 bp, 53 predicted proteins | sample SS_ome_10_FD_132414 | JGI IMG/M metagenome (GOLD analysis project Ga0180432, IMG submission 132414) | Hypersaline lake sediment archaeal communities from the Salton Sea, California, USA - SS_1_MS_2 metaG | ecosystem: Environmental > Aquatic > Non-marine Saline and Alkaline > Hypersaline >... | reverse complement strand
GTAGAGACATGAAGGGCATAGAAGAAAATGTTGATATGGCTGAATACAGACGAAATCACAACAAAGTGCTTTTAAAATTCATCTACAATGAACTTTTAAAAAGGGTTTTGGAAGGTGAATTGCAAAATCTAAAGATCGGCACTCTTCATGATTTGATCACGTCCTTTTCAAAGGAACTCAGGCTTGATACTACTGGAGAGGCAACTTCTAAAGAAGAAATCAATGTAATTTCTAATGTGCGAGATAGGTTTAATCGGAGCAGAAAGCAACAAGAAGAAACCGAAATAAATGATGAAGACAGGAAGGCGCAGCTAAGAAAGCAAATAGAAGAAAGGGCGATGGGTGCTAACAGAGCACTTGTTTTTGATATGTCCCAAAAATAAAATAATGGACGAAAAGCCACGCGATATAGTAATAATTTCCAAGAAAACACCTTGCACTGAAGTTGTTTATCGCAACAGCCCTTATGATGGTGTCTTTAACAACAGTGACAAAAAGGGTGATATACCTTATGTTGTGTCAAGAAATGAACCGGTTGAAGAAGATTTGCTAGAATGGCTTTCGACTGCTTCAGGCTGGTGTGGTGGATTTTTAAATGTTGACGGTGATCCTCTTGTAATTGATGATTATGGCAAGCTTATTATAGACAGCCAGCGCAAATTCAATGCTCAGGTAAAATCTCGACGTGTTGGTATTAGTTTTTATTATTCGTTAAGAGGGCTTGCCAATTCTCATTTAAACAGTGAATATCAGGCTGTTTTTGTTTCTTACAATCAGGATGATGCCAATAATAAAATTTACTATGCCAAAATGGGATATGAAAATCTTCCTTCGGCATGGAAGAAAAAACTTGTTGTAGACAATGTGCAGCGTCTTGAATTTGAATCGTTCAATGGTAAATATAAAAGTCGAACTGCTTTGATTAGTCATCCACAAAGAGAACCGCGTGGAAAAGGAACAAGGCGTACAGATATCTATTTGGACGAATTTGCTCATTATATGTGGGCTGATAACATTTATGTCGCTATTTTGCCTATGATCTCTTTCTTTGGTTCTTTAAATGCTGGATCTTCTCCGCTTGGCAACAAGGGAAAATTCTATGATATTGTTACAGATTCGGTAAAATATAATTACGAAGTGCAATGGATTCCTTTTTATAAATGCCCTCGTTTGGTAACTGACATCAAAGAAGCATCAATGGCTGCGGAAATGGGAATGCCTTCTTACGATTTGGTAGCGATATATGGCACTCCTGCGTTGATGGAAATTTATTTGAACATGGATGAGGACTATTTTGAGCAGGAATACAATTGTAAGTTCCTTGATGATGCCTTGTTCTTTTTCCCTCCTGTGTTGGTGAATAACTGTAAATTCGATTACAGACAAACTGATTTGACCAATGAAGATAGCGAGTCATTGCCTTATCCTATCGTGCAAAGACATTCTTATAAGAAATTTAATTTTTATCGCAATGATCTTGAATCATTAAAGCAAGCAATCCAGAGTGGTGTAGTATCTCGTAATTTGTATGCGGGTTATGATGTAGGGAGGAAAAAAGATTCAGCAGAGATGATGATATTGGAAGAAACCGACAAGAGCGGTGCAAACTTGCAGACGATATTGTTTGCTGAAACATTACATCAGACATCTTTCGAGCAACAAATTTCTTTCATTAGAAATGTTATGAAAAAATTGCCAATCATCAAGCTTGGTATTGATGCTACAGGTATTGGCATGCCTTTGGCTGAACAGTTGGAAAGAGAATTTGGCAGTAGAGTCGCATCTGTTGGGTTTACCAACGTCATCAAGAATGAAATTTTTGTCAATCTCAAAATAAGATTTGAGACACAAGGTATTGCAATACCGGACTGGATTGATCTGATAAGGCAGCTACATTCTATAAAAAGAACTATAACGGCTTTCAGTAATGTCAGGTATGATGTTGATTCGTCTGAAGCCAGATATCATCATGCAGATAAGGTAATTGCTTTGGCATTGGCATCTATTGTTGGAACTCCAGCTGAAAAGACGCAATTCAATTCAAATTTATTGCCGCAAGCGGTTGAGATAAAAAGAACAGTAAGGGTGCCTAATGGCGGTAATTTTGTCAATTCACCATCTATTATTCAACCCGGTGGAAGATATGCGGGGTCTTTTTTTGATGTGCCTAAATTGAATGAATTTGATCCTATGTTTGTTCCTAGATCGGTTTCAATCAGTGATCGTGGCGATGAAAAAGGCAATGAGTCTGAGATCGGTTTGACTTTTGATACTTTATTTGGGAGCAAGGTTAAATGAAAACTCCGCAAAAAACCATAGAATTAAATAATGTGCCTGTTGAGATAAAAGATCTGGCTCAAAAATTTATGGATGTTGGATTGCGAGATGCTTTTACCAATTATTTGAGTGACGGCATAGTTAATAATAGGTACAATAAGGATCGCAATGTTGGCTTAAAAATGGCCAATAAAGAGCTTGGCAGTTATGGTGGCAAGCTTGATTTTGGGCGATATGCCAGATACTATGATGGTGCTGTTCCTGCATCTTATGATATACCTATATCTACTTTGGAACAGATGCGAAAAGATCCACAGGTGGCACTCGGACTTTCTATCATAAAATTTCCTATAATTGCTGCCAATTGGCGAGTTGTGTGTGATGACATAAATATCTCTAAGACCATTGAATACATCTTGCGTCCGATTTGGAATCAATTGATATCTGACATAATGTTATCTGTAGATTTTGGTTTTGCAGCGTTTGAGAAGGTTTGGGCTACTGAGACGGCAAATGTAACAACTACAGATAAAATCACTCAAGAAGAAACGGTTCACTATCGAGGCCCGTTGTTGACGTATAAATATATCAAATCAATGCATCCTAGCACCATTAGTATAATATTGGACAGGCATGGGCACTATGATGGCATCAAACAAGTTGCTCCTAATGCGAATGTTGTTATACCTAAGATTAAAGGGGCATGGTTTACGGCTGAGTGTGAGTATGGAAATTATTATGGCATGTCTCGCATGAATCGAGTTTACAACTTTTGGTATTGGAAAAACTTGCTATATCTTTGGATGCTTCAATATTTTGAAAGGCGTGGAACACCGCCAATGAAAGGACGTGCGCCAGCAGGAAAAACTCGAATAGATGGTCAAGATTATGACAATTTGGTGTTGCTAAAAGACATTCTTTCAAATATAGCCAACAATTCCGCTGTTGCATTACCTGCTGAGGAAAGCAAGACCGGTAAAAATTTGTGGGATGTTGAATTGCTTCAAGACGAAAAACGTGGCGATATGTTTATTGATGCTATCATCCACATGGGAGCAATAATTCTTAGAGGACTTCTGATTCCTGAAAAAACTATTGTTCAGGATGCTTCTGGTGGCTCTTACAATGTTGCGACAGTTCATGCCGATATGTTTTTGCTTGCACAAGAAGCATTGGTCAAGAGAATTGAAACATGGGTTGCAGAAAACATTGTTAAAGATTTGGTAGAATATAATTGGCCTGTTAGCAAAAGAAAAGAAGTCAGAATTCAAATAGATAATCTTGATGTCAATAAAAAACAGGTGTTTCGTGATTTATTTGTCGAAGTTTTGAAAAATGTTGATGCATTGGCGAAGATTGGCATTTATCCAAAAGTTATGCCTAGTATGGAAAAAATGGCTGACTTTTTGGAAATTCCTACTAATCCGACTGAGGTTGATTATGATTTTGTGCCGATAGATGAATCAGGTAATATAGAGTCTGACAGCAGAGAAGAAATAATGAAGGCTGCTACCAAAGATGAGCTAGACCAAACGAGAAAAATAAGGCAAAATGCTCAAACAAGCAGAAGAAAATTTGGCCCTAAGAAAACGGCTATAAAGAACAATGTGAAAAGAGAGGATAAAAAATGATGAAGTTTGGAACGAAGGCTTTTATTTCAATCGCAGTATTTGTGTTGGTGATTGCTTTTTGCAGCAGTGATGCTGTTGCTGACAAGTTTTTTACTGATGCGGCGCAACAATTTTATCATGATACTGAAGATACAAACGATGATGGCATTCGAGATCGGCTCAGAATGTATCTTGCTCGCATAAATGGGCACCAGAGATCCACAGACAGATTCTTGGATATGGCGCAACAGCTATATCAATGTTCTATGGATACTGATGCTGATGGTATAAGAGACACGTTTAGAGTTGGATTTACATCTGAGCCTTATACTGCTGGCACTGCTATTGATATCACAGATGACGTTATAAGTGTTGATTTTTCGCAAATTGATCTTGATGATTTGAATGATGTTGATACGTCTGGTGTTCAGGACGATTATATGCTTGTTTATGATGGAGGAACTTCTACGTGGGCAGTGGGGGCTGCTCCTGCACCTTATACTGCTGGCACTGCTATTGATATCACAGATGACGTTATAAGTGTTGATTTTTCACAAATTGATCTTGATGATTTGAATGATGTTGATACGTCTGGTGTTCAGGACGATTATATGCTTGTTTATGATGCGGCTACAAGCACATGGATTGTGGATGCTATTCCTACTCCTTCGACAAGCATGATTGGCGAAAACATTCTTTATATGCCGACAGCGGGCTTTCCGACGTTTCAATATTGTTTTGATTATATAAATACGACAAGGTTTGATAGTGCTGCTGCTATTTTTGATGACAGTGATTTTGAAGCTTATTCGTCTACAGCGGAAATGCATGCAGGTCATTGGCGTGCCGGTTCTATAATGATTGATGCTACACCTACATACACCATATATGGCGAAAATGATGCTACTTATTATTATGGTACTTCTGTGCTTTCTTCTGACAGTTATAAAGGTTCTAATTCGATGAAGACTACATTTGACCTTAATGATACGCAAATTCCTGCTGGCAATATGTTTTTGCCGCTTGCATCATTTTGGCTGCCTGTCAGTGGTTTTGAAGATTGGAAAGATAGTATTCCGGCATCTGGATATTTGAAAATGGGGTATAAGACAGGTGGCACCTATGCTGGAGATATTTATGCTAGTATTTTAATTTTTACCACTAGCTCTTCACGGTTTGAGGCAGGTGATGATGTGACAGCTTGTATGGGTGTCCCTACTTGCGATTATTTAAGATTGGGGCCATTTCAATTAACCAGCACTTCTTGGACTGTTATAGATTATGATTGGGCTGCCAAGATAACTGCTAATAGTCCTGATTTAACAGAAGTTGTTCAATTTGCTATTACCTTGAGCACGGATGGGTCTCTCACGCCATTTGGAAAACAAGCGAGCAATATTGAGTTATATATGGACACAATATTTGAATTAGATGCCGAACAATATAATGAGCCATATACCATTGTTTGCGAGCCAATTCAACACGTCATTATCGACGATCTTTATCCACCTCACAACATTACAATTAGAGGTGAAGGAAAGGCTACGCTGAAAGGCACGCAAGTTGGTGGTCGTGATCCGAGGTTGTTTTTTGATTTTTCAAGTTTGGGGTTGACTGATGCCGATTATAGCGGTTTCAAACTGGATAACTTAATAATAGATGGTGTTCAAATTGTGGCAGAAGATGTTTACTATCCGACAATGAAGAGATTGGAGTTTGTTGATGGATGGGATACTGATAATACTGTCGATGGAAATATTTATATAAAGAATGCCTATTATTTTGATTTGATAAGTTCAGAAATAGATTGGGGTGTGACGGACGCTGAAATTAATTTCGAGATAGATGATGATCCGAACAATATTTATAGCTTTTTGTCGCCTACAGATTGGGTGTCTGCAAGATACAGGTTCATGAACGGAACTCGGTATAGAAATAATACTGTAGGTAAATATCCAATCAATCTCTACAAGGATTACAATCAAAATTGGGCAACAAGTCTTTATTATAATGGAGGCATTCAATTTATTGAAGCGTGGGTAGAATCTGATAGTGATGCCGGGACACCTGATTATATTATTAATATTGATGCTGGAACATATACCGCTGCTCCTGCTGTTTATACGCGAAGTATGAGGCGAGAAGATGTTGATGAATTTTATTCGGGAGTTGCGGATGGTACAGAACTTGATGAGAATTTAAGAATATCAGCATTGCTTGATACTGATTTGTCAGGTGGTGTTGCTGAATACTCAGTGCTTTCTTATGATGATGGTTCTGATGAGTGGGATTCGAGAACGCCTGATAATGGCAATCTTGTAGATAAATCTGCTGATCAATTCATTGCGGGATTTAAAACATTTGACAGTTTTGGCTTTGAAAAAGTAGATGTTTCTTCAACGCCTTATAATATAGCAGTCAATGACACTGTTTTTTATGTGACGACTTCAAGCAGTGATGTTACGGTTAATTTGCCAGATGCATCTACTTACAAAGACAGGTGCTTGATAATTGTTTATGCATCTAAAAATGGAAATTATGAAGTTATTGTAGATCCGGCTTCTGGTGATATAATCAGTGGGCTAGAAGAGGATGAATATTTTATTTGTGAACAAAACAGTTCTGTTGCTTTGCATAGCAGTAGTGATGACACATGGGAAATATTAAGTGCTACAACAGCAGCAGGCACCGATTATATAAGACCGCTTGCGAACAATACTAGATATGATTCCAATTTGTCTGGAATGGGTTACAATGTCACCATCACCGAATATTTTGATACTGGCTCTTTAAATGCCAATACAGGGTATATAAAGGCTGTTTCGGGGGATGATGACGATTATAATTATGGTGCATGGTTATTTTGGCTTCCTGTTGATTTTGCAAGGTTTATAGAGGGCAATAATATTTCGATAGATACTTACTCGACATCGAATGCTAATACCGATATGGAACTTGATTTTTATTATGATGGCAATAGGTATGACTTTGATGGTGCTGGAACTGATGATTTTTGGGATGTTAATCCAAGTGCAGACACGACTTGGCAGACAAAAACTACTCAGATAACAGGCGTTAAGGGTGGTGAGTTTGCTAATAGTCGCTGTTATGTTTTGATCAAATTCTTGGGCGACAATGGCAATGAGATGCGCATTCGCAATCTTTATTTTGAATATGTAGGACAGCCATAAATAATGATACAGGAGGAATTATGAGAAATTTAATTGTTAGTTGTTTGTTTGTCTTGACTGTTTTTATTAGTTTTTATGATCATGTGGGGGATTATCATTATGTGTGTCGCATGGAGTTTGGTGATGCTGCTATAGATTGGGTGAGATATACCACTGACATTGAAGAAAACAAGCTTTATAATAGTCAAGGCACTAATGATGTAGATTGGCTTCGGAATGCCAATGATGAATATGGTGGAAATTCATGGGCTACAGAAGATGAGAAAAATTTCTTTAATAGCAACTTTGATGAAGAATAGGCATGGCTGAAATAAATTTTAATCGTCAGAGGCGATTTTTAGTCAATCTGACTAATGAATATATTCCTTTAACTGATTTGCGTGGTTTGACGTTGACGCCGCATCAGAATTATGAGTGTACAGAAGATTACACTCTGGACGAATTGTCGATGTCGAAAACGTTGCTATATAATGTGCGCAATGACAGAATTGCAGTTTGGAATGAAGAGAAACGGCTTACAGGGGATGAGTTAGAGGCGTGTTTGAATGTTTTATCTCGATATGAAGTTATCTTTCCTGATTCTACTGTAGGTAATCATGCCTTCAAACATGAAGATGGTGGTATTGATGAAGTCAATGTAACTGGTCTTTCGGGTTCTCTTGCAGATGCACAAGATGCTTCAAGCATATGGGGCTATCCCATAGATTCAGGCATATCACCATCAGTCAATGAAGTTTTGGTTTGGAATGGTGTTCAATATATATCTGCACCTATACCGGATTCTACATCAGTGTCACTTCATAACTGGACACATGAAACTGGTGGCATTGACGAGATAGATGTCGGTGGTTTGTTTGGGTCTTTGGCTGATGCCCAAGACGCTTCGAGTGTGTGGGGATATCCTATAGATCCGACTATATCACCATCCTTGAATGAAGTTTTGGTGTGGGATGGCAACAAATACGTATCTGCTCCTGTGCCAGATTCGACATCTGTGCCCTTGCATCACGAAACACACGAAACTGGTGGCATTGATGAAATAAATGTGACAGGACTGTTTGGTTCGCTTGCCGATTCTCAAGATGCGTCTAGTATTCATGGTTATCCCATAGATCCGACTATATCGCCTACCGAGAACGACATTTTGATTTGGGATGGAAGCAAATTCATTCTCAAGCAACAAACAGATGCTACAAGCAGCTATGATGGGGACGTTTTTGTTTATGATCCTGTTAGGGATAAATATCTTAGTACATCTTCTTTTGTTTACACTTTTGGGCTTGATAAGAATGCTAAAAACAGGTATATGTATATGACTGGAGATGTGGCGAATACTGGTGTGGGATACTTGCTTCCTTATGAAATGTGTTTGATATCTTTAACGGCACGACACAATAACGCTTCGGGAGGAACATTTTATTTTAGGAAAAATGGGGCTGGTGCGAACTTAGAAACACTTACAACAGCAAGTGGTTCTGGTTATAAAACTGATTGCGATATTGATCTTGATATTGCTGATTACATACAGATGTATGTTGGAGCTACAAAGTGTGCTTGGCCTGTAGCTACAGCGATACTGAAAAGGAGAAAGCCCAGTGTCTAAACGGGTTAAAAACATCACCGATCAAGATATTATGATTGGTGATATTGGTGTGCTGGTAGAAAAGAATTCGACAAGAGATTTGTCTAATATCGGCAGTAATCAATTGGCTAATTCAGACGATTTATTGACATATTTGGTTGGTGGTCAACTAGTTGGAAATGATGGCACGACTGATTTGAATGTTGGTGATGCTGTTGATATGTTTAGGGACTATCAGCAGAAATTTCGACTTGATGATGACGACAAAGTGGTTGTTTTGCCTTCTCATTCGACAATACTTCAATACAATGTCATTTCATCTTTTGGGGATGATGTTGATAAAGATATCAGGGGTGGTGGTGAGCCATTTCGCATTGCTATAGCGGCTGATCAGACCTGTGTTTACAAAGAATTTAAATTTGTTGATGACGATGTAATTTTTCTAAAGGGTGCGATTAGTTTTGAAGATGCCGGGTGGGGTGACTATGTTTCTATCTTTATAGTGGCGAATCCGACGCCATTAATGGATAGCACTGCTGCTTGGCTAAGTGTGCTGGAAGATGATCGCATTGTTGCTGATTATGTGTCTGGAACCAAGACTTTAGCTGGCGATCCTGTTTTATGTCCTAATTTTGAGAATGAAGGATATTGGAATTATGATACAACAACTGGCTTGACTTTTGTCTCTGATACAACTGGTGCTTATGATATGTATGCTGTAGAACATGATGTAGCGGAAGTTATTAAAATATCTGTTTATGGAACGAGTTATGGCTTTAATCATATCGAGACTGACAAGTTAGAAGTATTGCCTGCTGGTTATTTTTTGCGGGCATCTGTTTACAATGAGTCTGGAACCAGTTGGAAAGTATGGGGCTATTTAGCTATGTATCGCACCATACCGCCATTTTAATTTTGGGAGATTCTATACGTGGAGATATATCAAGTTGTTGCTGTAGCATTTGTTGGTGGTTTGATTGCTTTGCTTTTTAAAATAGTGTGGGATTGGTTGAAGTTGCGTAATAATGCTTCAACTGCTGACATATCGAAATCTACAACTGATGAAATTGTTTCTAAAATTAAAGAATCAAACAAGGATTGCAAAGAAGTCGTTGTAGCAAGAATAGGGCAGCTATCGTTAAGGCTGGAAAAGCATGCTGATCAAGTCGATAAAGAACATGATGAAATATCAAAGTTTTTGGCAGATCACCACAATTGTCTGGATGCTATCTATAAGATGCATTGTGTGTACGATGAAGATGGTGCGCCTAAATGGTATTTCCCTAACAGTGTGTCCATACAGCTTGCCAAATTGGTAGACAGCCAGACTAAAATGGTGACGCTTCTTGAGCTTATTCATAAGAAAATCGAGACTTAAAGAATGAGAGGCTTTCGATGCAACTTGTTCCGCCTATAAAAAGAGTCATAAATGTTTTGATTGTTGATGATGATCATGAACTGTTGGCATTGATCAAAAATGCTTTGGAAAGTGAGCCATACAAAGTTTATTTTGCTGACAATGTTAGAATGGCTGCAAATTTTCTGAAAGAGTTTGATATTGATGTCATTTTGTCTAATAATATCGAAAAGAGTGATGATGAATTTTCTTTTTTGCGAGAAATAAAAGACATATATCCTCATGTTTTTCGGATATTGTTGACAAGGAATGCAAATTTTGTCACATTAACAGAAAAAATGAAAAAAGGGATTATTCATTCTTTTGTCAAAGAGCCATTCGATACCAACAATTTGCGATTTACGGTAAGTCATGTGATTGAACGCAAAATCAAGAAAGAAAAAAAAGAACAGGAACGGCTCGACGGTGTTTTCAAAGATTCTACCATAGATGGCATCATGCACAAACTAGAACTGGTTCAAGAAGAAACCAATCATCGTTTGGAGAAAATTCTAAAAAAGGTTGAAACAAATGGTGGCAAGTTAGTCGCCAAAAAGGTATAGCAAATGTCTTTTGATCCGTATGCCGAGATGTATGGAGACAAAGTATTAAAGCCATCGGTAGGTTTTATAGAGCTTCCGATCCGGGGTGGTACTTTTCATTTTGATGATCTAGGAGAAGAATATCCTGAAATAATCCCTATTGCTGGTGATTCTACCAATTACAGGTGGTTGTTCGATCTGATTTTTTCCATCAGTTATGATTTGGATTTCATTGAATATCCAAACTTTTCGAGCAGTTGGAGTTTAGAGCATGGAAATGTTTATGTGCCTGATGAGGATTGGGTTAATAATGGTCTTGATTCAACAGGTGATGTAAGTAATCAAATCACATCTGGTTTGCCTTTAAATATTTCTACAGGAGCATATATTAAAACTGATATGTCAGGAGAAGGCTTTGCAGTTGAAGCTCTTGAAGCAGACGAGGGAGATTATGTTATTGGCAAATCTTGGATCAAGGTTATAAGTGGAGATCTAAGATTTGAGTTTCTTGACGATGAAGCAGAAGAGGGGTTTGACAAAACATATAGCAGTGCTTCTTATGGCGACTGGACTAGTGTTTATTTTTCAGGGCGAGTAGAAAATGACTCTACAGACTGCATGTTTTATATGGAGTCAGGCGAAAGTGGCGGGGCTGAATTTAAAACAACTGGTACTTATTTGAGATATAGCTTGGGTGCTTATTGTGTTGCTTATGATGCTGATGGCAATAAGTATTTTGGTTCTCTTTATGGGTGTGATATTGATGGCGGCATTTTTTATGTCTTGACTGATGAGTGGGAAGGTGGATATGAGGGTGTTGATATAACACGGCTTTTTGTCGAAATTCCTCAAATTGCTGCTATGTGGGATTTTAACGAAACAGAAGAAGAAAATGTAGGCGAGTATGTGGTTCCTGAAAGGGTGGAGGGGTATAATGGTCTTTTAAGCAATTTTGATCCGTCTAGTGGCAGTTTTGCTTATGGGTTAGGCAAAAAGAGTCTTGAGTTTGACGGAAGCGATGACTTTGTTGTTGTTGGTTTAGATAGTGAAGACAATGATCCTTATTTTGATTGGCAAAGATTTACTATTGAAGCTATTGTCAATTGTTATGGCGATTATACCTATGGACAGACTATCATCGGCAAAAGAATAGGTGATGCGCCGTATCATTCTTGGTGGTTGTATTTTGCTAATGATATTAATGATCATCCTTCGCTGTTTTTTGAAATGCTTTTTGATGTTGATGGCAATCCTTCCAATGCTGTTTTAGTCAATCGCAAAATTGGCAATATGCCTCGTGCAAGCATTACAAAAGTTGCTGTGACATGGGATGGCAGATTTTTGACTGGGTATGTTGGTGGTGATAAAGTATGTAATTATGACATAGTGACAGAAGAAAGCCTTTCAAGCTCTGTCATTTTTTATGAGACTAGAGGAACACCTTCAACTCCGAAAAACAATTCCATCTACATAGGAGCTTTTGATTATGTAGGTGTTGGTGAATCAAAACTTGCATTGAATGGCACAATTGATGAAATACGAATGGCTGCATGGGTGCGGACACACGAAGAAATTGGCAGAGATGAGATTAAATGCCGGGGCATTCATGATGCTTATTTGTTAGGGACGTGGGATCAATGCTCATATATGTCGCCTAGATCGTTCTTTACAGGTGAATATAGAAACATAAGCGGCGTGGATCGGCATCTTGATTTTGGCGATACTGATACTGAATGTCGATTTGATGATTTTTCAGATGTTAAAACTGATTTGGTGAAAGACACTGCTTATACTCATGAAAGCATTGAATTTAGACGCAGAAACGCTGCTAATCCTTACCCTGTTGAAGACTCGAATTATGTGTCAAAATTTCGACAGCACAATTCTAAGCTCCTTGATCAGGAAGATTTGAATTTCAGAACAGGCAATGTCGAACATCGATATGATTTTAATTGGGAAATAGAGTTTGAAGTTCATGGGCGATGCCTTGAGGACGAAGATGACCAATTTTTATGTGTGCGTGGCGAAGAAGATTGGGGACAAAGACCGGCATGGAAAATAACATTAGAGGATCAAGGTGACAATACCCATAGCCTTATTTTGACGCATGTTTATTCTGATAATGGCGGCCCTCTTTCAGAAGTTGAAAGGGTGATGGCAATTGGGCTTGAGGAATTTACAAGATATTGTGTGTCTATTTCTTTTATCGAAGATGAAGCGTGGTATTGCTATGTTGATGGCGTTCAAACTTATTATGACACAACACAGACAAAAATTTATATACAAGGTGGAAAAAACCAAAGGCGAGTAATATGGGGAGCCAACAGGCGCAACCCTTGGCAAACTTTAAATGGAGTGCTGATATATGGAGCTGTGCGCAAATATGGTCAATATCCAGACAGAATATTTGCAACAGACAAGATCAAGGATTCAGATCCGGCAATGCTTGTTCCGCAATTGGGTAAAATAAGTTATGATCCTTATTCCTACGGCATGTTTTTGCCTCTTGCCATTGAACTCAGACAATTGTTCCATGTCTATCCGATGCTTTACTCCGGTTTTTCAAGAGGCGATTCACAAAATATTCGTCAAAATCCAGACTCTACGGCTACGTGTTGCTATGGCTATTCACCGATTGGCACTTCAGTAAAATGGAAACCTACTTATTATGGCACAATCATCACTGGTGATCCTGACTATTATGATGTTGAAGGCGGCGACAATTTAGAGCGAAGTGATGCGCTATTTTTAAGCAGATACAATGAGAGCACAGTTGATGGTGGCACACTGATGCCTTACAATGATGGTAGTGTTGACAATTATGATCGGTTTGGCTTTAATATGCGACGAATTAAAGCTGTTCAATTCGATGAAGAACACAATACCGAGTTCTCAATCGAAATGCTGGTCAAAATAGATTCGATAGCCGACGAATATACTGCTCATTTGGTTGAAAAATGGACTGAGGGCGACAATGATGATATGCCGCCTACTCATTTACGTCAATGGAGTTTAACGGCTTACAAGGGATCTCTGAAGTTCAAAGTAAGCAGCCTTGGAAGTGACACGCCGGGCTATTGGACTATTGAAAAAGCCTATGAAGGGAATATGTGGCATTATATTGTCATTACTTACATTTCAACTGATGATATAGGGCGACGTTTTAATGTCTATGTTGACGGCAAAGCAATGCCTCCAGAAAAAGACAGCAATTCTACAGTGGGTGTTTCTGGTGATTTTGATAGCGTAACGCCTAGGTATCCATGCCGCATGAGGAATTCCTATCTGACTTTTGGCGGTTATTATAATCGTCAGCCTCATGGTGATGATTTTACGAATACCAGATGTTTCTTAGGTGAGCTTGGCTTTATGAACATCACAAATCACGAATTGTCAGGTATCGAAGTGCATGAAAGATATTTACAAATGAAAGGCAGCATTGACAGGTTCAACAACATTGAACCGCAAATAGAATATCAAATGGATGCGTTGGGCGAGGGATTATAATGGTCAAGGCATTTGAATGTTATCCTCCTACGAGAAACAATCTCTATTTCAATCTAGGGGCTGAAGAAACACAAGATCCGACTGTGGAACCATCGTCTACTGATGATATGCTTTTAGAATATGTTCGGGTTGGCAAGGTTGCTATACCATCGTCTGTGGTTTTAACGCCATATTATGCGCCCGGCTCTGGAACATTTGTCAATGAATGGCAAACAAACATAGCTCTTTCATCCAAACCTTATTATTTTGTAGGTGACAAAAACATCTTGGTTTTTGCTTTTGTCGGGGATACAATAGGAGCAGCAGAGAAGTACACTTTTACACCTGCTCTTTATCATAACAATAACAATGCATCTCTCATATCTTGTGCTGTGCCTATAACTATAGATTTTAGTCGTGAAACTGATGATTATGGGCAATGTGTCTGGAAAATCAGCAGTTCTTTATATATAAGCCGTGTAGTTACAAGGATTATAGGAGCAGCAAAATATGTGCGGGTGTTAAGCCTTCAGAGAAACTATGATGGATTTGGCTTTTTCCCCAATCTTGGAGTTGGCAAAATCTATCTTGGAGCCATATAGGAGCAAATCATGGGAAAACAAGTAAAAGTAGATGAACCAATAACAGTTCAAACTTCTATAGCTGCTGAATTATCATGCGAGACAAGAACCGATGCAGGTGAAAATGAATGTGTTTTGCAACTTTTTGTTCCAGCATCTTTAAAGGTTGGATCGGATGCTGTTTTTTATAGAGAGTCACTGACATCTGCTGATACAACGTCTGATTTATCAGCATATACAGATGATGTAACGTATCCCTTTATTTTTGTGGGCGACAAAACTATTCTTCATCTAGGTGCTGAATTTTCAACAAACAATGGTGCAGCCATATTTGTTCCGGTGCTTTATTATGATAATGATGCTACTGCAATACTTGGCACACTGAGAAGCATGAGTTTTTCAGCGGGATATTACAAGCGTTCAGATAGCGGCAAATATATTTCGCCTGCTCAGGAAGTTATGGTGGGGGCAGCTAAATATGTCAGGGTGCTTGTTAAATATTTGCAAACAGGTGCAACACTGGATGTAGTTGCAGGTGCAAGATAATGAGAAAAGTCATCTTATGTGCTGGCCATGATGCTGTTTTTAGAGGTGCTCACAATGAACGACAAGGCGTCTATGAATATGATTATGTCAGCAAGTTTGTTGATGATTTCAAAATATATGCAAGTGATAAAATACCACGAGATATAGAAATAATTCCTCTGATCATTGATAATTCAGAGGATATAACAGCTTATGGACAGTCTTTAAAACTGAAGGCTAAAAGAGCGAACAAGATAGAAGACTTGAGTCTTTTCATTGAAATCCATCTCAATTCTTTCAGTGATAAAAAAGTAAGTGGTGCAGAAGTTCTATATGATGGTATTGGTAATTCTGCGTACAGATTTTGTTTAAATTTTTCGTTTAATAATGCGCTTTATTTTTCATTTCATATGTGGCGTGGTATTAAACGTCGCAAAGATTTATATCTAACAAGAAATATCAAGGCATCTGTTGTGTTGGCAGAATTATTTTTTATTAGTAATGATACTGATTTAATAACTTTTTCCTTTCGTGAAAATTATGTCAAATTAATAAAAATGATGGCAAAATCTATTGTCGAATGGCATCATAATGTTGAAGTCGTGATATAGCATGATACACAAATATTAGCTATTTTAAAAAAAACTTGCAATTATGGAATTTGTTTGCGATAATTATTTTTAGCGTGATTTAGCGAGGTTGGATATGCCGAAAGAATATCTTGCATGTGTTGGAAATATGGTTGAGAAAGGAACCCCTAGAGGACAGGCACAACAGATTTGTGCTATATCTTATTACAAAAAGCATGGGGTTTCCATCCAAGAAGCCGCAAAAGAATACGAGATGTCTGAAAGTGAGTTTCTTGATGAATTTGCATTGGCTGAGGATGCTTTGGAGTATATAGCCGAATATGCAGATTATGAAGCTTGTGATTTGGCGGAGACATGGAAAGCACCAACGGCAAGAAAAGAAGTTCCTGACAGTCATTTTTTGTGGGTGAAAGAATCAAAAACTGGAAAAGGCAAAATCAAAAAGTTCCCTTATAAAGATGCTGATGGTTCTGTAAATTGCACTGCTTTAAATACTGTAATACGAGCACTTAAAGGTGCACGAACCGGAACACCTTTGGCATCAAAATATCCCGGTGTCATGGAGAAAGCAGAGAATTTACGGAAAACGCATTGTGTCAAGGAAGACAAAGAGATGTCAGAAGGTAATTTCTTGACCATGGTTGAGCTTACAGAACCTTCTGATAAAGATATTGTTGAAATCGAAATGTTGCGAACCGGAAATTACAATCATCCGTCATATGGCAAGCTGAATGTCACCAAAGACAAATTGAAACAGATGGTCAAGAATTTTAACGATAAGGTTCTTGGTCGAGATGTTTCTACTGATTTTTCGCATGAGCCAAACAAGGGAGCTTCTTCTTGGATAAAAGAATTAAATATCAAACCTAATGAACGTGATGGTTATACGCTAGTAGGCACTGCTGAACTGACAGAACAGGGTAAGAGTGCTTTAAAATCTAAAAAGTATAGGTATTTCAGCTCTACTTATGTTGACGATTATCGGGACAAGGAAAGTGGCAAATCTCATGGTGCTGCTGTTATGGGTGGTGCTTTTACCAACATGCCATTTATTCCCAACCTTAAACCGATGATGTTTTCAGAGGATATAATCAACAAAAGCAGAGAAGACGGCTTTGATGTCACTCCTTTTGTTTTTGAAGACACGGAAACAGAGAATGTCAATGAAAAGTTGAACGAACTAATCGCTTTATTGAAAGACGAAATACGACAAGGTAAAAAACTAGATGAATTAATTTTGGAGGTCAAAAATATGGGTGAAAAAGACACCAAGAACAAAGATCCGAAAGATCCGAATGTCAACATTGAAGATCCCGCTAATGATGGTGATAAAAAAAATAAGAAAAAAGAACCAACTGACGATAAAAGCAAGAAAAAGGATGATGGTGGTGGCACTGTCAATCTTGAGGAAGTCACTGCTCAATTAAAAGAATTGCAGGAAGCCAACCAAAAGCTTAGCAATGAAAAGACTCGGCTTGGAGATATCGTCACCAAGTTGGCTGATAGCAATGAAGAGATGTCGAAACGTATTAAGCTAATGGATGGTGATCTCAAAATTGCTCGTGATGAACGCTTCAACCTTGCCAAAGATGGATTCCTGAAGGAACTGGCAGACAAGAAAGTGCCTCCTGCGGTAATTGAAACGGTGGGTAAGTATATTCATCTTGATACTGCGAGTCAAGTGATCAAGCTCGATGAGGACAAGAACGTGACTTTGATGGAGATGTTCAAGGATATTTTTGCGAACATGCCTTCTTCCTTATTCTTGTCGGAAGAGATTTCTGTCACCACTGCCCCCACTGAGGATGAGAAAAGGTTAGGTATGGATGTTGACAGCATTCGTGAAGACCTGAAAAAGATGAACATCCCGGTTGTGAGCCAATAAAATACAGGAGGTTTAAAGATGCCGGAAGTAGGATCTGGTCAAATAGTAGGAAAATGGGCATTTAAGACCGGCCTTGCTAGTGCTGATTATGTCACTTTAAGTGGTACTCTTGATGCTACCGCATGGGATGCTGCTGGTTACGGTACAGAGTTGCCGCCTTTTGTGACGTGTGTTTTTGATGCTACTAGTGGCTTGGTAGTGCCTTTCAATAATGCAGTTCATGCCTCTAGCGAGGTATATCTAACCACAGAAAATATTTATAGTCTGTCAAATGGACGGAACCAAATCACTGCTCTCTTTGATAGGGTCATTGTCAAATATGGCTTTGTTACTGAGACTACAGCGGTTACTTGGGCCGATGTGCAACGTATTATTATCAGACCGCAGATAGTCTAAAGGAGGTGATGCATAATGTTGAATGAACTGTTAGGTCGGTATCCTTATTTAAAAACCCAGTACGTTTCGGGTGTAATTCAGCAAGTTGCAATATCTCCTGACTTCATGGCGAGTAAACTCTTCCCTTTGAAGGGGATTAATGCACATGAAGTTATGTGGGATGTTGAGCTGGATATTGGCGGCATGACACAGGCGGTTGCTCAGGGTGCAGAGTCTCCCATCATTGCCGGTGGTGGATTCTATCAGCGTAGGATGGCTCCCGCATATTTCCGTGAGAAATTTCATGTGATGCCACACCAGCTTCAATCTGTGCGTAGACTGGGCACTTTGAATGAAGTTGAAAATGTCAAAACCTTCATCGCCAAGAAGGTTGCTGCTCTGCGGCGTAGGATAGATACTCGGATTGAGCATTCGCTATGGCAGGCGATCATGGGGCAATTGACTATCAATAGCAATCGTATCAAGTTCACTGTTGATTACAATATTCCCACCAGATTCAAACCGACTATCACGGCTGCTGCTGACAAGTGGACTACCACTGCCAGTGCAAACCCCCTTAATGACTTGTTTGAATGGATGTACTTGTTCCGGGGAACTGGTTTTAAGCCTGTTGAAGTGATTTACAATGCTTATATTGAAAGGCTTTTGCTTGCCAATACTGCCGTGCGACAGGTGAAAAACACCATTATTACTGGTGGCAGGCGGGATATCCTGACTATGGACAACTTGTATTTGATTCTGCAAACTTATGTGGGCGATATTAAGTTCACTAAGTGGGATGGTCATTACACTTTGACGACTGAACTGGCATCTAATGCTACAGCGGGCACGACTTCGTTTGTGGTAGATGATGCAAGCGGGATTGAATCGGGTGATACCATTCGGCTGATCAGCTATGCAACCGATGGAACGGTGCTTCAGGATCAATTCGTAACTGTGGCTGCGACTCCGACAACCACTACAGTCACTGTGAGTGAGAATTTGGAGTATGCGTTTGCGGCAGGCACTTATGTTCTGACGAGCAAGCCTTTCTTGCCGGACAATAAGGTGATTATTCGGGCGATGGCTCCGTCGGCTGTCAATACGGGCGAAAGCACATATGGCAACTTCTATACCACTTTATCGGAATATGGTGCTGGCAACGTATTGTCTCCGAAACCCGGAATTTTTGCTGAAACGATCATCAATGAAGTGAGTGATCCCAAGAAGGTTGAGGTTATCGGTGGTGTAAATGGACTTCCTGTTCGTTATCGCAACGATGACTTTATTGTGGCAACGGTATTTTAGGTGTAACAGAACAACTAAGTGTCTATAACATTAGAGGGGAGTTTAATGCTCCCCTCTAATTGAAATATCAAGATGAAAGGATATAAAGCCAATGGCTAAAAATGCAACAAAAACGATAATCATCTGCAACAACGTTGATGGCAATTACATCACCGGATTGGATATTGCCAAAGAGCAAACCATTTTCGGAAAAGGCTATTTATTTGACAATTCTAAAAGAACAATTCCTCTCAGGGTGCTTCAGGGTGTTATTGATGGGGAAGTTACTTTTGACAAGTTTGCTGGCAAAAATGTTCCTGTTTATACTTTGGTTGAAGGAGATATTGAGGATGTTAAAAAGCTGGCTGAAAATACCAGCTATAATGCGGCAAATTATTTTGAGCAAAACATCCCTGTATCGTCAGAAGAGCCACAAGTTGCTTCGGGTAGCAAAACCAGCGGCGAAAGGAAAAAAACGGCAAGTTAATGTCTTATTGCACTGTTGATGATGTCAAATTAGTTTTGTTGTCGAATACTGGCAAGTTAAAAATTGGTGGCAGTGGCCACATTGATACGACATCATGCGAAGCGATGATTTCAATTGCCGAACGAAAAGTGCAGGCCAGCATTAGAAAAATCATGCCTACTGGTGGTTTGCCGACTGATGCCAATGTTCCCGATGATTTAAGGTATGCGACAGCATATGCTACTGCTGCTTATTTGATGAAAAGTAATTATTATGGGCAGTTCAACGTGAAATCTGAGGGTGTAGGCGATTTTTTCAATGATGAATCTGAAACCTTTTTAAATTTATTTATCGACAATTATCGGGCCGGTGTTTATGAAGATACATATTCAGGCATAACTTCCGGGCCGTTAATTAGCAATGAGGATGCAACAAGCTATACCAGCTTTCCTAAGTATCCTCTCTATACTAATATATTTGATCAAGATGATTTGTAATCATGCTAGAACTTGAGATAAATAAAAAATCGCCCGTGTTTAAAGATATAGCTACGTTTAGTGACTATATCAAAAACTTTGGGTATGTGAATGACTTTGTTGAAATATCAGAAGTTTTAGCACAGCACTTTGAAGACAGGTGGCAGGAATTGCCGAAGTCTGGAAAATCAGAAAAAACTTTAAGATGGTATGAGCGCAAAGGTGCTTTTCGGGCATGGGCTGGTGCGCCAATGCTTGCCGTAGATCCAAGTTATGAGACTCCGGGTGTTAGAACAGGTGCTTTGTGGGATACCTTTCTTTTTACGCATAGAGCTATGTTGGCTGGTTCTGCTACTAGAACGGTTGCCAAAGATTTTGTGACGCTATCTATTGATGTCAACAGATTTGTTGGTCGGTATCCTGATGACTTTTTTGAAGAAAAAACGGCATTAGGTTATTCTTGGGAAGAACATTTTGGTTGGGATATTGACAAAGATTTGATTGATTGGATAGCTCGAATATGTGCGAACAATATTATTGGATTTATGCGACAAATAGGACTGATATAACATGGCTGTCATTGACAACAAAGATTATATTAATGATGGGTCTTTAAACATTGTTGAAACCTTCAAGGTTTATCAGTCTGACTTTGATTTAGACTTTGACGAAAAGAATATATTCAATCAAGACGTATTGTTTGTTCCTGCAACTCCTGCCTTGTCTGTAGCGTGGAGTGAATGTGTTATGGGGCCGCAGAAGAATATGAAAGTGGGAGGTCGGGAATATGACATGGAAAACGTCTATCAACTTATATACTACCAAGAAGAGTTCAGCGAAAACTTAATGTTTGAAAAAATGCGGTTAAACACTGAAAGAATAATGAACCTATTCTCAGTACATTCTAATTTGGACGGCTATATTCATGATCGTCGCACATTTGTTGAAAGTGCAATGCCGGGCGTAAGACTGGCAAGGACTAATGGCATGTTTTATTCGGCGGTTGTGATATTTAGGATTGTCAAGCGAAAGTATTATAAGTTTGTTGATTAATTAGGAGGTTTTTCTATGGGTGATGCTACAAGACCGGCTGTGGGTGCAAGGGCAAAGATCCACTATGGCGAGGAAACTACCTATGGACAGATGGCGACATTAGATCATGTTCTCCGATTTACTTCTGAGAGTGTGGTTAACGAACTAAATGTGCTGGTATCCGCCGAGTTGCGTGATGACAGAGCTTATAACACTTCGGTAATTGGATCGAGTTCTGTGGGTGGTGACATCAATTATGAACAGAACACCGAAGGCCAAAGTATATTTTTGAAACATGGATATGGTGAACATTTAACGATGCAGGGTGTAGATGGTGGAATAGCAGCCATTAGCACTATGGCATTCGATAACGATTCAACTTCAGATCTTCCTACAGACAGAAATCTCGTAACTGAGGGCTTTGATAGTGGAGGTGGTAATGGTGTTATTATCCAGAGAGATTTGACCACCAAGGATCTTACTTATGAATCATTCTCTTACAGCGGTATTGGTGGCACTGACAACAATACCTTTACTGGCGTAGGAGCGACAGGTGGAGGTACCCTTTCCACTGATTACAGCAAGGGATCTCGGATTTTTTCAGAGGATTCAACCAATTGGAGTTTGGTCTATACTCATTTGATTGATGTGGCTCCTGTTTTGCCGACTGGGTTGAGTTTGGAAATCTTGAGGGACATTGTTGCCTTTTTCTATACGGGATGTAAAGTCAATACTTTGAACGAAGTGTTTCCCAGTAACGATATTTGCACTGGCACTTACGGAATGATGGGCAAGATTGAACAGTCTGTTGGTTTGTTGGGTGCGGCTGCAAGTATTGGTGACACTTACATTGTGTTGCGAAATGCTACCGAATACGGGATGTTCCCTTCTGGTGGCGGCACGCTGATCATTGGACAGGAAACTAATATCACTTACACCGGAAAGGCCATTGTAAGCAATGAATACAGGCTTACTGGTATTCCGGGGGCTGGCGACAACAGCATAGAAGTGGATCATGCTATAAATGCTCCCGTATCGTTGCAAAGCACTACAGGAAGTGGCTCTGTGTCTGATACTGATCCTCTCAGTTCGTTTATGGGCGAATTCTTCTTTGATTCGACTTCTTACGAAATCATGTCTGGTGAATACACCATCAACAACAATCTCTTTCCTGATAAAATTCCGTTCGGTGAAATTGGCAGAGCTAAATTGCCGGAACAGCAACGGGAAGTCACAGGAACATTTAACATCGAGTTTGATGATATGCTGATGTATGCCAAGTTTGTCAATGGATTGGCTGCAAAGGCTGAAATCGCTTGCATTGATGATACTGTGGATGGGGAGATTGATGATTCTGATGTCTTCAGACAGAAGTATGTGGTGTTTCCGTCAATCAAATTCAATGGCACAACTCCGACTGTGGCAGACGCTAATTTGATCACGGTAGACATGCCATTCCAAGCGTTCCCCGATGACGAGAACAATCTCCCGGAAGCGTACTGCATTCTCGTCAATAGCGAATCTAGTATATAACCTGAAATATGGGATGAAGAGGGATGATAGGCGGAGGTCAGAAACTCCGCCTATTTTTTTATGGGTTGGCAAATATTTGACAGAGTGATGTTTTCAGTGTTGGAGTTGATATATCTGTTCTTTCACTTGCCATTTATACTTTTTGTTTTTACGAAGGCATTAATTGTAACCACATGGAAAGTATGTGCTTTAAGGTTGCAAATTGGTGTTTGTTATATTATCATTGAGAGCGATGGTCTTTATTATAGTATTAGAGCTAGGAAGCTTTTAATTAAACTTTTAATCAAACTTGAAAGGAGAACCCAAATTATGAAGGCTTTGCCTAAAGAACAACGTTACATTCCCAAATGCGATGAAGGTTTGCCGCCGGAAGAACAGACGGTATTCATTTTGAAGTTGGTGCCGTTTAAAAAACTGGCAAGAATTGAAGACACACTGTATTCGGCATCGGGAACAGGAAAGAAACGAGAAGAGCGCATCAAAACCGGATCGGCTCAAATTGAATATCTGTCGGCTGGCATTAAGGGATGGGAAAATTTACGGGATGAAAATGGTAATATCGTAGAGTTTAAAGGCGATATTGATCAGTTTTCTATCATTCCAGTCAGTATCAGAAGAGAATTGGTTGATCAGATTTTGGGGGAAGAGTCGGAAGAATAATGCGTAATCCTGATGCTGATAATATTTTTCGGTATGTGGTTGAAGATGATAGGTCTGTGCCGGAATGGAATCAAACTGTGTTCTATGTTAAGCAATTACTTGTCCGACACAGGCCTTATTTGTCTTTTGTTGATTCGGAAACATCACATGAACAGTTGAGATTGCTGGAATCATGTCTGGTGTCATGGGACAATTTACGTGATGACAGTGGTTGTTCGGTAGAATATAGTCGTAAAAGCTTGAATCGTATTCCGCACCGATATTTGATTGAGATTTTAAATCACGTTAAAGAAATATCAACTCTTACCGACAGAGAAAGAGATGCCATAAAGGGCCTTGTGACTTTTCATGTTTATGCTGAAGAAAAAGATATATCAACGTGGAATTGCGAAGAATGCTTGAAAAAACACTTGAATGCGGCACGTAATTGTCAAAAGTTCGGTACTGAAAAAATAGAGAACGAAAGCAATACCGATGATGAGGATGATGCTATACGAGTAGACAAAGAGCGTGTGTCGAAATATGCTCTACAGAAAAATAAAAAAGAAAAGAAACCTGAGAAGGGTAAATCTGTTGTTTTGCAAATTGGGCAAAGGCTGTTTTATGAATGTCCTTTGTCGCTTATCAATGACGAGCTGAGATTTCTGGTATCTTTGGTGTTTTGGTCTAATAATAGCAATACCTTGTTAAACAGGGGTGGCATTATGGATCAATCAAACTTGTCTTACGAAGCGAGAGAAATTGTTCTAAGTGAAGAAATCAAAGTCAGAAGTGAATTGGAAAAGAAAAGCTCTAAAGGACAAGGCGGTAAATCACCTGTTAGGAGATAAGTGCAATGGCTGGAACTGATATTTATATAACTGTAAAAGCTGAGGAAGGTGCGCCTACAATACCAAAGGTGATTGAGAAGCAGTTAAAAGGTGTCAACAAAAAACTTAAAGAAGTAAGCAAGGGCATTGATACAGCAACACTTGACAAAGTTGCGAAAAGAATTGAAAAAATAGCCAACAGATATGAAGTGATCAGAAAACAAATCATAAAGGTAAATAGAACTATAGGCAATACTAGTGCATCGATGACTCGATTTATGAACAAGTTTATCGCAAGGCTGCATGAGATTGAGCTTGCCTATAGAGAAATAGCAATTGCGTCAGAGTCTATGGCTTTAACTGTTAAGACTTCTGTGCAGGATATTATTTCTACCATGCAACAGGCTGCGGAGGCGGGTAAAGCTTTTCAAGCCGAGATTCAAGCTATATCTGGAGCTACGATTATTATAGATATTCATGGTCGTGGTTCGTCTGAACGCCCTATAACTGAAAAATTTGATGAGATAATTGCTGGTTTTGAAAATGCGATTGCTAAAATGCAAGCGGTAGCCAAAGCTGCGCCTATTAGCATCAAATTTGATCGACAAGACTTTGATAAATTGCTTGAGTTGGTTAGGCCGACTGATATACAAATTTTTCGTAATATTTTGCCTATTATTGATAAATTGCGAGCGGGTTTCAAAGTCACCAAGCAAGAAATAGATGGTTTGGTTGTAGGGTTAAGGGAAGTGGGAATTTTGGCAACGTCTTTTAAATTTGAAGAGCTAAAGGTGTTGGATATTGCTGATGCTGTACGGGCAAAGAAGCATTTTGATGAATTAGGCAATGATGTTTATAAATATAGAGGGAGATTGCTTGAATTGTTGGCGACATATAGGTCGCTTAACGATGTGCAACGAGAGAGCACAGCAGGCAAAGAAATACGTGAAGAGATTGATCTTTTGGAGAGGTTGTTGACTGTTTATCAGCAAAATATTGTGCAGGTTGAGGTATATAACAATTTGCTCAGACGAACGCCTACTTTGAAGCCTATTGCTTTGGCTGCTGAAAAAGTTGATCCAATCTCAGATGTGTTAAAAAGAATAGGAGATGAATCAAGCAGACTGAATAACAATTTGAAAAAAGTCGAACTACAGTGGATTTACACGACTGATGCTGGTTATCAGTTTGCGGCGGCTACACAGAACAGTCTTAAAATAGCGGCGGCTGCTTCTGAAAAGTATCGAGACAAAGTTGTCAAATTGGCTGAGACAACACATTTGCTTGCTGAAGCTGAGAGACAGGTTTTGCAGGCATATAGTGCTGGCGCGTACAAAGGAAGAGAACGACAATTCATATCAGACTTGGTTCAATTAGAAAAATATAATATTGAACTGGACAAGACTTATAGAAATGTTCTTGATCTGAGAGCGGTGATGGCTCAGGGCATTATTGACGAAGCTGCGGCTACAAAAGCGGCTGCCAACATTGAAAACATAGACAAAGAAGCTCGTGACTTAACAATTTCTTTCAAAGAAACAGTGTTGACCGTAAGTGCCTTGATTGAAGAGTTGTCAAGAGCCAGAAAGACTGGTGCAGTTCTTGGAAAACAAAAGGCAACAGGTGGATTTTTAGGCTGGAGTCCTGAAGCACAGGCTGCCAAACTCAATGAACTGAAAGCCAGAATGACTGAAATAACAGCAGAGATGAGGAAATATGGAACAGATACTACTGCTGTTGGTACAAAGGCAAGCGAAGCGTTTCGCAAGATAGACCAAGCTATACGACAGCTTGGCGTTGATACAAAGAAAACAACAGATCAGCTTGGGTTGCTTGTTGAAGAAACGATGGCTGCTACCAGAATCAAAGTGCAGGCCATACGTCCTATTGTAGATCCTAAAAACTTTCAGGCTTTGGGGAAAGTAATCAAGGGTGTGGGACTTCCCATGTCTGAACTGGAAAAGAAATCTGCTTTGGCTGCGCAGAGAGTTAAGGTGCTTGAAACTGAGCTTAATAATGTGTCTGCATCTGCGGGTGCTTTTTCATCAGGCATGAGCCAAGCATCTCGCAGTGCTTCTATCCTGAAATCTATTGTGACGGCTTTGGGCAAAGAATATTCGATGTTGGTGGATACACAAGCTGCCATCCGAACTTCGATGGCTGCGATTGAATTACAGACCAAGAAAAATTCGGCAGCTACAAACAGAAGCTATGCGTCTTTGTTGGGACAAAATAAAGCTTATCAGGAATTGAAGGCGGCACAAAAAGAGGTTAGTGCTGCAATGTCACGGGTTACGGTTCAACAAGCAAAATATGAAAAGAGATTGCAAGAATCAAACTTGTTGATGGCAAGATCGGCTGATGCATCTAAAGCTATGGCACGATGGACGGTTGATGGCTTTACTCAGATGATCAAGTCTCAGAGCGCATGGTTGATTGGTTTTGCAATATTCTTTGGAGCATTTGACAGACTAAAAAGTGCTATTGATTCGTTGATAGACTCTCAAGATCAGCTAGCTCGTGCTATGCGGACAGTTAGAAGCGAAATAATGTCTACAGCCAAGGTTGCCAAAATAATGCGAGAGGAAATGTATGATGCTGCGGTTACGATGGGAGCAGCATTTGAAGAAACTGGTGAATTATTTTATCAATTAGGTTCGGCAGGTTTGGCTGCTGAAGAATCTTTATCGGCGTTTGAGAGCACATTAAAAGCAATTATTGCGACTGAAGAAGAGGTTGCTGACTTCACAAAGCTTGTTGCTGGTATTTATAAGAATTTCAGAAAGGAGCTTGCCTTTGTAGGAAATCAGACTGCACAGTTTACTCATATTAATGATGTTTTGGTTGCAACCTTTAGAGACCATATTGTTGAAATGTCAGAACTTAGAGATGGTATGAAGTATTCTATTGCTACTGCTCATGAAGTTGGTGTCTCTTTTGATATGTTGGCGGCTATTTTGGGTGTTTTGAATGATAATATGATAAAGGCTGGTATAGCTGGTCGTTCATTGCAGGTTATATTTGCTCGCATGGCTAAAGATGCAGACAAATTTTCTGAGGCATTTGATATTGAAATAGATATGAACAAACCTCTTGATTTTATGGACGTGATGGAGAAGGTTGCTGATAAGCTGAATGCTGGTGCATTGACAGCTGAAGAAGTTGGCACTGTGTTTGAGCGATTGGGACTGCGTGGTGCTAAATCTTTTATCACTTTGGCAAAAAATATTGATGATGTAAACATGGCTATAGCTGAGATTGGAAGTAATTCTGCGGGCGCAACAGAAGAAATGTATAACGCCATGAAAGATCGTCCTGAACGTATTTTAAAAGAGATTAGTGCAGCGTTGGATGCAGTCTTGCGAATCAATGTCAAGCCCTTTGTTGATGCGTTTCTTTCTGTGTCCAAAATTATAGTTGATGCTATAGATGCGGTTGAAACTCTTGATGAAAAATTGGGTGGTATGTTAGGTGGTATAGCAAGCGTTGCAGCAGCTTTTGCAGCATGGAAGGTGTCTTTGCTTGCGGTTTCATCTGCTACTAGTGTTTTGTTGAAAGGGGTATTGAAATATCAGCATATAAATTTTGCTCAATATATAAACATGGAAACTCAAGCTTTAAGCAGATTTGCAAAAAATAGTGCTGTTGGTGCTAAAGCTATGTTTTCGCTCAGCCAAGAAACAAAGAGAACTGCAAGAGAGACTATTGGTCTGAGAAATGCTTTTGCAGACATTAATAAAGCAATCTTGAAGGAGTCAGTGGCTCAATTTAAGGGAAGTACTATTTCAGCGAGCTTGTTTGAGAACCAAATGATAAAGACGCAGGCATCTGTATATAAGTATGGAAGTGCTTTGGGTGCTTTGAATGTAGCACAAAAAGGCATAGAAGCTGAGTTAAAAAGAGGATCTATTACGGCGGCTAAATTTGCTGATGCTATCAGGGGCAATATTGATGCCGCAACTGCTTATAAACGTGCTTTGATAGGTGCCAAAGATGCGCAAAGAAAAGCACATGAAAACTTGGTGATAGCATCCAGATCTGCTGTTGGTCTTAGTGAAAATTTAAGAGTGTTGACAGCAGCTTGGCAACTGGCAAAAAGTGGTGCTATAGGATTTAGTGCAGCTCTTGGTATAACATTACAGATGTTGGCTAAATTTGCAAGCAGATTGCTTAATATTTACTTGACAGTTACTTTGGTTTTGGAAATCTTAAAACCTCTTTACAATCTCTTTGTGACGACAAGTGAAGAAATATCAGAAGCTATAGACAAAACTAACCAATCAATAGCCGAACAGCAGAAGCTAGTCTCTAAGTATTCGGATGCAATAAATGCAATTGAAGATTATGAGGATGGGTATATCAGTCTTGACAAAGCAGCGGTGAAAGTGGTGACGGCATTTAAAGACATTAAGGGGAATATTCCTGATTTTGATATTGGAAACATAGATGAAATCAAAAGCAAATTGATATCATTGAAAGATGAAGCGGAAAAAATAGCAAAAGCTTATAAAGAAATAGCAGAATTTCAAGCACAAGCATTGAGAGCAAAAAATGTTGAAGAAGTTGAAAAAGCTATGACGAATTACACTATTGCGATAGAGCAAACAACTTATTTTGGTTGGCTAGGTGCTGCTTCAATGAAAGAGCATGCGTTTCGTGCCAAGGTGTTCAGAAATGAATTGAAGGCAAGTGCTTTTGCTGCCGGTGTGTATGCCACAGAATTGGGTGTGCTGAACAATAAAGTTGAAAGATTGTCGGAAGGTTTTGAGGCAGGAATGGTTTCGGCTGAAAGGTTGTCCAAAACTAAAGATACGCTTCAAAAGAAATTTAAGCAATTTTTGGCTGCTTCTGAGCCTTTGATTGATGTCATTAAGAAACTGGATGGTGATTATAGTGATTTAGACGACAAGACAAAGAATTATATTCAAACCTTATTGGAGTTAAGAAAAGAAACGGAAAAAACTCTTGGCATTTACGGCAATTATGAAGAGGCTGCACGACAAATGATTGATGTGATAGAAGGTCTGGTAGGTAGTACCGAAGATTTAGGCAATATTTTCGCCCAAGTTGCTGATGCCAGAAATGCAGATCAACAGATCAGTGTGATTCAGAATTTTTTTCGTGCCATGAGCGATGAGGTTGACAAACATGTTAAAAGCCTTGAGGTTCTTCCTGAAGGGTATGATGAAGTAACATATAGAACAAAATTATTGGCTGATGCTTTTGCTGAATTTGGGGTTGTGGTGGATAGAGATGCAGCTTCTATTGATATTATGCTGGAGGTATTAGCCAAAGGCATTCAGAATATAGGGAAAATAACCAAAGAAGAATTACTGGAATTTCCTGATATTTTTGAGTCTAACTTTTTGCTTGCAAGTGAAATAGTGAGAAAATATTCGCTTGAGATAGGGCGTGACATCATAAGCGTTTTTGAGGCTGGAAGCCCTGCACAAAAAGCGTTGTTTGAGTTTGTTGAACATTTACAAACTCAAATGGAAAATGCGAGCAATGCCATAGATCAATATTTTGATGACAGGGAAATTGTTTTAGACTTGAAGCTTGAAATAGCAAAATTTGAAGCATTGCTAAGTCTTGGTGACAAGTTTAAAAAATCATTTGATGCGGAAAGACAGCTTAAAAATGCACGCAAGTTGCTCAAGGAAATTCATGATGTCGCATCTGATATTGAAGGCATAGCATTGTCTGACAAATTTGAACGGATGGGTTTGGCTATTGAAAAGGCCAACAAGTATTTTGATGTGTTTGACAAGGTGGTAGGAAATGTGAGTAACAGCATAACGGATGCGAGCATGAAATCTCAATTGTTTGGAAATGTTACAAGAGAGGGTGTATCTAATGCTATATCAGCATATAGGTTGCTTAACGAGATGCTTGATGATGCTGTTGAAAGAATGAAAAAATATGCCGAAGCTCAACTTGAAGCTGCCAGCACTTTGAGAAAAATGAATGCTGAACTTGACATTTTAAAATTGTTATCACAGGTAGGTATCAGTGTTTCTGGAATTATAAGTGCTGAAAAGAAATTAAACGAATTGGTTCAAGACAGGAAAAAGGCACAGGAAAAGATTAATGATTTAAATGAAAAATCGGCAGAGATTAGAACTAAGTTGCGACAGATCAGCATATCGCAAGCTACTCTTGACAATGAGCAACAAAAACAAAGGGCAAAGCAATATGATGATTTATTTAGTCAGCTTAAAAATATCAATAGTCAGTTGTCTAAGCAAAGAGACATTATAAAAAAGGCAAATGATCAAGAAGTTTCTTTTAATGAAGAGCTAAAATTTCAGGAGCAGATAATTAGATTGCTAAATAATGCTTTGGTTAGAACTAATGACCAAATAGGCATGACTACAAGAGAATTAGAAAGAGAAGAACAAGCATTCCGTGATATTAGCACAGCAGCATCGGAAATTAGCAACAAGATTGGTGATATAACTGGTAATATTGGCAATCAATTAGGCCAGCAGCAGAAATTGTTAAGCAATTATGACAGACAGAGAGATTCTATCGACAGACAAATCGAACTGATAGAAGAGCAGAACGCCTATTACACCAAACGCATTGATTTGATTAAGAAACTGATTGATCTTGGGGTTAGTGACGAAAATCTGCAAGACAAACTGGCCGCTTTCTTGGAGAAACAAGAACGAAATCATCAGAAAATATTTGATTTACGTAAAAAGCAACTGGGCATTGCCAATCAGCAAAGAGAGATTGCAAAGGAGATGTATGATGCCATCAAGAAGCAGGGTGATGCTTTCAGCGCAAGGGCCAAAGTGCAAGCTATGGCATATGCCAATGAGTTATTGTCTTCCGAGGAAGCGTTGAACCAAATGGTAGTTCTTTTAGAACAAGGTGTGATTCCGGCTTTAACAACGATGGTATTGCTTATCGGAAAGGTGGCTGAAAGCTTTGGTGCAATAACAGCGGATGAGATGATTTCTATTTTGAAACAGACAAAGGCCATAGGTAAAGATCTGGTAGATGACAATAAAGAAAACAACAAGATTCTTGACATGACTGAAGAAGTTATCAAGAGACTTGGCTCGAAATGGTCTGATGTGACAAGGGCTGCTAACGAGGCTGCTAATGAATTTAGAGAAGGGTCAGAAATAACAGAAAGAGCAAGAGAAAATGTCAGAGAATCTGCAAACAACATGGATGAGCTTGCTGAGGCGACAAGAAGTGCTAATGGGCCGCTTGAGCAGGCAAGAGATTTGACACAACAAATAGCTGATAATTTGTTAACAGCAGCAAATGAGATGGCTGGAATAGGTGGTGGTGCAGACAATTTTGCCAATGGCGGCAATGGAAGGGGAATGCAACATGGCGGTGCTGTTTCTGTCAGGGTTTCTGACGGAGAAGCATATATACCCAAAGGCATGTACGATCAAAACAGGCGTATTTTCGACTTGATGAACAGCGGAGCCAGACTTATCAGAGGGCAAAAAGGTATTGATCAGATACAAACATTCCTGCCGGTCGGTTCTTATATCGTCAGTCGTAAGGGCGTCAATGCTAACAGGGAATTCTTTGAAACTTCAATGCCTGCAAGATTGTATTCAGGCGGTCAAGTTGGTGCATCGGGCACAGAAGATCCAAACATTGTCAGCACCACACAAGGTGCGGAAGATATGGGTAGTATCACTCTTACACTGAATGTAGAGGGCAAACCTTATACCGGAGACTTTGTAGCAAGAAAGGATGTTGCAAAAGAATTGAAGCATGAGCTGAAGCGTGAAATAGCAAGGAAAATTCAATAATGAAGAGGATCTTGTTTAAGGTTAATGATATTATAGCCGAGGCCATTGTTATTGTGGCGTTTTTTGTGTGGACTAGGACGGATTATTATTTTTGGTGTCCTTTAAAAAGATACCTTGACGATAGGTAGGTGCTGATATGCCTAGTTATATATATATTGGACTTGAATCACAATTTAAGACAGGCATTCCCGACAAACCTTTAGGCATGATATCTGAAGAGCTAGGATCTGGTCTGAACGATACTGTCTATTTCAATTTTATGGATCGGGGAGAGCACATTCAGGACAATTATATTGGATCTGGCAGTATAAGTCTTAATATACGCATCAACGATAGCTTTCTCAATCTTTTTAAGGTTGCAATGGGGAAACAGATTGATTTTGCTGACAAGACTTTATATCAGAATGGAAACATATCATATGGTGCCCTGATTGCGGCTGTAAGCAGTGACACTACTTCTTTTGATGTTTACCCCTTGACGGCAAATTGCTTTGATTCTGCGGCGAATTTGGTGGTTGGAAGTGAGATTATGGCTGTTACCAACATTGCTTCTGCTGCTGATTCACAGTCTCCATCTGGCGTCAGGTATACTTTTGATGTCACAAGGGCGCAAAATTCAACAATGGCAAAAGATTACAGCACAAATGATGCTGTTTTTGGAATGATTGACTCTACAAGCAGTGATGTATCAGTGTTTGTGTCTGACTACTATGACAGAATCAGCCATAAGATTGACGAAAGCCTTTGTGTCGAAGCCAAGAGAGACAGTGATTATTTCCTTTATAATGGAGTAAAGGTAGATTCTTTTGCTTTTGAATTCAGAGTGGATGTGTTGCCGGTTTTTGGCTTTGATTGCATGTTTGCCAAAGAAATTGTTGATACTACATCGGTGGTTTCTGACTCGGTAAGAGAACAACTTTATGATGGTGATTTTATCACAACATTAGGCATATCAACATATGCAGGTCTGAACCAGATTCAACTGACTGAATTTAGTTTGAATGCTAACAACAATCTTTTTGCATCTTATGTTCCCGGTACCGAGGAAATTAGCAGTCTGGTTTGTGCTCATCGAATGGTCACGGGCGAGATGTCGTTTCTTGACAATGACATAGATAACTACAATCATTATAAAAGTGGCGACGTGTTCAGTATAATGTTGCTAGGTGTAATTGAATCTGGTAGTATTGTGTTGTGTGGGCGGCGAATAGTATATGAACCATTCACGCCTCAGATGTCGGATGGTTATATTATCGCCAATGATGTGAATTATGACAGTCTTGAGGATTTGTTGATATTGATAGAACAAAACAAATAATCTAACCTGTGATATAAAAGGATCTAACATGGCAAACCAAAGCCAAATTACACCAAAGCACATCATTCAATTATTGAAAAAACAGGTAGAGAGATTATGGCTTTTGATGGCATTTATATAGATGGAACATTGCTCAGTATTCATCCTGAAAGTTACAGTCAGGAAGATTTGTGGCTTGGTGAGAACAGGCGCAATCTGGACGGCGGCTTGCTCCAAGCTAATCCTGAAAAAATAAAAAAGAGATTTGTTATAGAAGCACTTACCAAGGAGCAATATGAAGCCTTAACAATATTGGCGGCATCTAACAAAGTTATGACTTTTAGAGATGGTATTCCTATTACTGAAAGAAGCAACTCTAGAACTATTCATGAAACTGTTACAGCAACGTCAAGTTATATTTATTATGTCCCTCTTTATTCGGTGAGAAAGTCTGCATTTTCACCTACTTTTACAGGAAATCGCAAGTCTTATACGTTTATTTTGGATGAGGTATGATAAAGAAGTGTCCTAAATGCAAATCGAAAATGAATAAATTGCCTGTAAAAGCTTGTTGCGGAGGAAGAAATGGGTACAGATGGATTTGTAGTAATGTAAAATGTGGCATACCACGATCTAAGACAACTTATTATAGGAGAAACAAATAATGGTAGCGGTTATTACAATTATTTTAGGAGCAGCGATCTTAACTGAAACTATGTGTGAATTGTGGGTTAAAGCTTTGCCATTGCAATTTATCAAGGAATATCTGAAGACAACATTTCATGAAAACGATGCTGTATCTGAATTTATAGATTGCAAGTATTGTCAATCTGTGTGGTTGGGGTGGCTGAATGCTTACATCTTAGGTCTTTCTATATGGGATTCGCCTTTTATAGATGGTGATATAGCAAAGTATATAATCATATTCTTTTTTGGCGGTTTGATTGCGCACAGATTATCGAATTATTTGCATGCCGCATTTGATTTGGTTTATTATAGAGGAAGAGCGCATTATGAGTTTGATGATTAAATTTTAAGGAGTTTAAGAAATGGCTATTACAGCAGACGATTTGAAGATATATAAAGCTGTTACCAATAGCGATGAGGCAACCAATGGCGGCAGAATGTCTGACACTGAAATCGTGTCTAATGTTCTGGAAAACCTTTTGCCCAATGTCACAGAAGCCGAGCGTGTTGCGGGGCTTACTCGGTATCGCAAGTTCTATTCCAAGAACGAAAGCGACGAAAGTGACGGCAGTCGCAATGGTTTAGGATTGGTCAATCATAGAGTGTGTGTTGGCCGTCAATCGCCGGGTGATGATTGGTTGCGTTTGCATGACAGTACAGCCGTAACTGATGTGCAATCTGATGCTACAAATTATACTGATTGGGTGGGATGCGGCAAAATTTATGCCGGTGTTGCTGTTGATCAGACATCTATCCAGTTGCAGTTTGATGGCCCTGTGGGTGGCCCTTATGATGGGGTATATGCTGGAAACACTGTGCGGCTTGCTCAATATGCTTATAGTGATTCATTGGGTATTTATCAGGTGTCTAAAGAGGAATTTGTTACAGTGGCTACTGGTGGTGTCTCATGGGGTGGATCTATTGCAACACTTACCTTGACTGCTCCTTTGACTAAAGCATGGTCAGCTTATGATGAAGGCACTGATGTTTATACCTTTGGATCTGCTTGTGTAGAATGCGGTACCATCAAGGCAACCAAAGAGCTTGTAAGTCAGCCTAGAACTTTTGATATTACAAATGTTTGGGTTTACAACAAGGGCACTGTTGAGGATACTTTTACAATTACTTTCTTGACTGCCACTACATATAGCGTATCAGGTGTTGTTACTGGTGTTTTGACTAATGGGTCTACAGGAAGTGCTTATTTGCCGCCGAATGGTGATTCTTTCTATTTCAGACTGCCTACTGATGTTTGGGGGATAGCTACTTGGCAGATTGGAGATGTGATTGTGTTCAAGACACATCAAGCGGCAGATGGTGTTTGGTGCAAAGAAATAGTGCCTGCTGATGCTGATAGCATAGCCAATAACAACCCTCACATTAATCGTTCGGGCGAAAGTGCCTAAAGGTGGGTTATTATGCCTGTATCATTAAGAATATTTAAAGATCCGGCTTGCACTGGCGAACCCCTGTCATTGGATGGCACATTCAGCTTTTATGATAATGGAGTTTACAATGGCACAATAGGCGAACGACAAGTAGATGAATTGTATCTGGCAAATTTACGAACAACTTTGATGCAAGACATTAATTCTGATGCGACGGCAATTCTGGTGAACAATGCCTATTTTGGTATAGGTGATGTTATAGCATTGGAAGATACTGAATTTGCTTTGGTCACAGCAACATATTCTGATGCCGGATATGATGGTTATATAGTGGTTCGTGGCTTTGCAGGAACTTCCAAGGCGGCTCATTTAACAGGTTCAATGGTTAGAGCAGCTTATGATTATAGCGATGTCACGCTGAGTGGTTATGATACGGACACAACCGCAGGTGATGAGTATTCTTGGCTTAGGCTTTCTCAGACTTATTATGATGCTTCATCGTCTGAGTGGGATGCGACAAGCACATTGAGCGTGATATATGAGGACTTTGCTTTTGATCAGACTGCTTTGGTTTATCGCAATATTCGAGTGCCGCCGGGACAAGGGGCATATTTTAAAATAGATCTGAGGTGGCGAATCGAAGCCCAAAGATTTGTGCACAGTTCTTCATAGGAGATTATTAGGCATGGGTGTTATTCGATTTTATGAAGATGGATTATTGACGGAAAGATTGTCGGAAAACCAAGCCTTTACTTCTCCTGATACAGCTTTTATTCAGCCTGATGCTTCATCACAAGACGCTGAACTTTTTGTGGCAGTAGAAAGGGCAACTCTGGCAACAGGAATTGATGCGGATACTACATCAATTGAAATATCAGACACTTTTACTCCTTTGTTTGGATCAAATATTATTGCAAAACTGGATGCCGAGATTCTTTTAATCAATTCTCACAATGGGCAATATTTAGATGTGGTGAGAGGGTTTTTGGGATCTACGGCCACAACACATTCTGGTGGCAGTTTGATTTATGCCCTTTATGATTCAACCAATATTTTCGTGCAAGCCAGAGATAGGACTCCGGGAAGTGGGGCGGCAGCTAATTGGTATAAGTTTGCGCTTACACAAGGTGGTCTTGACAATCCAGATGCGACAAGCTATATCACGTTAGGCAACATGGATGTAGATCAGACGGCATCTGTATGGCGAAGGGTTACGGTACCGCCTTCTGAGCCTTATTCGGTCTATACTGATGTTTCAATAAACTACAATGCTTTTGTAAATGTGGCTTTGTCCTAATGATTGTTCCCTTCTTTGATCAACGCAATTTGATGGCAATCGGCAATGTTGATTCAGTAATCATTCATCCGGGTGATTATGATAATGATGTTGATTCTGTAATCTTAAAACAAGAAGAAATTAACAACGACGTAGACAGCAAAATCATACTGATAAGTGACACTGACGAATTGCATGACATTTTAATCGGGCTTGACGGTAAATCTACTGATGAATTGCACGACATATTGATTGGGTTTGATGGCCAGATCTTAGATAAAGATCATGATATACGGTTGAAGATTTATATCGGCAATGACAAAATTGTGCCTATGTCGATTATGTTGGCAGTTGAAGAGATTATTCTTTACGAGTTGTTCGGAAAATTGTCTGATGATGTAATAATAAGATATGAAATTTCAAATCGCCTGACTGATGATGTGATTATCAAGAGCCACATCATGCTCTCCAAAGACGACATTTTGCGTTACAGAATCAATGGTTTTATAAGTGATGATATAATTGCCAAATATGAGATAAGTAATGTTATATCAAAAGATATGGTTCTTAGGAATGCAATCATCTTCTCAACCGACAATGTTATCGTCTACAATATTAGTGAGCTTTTAAGCGACGATCTTGTCGTCAAATATAATATAAGTAATGTTATATCAAAAGATACGATTTTAAGCAACACTGTCATGGTAGGCGGTGACACAATAATCAGGTATAACATCAATGAGATTATAAGTGACGATGTGATAGCTCGTTATCATATCCGTAGACTTGTCACTGGTGATTTCATAGCCAAATATAAGATCATCGAGACTGATATCATTAGTGATGATGTTATTTTGAAATATTACATAGCAGGAGGACGTGGTGGAACTCCTGTTATTCCTGTAAGCACTGAGCCAATAACGTCTTATAGGGTGGAATTTGAATAATGCCTGAATTGATTCATGATGTCAGATTATATCTAAGATCAGGAAGTACCAATATCAATTTGAAAGACAAGGTTGGTGCTATACGGTTGTCTATTCAAGAGGATTCGTTTTCTGATGCTATTGAAATAGATTTTGTTGATGCTGATTATTATGATGATATCAAAACTCTTGAATTAAGTGGTAAAGAAAATATCTGGCTCAGAATGAGAAATTATTTTGAGGGTGAAAGTGCGCCTCAATATTGGGAATTCAGGTTCCTCATTGAAGAAGTCAGTGGCAAAAATGAAGCTGCTGGTGGTTCTTTTACGCTTTGGGGCAGAAGCAAGCTGGCAAGGCTTGGATCACCATATATCACAACGATTTCAGACAAGACTGAAGATGATATTGCTGCTGGAGACACACCTTGGATATGGCAAGGATCTGAAGTTATCTTTGCTCATCAGATTTTGGAAGAGATTGTAAATTTCGTCAACAGTCTTTTTTCTGGTTCGTTCGTCTCCGACATAACTCTGAATTATGAAAGCACAGATCTTGAAGACTTTTACAAAGAGCAATTCCCGATATATCCGGGCACTTTTTCGGTATCTAATTCTACTCCTTTACAAGTAATTACATCGGTGTGTGATATTTTAGGTACTCGTGTCCGCAACACTTTTGATACGCCGGGAGCTATGAGCACAGATCCAGATGCTTATGGCAATTTGCTGCTGAAGGATGTCAACAAAGAGACGTTGAATGATGGCAAGGATTGGGATGTTGTTCTTAATAATGTTGCGGCAGAGCTGTATGATTATACTTATATCGAAAATGTCAGCTTTTCTGAGCCGGTTGATACTCCGTTTAACAACTTGCTTGTGATTGGGCCGGAAGAGTCTGGAATAGATTTTGATCATACTATTGATTTGGCCATTCTTTGTGGATTGTCAGGTTTTGAGCCATATGAAGGCGGTTATATCCAAGCCTATGTAGGGCCGTTTTTAGATGTTGAGGGAAAAACTTTACAAGAAGCTTTTGACGAGAGATTTGAATATTGTCTTTCCACAGAGACAGGTTTGATTCCTGAATTGTCTGAATTTACTTTGCTTGAAATCGTTAGTGAAGAAGTCGAAGAAGAAATTGTTATAAGTGATGGTGTAGCACAAGCTACATATCCGATGGGAAGTCCGACATTTAATTATATAGGCAAAGATTTGGGAGATGTAACTTATTCTGAAGGCTATAAGACGATAGTAACGACAGATCCTTATTGCGGAGTTATAGATGTAGCTTACACCACTCAGTATTTGAAGTTTTACTTCTTATATAAGCCGATTTCAGATGACACTTGCCATAATGCTGTTTTGGTGGTAAAAGAGAAAGAGGCGGAGAATATATAGGAGAGACAATCATGTCTACAAATGTAGCAGTTGCAACTCTTGAATTTACAATCGGGACTTGTGAAGCAGATGTTGATGCTTCTATAGAACTGGAATTGGATGATGTGAGGAATTGTGGCAAGAGTTGCTTTAAAACGGGCGATACTGTGCATGTCAAAGAATATACTTACCCGCCTACATTGAGTACGACACATTATTGCACAGTAGGGAATGTCAGTGCGGCTGGAACAGATTCAGAAACTTTGACTGAATATATCATTATTGAAAACTTCGAGGGAAGTGTTTCAAAAAATATTACTTCGATCAGCGAACTTGGCTGGTTTGGTTTGGCAGCTCCAGATGCAGGTAATCTGATTAATGATCCGCCTTTCTCTAATCGAATTACTGCTTTTCCAGATAGTGATGATGGATGTGGCATCGAGGAAGATGAAGTAGGATTGCCGGGCATTGCGAAGGTTGTCTATACTGCTGTTTACAACAAAATAAAAGTGTCGATAACATCATCTTTTTCTGTCACAGATGATGAAGAAGCTGCTGGATTGCTTGTTTCTTATGCGGAATATTAAGATATGGCCACGACTGTTATCTCTACAATACAATTTCAAGTTGGATGCCTGCTTGATACGGGCGCACAGCAAGTAATTATTGCTGAGCTTGACGAAGAAAAGAACTGCAATAGAGATTGTTTTGCACCGGGCAAGCCTGTTTATATCAAAGTTTACAGCAATGTTGATTACGACGTGTTTTTAAATCGGGGATCTCATGTTGCAGCTAATGATATACCAGAAAACATAGAAGAAGTTGTTTCTTTCAATAATTTTGAGGCGAATACAACAAGGCCGATTGATGATAATTTTCGCATTGAATGGATTGGCGAAGCTCTTGGTGAAATTGAATATGTTACGGGAGGAACACTTTTAACAGTTCGAGGCAAGGAAAGGGACAGTTGTGCTGGCGGCCCATTAGGGCAAGCTTTGGCATATCCTATTTTACCGCTTCCAGATGGAGCTGGTGGTTTTATTTATTATGGGCGTAATTTTGCCACTTCGATACCAGAAATGTCCAGTCTTGGAGGTATCAAGGTTGGTGGGGTGATACAAATAATCCAATCTAAAGCGGATGTTTATGACAGACCGGTTTTGGCTCCGGGTGCAACAGGTGCTAAGACCATCTCTGATTATGGGTTTGCTTTGGGCATAGTTCGATACCAGACATTTTTTGACCGGATAAGAGTAAAATCGTCTACGCCGGGACAGATTTTGGTGCTGTTCATGCATAGCCAGTTGTCTAATGAAAGAGGTGAAGGTGACGATAAATATAGAATCAACGAAACTGTGTTCACTACGATTCAATTTGAGATCAGCGAAGAGTGTGATGTTGGCGAATCCAAGGTTGTGACTATCAAGGCAAGAGATTTCATTACCAAAGAATACTTGCCAAATGCTGATATATGGGTGGATGGAGAATATAAAGGCAAGACTGATGATACTGGCGCAATCAACTTAGGACTTTTGGCATCTGGCAATCATACCTTGAAAATATCAAAGGATGGTTATGCGCCGTCTGATGAAGATGGTCTTGCCAATGATAATTTTTCTGTGTAGGTGCTGATATGGCATTGACTGATGGGCCATCAACTGTTATAGTTAGATTGATAAGGAGGCCGGGAGACAAAGAAGCTCCTGTTTTGCAAGATGAAATGCTTGCAAGCAATGCTATGGCAATAAAAAAGGGCACGCTTGAATTAAACAAGCTCTTTTATAAAGTGAAAGCATTGAGTGTTTCTTGCATCAAGGCTTTGAATGAGAACATCACAGATGGTGAAGTTATTTTGATTGATTCGGAAAGATTTGACGTGAGAGGGCTTTACATATTAAAGGGTAGAGAAATAACAATAACGCCGACTAGCATGATTGAAACAATAACTGCCGAAAGATATGAAAAACCATGAAAGAAATTATATTAGATCTTGTCAAACAAGCATCAAAAGAGAGCGTTAATGAGGGAGTAATCACTGAAAAGTTTGGTGACAATTTCAGCGTAAGCTTGAATAATGGTGCTATATTAAGAAATATCATCAACATCAGCCAAGATGATGTAAAGATTGGCGACAAGGTAACGCTAGGGTTAGTGGAAGGAAAAGATAACAAAGTAAGGATTTTGGGCAAAGCAAAAGTCAGAAAATCCGTTGATATTCAAACTGTTTATTTAGATTAAGACAATGGCCAATGATGACAAAGCAAAAAGCGCAGATGTTTTTCTCGATACTTTAGACGCCTATAATTATACGGTGGATTTGTGTCGTTATGATCCTGCTGTAGTTGATGCTATTTCAGTTGGTGAAATATCAGCAATCATGACTACACAATTGGGTTGTTATGATACTTGTATCGAAGATTTGTGCGGCGAGGTTCCAGTCAGGGATGTCAATGAGTCTTATACGGCTTTCGGCATCAGATATAGGGGCTATTATGATTGTGTTGCGGCCAAGACAGAAGATTGTGCGGATGATTGTCCTTCCGAATTCCAAGAAGATACGGGAGAAGTAAGACCCGAAATGTGTGATCCAGATCCAAGGGATTGCATGGAAATTCAAGAAGAAATAGGCGAGGGTGAAGATCCTTATCCAGAGGACAATTACCCACAAAACATCCAAGTTGAATCGTTGCTTTGTCCAGAAGGAGAAGATTGTGTTAATACTGAGGTGGTAGCTGATTTATGTCGTGATCCTTTATTAAGGCCGACGGCGTGGAGTGGTTATTATGTTGGCTATAACAATGCCCAAATAGCAAATGCTAATTATGTTCCCGGCAGCGTGGAAGATTATTATGCTAGATATTGCTATTGCTTCTACAACAAGGCAGACTTTCTTTATTGGGAATGGGTGGATGGTGTAGAAGGTATTATAATCTATTTCAAAGTTCCTGACAATGTTTGCTTTGGCACTTTGTTTCTTCAGACTGAGACGCAAGGTGTTATTTACATAGAAGTTATTGGAGATCCATCAGGGACGGCGTCAGAGGCTATTTTACGTCCTGATGAAGAAACTGAATATAACAACAAATGCTGCCCTGAATGTGAAAATAATGCCTTTACAATCAGGTCAGTGCCATATCGTAACCCTGTTAATGGTGAGTTTATTCGTTTACTGATGGCATTTGAATCTACGTGTTATGGGACTTATTTTGCAACCAAGATTCCGGGGCAAACAACGTATAACACAACTTATTATCCTTATTATGTTTTGTCCAATGTTCATTATAAATCACCGGGATTAACAGGTGGTGTGGTTGAGGAAATAGAGGCTGACGAAGAAACTGGTGAAGATGAATATGTCGTGGCATACGAGAGTGGAAATGTTTCATGTCGATCTGTTGACATGACAGAATATGGATTGGGTAAATATGTCTCATTGACAAAATTAGGGTGTGATAGCAAAGATGATGCAGGTAATTGGCAAGATTTTTCCATGAGAAATGTGTGTCAATCTGAAACAAATAACTTTGTGGAATTGCGAAACAATTTAGCTAATAGTTGTTTGCAGTCGAGTTGTTTTTTGGCAAGCACTTTCTATGATCCGTCACAATCGGCATGGACAATAGCTAGATTAAAACAAGCTCAAAGAAGTTGTTTTCAGTCGGTCAAAGACTCATGTTTTAGCGATTCGATCAATTACAGCGCGGAAGAAGTGAAAATAAATATGGATGATCTTGGCACTGATGGTTTTACAGACAGCATGGTATTGATCCCATATTTGTTGTCGGGAAAAATATAGGACAAGATATGTCATTTCTTAACTACGGCATAATAGATGAAAGCCGGGTCACTTTCAAAGAAGGTGTGGTCAAAGTAATTAACTATGGGGTGGATTGTGATGTCGAAGTTGAAGGAGAACTTTATCAGGGATTACCAGTTCATTATCATTGCAATTCTTTGCAGCCTACTGATCCTAAGTATCACGACTTACATGACTTACCTGATATCGACAATACTGACGATTTTTCTTTAAAGGATGAAGAAACTGGGTGGTGGCATAGTGATGTAGCTATCAATGTTGACGATGAAGTAGTGGTTATGTTTCAGGACACAGAGGCGATTTTTGTTGTTGGGAAACTGCCTTATGGTATACCATGCCGCAGTGCCGGTTATATATTAGAAATAGTTTCCAATGATTCGGGTGTGAGCAGTGATGTAGCAGGAGCTACATATGATGGCTATATTAATATAAAAGGAAAGGTCTGTACTCCTTCTTATCAGGCTGATATTGACGATTCCAGAACTAGAGCTGAGATGGGTGATGATTGGCTTGAAGAAGAATGGGAAATAGATCCTTCAGATTGGGGGACTCGATCTTTTATTCGAGATTCTTTGAATTTTCATCAATTTGTAGGGATAAGAAGGGATTTCAATCCTCCAATAGTTGATGGGGCTGAATTTACACGTTTTTATAAATATGAGCCAAAAGGAGGGCAATATATTTATTTCCCCGGTTATGGGTGGAAATGGATTAGGAGATTAGTTGGTTGTTATTATTATGTGGTTTGGAATTCTGCGGAAGAAAAGTATTATATCCAGATACCGGAGGTTGGTGGATGTGGTGTTGTTCCCTATACTATTCTGGAGGAAAATACTGACTCAAAACATTTGCGCAAGTGTGCTTATTGGGGATTAGATCTTGCCACAAAAGAAGAAGAAGGTGTTGTTTATGTACAGGCTCTATATGCTGGCATGCCTGTTTGGGATTTGTTTTTAGGCATAGATGATGATGAAGCTGTTTTTGTATATGATGTAAATACAGTATTTGAAGATGCTGGATGGTTTGGCGGCGAAGATTTAAGGTCGCCTCTTGGCTCACGTAAACTGAGATTTTCTGATATCGAGTGTAATTATTCTGGTCATCCTGAGTATTCCAAGCGTCTTTATGGCAGTGAGACAACGGCTTTAAATCACACACATGTTGCTTTTATAACCTACGAAGCTGCAATAGTTGGTGATGAGTATCTTTACACTTTGGATTTGTGGGTGGTTGAATTTGTCAAAAATGATTGGGCAAGAACCAAAAAAATAGATACGTTTCAATTCTATTCCAAAGGTGCTTATGATTCTCCGGGTGGGGATTATGATGTGTTTAACAGACTTATGGTAGTGCCGTCTCCGCAATGTTGGTTTCCTTATATGTCGTTTGATGTGATGATATTTGGCGAAGGAGATACCAATACTAATGGGCAATTGAATTTTGGTATATTATGGGAGTCACATAGGTATACCAACATTTTTAATGAAGAGGTATGGCGCAGAAATGATATAACGCCGCCTATAGATCCATTTCAAAGAAGAATGCCTTTACTTGTTCAAAGCAAGTATAAGATGGATTATGGGATTAGAGGGTTTGAAAGAAATGATGGCGAAACATTTTGCCAAAGACTTTGTTATTCTCCTATTAGCGGATTCTACATTGTGACGGTATATGATGGAACATGGCAGCAAGATAAGCTTATGACTCCAGAGAACGGCAAGCCTGACATAATGCCATGCGGAAGGCCAAAAAATTGCATAAAGATGACAGTTGAAAGTGAAGGCGGATCTGTTATAGAAAACAATGCAGCCATACAAGGGTATGCCGTTATTACCGATCAGGGCATTAAGGCTTCTGGTGGCAAGCTTTGTGACTATGATTTGGAGTTGTTACATGGAATTCCTAGTACTTATACTTTCGATCCAGTTGCAGGAGTAGGGCCGACTTGGACTATAGATGACCCGGTTTTTGATGGACATATAAGTGGGTTTCATTCTACAACATTTATTGGCCCTGATTGTGTGTGTGAGTTGGCTAATATGTACGCTGAAAGAATAACTGAATGGGATCATATGTACGGAAAATTTCTTTACTGTCTTTATCCGGGCGAATTATGGGTTGATTCTACCAGCCCTTATGATATAACTTAATATAGAGAGGCAAACGATGATATTTGATTTTGATCTTGATGAGGAAAACGAGCGATTAAGTATTACTATTTCTAACTTTGATTATGATTTTGAAATCTTCAAGAACGTGTTTAGAAAAGTAAAACAACGCATAGAAATTAGTCTTGCAGTCTTAATTAATCAATCTGATGTAACACGGCAGTTTTTAACCGAAGAAGGTGTTGAATTTGCTTACGGTAATGTGCCTTTAGATAGGGCTACTTATAGTCCAACAAGTGATGATATACCAACAAAAAAACTTGTTATGGGCAAAATCGGGTTGAAAACTGAGCATAAATGTGATAACTGTGGCAAGATGCTTGAGTATAAGAAAGCTTGTTGTGGCAAGGTGGGATATTATGCAGGATCATTGATCTGTCCTGCTTGTAAAAATAAATCGTCGGTAAAGGTTGTTGATCTGTCAAAAATTAAATATTTAGATAAAAACAAATAGCAACGAAAGGTTTTACTATGGGTAAATCAAAAAAGCGTAAAAATACCAACAAAAAGCCAACAAAAAATCTGCCTAGCAATGTTATAAAAGGTGGAAAATCAGCACTTAAAACTGCTGTGCAATATGTTACCAAAGAAGAATTTGCCAAAACTTTAGGTTTGTTGGAATCGTTTAGGCGTAGGTTTTTGTCTGATTTGCGATTATTGCATGAGACAATCAGATATTCCAAGTCGTCCACTTATTCTCAGTTTGTTAATCTGAATGCTTTGATAGAATATTTGAATGAAAAGGGAGTTATTGATAAGGAAGATTATAAAAATGAAATGAACCGATTGATTGTTCAAATAACTGGCATTGATAACGATGGCGTGATGCATGGCAAGTTGAATCGAATTTTTTATCAACACGGACAAGAATCTCATAAGGAGGTTGTGCATGAAATTGATTAGAATTATGGTTGATGGCATTGCACCAGCACTCAAAACTGGTGAATGGTACATTGTTAATGATGTTAGTGCTCGTGACATCATTGCTTCTGTTAGTAATGATAGTAGTAAATATGAGATGCAGGAGTTTTTGTCTAAATATAATGGCTACGATGGCAGTGATTTGAATGGTAAAACTTTAATGACAATCCGAACGGGTGGTGCGGGTGATATCCTCTTTAAAACGACTGCTATCAAGCACACAAAGGAGAAATATCCTGATTGTAAAGTTATTGCGTGTTGTGCGCCTAAGTACTTGGGTTTGTTGGAAGATAATCCGCATATTGATGAGCTTATTGGGATGCCTATTCCGCTAAAAAAGATGATTGATTCTGATTATCATTTGATTTTTGAAAATATCATTGAAAACAATATCGAAGCTACTAAAAAGAATGCTTACGATTTATTCTTAGAGAGGTTTCATATTGATCCTGCCAAGATTAAAGCTGAAGATAAACTGCCTGTGGTTATCGTTAATGAGGATAGCGTGAATAAAATTGTGGTTAAGGAGCCTTGGCTTATTAATGATGACAAGCTTAACATAGCAATTCATCTTCGGACGAGTGCGCCTCTTAGAACATTTGACCAGAAAAAATTATTTATTGTTGCTAAAAGACTGAAAAAGCAATATCGCTGCAATGTGATATTGCTTTGTTCTCCAATGGAATTGTCTGATGTAATGTCAAATGTTAATTATTTTGATTTTGAACCTTCTGACTTTCATTTTTCGCCTTCTTTTACAGATGGGTGGCGAGATGTGATTGCATTAATTCATCTTTGCGATGTTGTTATAGCAGGAGATTCTTCTATAGCACATATTGCAGGGGGCTTGAAAAAGCCTTTACTTGCATTGTATGGGCCTTTTCCTTCTGAAATGCGAACCAAATATTACACCAATACGATTGCTTTAGATGCAAAAGCACCTTGTGCGCCTTGTTTTTTGCCTAACCAAAGGATTATCACCAAAAGAGAGGTTGTCAACAACATATCGAGAGTGAATGTTGGTGATGAAGTTTTGACACACAAGGGACGTTTCATGCCCGTAACAGATATTATTCAAAGAGAAGTAGAAAGCTGTGAAGTGGGTGTTGTTTATTTTGAGGACAGCAAAAATCTTCTGAAGGCGACAATGGATCATCCTGTTTTTTGTGCTTATACTGAAGAAAAAGACAAAGATCCTGACAAGCACGACGTTCTGACGTTGAATCAGATAGATGGCATCATTCAAGAAGGTGGGAAGGTGTGTGTTAAATATTTTGATTATGATGTTGTCTTGAATTTAGATTTTATGAAGATATCACGAACACTTGATGTTATGCGGCAGCAGGGGGATGACTCTATTTTCAATTATGATGGCGGCGATGAAACTATTTCTACCAAGATTGATAATATAGCCATTCCAAACAAACTTGAGATGTGTCTTGAGTTGATGAAATTCTTTGGAATTTATATCTCTAGTGGACGTAGCGTCTATGTTTCCAGAAATAAAGGCGAATTTAGAAAGTATTCAGTCAATATTGTTGCTGAAAATGATGATGTGAAGGATGAAGCAACACAGCTGATCAAGCATTTGTTTGGGTTGGATGATAAGGTTTTCAAATTTAAATATAACAAGACTGGAAAAAGCGTCATTATTGTTGAGTGTGATATTTTGGCAAGATTTTTAGACAGGCTCTTCAAAAACCGAATGATACCGAGGTTTTTATTTGGACATGACAGAGAAGACGTTCAGGCTTTTCTTGCTGGTATTTGGCTTGGTACGAGCGGTAATCCTCTCTTGCGAAAAGAAGTTGTTATCGAATCGGCCAACAGACGATATATCTATAGTCTTGCAATAATGTTGCGTCGAGTTGGTTATATGGTTGACATAGAGAATCTGCCTTATGCCAAATATAAAATCACTTTGATAAACGATAATCCTATTGATGCTACAGGCGGAATTTTCCTTAATGTGAGTAAAATTGTTAGAAAGATTTATGATGGCTCTGTTTATAATCTTGAAGTAAAGGAAGATGAAAGTTATGTAGCGCATATGTTTGTTGTTCATAACTGTTTCACACATGGGCATGAACCTTGTATTAAAGGCATTCCTTCGCCTTGCTTTCAACTAATTCGGATAGAAGATATTATTGATACGTTCAGCTTATTGTGTAAAAGAAATGGTCTTGAATATGAATAACAATCAGCCGTATGATGTGGTTTTTGAGGTTGATAACAACAAAGCTTACATAAGGCACATCAATGAAAATGCTATATATAAGATTTTGAGCTTGATTTCGAGAGCAACAAGGTTTGAAAACCCTGAAGCTGACTATCTAATCAAGTCAGGCTATCAGTGTGCCAGATATATCAAGCTCTTTAATGAGCGTTACATGCATTTTCCAGTGGGATTGACTAATCTTGTTTCAACTATTTTAATGGAGAACAATTTCCACAAAATTAAAATTATTGACAACCGCCCCAAAATCAACTATAATCAACAAAAGCTACAGAGATTTTTTGATATGGTGCCTTTTTCATTGAGGCCGTATCAAATGGAGGCGGTAAATGCAGCCATAGAAAGCAGCATAGGAGGCTTTTCTATGGCAACTGGCAGCGGAAAGAGTTTGATTTTTTTATCAATGGTAAATGCTTTTGATTTTGAAAGGATTCTGATTATCGTCAATCTTGCTTCTTTGGCTGAACAGCATTATAAACTTTTCAAAGATGTTCTTGGGGAAGATCAGGTTGGTATGGTTGGAGCACAGAATAATGACACATCTAAACCCATTACCATTGCTGTTATCAATTCTCTTTATAATAGTGTGACAGGCGATTCTAAAAAGCAATTTACCAAATGGTTGAAGGAGGTTGATTGTCTGGTGCTTGACGAATATCATCATTCGGCAAGCATGATGTATCGCAAGGTTTTAAGAAAATGTTCAAATGCCAAAAGAAAGTGGGGATTGTCGGCTACGGCTTTTCGTAAATATGATGACGATCTTTACATGGAAAGCTTTGTTGGAGATGTTGTTTATCGGATGGATACATCTACCCTTATTGAACAAGGATGGTTGGCAAAAGCCAATATAATTATTGATGACATGGGGGAAGATTGTCCCAAAGTCAGAAGGGGAGCTTGGGCTAAAGTCTATAAGAAAGCGATTGTGGAGTATGATTTGTTGTTGTCAAAAACTGCTGACTGGGTTAAGTTTTTCTATGAAAGGGGACTCAAGACAATAGTTTTTGTAGATCATCTTCCACATGGCGAAAAATTAAAGTCGGTGTCTATTGGGCATCACATTTGCCACGAAAGACATATAGAGTTTGTGCATGGCAGGATGCCTTTGTCACAAAGAAATGAAAATTTTGACAGATTTAGAAATGGTGATTTGCAAGTCTTGGCTCTTACATCGCTAGGCAATGAAGGACTTGATTTTCCTGAAGGTGATGTTGGTATCAATGCTTGTGGAGGTGATTCGCCGGTAGTTGCTACTCAAAGGCTTGGAAGGATATTGCGCAAAAGAAAGCAACAAGGCGAAATTGATATAGATCCAAACAGACATCAAAAAGTTTATTATGTCGATTTCATCCATCGACAAAACATTTGGCTACATACTCATAGCATCAACAGGATAAACATCTACAATCAAGAGAGAGCGATCCCTATCTATGTCAAAAGAGAAACAGCTGCGTGAAGAACAAATCTTGCAAAAAGGTGACAAGGTTTATTGTTCACAATCAGGAAAAACAGGTGTTGTGATATATGATCGTTTGGAGACATATAAGGGTGGAGGTATATGGAAACGCTGGGCTTGCCTTGATAGGCCGTTTCGAGGGTTGAAGGTAGACAAACATGGCAAGATCTATCATGAAGAATTTATTCAAGCACGGCTTTACAAAATAAAATGGAGCAATGGAATAGCAACAAAACATACAAATGAACAGTTGATGCGGTGGGAAATTTTTAAAGTTCCTGATTTCAGTAATGCGTCTATCGAAGAGATTCTTGCGGCAAGGAGAGAGCATGAAAAAACCACAAAAGGTGACAAGGAGAACAACACAAAAAGAAAAACCTCAAAACGAAAGACCAAAACATCCAAAAATAAAAAACGGCAAGGAAGTGGAACTGACCATAAAAATAAGCAATTCCAAATTGGAATCTATGGGTAAGACTGTTCAAGGCATTAAAGATGATTTGTCATGTTATTTCAATACTGACATGATAAGGTTCGATATATCAACATTTTTTACATCGGATATTGTTGTTGATTTTATCAAAGTGCTGAAAAAGCATCTCACACAGTCTGGATTCACGCCAGTAAACTTTCCTGACAAACCTCAAGAAAACAAAATCAATTCTTTTGTAAGTTCTCACATAGATGGAGTTATATCGTCTGAACAATTTGATACTTATATCGGGTTTGCTGTGCGTAGGTTTTTCAGCTTTTGCAAGGACAACAGATATGATGATGGTACTGTTAGTTTGTTGCTTGGCTTTGTGTTGAGCGATAAGATATTAACTGATTATTTAAACGGATCTTTCACATTAAAACCTGATGTTGCTGGCGATAGGGTTTATATTGATCAAACATTATTTTAATCTAACTACTGATATAACATTATCTAGGAGAAACAATGCAGATTGTCGAACAAACCGTATTGTTGAAAGATGATTTTCTTTATGAAGAAAAAAGATTAGAATTAAACCGACTCAGAAACAAATTGATTAACCAATGTCCCTTGTGCGACAAAGGGATTGTTGTTGTTCAAGATGCTACTGGGCCGAGATTAATGCGGTGTAAATGCTCTAAGAAGTATGACATCTATGCAACAATAGTCAAAGCGAATGTCCCTGTTGAGAAAATAGAGAAAATAGAAGCTACTGGCGGGTATTACAAAAGATTGTGCCGGGAATATTTGATTAATCGTCGTGTGGAGGGCGGCAGAATATTTTATGATTCAGCTCCTCAAACTAATAAAAATATTGAAATTGATGTGCTTGTTCCTTATGTGACTGATAATAATTTCAAGAGTGGAAAATCGTTGCTGTTTTTTGGGCCGAATGGATGTGGAAAGACTGTAACTGCTGTTTGGATTATAAGAGACATCATTATTCAGAATGGTTCTAATATATCATGTTATTATTGCTTGGTTAAAGATTTTGTAGAATTAGATTTGTTTATTAACAGATCTACTTTTGGAGAAGAGTTTGAGAGAAAGAAAAAGCTGAAGAATTACATAAAGAACTGTGATTTATTGGTGTTGGATGAATTGGGCAAGGAGTCAACTGGCAAGAGAAATGTTGACGAGATCAAAGTAATGCTTGAAATGTTGTTGAAGCATCGCACTGAAAATGGCAAAGCTACTATCCTGATTACTAATTTTCGTCTCTCTGAACTGACAGACAACTACACTGATTCTATTGTTTCTATATTGAATGAGAATTACAACTTTATTCTTTTGGACAATAGATTCGATCATCGTTTTAACAGAAGGTAATATCATGGCAAGAAATGTGCTTGATATTTCATTCGAGAGGGATGTTATTGCCGAGGCATTGCGTAATAGGCGGTTTGCTCACAGGCTTTGCTTGGCCATTGGCGATAATGATATTTTTAGGCTGCCACAGGCAAGATATATATATAGACACATATATCAGCGGTTTCAGGAAAAACAACTTCTTTCTAGGAGAGCGTTCAGAGACATTTTAGCCAAAGATAAAGATCTTGAAGAAAAAAATAAATTCATTTTTTACAAAGAGTTCAAAACTCTTCAGTCTAAGACCGTCTCTGAAACTGAATATGCCTATCGAGAAATTAAAAAATATTGTGATTTTCTTCGCTTAAAGAATTATGTTGGCAATCTCAATACTGACATCAGCAATGGTGTTGATTTTTATAAAGCAATAGCAACATTTAAGGCGAATATGGTTGAGATTGGTGATTTGCCATTGGATGATTCGTTGTCATATCACAACACTTGGAGACAGCGACAGCAAAGCAGACAGCAACGCAGGGCATTATTGGAGGATAGAAATCAATATGATGACAACGACTTTGTGATTCCTTCCGGCATTGGACAGTTGGATGTTAAGCTATATGGTGGTTTAGAGGCATCTAAGGCGGCTACTATTTTGGCAAAAGTCAATGTTGGTAAGTCAATTTGGTTGGTCAATGTTGCTTATAATGCCATATATCACGACTTTAATGTTATTTTTTTCACTCTTGAAGATACGAAAGAATTGGTATCAACTCGTCTTGACTCCAGAATGACTGGTATACCTTTTATTAAGTTAAAAAATTATGCATTGAATGATCAAGAAGCTTTTGCTGCTGATCAGATAGTTGAAAGATTTTATGAGGATCGGACAGCAAAGATTGAAATCATACAAGGCGATTCAACAATGACAATGGAGGATATGATTCAGATAACCCATGCCAAAGAAAATGAGATGGGTGAGAAATTTCATTTGTTTGTTGTTGATTATCTTGATATAGCAGGCCATAAAGGAAATTTCAAAGATGAGCGATTCAAACAAAAAGCGGTATATCAATTGTTTAAAGACTTTTTAAAAGAGGAAAAAAGGGCGGGGTGGACTGCGACACAAGCAAAGGCCAAGGTAGTCAAAAGCAATCCTACCAAAGAAGATGTTTCTGAAGCCTACGACAAAGCAAAAATATTAGACGTAATAATAAGTCTTGGTGAGACAGAAGAGATGGCTGAGAATAACCAGATGTCAGGGTATATAGCAAAATGGAGAGAAGGGCAGAGAGGTGTGAAGCTTGCCTTAACAACCAAGAAAGACATTTCTTTAATTACGGATTTTATCGAAGATTAACCTTGACTTTTGCCGTAGGACGTGCTATATAATGATTTATAGCGATAAGGGGAGTGCTTGATGAAAACAGCGGTTAAAAATCATTTATAGCGATAAGGGGAGTGCTTGATGAAAACAGCGGTCAAAAATCATGTCGAAACAAAGCAGGCAAAAAAAGTAAGTAAAGTTATTTTTGATTGCTCAATAACAATGCCTTTAAAGACTCAATACAGCAATATCAAACCGGCAATGTCAATGGAATTTGTTCTTGATCCTGATGGTGATGTAGATGATCAGATATCACAATGTAAACAGGAATTTCAGGACATTTTTGCCAAGTATTGCAGAACATTTGCCTTAACGGGACAAAACTTAATTTTTAATGTCAATAACCTTTTAGAAAAGGTGTATATCAAACATAGGGATGAAAATGTCTAACAAGATAGAAGGCATAGAGGATTTCTTAAAAGAGAACAACATTAAATTTATCAAAATAAAATCACAAAAAGGCAGCACAGAATTTAATTTTAGCTGTCCTTTTTGTGATCGTCTTGGGCTAAAGAAGAAATCTGGTAAATTCTTTATGAATGCCGAGACTGGAGTAGGTTTTTGTTATAGGGCCAAGTGCGGTTGGAAAGGTGGTATTTTTAAATTTGCTGCCGATCTTAAAGGTATAACATTTGCCGAAGCCAAGAGTTTGTTCAGCGTTAAAGATTTTGGCTCTACGCTTGCTATATCAGCAGATATCAATCCACATCGAAATTCTTTATACCGACAAGCTTTGTATCCAATTGAAATGCCTGAATGTAGTACTCCTGTAAGAGATATAGAATATTATCCGAAATATTTGACAGAAAGAGGGTTGACTGAAGCAATAGCTCTATTGATGGATTGTCGCATTTGTATCAATTGCAAAGCTAAAAACATTCCTGAATTGTGTTTCAAAAAGAGTAAGGCAGACTTAAAGCGTTTTAATAACAAAATTCTAGTGCCTATTTCAAACTTTGATAGCCAGATATTTCAGGCTGTAACCTTTGTTAAAGACATTCCCAAGACAGAAAATCCACCCGGCAGTAGTAAATCTTATTATTTGTTTGGTTATGATCTTTTGTCTTCTGCCAATGCACAAATTAAGAAAGGTCGAGTTTTCATTGTTGAAGGCATATTTGATGCTGTTAGGCTTTGGAATTTTGGGGAGGCTGCTATGGCTATATTGGCAAACAAATTATCTATCTTTCAAGCATATCTTTTGCAGTCATTGTCTGTTGTTGATGAATTTATTTTAATGTTAGATTCTGATGTTTCGGCAAAAGACATGGAGAAGAATATCAATGTTTTGGAAAATAATTGCTTCAACCAAAAATTATCAGTAATAAATCTGAAAGAAGGTGATCCAAATGATTTAAGAGACCAGAAACAATTGCAAAAACTTTATGATGAACGAAGTATTATCAGGTCTGATGATCTGAAGATCAATGTTGATCTATAAACAATATTGAAAGGAGTTTTAACAATGACTAAGGAAATTCAACAGGCAAAGGAAGAGTGGGAAGAGATGTACGAGAAGGCATGCAACACATTTGAGATTGTGTGTGATGAATTTGGAAAGTTTTATGAAAAGGATGATCCGGCTTGTTCGAGTTGTAAGTCTGGAATTTCGGAAATTTGTGCTGAATTGACCAAACTTTTTGAAGCTTTCAATAGTGAAGAAAGTTTCGACGAACAATTGTCAACCATATCTTTTAAAGATGTAATCCAACAGCCGGAAGAATCTCAAGAGGAGCTTGCTGAAACGCAAAGTTCTGACGAAGAAGCACAGGAGCAAACTGATGCCGAACCCGACAAACCCGCCGTTACCGAAAAGAAAAAAAGAGGACGCAAACCAAAGCAGACCAAGGCCAAAGAAGATCCCAAAGAACCAGAAGAGAAAAAAGATAACAACGAAAGTGCAGAAACAGGGGTTGTTGCAGCATTAGGGAGTGTAGACTTGACAGTCTTTGAAAAGATCGTCAATGATAATACTGATAGAATCTGTCAATCCATAGATGCAAATGCAGCAAAGCTCGGAAAGCTTTTGGTTTCGTTGGGCGATACTGCTGATGTGTCGTTGAAGGCGATTGGCAGTATTGATTCGGGGCTGATCAATGTCAGCAATGATCTCCTTGAAATTCTCAAAGAGCTTTTGCTGGCAATGCAACAATCATCTCTCAAAAAGACATTGCAAGACGGCTCTACAACAAAGGCATCACCACTTAAATCAACGGAAAGCGCAACAAATACTTCTGGACGAAAAACTTCGGCATCCAAGAAACCGTCTGCAAAGAAAACATCTTCTAAAGCCCCTGTGGATGATTCTCCTGCCAAAGCAGACGAATCAGCTGCCAAGTCCAGCAAAAAGACACCTATCAAAACATCAGGAGAACCTGAATCTACAGATGCTGTCAAAAGGAGGTTTCGCCGCAGCAGCAATTAAAAGGAACGGTTGATGTCAAATGGAGCATGCTCACATCCAAAGGAATTCATGTGTTATGTTTTTTTAAGGCAAGAGTACTTTTTACGAAAGGGCTGAAATTACAATAGGGAAGGCTAATGCAAGACGTTTACAATTACCTTTTGAAATATCATTATCGAATTGATTGTGTCGTGCGAAATGGCAGATTTATAATAAATGAGGATTTGCATCTGCCTTCCACCATATTATTAAATTTCAGCCCTAACTCTTTGATATCAGTATTTAAACCTGTTATTGAATCGGCAATTAAAAGAAACGCCAAGCTTTTAATTTTTTATAATGAGAAAATTGCATCTATAACCCCTCAACAGCTTAACGAAATCAAGTCTTTGAAAGAAGATGAAAAGTATGAATGGGTATCTGCTCAATTGCTGGATGATTATGAAATTAACAAAATTTATCCTGATAAGAGAACCATAGATTTTATCCAGCTTCATCTTCATACCGAATATAGTGTGCTTGATGGTATCATTAGGCCAAAGCAGTTGATAAACTTTGCAGCAGAACATGGCATTTCAGCAGTTTGTGTTACTGATCATGGTAGCATGGGTTGTCATTTGCCTTTGTTTTTATATGCGCAAGAAAAAAATGTCAACGTAAAACCTCTGTTCGGTATTGAAGCATATATGGTAGAAGATGCCACTGTTAAATCTGAAAAAAATAAGAAAAATCATCATATAACACTGATTGCAAAAAATGAAATCGGCTACAAAAACTTGCTTGCCTTGAACCGTTATGGCGTAGATCATTTTTATTACAGGCCAAGAATTGATGTATCGACTTTGTTGAAGCATAGCGAAGGCATTATATGTTTGTCGGCTTGTATGGGTGGCTATCTGCATAACTTAATCATCGAGAACGGCTTTGTTGTAGACAAGAATATCAAGGACAGCATATTGCAATTTGTGGATGTCTTTGGGGATGATTTTTATTTTGAGATCATGCCGCTTGATTATGATGGTGTTTATGATCAGTTAAATTACGTCTTGTTGTCTTTTGCAAAAAACAATCACATAAATACAGTGGCAACCAATGATGTTCATTTTTTATATGCTGATCAGGCCGAAGCCCATCAAAAATTCATAAAAATGATAAGTCATGATTTTGGTTTTGAAAATAAAGACATATATTACAAAGATAAGAATGAGATGGTTGAAGCTTTTAAAGTTAATTGTCCTCATTCTGTCAAAAGGTTTAAAGACGAGATTCATGCAGCCCTTGATGTGCCACAAGAAATAGTTGATAAGTGTGATTTTGCATTTCAGTCTTTCCATACTGGAGAATTTCATATACCACAGTTTTATTACAAGGCAACCCCTCATTATAAGGAAATAGACTGGAAGGAAATTGACTTTGATGCCTTTCCAGATTTTGTGACTTCTAAAAAAGAGCGTTTTTTCTGTGTTTATTTGTATGATTTGCTATATGATTACCTAGATAATCACAAAAAAGATGGTCTTGATGAAAATAAATATATGAGTAGGGTTGATTATGAGCTGAAACAAATCATAAGTCTGGATGTTATTGATTATTTTTTGATTGTTGATGACATTATTAATTTCTGTGAAAGGCATGATATCCTTCTGCATTGTCGTGGATCTGTTGGTGGTTCATTGATAGCATTTTTGCTGGGATTCACCAAGTTTGATCCGTTGGTATATGATATATCTTTCGACAGGTTTATCTCGCCTGCTAGAATTGAATCGGGCGAAAATGACATTGACGTTGACATCGACTTTGAAAGCACCAAGAGAGATTTTGTTTATGAATATGTCAGATCAAAATATGGCGAAGATCGAGTTTGCAAAATAGGTGCGTATCAAAGGCTGCAAATGAAACAGGCAGTCAAAAGTTTGGCTTCTGTTGAACACAAGCTGATCGAAGCAGAGTTGGAAGAGATGAAATTGTCTGATGAATATGATTCTGAAGACATTGATGAAATGGTCAGGCTCAAGGACAAGTTTGCCTTTCAAACCACTAATGCAGTCACAAGAGGGATATTCCTACAGCCGGGAGATGCAATAGACAATCTCTTTGAACTTGGTCTTGATGAAGATGGTAAAAAATGGTTCACAGATGATGATTGTGACAATTATCTCTGGTATATCAAGAATGTCAAGCCTTTTGTCGGGGTTATCAAATCAAAGTCTATCCATGCAGCCGGAGTTATTATCACTCCTGATGATTTTTCAGGTTATTTGTCTGTTAGTAGATCAAAACAGGATCATATCATAACTGAAGCTGAAAATTCACATACCGGTGGTGAATTTTTGAACTCTTTTGGTATCTTGACACTTGATATGCTTGGATCTAAGACGTTATCTCAATTTAAAGATGCTTTTGGCTTGATTGAAGAGAGACATGGCGTCAGAGTCGGTTTTGATACTATAAATCTTGAAGATGAAATATTATTGAAGAATTTTGCCAAGGGCAATACATATGGTGTTTTTCAATTTGGAGCCACTAGAGTTACGAAATATCTCAAGGAGATGAAACCTAATTCATTTTCTGACATAATTGCCACAAATGCTTTGAATAGACCGGGGCCATTGGATTCAAATGCCCATGTTGAATTTGCTAGACGCAAAAAGAGTCCAGATTTGGTCGAATATCACAACAAAGACATGCAAAAAATATTAGGAGATACTTATGGTATACCAATCTATTCAGAACATATGATGCGCATTGCAACTGATTTTGCAGGACTGACATCTCTTGATGCCGAAACCCTCCGAAAACTCCAAAAGGCAAAAAGCGATGAGAAGTTTAGAGATTTCAAGAACAAATTTATAAATAGTGCAGTAGCTAAATATACGGCGCAAGGAGAAGATGAGGATTTCATTCGGCGCATGGCTGATGATGTATGGAGGCTTATCGAACATCATGGCAAGTATAATTTCCCTAAATCTCATGCTACGGCATATTCCTTGTATGCGATGATTAGCATGTATCTCAAGGTTTATTATCCCAATGAATTTTTCACAGCATGGCTTAACAATTTAAGCAATAGCGAAGAGATGGAAGATGTTATGGATGAAGCTATTAAATGCGGTGTCAAATTTTCTGATCCCGATATTAACTTGAGTGAGGACAAATTCGTTTTAAAAGGCAATGTCATAATGCATCCTTTGACTTCAATAAAACAGGTTGGAGAAGCGGCATACAATGGCATATCAAAGGTTAGGCCGGTGAAATCTGTTGAAGAATTAAATAGGAAGTTAAAGGCGGCCAAAACCAAAACATCCAAGAGGGCTATTTTTAATTTGATTATTGCGGGGGCATTTGATTTTACAGGAAAAGATTCTTATAGATTGCTGCGAGATTACTGTGATGACAGGAATGAGGATGTTCCAGATAGTTTGGCAGGCAAATCACAAGAAGAATTGGACATGGAAAAAACAAAGTTGTTGAAGGTTGACAATACCGACTATGTTGAGAAATATCAGCACCTAGTGGAGAAAATTGTTAACAAGGTGGATAAAAGTCATGATATACTTAAATCTCCAATAGAAACGGAGCATGCAATTGTTGCCAAGGTTTCAAAGATAAAAGCATATAAATCAAAAAAGGGTGAGATGGGATTTATCACTCTGAAGGTTGATGGGACAAAGATCGAATGTGTAATGTTTGACAAGTCATGGAGTAGGTTTGCTGGCAAGAGCAAACCAAAGGTCGATGATATTGTGCTTGTGCAATGTTCTAAACACATGCGCAAAGGATCGCCCAATTTACATATAAATAGAAACCATATTTTCTTTGATCTAACGACAGGAGAAATGACAAAATGAGATAATTCAATTCAATTTATGAAGGAGTCAAAACATGGTTAAATCAACGAGAAAAATTATGAGTTTCGATGAAGTTGTAACTAGGACACAGGCTGCGCTATGGGTTGATCAAGATGAGAAAACCCATTACAGGACAGCTGAAATCAAGAACATTATTGCTCGATTTTTTGAGACGGTATTTGAAGCTCTTTATGAAGGCTTTGATGTTGCTTTGACAAGCTATATCGGAAGATTTAAAGCGATTAAGAGACGCCCAAAGACCATCAAAATACCTACGCGGCCTGATGAAAATGTTTTTGTACCTGAAAGGACAAAGATTGCATTCAGAGTGGCCAAAAAAATCGACATGATATTTAACCCTCAACTTTATGGTGAAGAAGCAGACGCAGGGGAAGAAACCGATGGCTAAAACATCATGTAGCGAGAACCAAGGAATGCCGGAAGATATCATCAAATTCAGAGATGAAAATACTCTTGAAATGATCGAAGGAGATAGTATCAAAGAAAAGATAGCTGAGTTATGTGATATCATGGTTTCTTTCAAGGATGTCAATGTTTTGGTAACACCATTAACAGCTTTAGCCAGAACAAGTGATCCTGATGCTACTCTTCAGGAGATACCTACGGCACTTTATCAGATTTCTAATCTGAAAGCCGAAATGGAAGCTTTAGTGATCAGCTTGGAGTTGGACTTTAATCAATGGCAGGCCACACAATACGAGCTGACACGCAAAGCAAAGATTGCTAAAGACGCCAAAGCACCTACTGAAACCGCTATCAAGCGTGAAATTGAAAACAGTCCTGAATGGTTTGAAAAGAGGCTGACTATAAATGACGCAAGGCTTGTGTGCGACAAATTAAAGAATGCAATCAACAGCTTAAACAAGAAATTTGAAGCTTTAAAGATAAGATCTTACAGTAATAGTGATAGGGAAGTAGCGGTAAGTTTAAAGAAAATGCTTAACACTTATAAGGACGACTAAGAAAGGAGTAAGAACATGGCATTAGATTTGAAAAAGGCTAAAGGCTTCGATGTAGGGGAAGATTTTAGCGGACTAAATTATTATCCTTTGGACAATGGTGATCATCTTCTTTATATTTGTGAACCGCAAGATGAGCACGTTGAAATGGAAGGTCTGCCTTGGGTCAAGGAGTTGTCGCATTGGGGTATCGGCCCTAACAATGAAAAGACAGGCTGTTTAAGGCGGGAGGCTAAAGACCCTGTTGAGTCTTGTCCTGTGTGCAAGAAATATTTGGCAATAAAGTGGTCTAATGATTTCAAGCAGCTTTCTGACAAAGATCAAAAAGAAATCAATATGAAGCTTAGGAATGTGAAATTTACAATGCAAGTTATTGATTTCACGCCTTTGTTTGAAAAAACAAAAGAAGTGCCGTCTTGTTTTGGAATGCTGGCAATAAATCCTGATCATGATGATCTTGATCCTGACGAATGTGCTATGTGTCCTTTTAACAACACTCGCACCTTGAAAAATGACAAGAAATATAAAGGTTCGTGTGCTGGCTTTGTTCAGGTTGTCAGGGTTCCTACAACTGTTCTTGAGTTAATCTCTTCCAAACTTGATGTATATGGAGACATTACCAATCCCAAAACTGCGTTTCCTCTTCTGATTAGAAAAAAGGGCAAAGGGCTTGGCACCAGATATATTGTTGAAAATTCACCTGAACATGCCGTTGATGCTGTTAGGGATGCATTGAAAGATAATGATCTGGTTGAAGATATAAAAGGCAAGATGGTCAATCTTTATCCTGTTTTTTGCCAAGTTCCTGAATATGATGAATTGCAAAGAGCATTGACTGGTATCTCCAGAAACATTGAAGATGAGCCGAGTGATGCGGTCAAGTCTTGTTACGGTCAGTACGATAGAGGGTCACAGGACTGTGCACGCTGTGAACTGGTAAGTTCTTGCATGGATGACACTGAAGGCAATACGATTGCTGATGATGTTAATGCTGGTGATGTGGCAGAAGAAGATATTCCATTTTAAAGGATGATTGAATGGCTAAGAAAGCATCAAGCTCCAAGACCAAAAGCAGGACGGCCAAACCTAAGAGCTTTGGTGACAGCCTGAGAAAGATGGCTAATATGTCTTTTGGAGAAGGTTCAGCTGTTACCGCCTTTGAGCTTGAAACCAATATTGAGAAGGTGTTGAAGATAGGTCTTCCGAATTTGGAGAGAAGCTGTACCAAATCAGTAGATGGAGAATTTGGTTTGCCATTTGGTAGAGTGATTGACATTTTCGGGAGACCTAAGACTGGCAAAACAACCTTGTGTCTTGAAATAGCTCGGTCTATAATTGAAATAGGTGGTGTTGCCGTCTATATTGATCAAGAGCGAACCCTTCAAACTGACTATATCTTGAGCTTGTTTAATGCAGACCAGAAGATCATAGAAGAAAATTTTGTTTTGATTCAGCCATCTAAAGACATGGTGCAATCAGGCACAAAATTGACGGTGGAAGAAATTGGATTGCGCATTTACAAAATAACTCAAGAAATCAGAAAATGGAACAAAGATCGAGATGAAATGATTCCTGTTGTGATTATATGGGATTCGGTTTCTATGACTCCTACCGAGGCAGACATCAAGAAGATTAATAAATTTGACAAGGGAAAAGGGAAACCGAAGTATAATGACGATGGTTCTGAAGCCGAAAAAGATAAACCCAAAAAAACTAAGGCTAAAGCCACAAAAGCTGTGTCAGCAAGGCCGGGTGCACATGCATCAGTTCTGAGGGCATTTTTCAGAGAGCATTATGATGATATAGCTGCAACTAAAGCGATGCTGGTATTGGTATCTCAGCAGTCGAGCAATATTGGGTTTGCGGGTTCAAGTTTTTTGGGAAAGGATGCTATATCATTTTCATCATCTTTGGTGTTGCAAGTTGCCAGAAAAGAAAATGTTGAAAGTACACATGGTATAACAGGCATCAGAGGAAACATTATTGTCAAAGAAAACAAAACTGCTGCTCCCGGTGTTGTAGTTCCTTATCAGATAGATTTTGGACGTGGCTACAATATGATCTACGACATCGACATACTTTTGCGGGAGAGTAAACTTTTCAAAGGTGTTGGTAAGCTTGAAGTAGAGTTTGAGGATATAACTTTTGAATATGCACGTCTTTCAACACTTCAAAACAGATTGGTGGAGCTTGG
>Ga0180432_10000550_pt1 | contig 62237 bp, 50 predicted proteins | sample SS_ome_10_FD_132414 | JGI IMG/M metagenome (GOLD analysis project Ga0180432, IMG submission 132414) | Hypersaline lake sediment archaeal communities from the Salton Sea, California, USA - SS_1_MS_2 metaG | ecosystem: Environmental > Aquatic > Non-marine Saline and Alkaline > Hypersaline >... | reverse complement strand
AGCAAAAATTTCACCCAGGCTACGACGAGAGCCGAGGAACTCGAAGTGCCGGAGTTGATGGGTATTGTGCTTTTGACAACACAATCCCAGCCATGGCCAAAAGATACGCCCTCTCTTCGCAAAACATTGAAAACGCTTTTCAAGTAATCCCTTTTTTTGGTGTATGTCACCTCCGTTTCGCAATCAATCGTTTCGAATCCATCGATATCTGGGAGATCGATTTTGAAATTGTGTTCCGGCGTAGCCAGCCCGGTGATATGAAGTCTTAAGTTGATAGCGGCTGCAATCACGGGAAGTCGGAAATAGTCTTGGTGTTCACCCAAAAGACAGATTCTGCCCGGTGCAGAGACCGCAATATCTTTGATGCGCATGTCTCATTTTTACCTGAACCCCATCCCGAATGCAAATGACTGGCCGCACCTCTCGTTTCGGTCATCACTGCAATCTGATCGTATGTGACATGCTGCAAATCTAATCCCCTCAAGAGATCGAAATGCACTTAAGTCGATTGCCGGGATTCCGAGGCTCTGGAGGTTGATTTAAGGCTGGAATTAAATTATAAAGGTTTTGCTAATAAAAATGTCCAAAGTGCATTTTCTTGGAACCGGAGGATCCGTTGCGACCATAGACAGGGACAACACTTCGTTCCTGCTCAACCACAACGGCCGCTTGATATTGGTCGATTGTCCTGGTTCTGTCTTTCAAAAAATCAAGAAGCTGGGGTTTGATCCGGCTGAAATTCGGTCACTCTTCGTGACTCATATCCATCCCGATCACATCTACGGACTTCCTGCCTTGGTTCACAGCCTGATGTTGAAAGATATGGTTTTGGATCTTTATGGCTCCGTCCTTACTGTTGAGTTCTGCCGCCGAATCCTGGATTTATTCCATCTTCTTGAGGCAAAGATTAAATGCAGGGTGAATTTTATTCCGCTTGAACCCGGGAATGAATTTGCCCTTGACGATTCCCTTTTCTGCCGGGCAGCCAGCGTTCCTCACAGTCGGTCCTCACTCGCGTTCCTGTTCTCTCTCCTTCCAGAAGATATCAGGCTCCTCTATTCGGGGGACACTCCCATCCACCCCCCCCTCCTCAAGGTGGCCGCGAATATTGAATATCTCATTCATGATTGCAGCGCGCCTTCCCGGTTTTTTAAAGAATTTCCTTCGTTGAGAAAGATGCATACGGATTCGCTGTCACTGGGCAAATTTGCACAGAATGCCGGAATCAAATGCCTTATTCCCTGTCATTTTTTCGGGGAATTGGATTATCCCGTTTTTGAATTAGAGCAGGAGATAAGCGCTCACTACAAGGGTAAACTGCTTATTCCGACGGATCTTATGACGATAGCCTTGGTTTTGGAGGAATAAAATGAAGATTGTGCAGATGATGCTGCTTGCCACCATGTGTTTCGGACTCCTGGGCTGTACAATGGAGAAAAAGGGAATCATGGCTGACCGAGTCTTGAATAACGGGAAGGTCTGGACGGTCAATCCGGAGCAACCCTGGGCCGAGGCTGTGGCCATCCTGGAAGATACCATAGTCAAAGTAGGGACATCGGAGCAAATGGAGCCATTGATCGGAAACAACACCGAAGTTATTGATTTGAAAGGTGCTTTTATCCTTCCTGGATTCATCGATTGCCACACCCACTTTTTAGAAGGCGGGTATTCCCTGGCCAGCGTGCAGCTGAAAGATGCCCGAAGCAAGGAGGAGTTTGTCTCCAGGATTGCGGATAAGGCCGAGGAATTGGATAAGGGGGAGTGGATACTCAGTGGAGCCTGGGATCAGCAGAAGTTCAATCCCCCTGAGATGCCGCACAGAGAGTGGATCGATGAGGTCACTCCAGATAACCCGGTCATGGTCGTTCGTTATGACGGACATATGGTTCTGGCGAACAGCCTTGCGCTGAAAATAGCGGGGATCACAAAAAAAACAATCACTCCGTCAGGGGGTGAGATCCTCAGAGATCCTCAGACCGGCGAGCCCACTGGCATTTTGAAAGATGCAGCCATGGATCTTGTTGTGGCGCACATCCCCGAGCCCAGCCTGAAGGAAAAAACAAGAGCTGTGGAGACGGCCCTGAAACATGCCACCAGCCTGGGACTCACGTCCATCCATGATATGGCTTTGCCCACCCAAGCTGGAGTGCACGAAAATATCGAGATCTACCAGAATTTGCTGCGTGAAGGCAAACTCACAGCGCGGTTGTATGTCTATATCCCCATTTCCGATGTGGATGTCTACACCAGGCTCAGCGTTTTGACACCCTTTGGCAACAACATGCTAAAAATTGGAGGTTTAAAGGGATTCGTGGATGGTTCCCTCGGATCCTTCACGGCTCTCTTTTTCGATCCATACACGGATGATCCCACCAAGAGCGGCATATATGCGGCAGACATGTATCCAGAGGGAATCATGGAGAAACGGATCAAAGCCGCCGAAGACGCCGGCCTTCAAGTCGCGATTCATGCTATTGGTGACAAGGCCATTCGCGATATTCTGGATATCATGGAGAGCGCGATTGCCGAGGGAGGTGAGCGCGACCGGAGGTGGCGGATCGAGCACTCTCAGCACATGGCTGCCGAAGACTTTGACCGTTTTGCCCGACTGCAAATCATTGCATCGGTCCAGCCCTATCATGCCATCGATGATGGCCGCTGGGCTGAAAAAAAAATCGGCAAGGACAGAGCTCGGCGTACCTATGCCTTCAAATCTTTCTTGGATAGTGGCGTTCGCCTCGCCTGTGGATCAGACTGGTATGTGGCTCCTCTTAGTCCGATACTGGGAATCTACGCCGCTGTCACCCGACGGACTCTGGATGGGAAAAATCCTGATGGGTGGTTTCCTGAGCAGAAAATATCCTTGGAAGAGGTTATCAAAGGCTACACGATAAATGCGGCCTATGCTGAGTTTGCAGAAGATATCAAGGGATCCCTTGAAGAGGGAAAACTGGCAGATATCGTCGTTCTCAATCAGAACCTCTTCCAGATCCCACCGGAGAACATTGCCGATACAGAAGTGCTGATGACTGTCTGCAACGGAGAAATAGTCTATCGAAAATAAAGGAGCCAACTGGACGGGTTAAGGGACAAGGATGGTTATTCTATATAGTGTCGTTTTGATCTTTTCTTTCGCTTTGCTCTTCAAATGCGCTGATTTTTTTGTCGATGGAGCTTGCGGGATTGCCAATACCATGAAAATTTCCAGGCTTGTCATCGGCATCGTCCTTGTGGGATTGGCGACCACAGCACCGGAATTTGGTGTATCTGTTTATGCGTCTTTTCTGGGGCAGCCTGAGTTGGCCCTGGGCAATGCTATCGGCTCTGTGATATGTGATGATGGCGTTGCCCTGGCATTTGCTGCTATCCTCGCACCGGTGGCCATATTCGTGAAATGCCGGGCTATCAGAATTTTCGGGGCATTCCTCTTATCCATCGATATCTTGGCCTATTTGATGGCCCGGAACGGTGTGTTGAGTCGGAGCGAAGGTCTTGTACTGCTTGGATTGCTGGTATTGTATTTTATTCTCCTCTTCAATAATCCCAATTTTAGGGTGCACAAGGACGATATGAATAATCAACATACGGACGAACGAAGCTGTTCGACTTTGCGGGAATTGCGAATAGAACTGAGGCGTCCGGTCATATTTTTTCTGATAGGTTTGGCAGGAGTTATCATAACCTCCAGGGCTGTGGTTTGGACAGCCAAGAACATTGCCTTGCATTTTGGCGTTCCTGAGATTGTTATAGGGGCAACGGTTGTGGCTATCGGCACATCCTTACCCGAGATCAGCACCTGCATTACCGCTGCGCTTAGGGGTGAGGGCGAGATCGCCGTGGGGAATATCCTCGGAGCCGATGTGCTCAACATTTTGTGGATCATCGGCGTGGCCTCTGTTGTCAGGCCTATTGCCGTGGATTTGGATATCATCAATTTCACCTTTCCCTTCATGATCTTGATCGTGGTGATCATGCTGGCCAGCATGCTGCTCGGATGCCGACTGAGCAAAATCAAAGGCCTTATTCTCTTTATGTTCTATCTTGTCTATCTCACGTTTACTCTCATGTTGTTTGCCTGAGCGACTTCTGTGGCGAATTTTCACCCCTCTGGCTCGGGTCGATACGGATGACATAGGCCGGGCCAGTTATTGTCAATATGAAGACATAGGGAGAGGGTTTTGCATGACCATGGTGTTGTCTGTTTGAAGCGCACAGAGGAGAGTGCCTTCGTAGGAGCGGCTGAAGTTCATTTTCGGTGCATTGGTAGGGAAGCGGAGCCTTCATCGGGCTCAATTCGCAGATTAATCTGTGCTTTGTTCTTCAGGCACTCGTTAGTATGATGGGTCCATCGCAATTATGAGTACATAGCTGTGTAGTGCAGAATCCAAAGATGAATCAGATGGGATGGAAGACGCGAATTTGAAGGTTTAGCCTTCCCGAAATGTCGAGGAAGGGAGTCAACACAGTTGACCCGTCGAAATGTTTCGAGCACTGGTGTGGTAAACTGAGTTGTGCCACGAATAAAAAAGTCCAAGGTGAAATGGACTCTCACAAACAAGCGCAGTTTGCAGACGGCTGAGGAGACATTGAGGGAATGGCGTTAAAAATCTGTACTGAGCGTAGACATCCCTTCGGATTCATCTGCGCTTTGTTCTTCAGGTGCTCATTTGAACAATGAACCATATGATGAGCCGACTGACGATTATCCCACTCAAAAAATCCCTTTTTGGTTGACTTAAAAATTTGTTTTGTTATATTTATGTGTCCTTTTCTTGTATTGGAGGATCAAATGAATATCGGCGTGATCAACGAGAGTTCAAAGATCGAAAACCGAACCGGATTGACTCCAAGTTCTGTGTCAATTCTGGTTGAAAGAGGACATACAGTCTATGTCCAGGCTGGGACTGGACTGAAAGCCGGCTACACAAATGAGGAGTATGCCGCCCTCGGAGGAAAGATTGTGTTCACCAAAGAGGAGGTATTTGGTCGATCGGAGTTGGTCCTGAATATATCCCCTTTAAACGAGGAAGAATGCGGACTTGTCAGAAAGGGACAGATTCTTTTTGGATTTCATCATCTGGCCGTGGCTCGAAAGTGTAATCTGGAAAGTCTCCTCGAGAAAAAAGTGACGATTGTCGGCTACGAAATCGTTCAAAGGGAAGATGAAGGCCTTCCATTTATTGAAAGTTTGAGTGAAATTGCCGGTCAGATGTGCCTTGTTATATCGGGCCATTATCTCCAGACGAATCTTGGCGGCAGAGGATTAATCATAGGTGGCGTTGTGAGCGTTCCTCCTGCCACGGCTGTCATTATCGGCAGCGGCGTTCTTGCAAAGAGCGCCATCAACGCGATGCTGGGTGCCGGTGCCCACACAATAGCTCTCGGCCGCAACATGGAACGATTGCGGGAGATAGAGGAGATGACTTCTGGGAGAGTCATCACCCTTATGACGAGCAAGTACAACCTCGAGAGGATGACGAAGATTGCGGATATCTTGATTGGAGCGGTTCTTCTCCCTGGCGAGAAGGCTCCAGTCATGATCACACGAGACATGGTCAAAAACATGAGAAAAGGTTCTGTACTCATTGATTTAGCTATTGATCAAGGTGGATGCAGTGAAACCAGTCGGTTGACCACTCTCGAACAGCCGACATACATCGAGGAAGACATCATTCATTATTGTGTGCCGAACATCACTTCCGCGGTGAGCCGAACCTCTTCGAAAGTGCTGTCCAATCTCGTAGCCTCTTATTTGATTAACATCGGCGAAAAGGGCATTGAAAAAGTCCTGGAAGAAGACAAGACGCTGAAAAGGGGAACATACGTCTTTCATGGCGACATAGTCCGGGAAACCATAGCCGAAAGATTTGGATTGGAGTACAAAAGTTTTTGAATCAATATAAAGCCTGAAAGTGATTAAAATGGAAAAATACTTGAGTGATTTCAGCACAGATCAAAAAGAGCTCATCCCCATTCTACACAGAGCCCAGACCGAGTATGGGTATATCCCTCCCCATGCTATATCGGCTATTGCCGCACACTTGAAAATTTCGGAAAGTGAAATTTATGGTGTTCTCACATTTTACAATGCTTTTAGCCTTGAGCCCCGGGGGGAAAATGTCGTCACTGTATGTATGGGAACGGCCTGTCATGTCAGGGGAGGACCTCAGATAGTGGGTGAGCTGGAACGCAAACTGGAAGTCAGTGTCGGTCAGACAACTCCGGATAAAAAATACACGCTGGAAACAGTCAATTGCCTTGGCTGTTGTGCCATTGGCCCGGTTGTGGTCGTTAACGGCAAATACTATTCCCAGATTACAGTGAAAAAGATAGATTCCATTCTCAAAGAATATGAAGAGTAGTCATCATGGACAAAATTATCAATCCCGAGCAACTCAACGAGTGGAAGGATGAAATTCTTTCCAAGCGACCAGATTACAGGAAAACGATCGTGGTGTCCTCAGGAACTTGCGGACAAGCCAGCGGATCTCTCCCGGTCATTGATGCCCTCAACCGGGAGCTGGAAAAGAAAGACCTCAAGAAATCCATCGGTGTGGAGATAACAGGATGTCACGGTTTTTGCGAATTGGAACCCAATATTGTCATTTATCCAGAGGGCATATTCTATGGCAACCTGAAGCCGAAAGATATTCCTAAAATTGTCGAAAAGACCATCCTGGGTGATCAGGTGATTCCATCCTACGTTTATGAGGTTCCGAAGACGGGCAAAAAGAAGGCACACCAGAAGGAAATCCCTTTCTACAAGAAACAGTTGCGGCTTATCACAGGCAACAATTTTCGTATCGATCCCACGAGTATCGAAAGCTATATCGCTCTGGATGGGTACCAGGCTCTGGCCAAAGTCCTCTTTGATATGACGGCCGAAGAAGTCATCGCCGAGATCGAAGCATCGGGTTTGCGGGGAAGAGGGGGTGCAGGATTTCCCACCGGCAGAAAGTGGGAAATCTGTCGAAAAGCCCGATCCTCGATCAAGTATATTATCTGTAATGCCGATGAGGGGGACCCAGGCGCCTACATGGACCGAAGCCTCCTTGAGGGCAATCCGCACTCTGTCATCGAGGGAATGATCATTGGGGCCTATGCCATCGGAGCTACTGAGGGCTACATATATGTGCGCATGGAATATCCCATTGCCGTGGAACACTTGAGGAGGGCCATCGAACAGGCCCGCCAGTTTGGTTTTTTGGGCGAATCTATTCTCGGCTCGGAATTCCATTTCGACATCCATCTGATTGAGGGTGCCGGAGCCTTTGTTTCTGGAGAGGAAACATCCCTGATGGCTTCCATTGAAGGAAAGCGAGCCTTCCCAAGGCAGCGACCTCCGTTTCCGGCTCAATCAGGACTTTGGGGAAAACCGACGAATATCAACAACGTGGAGACGTGGGCTAACATTCCATTGATACTGAACAAGGGTGCAGAATGGTACAGCCAAATCGGCACGCCAAAGAGCAAGGGCACGAAGATATTTTCTCTTGTCGGAAAAATCAACAACACGGGTCTTGTCGAAGTTCCCATGGGCATAACCTTGAGAGAAATCATCTACGATGTGGGTGGAGGAATTAAAGACAACAAGAAGTTCAAAGCTGTCCAGACAGGAGGCCCTTCGGGAGGCTGTATACCCAAGGAGAACTTGAATCTCCCCATTGATTACGACACTTTGGCCAAAGCCGGATCTATCATGGGATCTGGGGGGATGATCGTCATGGATGAGGATACGTGCATGGTGGATGTCGCACGCTACTTTCTCAATTTCACCCAGGAAGAATCCTGCGGCAAGTGTGTGCCATGCCGGGTGGGGACTAAACAGATGGTGGATATCCTGACCAGAATAACAGAGGGGAAAGGGGAAGAAGGGGATATAGAAAAGCTTAAGACCATAGCCAAGACAGTGAAGGCCGGATCTCTCTGTGGACTGGGACAGACCGCACCCAATCCCGTTTTGACAACACTCCAGTACTTCGAGAAAGAGTATGAAGCCCATATCAAGCAGAAAAGCTGTCCGGCTCTTGTCTGCAAAGAACTGATTGCCTACTATATTGAACCTGAAAAATGTGTCGGCTGTCTCCTGTGTTTGAAAAGCTGCCCTGTTGATGCCATCAGCGGAGAGCGGAAGAAAGTCCACGTGATCGACCAGGATTTGTGCATCAAATGCGGAGCCTGCTTTGATGTCTGCCCGGCCAAGATTAGAGCTGTGTCCAAGTACACCGGACGAAAAAGGAGAAATATTCTCAAGGGTGGGTCTCCCTTGATAACGAAGAGAGTGAAGAAATGAAAGTAATCATAGATGGAAAAGTGATTGAGGCCGAGCACCAGCAGACAATCTTGGATGTTGCTCGAGAGAACGGTATCTATATTCCTTCACTTTGCGACCACGCCGAGTTGACGCCTTTCACAGGATGCCGGTTGTGTCTTGTCGAAATAAAGGGCCGGAAAGGCTATGTGCCGTCCTGTGGTACTCAGGTCGAGGAAGGACTGGAGGTCAAAACTAATACGCCTCAGTTGAGAAAGCTGCGGCGGCACATACTCGAATTGATCCTTTCAGAACATCCCAGCGCATGTCTCATATGCGCAGAAAAGGAAAATTGCGATGAATACAAATCGACGATCAGAAAGGTAGGCGAAGTCACGGGATGTGTGCTCTGTTCGAACAACAAACACTGTGAACTCCAGGATGTCGTCGAGGCTCTTAAGATCGATAAGGTCAGCTTTCCCGCCGTGTACAGGGATATAGACATCAAAAGGACCGATCCTTTTTTCGACCGGAATTACAATTTGTGTATCCTGTGTGGCAGATGTGTCAGAGTTTGCCACGAAATAAGAGGTGCTTCAGCCATCACTTTTGTCCACCGGGGTTCCGAAGAGGTCATCGGCACTGTTCTCGATAAGCCTCTTCTCGAAGCGGGATGTCAGTTTTGTGGGGCATGTGTGGATGTCTGCCCCACAGGAGCTCTGACAGAAAGGGCTCTCAAATACGAACATCTGGCTGATACCGAAGCCAAGATGGTTTGTCCTCTGTGTTCCATGGGCTGCGAGCTTGATGTCTGGCTTCATGAAGGACGTATCTTGAGCACCTTTCCTTCGGCTGAAGGTGTTGTCAATCGAGGCCAGGGATGCCTCAAAGGACGGTTTCTGATTAGAGATATCGTCGGCAGTGAAAAGCGAATTCTCAATCCTTTGATCAAGAGAAAAAAGGAATTTGAAGAAGTAACTTGGGATGAAGCCCTGGAATTCGCGGCCGAAAAGCTGAAAAAGTACAAAGCTAAAGAGACGGCTGTCGTGGAATCTCACCAAACCAGTTGCGAAGATGCCTATCTCGTGCGCAAGTTCACCTCAGAGGTCCTGAAAACGAAGAACATCAATTCTGAACCCGTATTGTCGCCGGTTTCTGAATATCAAAAGGTGGCCCGCAATAGCCATTCGAATCCAAATTTGAATTTCAATTTGAATGATATTGCCAGCGCCGAGGCCATTTTTGTGACCGGATCAGATATCATTGAATCTCATCCCTTAATCTGGCTCAATATTTTAAAAGCCGTTAAGAACGGCGCCAGGCTTGTCGTGGTCAGCCCGGCTTCAAATCTTCTTGAAAGATATGCCTCCCATTGGATTCGAGTAAAACCGGGCACAGAATCCCTCTTGTTCGGGTATCTTTCCAAGACGCTGCTCAAGATTCAGACATCACAGGAGATCCCCCAGAGTGAGTCCATTCAAAGATACAAAAAACAGCTGGACAAGTTGGTGACATCTGACTTGAAAGGCTTCACGGATTTGGACAAGGAATCATTGGAAGAAGTTGCCGAGGTGCTCGCTGATGCGGCTCCTACAGTTTTTCTGGCCGCACGGAGCATGGGTGTTGAGGCTTTTTCCGCTTTGTGGAATCTATCCCTTATCAGCCGGGCAGCTTTGTTGCCCCTGAGCCTCGAGGCCAACGAGAGGGGCCTGAATGCGCTCACCAGCGGGTCTTCGAGAGGCAAAACCATCGACCAAATTGTCCGTTCTGTCTCAGACAACGAAATAAAGGCCCTGTTTGCTGTCGGTCCCGTCAGTCTGCCAAAAAAGGGAAAACTGGAGTTTCTTGTTGTGCAAAGCCCCTTCATGGACGAGAATGCAGCCCGCGCCGACGTGCTTTTGCCCTCTGCAACTTTTGTTGAAAGCGAAGGAACCTACGTAAATGCAGAAGGACGCGTTCAGAGAACGCATAAAGTCATTGAGCTGAGCGAAAACGCCAAACCCGATTGGTGGATTCTGACCGAACTGGCCAAGAAAATGGGGGCAAAGGGTTTCAAATACAGAAATCCCTCGGATGTTTGGAAGGACATCAGAAAGGGAACCCCTGCCTTTGTCAAGGCGACGAATGCACACTTGGCAAAAGGATCGGATGTGTTTTTAAAGGAAGAACAGAATGGCAATAAAAATATGGCCCCTGTTAAATTTACAGCCGAAAGTGTGGCGACAAGCCGGAAATTTCCCTGTGTTCTTATCGCTGACTTTGGCTTGGATTATTACAGGAATTTGACTTTGAGTCAGGAATCCAGAGGCCTGGGCCTCATCAGAAATTCCCGATCTGTGCAGATGAACCCTGAAGATGCCGAGAAATGGGGCATTGTCGATGGAGATCCGGTGCAGGTCATATCTGAAAACGGAAAGATGGATGGGGCCGCTAAGCTGGTCGCTGATATCCCCTCTGGGATTCTGAAAGTTCATTATCTTTTGAGTGAAAAATCAGCTCAATCGGCAGCCTCTCTGCTTTTTCCATCAGACAAAAACAAAGACTTGAAAAATGTCGTACCCGCTAAAATAAAAAGAGGATAGTCATGGCAAAAATTCTAAGAAGAGAGCGGTTGGTCCCCAATATCCACATGATCGAGGTCGAAGCTCCGGAAATAGCTCGGAAATGTCAGCCCGGTCAATTCATCATCATCATGGTCGATAATTTTGGAGAAAGAATTCCCCTGACCATCGGGGATTGGGATGTTGAAAAAGGCACGATTACTTCGGTTTTTCTCGTCGTCGGAACGTCCACACACAAGCTATCCATGCTGGAAGCAGGAGATGAAGTCCCTGTTTTTGTAGGCCCTCTGGGACGGCCCTCAAAAATTGAAAAATACGGGACAGTTCTCTTGGCTGGAGGTTGTTTTGGCATAGCGGCAATTTACCCGATTGCCAGAGCTCTGAAAAATGCTGGAAATAAAATAATCACTGTTTTAGACGTCAAAACCAATTATCTTCTCTATTGGGAAGATAAGCTGAAAGCTGTGAGTGATAAAATGTTTATCTCTTCCAGAGACAGCTACTACGACTGCAAAGAATACATCCCCAAGACCGTGGACAGCGTTTTGCATCATGAAGGTCGAATCGACCGAACCATTGCCATCGGATGCACGTACCTGATGTATGCCTGCTCCGAGGCGACAAAACCTCACAACATAGAAACATGGGTCAGTCTCAACCCCATCATGGTGGATGGCACGGGCATGTGCGGGGCATGCCGGGTTACAGTCGGGGGCAAAACCAGGTTTGCCTGTGTGGATGGCCCAGATTTTGACGGCCACCTGGTGGATTGGAAAGAGCTTTTTATCAGGAGAAAATCGTATTTTGATGATGAGATAAAGTCTTTATGTTTTTGGGAAAAGAAAAATTTACCCTAGAGAACATAGTCAGGAAAGAGTGAACAATGGCTGAAAAGAACAAAACAATGCCTCCTGAAATGAAGGAGAAGCTGCGGTCCAGATACAATGAGGAGTGGCGGAAAAAATTACGGAAGTCCATTCCTGTAAAGGAACGCATGAAGATATCCCGTCAAAAAATGCCGGAGAGGGATCCCTTTGAGCGAAATCAGGATTTCTTTGAGGTCAACCGGGGATTATCTGCTAAAGCCGCCGTGGAGGAGGCCAAGCGGTGTCTGGATTGTGCCAATCCCCAGTGTGTGATGGGTTGCCCGGTGGGCATAGATATCCCCACTTTTATCAAGCTCATTGAGATGGAGGATTGGGTCAAGAGTGCCAGGTTGATCAAGGAGACAAACGCTCTTCCATCGGTCTGTGGCCGGGTCTGTCCTCAGGAAAGTCAGTGTGAGGCAGTGTGTAACTTGAAGAGAGCCACAGGAACCCCGGTGGCCATCGGGAATCTCGAGCGTTTCGTATCGGATTTTGAAAGAGACGCAGGGCAGGTGGCTGTGCCCAAGCTCGCTTCTCCGACAGACCGCAAGGTCGCTGTGATCGGAGCCGGGCCTGCGGGTCTGACCGTGGCGGGCGATCTCGCTTTAAAGGGCCATAGTGTGACCATATTCGAAGCCCTTCATGTGGCCGGAGGTGTTTTGGTATACGGCATTCCCGAGTTCAGGCTTCCCAAGAAAATACTGGAAGCTGAGGTCGATTACCTCAAAAGCCTGGGTGTTGAATTGAAAACGAATTTTGTGGTCGGATTGACGGCGACCATCGATGATTTGAAAAAGGAAGGTTACGATGCCTTTTTTATCGGTACCGGAGCAGGGTTGCCGAATTTCATGCGTATACCCGGGGAAAATCTTGTCGGCGTGTACTCCGCCAATGAGTATCTCACCCGTGTAAACCTTATGAGGGCTTATGACTTTCCGACCTATGACACTCCTGTTTTTCTCGGGAAGAGAGTGGCCGTGCTCGGAGGTGGTAATGTGGCTATGGATTCGGTGAGGACGGCCAAACGATTAGGGGCTGAATTGTCAGTCTGTGTCTACCGCCGGTCCAGGATTGAAATGCCGGCCCGGGTTGAGGAAGTGCACCATGCAGAAGAGGAAGGCATCGAATTTCACTTTTTGACAGCACCGACACGTTTTATCGGAGATGACAAGGGAAATTTAAAGGCTATGGAATGCCTCAGGATGGAGCTCGGAGAACCGGACGATTCGGGACGGCGCCGGCCCGTTCCCATTGAAGGATCGGAGTTCACCATGGAAATTGATATGGCTGTTGTGGCTATCGGCAACAGCTCCAATCCTTTGATTGGCCAGACGACTCCCGGGCTGGAAATCGGCAAGTGGGGAAATGTCGAGGTCAACTGGGATACCATGGCCACCAACATGAAGGGCGTCTACGCGGGCGGGGATATCATCAGAGGAGGCGCGACGGTCATCTTGGCCATGGGTGATGCCCGGATCGCTGCCACCGAAATGGACAAGTATCTCCGTTCGAAAATGCGTCAAACAAAAGCACGCCCGAAGAAAAAATCATAATATATCGATAACATAAGGATTGTTTATATACTCACAGGTTGAAGTCAGCAGGGATGGAGGAATAACATGCCATGGGTAAATGATTACAAAAAGAAACTTATTAAAGCCGAAGAGGCGGCTTCCCTGATCAAGAGCGGAAACCGGGTCTACATCAGCGGAAATGCTGCTTCACCTTATGTGTTGATGAACGCGCTTGCCGAGAGAAAGGATGAGCTGGAGGATGTCGAGCTTGTCCATGTGCTCCTCTTAGGTGAAGATCCGCTATCTCAGCCTGAAATGGAAGGCCACTTTCGGCACAATTCCCTTTTTGTCGGGCCTGCAGACAGGAAGGCCATCAATGAAGGCCGTGCCGATTATGTCCCAATTTTTCTCCACCAAATTCCCGATCTTTTCTACACGAACCAGATGCCCCTGGATGTGGCCATACTCCATTTATCGCCACCGGATGAGCATGGATTTATGAGCTACGGTGTCGAGACCCTGGCTTCGAAAGCGGCCGCGGAGACGGCGAAGGTTGTGATCGCTCAAGTCAACGAAAAAATGCCCCGTATCCTTGGAGACTCCTTCATTCATGTCTCCCGCGTGCACAAGGTCGTCGAGGTCTCAGAGCCCCTTCCCCAATTGCAGAAAAAGCCCTTCAGCGATGTCGAGAAAAAAATCGGGACCTATATTGCGGATCTTATCGAGGATGGCTCCACATTACAACTGGGCATCGGCGGGATTCCGGATGCGGTGTTAGCGGCCTTAAAAGGAAGAAGGGACCTGGGTGTCCATACAGAGATGGTCTCCGATGGGGTGATGGAAGCGATCGAATCAGGGATTATCACAGGTGCCAAAAAAACCTTTCATCCCTACAAAATAATCCTGACGTTCCTTCTCGGGTCAGATAAGCTCTATGATTTTGCCGACAACAACCCGATATTTGAGGCGCACCCCACAGACTACACCAACCATCCTTTCAATGTGTCCAGGAATGACAACATGGTTGCCATCAATTCCGCCATAGAATTGGATATAACCGGACAGGTCTGCTCGGATTCTATCGGGATTTACATCTACAGCGGTTTTGGCGGTCAGGTCGACTTCATTAGGGGTGCCGCCCATTCCAAAGGAGGAAAGCCCATCATAGCCTTGCCATCAGTTGCCAAAGGCGGTGAGATGTCACGTATTGTCCCTCACTTGAAACAAGGCGCTGGGGTTGTGACAACTAGAGCCGATGTCAAATACGTGGTTACGGAATTTGGAGTGGCTTACCTGCACGGAAAAAACCTTAAGGAGAGAACAGAGGCATTGATCAACATCGCCCATCCAGATTTTCGGGATGATTTGATCAAAGAAGCGAAATCACGAAATCTTCTATCCTAAACCCATGAGACAGCCAGGGCTCTTTGCCGAAGAAAAGGGGCACATCGGGACCGACGAATCGGGGAAAGGCGATTATTTCGGTCCACTGACCGTGGCCGGCGTATTTGTGCCCGAAGGACAAGAAGAGGTGCTCCGAGAACTTGGTGTTAGGGACAGCAAACGTGTCTCCGATGGAAGAGTCAGAGAGCTGGCGGAAATAGTCAAACAGGGATACACACATTCCATTGTTGCCATTGGTCCGTTGCGGTACAACGAACTCTACGAAAGGTTGAGAAACCTCAACCGCCTGCTTGCCTGGGCTCATTCGCGTGTGATCGAGAACATCCTGGAAGACGTGCCTTGCTCCTTGGTCGTAACGGATCAGTTTGGGGATAAGGCCTTTGTTTTGAATGCCCTCATGAAAAAAGGAAAAAATATCGAGCTCATTCAAAAGCCAAAGGCAGAATCAGACCTGGCTGTTGCCGCCGCATCTATCCTTGCCCGTTCCGAGTTCTTGAAGCGACTCTATTTTCTCTCCAAGGAAGCGGGGATTGACTTGCCCAAGGGTTCCTCGCCTTTGGCAGAGGAAACAGGTGTCAAACTTGTCCACGCACAGGGAACATCTGCTCTGGACAAGTACGCAAAAAAACATTTTAAACTCACGCAGCGAATCATGGATACCATCAGCCAGACAAAATAGTCAGAGGCTGTCAATGGTAAGTGTGCACTACGATATGAAATTTGGGGAAATAGTCAATGTCCAAAGCATCGAAACGATTATATTTTGACAATCCTTATCAAGTCGAATTTGAAGCCGCGGTTGTGGGGCGTGAAACAGTTCAAGGAAAGCCGGCCCTCATTCTTGACCAAACATGCTTTTATCCCGAATCAGGGGGGCAGCCCGCAGATAAGGGAACCATAAACGGCATGGATGTCCTCGATGTGGTCGAGGACCGGGACAAAATTCTTCATGTCTTGAAGGATGATGTCACAACCGCCATGGTGAAAGGAATCATTGATTGGGAGACCCGGTTCGACCATATGCAACAGCATTCAGGCCAGCACATCCTCTCGCAGTGTTTTCAAGCTCTCTTTAATGCCAAAACCCTGTCCTTCCATCTTGGAAAATCGGTATCGACCGTTGAAATAGAGATGAAAGATATAAACGAAGATGATATCGAAAAAGTAGAGAGGCTGGCGAATGAGGTCGTGTTTCAGGATGAGGACATTTGCACATACATCACGCCGGAGGAGTTGCTGAAGACCGTTCCCTTGAGGAAGCCGCCACCCAAAGAAGGACATATTCGTGTGGTGCAAATATCGGATTTCGATTATTCCGCATGTGGGGGGACACACCCTCGCAAAACCGGAGAAATCGGTCTGATCAAGATTCTCAAATGGGATAGAATTAGGGGAAATCTTAGGTTTGAGTTTGTTTGCGGCCAGCGGGCTCTGAGCGATTATGCCATGCGGAACAAAATTCTCCGAGAGGTGGCCATCCGTTTCACAGTGGGAGAGGGCGATGTTTTGGCATCGGTGGACAAGCTTTTTGCAGATCTCAAGAGTTCGAAGAAGAAATTCCGTAAAATTCAGGATAATCTCACCCGGTATGAAGCCCAAGAAATAATCCAAGAGGCTGAAGCGAATGTCATTGTTCAGCTTTTCGATGGTAAATCTGCCGACGAGCTGCGTAAACTGTCTCTGAACATCATCCACAGTGGAGACTACATCACCCTTTTCGGCACCAAGCTTGAGGGAAGAGTTCATCTGATCATGGCCTGTTCAGATAGTTTGAGCTTGGATATGCGGGAGTTCATTCCCCTCATCTCTCCTGAGATCGAAGGCAAAGGCGGGGGACGACCCTCACTTGTCGAACTTTCCGGCACCAAAAGCGAAAGACTCCAGGATGCCCTTGACAAAGCCGCTGAGTATATTGGGGCCAAGCTTTGATCTGATTGAGTTTATTCGTAGCGAAGGGAAATGATGGGGTCCAATCTTGCGGCTTTTCGAGCCGGAACAATGCCGAAAAAGAGTCCCACTGCGACGGATATAAAAAAACCCAAGCCGACTGACCATAAGGTAACAGTTGCCGGGAGCGGCGTTACTTTTTGGATGAGGAAGGCGAGAGCAAATCCGATCAGAATACCGATGATCCCTCCGGTGCCGGTCAAGACTATGGCTTCAATGAGGAACTGTTTCAGGATGTCCGAGGAACGTGCACCGATAGCTTTGCGAATACCTATTTCTCGAGTTCTTTCTTTGACAGAGACAAGCATGATGTTCATGACCCCGATTCCTCCGACAAGGAGAGATATCGAAGCTATGACAATCAAGACAAAGAATACGGCATCTGTGACCTGATTGAACAGATCGATGAGCGTATCCTGGGTGAGGACGGCAAAGTTATTGGGCTTGTCAAAGGGAACTTTCCTTCTTTTTCTCATGACATTGACGATCTGATCGATCGTCTCCTGGATATAACCTGGTTTTTTCGGAGTCGCGATAATATCGATATCTGAAAAATCATAGGGAAAGTATTTGATGAGAGTCGTGATCGGGATGCCGACCACATTATCCTGGCTCCTGCCGAACATGGATCCTCTTTTCTCGAGGACACCCACAACCGTGAACTTGGCTGGCCCTATGCGTATGTCCTTTCCCACGGCTTGCGTATGGGGAAAAAGCACCTCATTCACTTCAGCGCTCAGCACACAGGTCTTTGTTCGGTGGCGAATGTCATGTTCAGTAAGAAACCGGCCTTCTTTGGGTGTGTAAATTTTGAAAACACGAGGCCAATGGGCGTTCATCCCGAGAACTATCGATTCTTCGGATTTGATGTTATGGTACTTGATGGGGATGGGCGTAAAAATCCGGGCCGGCAGGGCGACGGCAACGGCTTTGACCAGAGAACATTCCTTTGCGATGGCCTGGGCATCATCGAAGGTCAGGTCTTTCCGTTGTCGCTCCTCCTCGGTCATTTCACCCACATGAATCCCAGGTGCGAATTTCTTGACAGAGATCAAGTCTGTTCCGATCTCCTCCAGGTTACTGAGAAAGGTCCTGTTCAAACCTTGCATTACCGAGACCATTCCGATCACAGACAGGACTCCGATCATGATCCCTATTAAGGTCAAAAAGGACCGCAGTTTGTGGGTTCTCAGTGAATCCAGCGCCATGTCCACGATTTCTTTGAGTATGCCTCTTCTCATTGCTCCGACCTCAAGGCTTCAATAGGATCGAGCTTGGCCGCTCTATTGGCAGGATAGAGACCGAAAAAGATACCGACTGATGCCGAAACACAGACAGCAAGAATGATGGATAAAGGATGCAGAGTGGCCGGGATAGAAGTGGCCAAAGAAATTGATTTGGCCAGCAGAAATCCGAGGACAATGCCGATTATCCCCCCTGCCGCGGAAAGCGTTGCCGACTCGACAAGGAATTGGACCAAGATATCTCGGCGGCGTGCTCCGATAGCCATCCGAATCCCGATCTCATTCGTTCGTTCCGTGACAGCGACCAGCATGATGTTCATGACCACAATCCCTCCCACCAAGAGAGCAAGTGAAGAAATTGCGATCATGCCGGCAAAGATCCCTCTGGATATGTCCTGGTAGAATTCGATGAATGTCTCGGCGGTCATGGAGCTGAAATCGTCATCCTTATTGAATGGAATGTGACGCTTGGACCGGAGAATCGTGCGGACCTCCTCTTGGGCTGTGGCCGACTGTTCCGGCGATGATGTGTGGACGTTGATGTTTATGCTCCGTCTTGTCCCGAAGAGCTTGTTGAAAGTGGAAATGGGAATGTTGATGTAATTGTCCAGGCTTTCTCCGAATATTTCCCCCTTTTTTTCCGCAAGCCCGATGATCAGATATCGCGTATATCCGATCCGGAGATGCCTGCCCACCGGGTCGAGTCCCTGAAACAAATGCTCGTCCACATCGGCACCAATCACACAGACCGTTCGCGAATTGTCTTCGTCCTCTTTCCGGATATGCCTCCCGCGTTGCAGCTCAGAGACCTCTCCTATCAGATGATCTAGATGTGTTTGGCCGGTGATCTCTACGTTTTTGAGGGATTTATTTCTGTGCGTGACGGTCCGGGATGTCTCGACTGAAGCGCCGATGAGCTCACAGGCTTGACAGTTTTTCCGAATGAGGTGCATGTCGTCCAGGGTGAGGTCCTTTCGCTTGAGTTGTTCACGCCACTCCTTCAAGGATCTGATTCTGAATGAAAATTTGGTGACCGTAAAGTCATTCGTGCCAAACATGGTGATTTTGTCATAGACAAAATCATTCAGCCCCTGGATGATTGAGACGACGGCGACGATCGTTAAAACTCCGATGATAATTCCGAGCAAAGTCAGGAATGTTCTGAGCCTGTTTGTCCTGAAAGCACTCAGGCCTATTGTCACCGACTCCCCAAACTGAATTCTGGCCACGACTTCTGTTCGTCTCCTTTTTTCCTTATTCTACCTTATCCCAGGCTTTATTAAAAACCCTGGACCAAGGGCGTCAGCATCCCTGCTGTCGCTAAGCCAATTTGAGGCACAAAGTGATCAGAAAGTGTGCTGGATAAAACCTTTTGAAGTCCCATGGGGCGGGCACGGTTCACTGACATCAAGATTGATTCCTACGATGAATCCTTATTGCTTTTCGCCGAAGGCTCTTCGGGACCAGCCCGGCTGTCTCGGACAGGCCATAGCTCCTTCTGGATGGGCCCAACCGTCTCTGGATTCACACAACGGTCTCTGAGCAAATGACTGATGCCTGAGGCGTTGAAAAAGGTATATACCGGCGGGTATTGACATGGGGACGTGATGAGTTAAAAATGGGAGCAGGATGAAGGCTGTCGTTTTGGAAGGTAAAGACGTTCGAGTGAAGGATATCGCCAAGCCGAAGCCTGCAGCCGATGAAGCTTTGATCAAAGTTCAAAAGGCAGGTATTTGCAACACAGACCTGGAATTGGCCAAGGGTTATATGGATTTCCAGGGAATCCTGGGACATGAGTTTGTGGGGACGATTGAGTATGCCCTTGATCCTTCGTGGGTAGGCAAGAGAGTTGTCGGGGAAATCAATATCAGCTGTGGCCAGTGTGCTTTGTGCCGTGCAGGACTGACAAAGCACTGTGCCCACCGGGATGTCTTGGGAATTGTGAACAAAAATGGAGCTTTTGCAGAGTATCTCACAATTCCCTTGAAGAATTGTCATGCCATTCCAGATGTTCTGTCAGATCGCATGGCCGTTTTTACAGAGCCGCTGGCGGCAGCTCTGGAGATTTTAGAGAGTGTAAAAATTGACCCAGAGGAAAAGGTTCTCATCCTGGGTGATGGAAAACTGGGATTGCTGACGGCCCAAGTGATGCGACAGCACGCGGAGAATGTCACCTGTGTGGGTAAACACCCGCACCATCTTGATATGTTGGAACAATCGGGCATTGTGACGCACGAAAGTGGCACTGAATTAGAAAGGCAATTCTCTGTGGTGGTGGAGGCAACTGGAAACGAGAATGGTTTTCTCGAGGCGCTTCGTCTGGTTCTTCCGCAGGGGGTTATTGTCCTCAAGAGCACGTTCCACGGGGAATCCCGAATTGATGTTTCGAAAATTGTCGTGGATGAGATTCATCTCATCGGGTCCCGGTGTGGGCCCTTTGCCAAAGCCATACGTCAACTCGAACGCAATAGGATAAATGTTGAAGAGCTTATCGATGGTGATTTTCCTTTAGAACAGTGGGGGGAGGCTTTTGCCTTGGCTCAAAAGCCGGGAACGCTTAAAGTGCTGTTGTCTCTGTAGCACAGAAACATGACCACTATGAGAGGAGGTTGAATGAACAAGCCAAAAACGACAACCCAGGGAGAGATATCCATCTCCTGTCTCTATCACAAAAAAGCCGGAAAAATCAATACAGAAAAAACTCTGGAAGCGGCAGCGAAGAGAGCTGAAACACTGGGCATCCGGTGTGTTCTGGTGGCTTCAACCACTGGTGAGACCGGGCTGTTGGCCGCCGAGCTCATGTCCGAAAGAGAAGTGATCGTTGTGACCCATTCCACGGGTTTCACCAAACCGGATTATCAGCAATTGCGTGCTGATCTGCGTGAGAAAATCGAAACGGCGGGAGCAAAGATCCTCACCTGTCAGCATGCGTTCGGTGGTGTGGGACGAGCCGTCAGGAAAAAGTTGGGCACATACGAGGTGGATGAGATCATGGCCTTCACCCTGCGCACCTTTGGCGAAGGGACGAAGGTGGCTGTAGAGATTGCCCTCATGGCGGCTGATGCAGGCCTTGTGTCGACTCAAGCCCCTTGTGTGTCTATAGGTGGTACTGGCGAGGGTGCCGACACAGCCCTGGTCCTGGTTCCTGCGCATGCACAGAACTTTTTTGATCTTAAAGTGCAGGAAATACTGGCCAAGCCACGACTCCATTAAAGGAGGTATAACATGAAAAAATATGCCGTGCTGGTGTTGGTTTTCGTTTGTGTATTGGGGGCCGCAGGAGATGCCTTCGGGTCTAAATTCTTCTTTATTGGACTTCAGGGAGGATGGTCTTCCCAGAAACTAGATTTCAAAAATTTGGAATTCGACAGGAATACCGCCTTTCTCTACGGCGTGAGAGCAGGAGTTCGGATTCTCTTTTTTGCCATTGAAGGCAATTACATCCAGGCTGCGCACAACATAAGCGTTGCCGATGTGGATTTGGATGAACGCCAAATTGATTACAACAATCTCGGCCTGAGTCTGCGGCTCTTTCTTCCTTTTCCCTTGGTGAATCCCTATTTGACTGTCGGTTTCGGCCGGTATGCGGCTGATATCAAGAACCTCGGTGATGACAGCAATTCCGGTTACAACGTAGGCCTTGGTTTAGAGTTGCATCTAGGAGAGAATTTTTCAATCCTTGGAGAGGCAAAGTACAATCATGTGGGACTCGAAATTGAGGAAGATGACCTTAAGATAAAGAACTATACCCTTCATTTGGGTTTGAATTATTATTTCTGATTATTCCTGATAAAGTCATGTCTGAGAATCTGGTTTTTGTATCACAAGGGGGGAGCATACTGAGCAAAGAATTCAGGAACCCGCACTGCTGCTTTTAGCCATGCGCATTCGATTGAATAAATTTCTCTCCCAAGCCGGTGTCGCGTCCCGGCGGGATGCTGACAGGATGATTGCTGAGGGCCGGATAGGCGTAAATAATGAAGTGGTTCAGAAACTGGGGACAAAGATAGATGATGGAAAAGATGTGATAACAGTCGATGGACAACGCATCAAGCCCCAAGCTCAATTCCAATATCTGATTGTCAATAAACCACGCGGCTATCTTGTGACGCTGAAAGACCCTATGGCAAGGCCCACCATTCTGGATCTGATCCCCAAATTGAAAAGCCGTGTGTATCCGGTTGGAAGACTGGATTTCGACAGCGAAGGGCTTCTCTTGCTGACCAACGACGGAGAGCTGGCTCACCGTCTTATGCACCCCAGTTACGGCATAAAGAAAGTCTACCTGGTGACTGTTCAACATATCCCCGAACGATCGCACCTCCGGATGCTTGAGAAAGGAATCCGCATAGATGGCAAAAAAACGAGCCCGGCAAAGGTAAGGCTCCTCCAATCGGGATCGAAGAGATCCCTGATCAGGATTGAACTCACAGAAGGCAGGAAGCGGGAAGTCCGGAGAATGTTCGCGGCTATCGGGCACCCTGTCCAGGAACTCAAGCGAATTCAGTTTGCAGGGATTAGCTTGAAGAATCTGAAACCTGGCCGCTGGCGCTACCTCACACCTGATGAGATTTTTAACCTAAAAAAACTCACTTCTCTGCTGTAGTGAACAACCGCGAGAGGACCACAACGAAGGCTTTGTAGTGAGGTCGGTTCGCCCGGCGGGGAAAAGATGCTGCCAATAAGAAAATGAGTGTTTTTAAAGTCAGAATGTGGCAGCAGCTTTTATGAATAATTCACTGTTTGTTTTTATCGGCGTTTTGGGCATAAGTCTTCCAACTCGTCGCCAAACGCTGCAGCTCTTTGTCTACCAGGTGATTGACTGTGTCCTCTTCAAAATTCCCGTCCTTTTTCCGCCTTCCGGCCTTGACTCCGGTCAGAATTTCTATGCCCTCATCTATGGTTTTAACCGGGAATATATGAAACTTGCCATCGGAAACCGCGGCAATCACGTCTTTTCTCAACATCAGGTTCTGGACGTTTTGATGGGGGATGATCACACCCTGGTTTCCGGTCAGCCTTTTTGCTTTGCACACATCGAAGAAGCCCTCGATCTTCTCGTTAACGCCCCCAATGGGTTGGATCTCTCCTCTCTGGTTGAGGGAACCGGTGACGGCGATATCCTGTCTCAATGGCAGTTTGGAGAGGCTCGAGAGGATGGCATAGACCTCAGTCGATGATGCGCTGTCCCCATCCACTCCGGAATAGGATTGTTCGAAGGCTAAACTTGCAGATAGGGAGAAAGGCTTATCCTGGGCATATTTCCCCCTCAGGTAACCGCCCAGAATGAGAACCCCTTTATTGTGGGTCCGTCCGCTCATGTCGGATTCCCGCTCGATGTTGATGACTCCGGCTCTTCCCACTGACGTTGACGCCGTAATACGAGTTGGCTTGCCAAAGGAGAATTCTCCCATCATGTAGACGGAAAGGCCATTGACCTGACCGACAACACTGCCTTTGGTGTCGATCATGATGGTTCCCTCCTCGATCATTTCCTGTATCTTATCTTCGATGAGGCTGACCCTGTCGAAACGCTCTTGAATAGCTCTTTCGACACTGTCTCGGGAAACCATGTCGGAATTTGCTTTTTTTGCCCAATAGCTGGATTCACGAATTATGTCGGCAATGATATTGAATCGTGTAGTGAGCTTTTTCTGTCTGCCCGCGATTCTGGTCCCGTATTCAATAATGGTCGCCATACCCTCTTTGTCGAATGACTTGAGTTTGTCCTCTTCGGTTATTTTTTTTATGAAGGTCGCGTAATCGAGTATGGTGCTTTTGTCCTTTTCCATCTCTGACTCGAACTCTGCCTTTATTTTGAATATTTTCTTGAAGTCTTCATCCATGAAATAGAGGATATTGTAAATGTGCGCATCTCCAATCATAACGACCTTGACATCAATATCGATGGGCTGAGGTTTGAGACGGCTGGTCGTGACCAGGTAGACCGACATGAAGTTTTGTATTTCGAGCTGTTGATTGCGGAGTGTCCTTTTGAGTGTGGGCCATACACCGGGCTCGATGAGTGCATCCAGTGCATTGATCACCAGATAGCCTCCGTTGGCTTTCAACAGGGATCCCGGCTTTATCTTGGTGAAATCGGTCTGCATCATGCCGAATCGACTGATGGACGATTCTATTGACCCAAAAAGATTGATATAGTTGGGATTTGTTTCCATTACGACCGGAGCGCCCTTTTGATCCGAATTGTCAATGAGCAGATTAACCTGGTACTCCAGGAAGGGCTCTGGTTGAATATCCTTCCCTGGCTGCGGCGGCTGTTGTTGTGATTGTTGCCCCTTGAAAAGATTTATATGTTTGACCAGCGTTCTTTCCACATCATCGAGATAATCGTTGATGATATCAAATTGAAAATGAGTTCTGATTCCGGCTATGGCACCTTTGATGATTGGTGTAATGGATTCCTCGTCCCACTGCCGCAGAAATTTGTGAGTTTCCTCTTCCGTTTCCTTGAGCTGTTTGAAAATAGCTTCCAGCTTGTCTGTCAGCTTGTCGTATTTATCTCGAAGCTCCTCCAGTTTTTCTTTAGGAAATTTCCCCTCTCTGACCAAGCCTTCCAGTTGGGCGAAGGGGGTGGGTTTTCCCTCTATGACAGGAATGAGGTCTGGCTTGACATAGAGGCCCATCTGAACCTGAATGACAGAGAAGCCTTCTTTGGCCACTTCATCTTCAAATATTTTTAGAATTTCTTTTGATTTCTTTTGTTGAGTTTCAATGATGTTGTCCCGCTTTTCGCTGTAATAACTGCTTTTCAGCAATTCAGGAATGTTGGTCTTGAGCATTTCAATAAGCTGGTCCATGGCTTCCTTGAAGTGAATCCCTTGGCCTGCGGGAAGAGTAATCAGGGTCGGTTCATCGGGGTTTTTAAAATTAAAGACGAAGAGGATATCATCTGGGATTTTTTCCTCTTTTTCCAGTTTTTCCAGGAGCTGGGTTATGGTTGTTGTACGGCCGGTGCCAACCATTCCTGTGATGAAGATATTGTAGCCAAGGCTTTTCACATCCAAACCGGTTTGGATGGACTTGATGGCTCGTTCTTGACCAATAATACCTTCACAGGACTTGCAGTCGTCACTCGATGCAAACGGTATCTTTTCAGGATCGAGCCGCCATGCCAGCTTTTCTGGGGTTAGTTCTTTAAGTTCTGACACTTTTTTCAACTTTGGACTCCTTATAGAGTATGGCTTGAAAACGCTTCCTTTTTTACCATAAAACTCAATCGAACACAAACACAACACGTGCTGTTGTCTGTTGTTCGACGATTATGCTTATCCCAAGAAAGCCTCTCATTTTCCGTGATGTTGCTGGAAACAGTGTGCGTTATGGAGAGATCAGAATGAGTGACGGTAAAAACCGTTTGAAGGCCGGAGGCGGGCATGGTTCCTTTCTTCGAAGGGAAAGGAAACCCGGCGCCGGAAACCGAGCCAATTTTCCTCGCCGGGGGACATCGGCGCGTTTTTGTAATCACTAAACTGATTCCTCGCCAAGCCTTCCATCACAATTTTGGAGGTGATATCCTATCCCAATTTGTTAGTGCAAAAGAAATCTTTATCTGATAAAATAAATCAATTCAGGAGGGATGCGCTGTGAGTGAGATTCGTACGGTCAAAGTCACTTCGAAAAAAGATTTGGTGACTTTTATCAAATTCCCTTGGACAATTTACAGGGCCGATCCGAAGTGGGTTCCACCCCTCATTGTGGATGTCAAAGAAAAGGTCGATAAAAAGAGAAATCCCTTTTTTAAGCATGCCGATATGGATCTGTTTTTGGCTTACAGAGAAGGCCGGTTGGCAGGGAGGATCGCGGCCATTGTCGATGAACGGCACAACCAGATGCACAACGAAAAAATCGTATTTTTTGGTCTTTTCGAATGCATCAATGATGTGGATATCGCTCGACATCTTCTGAATACAGCCGCAGAGTGGGGTAATGAGAGAGGAATGGAGATACTCAGGGGGCCGATGAATCTATCCATGAATGATGAGTGTGCTTTTCTCCTCGAAGGATTTGATTCCCCTCCTGTGATCATGATGCCCTACAACCCTCGCTATTATTTGGATCTCATGGAACAATGTGGGATGGCCAAGGCTAAAGACCTGTATGCCTTTTTCATGTCGGCTGATGACGATATCAAAAAGAAGGTCAAGGCAATTGTTGAAGATATCGAGGAAAAAACAGACATCACTTTGAGGTCAGTGGATTTGAAGCACATCGAAGAGGAAGCGGAACGCATCAAGTATGTTTATAATCACGGCTGGGAAAAAAACTGGGGCTTTGTACCCTGGACCGAAGAAGAGATGGATCACATGGCCAAAAAACTGAAGGTTCTTGCCGACCCCGATATCATCATACTGGCTGAAGATAAAGGCCGGCCGGTAGGATTTGCTTTTGCTTTGCCGAATTATAACGAAGTCCTCATCAAAATGAACGGAAGACTCTTTCCTTTTGGGATTCTGAAGTTTTTGTTCTATAAGAAAAAAATTAAGGGCGTTCGAGCCATTGTTTTTGGAATTCTCAAAGAATACAGGCAGTCGGGCGTGAGCTATCTGCTGTATTCCAAGTTTGAGAAAAGCATCAAGGCAAAGGGTTACACATGGGGCGAGACATCTTGGCAACTGGAAGACAATGAAGCTATAAATAAATTTGTCATGTCCATCGGAGGAGAAGTCTATAAAAAATTTCGTATCTACGAGAAAGGAATCACCTGATTTGTAGAGATTGGAGGAAGTGGTGGGCTACAAAAATCTACTGATCGAGAAAGAGGAGGGAATTGGCTGGATTATCATCAACAGACCCGATAAATTGAATGCTTTGAATGCCGAGACGATCAAGGAGCTGTACGAGGCGTTTTTGTCTCTGCAAGAAAGTTCTGATGTCCGTGTTGTCTTACTCACGGGTGCCGGCGAAAAAGCGTTCATTGCCGGGGCCGATATCGGCGAACTGGCAAAGCTTGACTTTAACAGGGCAAAAGATTACGCGTTGGAGGGTCAGGAACTGACAAAGCTCATAGAAAATTTGAGAAAACCGGTTATAGCTGCGGTGAACGGATTTGCTCTCGGGGGAGGTACAGAAATGGCCTTGGCGTGCCACCTCCGCATTGCTTCGGAGAAGGCGAAAATGGGCCAGCCTGAAGTCAAACTGGGAATCATTCCGGGTTTTGGGGGCACACAGAGACTGGCGCGTTTGGTCGGCAAAGGATTGGCCATGGAGCTCATTCTTTCAGGACGTGTGATCGAAGCTCAAGAGGCTCTGCAGGTGGGTCTGGTCAATCGGGTCGTGCCTCATGAGCAATTGAGGCCGACCTGTGTATCCCTGGCCCAAGAGATGATCACCAATGCGCCGCTTGCTCTGGAATACAGTATCGCCGCGATCAACACCGGTTTGGACAGGACTCTGGGAGAGGGCTTGCTTTATGAGGCGGACATGTTCGGAAAATCCTGTGATACAGAGGATAGTCAAGAAGGAACCCAAGCCTTTCTGGAAAAGAGGAAGGCTGACTTCCAGGGCAAATGAAGGGAGAGCCAAATGAAAACATATCAAGGGAAGCTGCAGGCAAAGGGCCTCAAGGTTGGCCTTGTTATAAGCCGTTTCAACCAGTTTATATCGGAAAGACTGCTCGAGGGAGCTCTTGATGCACTCTATAAGCTGGGGGCCGAGGACGAGGCCCTGACAATTTTCAAGGTTCCAGGATCTTTTGAAATACCTGTTGTCGCAAAAAAACTGGCACGAACAAAGCAAGTGGATGGCATCGTCTGTTTGGGTGCTCTCATTCGTGGAGACACGCCCCATTTTGACTTTCTGGGGGCTGAGGTCACGAAAGGATTGGCGCAGATTGCCATGGAAGAAGGTGTGCCCGTGTCCTTTGGAATCTTGACGGTCGACACCATTGAACAGGGCATTGAAAGAGCTGGGACAAAAGCCGGGAACAAGGGCTATGATGCGGCTTTTACTCTCATTGAAACCATTAATCTGATTAAAGAAGCTGGCCTTGATTAGGCGTGTGGATTATGGATGGGAAAGAGAAGGAAATCTAGAGAAAGCACCCTGCAGGTTCTTTTCCAGCTTGAATTTGATGACTCCGATCCCGATGACGTCTTGGATCAATTCTGGAAAGGGAAGAAGGTCTCTCATGAGATCAAGGATTATTCCGTTTATCTCATCAAAGGCGTCACCTCCCATCAAAACACTATAGATAGAATCATCCAATCTGCTTCAGAGCACTGGCGCCTTTCGCGGATGCCCTTGGTCGATCGCAATATATTGCGGATGGCGGTTTTTGAGCTTTTTTATGAAGAAGAGCTTGCCCCGGCCATCGTTATCAATGAGGCGATCGAGATCGCCAAGAAATTCAGCAGTGAGCAGGCTGCTCAGTTTATTAACGGTATTCTGGATGCCTTGCGAAGGCGGTCGGATGCAGTGAGAGAGATGTTAAAGGACAATGACAATGGTTGACAAAAAAAGAACGGAAAAGGAGACTGAGTCTCTCCAAACTCCCTTTGCCGAAAGGACGGAGCAGGAACTGGTTCGCCGGGAAAAAATGCAGAAACTGGCCCAGGAAGGGATCGACCTCTTCCCTCACAAAGTGAACGTCACTCACTCCGTATTTGATATTGTTTCAGAGTACGTGGAACTTGCGCATGATGCACTTGAGGGAAAAAAAGTAGAGGTCATCGTGCCGGGCAGAATTCTTTCGATCCGTAAAATGGGGCGGGCCTGCTTTTTCCATATAGCCGACAGCCGGGCCAAGATTCAGGTTTATCTTCGAGAAGACAAGATAGGCAAGAGCAAATTTGATGAGTTCAGTCTTTTGGATATCGGGGATATAGTTTCAACTGAGGGAGTGTTGTTCAAGACGCGGACAGGAGAACTGACCGTCTTGTGCTCCGATTATACTTTTCTGGCAAAATGCCTCCATCCCCTGCCCGAGAAGTGGCATGGTCTCCAGGATGTCGAGCTGCGCTACAGGAAGAGGTATCTTGACCTGATCATGAATCCGGAGCAGCGGGAGGTGTTTCGGTTACGGAGTGCTATTATTGCCCACACGAGGCGTTTTTTTGACGAGAAAGGCTACATCGAGGTGGAGACCCCCATGATGCATTCTATGCCAGGAGGCGCTCTGGCCAAGCCCTTCAAAACCTTTCACAACGCTCTGGGCCTCGATCTTTATCTGCGAATAGCGCCCGAGCTGTTTCTCAAAAGGCTGACCGTAGGGGGATTCGAAAAAGTTTATGAGATCAACCGCAACTTTCGGAACGAAGGAATTTCCTCTGAACACAATCCTGAATTCACGATGCTGGAGTTCTATGAAGCCTACAGCGATTATTATGACATGATGGATATGACGGAAGAACTCATCCATTCCATGGCCATATCTCTTCTCGGGGGGGAGGACATACCATACGGCGATCACACGATATCGCTGAAGAAGCCGTGGAAGAGATTGAAATTCATGGATGCCCTATCCCAATACAGCGGTCTAGCTCCCAGCCGGTTGGCTGACAAAGAAGGACTGATCGAATTGGCCAAGACGCTAGCTCCCGAGAATACCGCTTTGACCTATGCCAAAGCCCTGGATGTGATTTTTGATAAGCATGTGAAATCTAACCTTGTCCAACCCACATTCGTCACCAATCCACCCAGGGAAATTTCGCCATTGGCTAAGGCCTCCCGTGATAATCCGGAGGAAGCCGAGCGGTTTGAACTTGTCATCGCCGGAATGGAATTGGCCAATGCGTTTAGTGAGTTGTCCGATCCCGATGAGCAGCGGGAGCGTTTTGAGCAACAAGCCGGAGAGAGAGAAAGGGGTGATGAGGAGTCGCACAGGATAGACCGGGATTACATCGAAGCCTTGGAATACGGTTTGCCCCCGACCGGGGGAGAAGGTATTGGTATGGACAGGCTTGTCATGATTTTTGCCAACCGAAAATCCATCCGTGAGGTCATCTTGTTTCCGCTGCTGCGTCCAAAAGAATAAGATCATGACTTATGAGTTCTTCGTTGCCAAGCGCTATTTGACGGCGCGCAGGAAGCAGGCCTTTATATCGGTCATCACTTTCATCTCCGCCCTTGGTATAACCATCGGCGTGATGGCGCTCATTATCGCCATTGCGCTTATCACCGGCTTTCAGAAGGATGTGCAGGAAAAGATTCTTGGATCTACGTCGCATATCATGGTACGCAATTATGCGGAGGGGGGGCTGACAGACTACAATGATCTGATGCATCAAATCATGTCGCTCGAAGATGTCATAAGTGCTTCTCCCGTTATCTTTGAAACAGTTCTCCTTTCCGGAGCCATAAAGAATGATGGGGCCATGCTCAGGGGTATTGATTTCGATCTGGAAAAAGAATCGTCACCCTGGCTGCAGGATTTAGAGATGGGCAGTATTCCCGATCCGGATGCCAAGAGGGATGGAATTCTTATCGGCAGGGATTTGGCCTTCAGTATTGGAGCCAGCGTTGGATCCACCATCGATGTGTTGACGACAGCGCCGCGATTGTCTCCCTTGGGCGCCCTTCCTAAGCGAAAGAGGTTTCTTGTTACCGGTTTGTTTCAAACTGGGCTGTATGAATTCGATTCCAAAGCTGTTCTGGTCTCGCTCGGGACGGCTCAGAAAATGTTCAACCTCGAAGACAGAATCAACATTATCCATGTCCGTATCAAAGATATTTTCAAAGCACCCAAAGTCGCCTTGAGGATCAAAGAGTTTTTGCCTCCTAACACATGGGCCATAACCTGGATGGAGCTCAACAAATCGCTTTTTTCTGCCCTCAAACTTGAGAAGCAGCTGTTGTTCTTTACCATCACTCTGATCGTGATTGTGGCTGCCCTCAATATTATCGCCACTCTCATTTTAATGGTCATGGAAAAAACACGCGATATCGGTATTCTCATCGCCATGGGTGCCCATGCAGGAAGTATTCGAAAAATTTTTTTTCTGCAGGGAGCCATGATCGGCATCATCGGCACAGGCCTGGGGACTGTGCTGGGATTGATCTGGTGCTGGCTGGCCAACACATTCCAGTTGATCAAGGTCCCCCAAGATATCTACCAAATTCCCTTTGTTCCCTTCCGGATTCAAATCTTGGATCTCTTGATGATTGTCGGGGTCACTCTGCTTGTCAGTTTGTTATCAACCCTGTTTCCTTCACACAGAGCCTCGAAAGTAGATCCTGTGGATGCTTTGAAGTATGAATGAATCACATATTCTATCGGCTGAACACTTGAGCAAGGAGTACCCTCTTCCCAGGGGGACACTCCATGTTTTTCAAGATTTGAGCTTTTCCCTCGCTCAAGGAGAACTCGTGGCCATAATGGGTGTTTCCGGAGTGGGAAAGACCACCCTTTTGAATCTCTTCGGTCTGCTGGACAAGCCAGATAAGGGCACAATCCTGCTGGATGGGGAAAATGCTTTTGCCAAGACCGAACAGGAAAAAGCAGAGATCCGAAATCAAAAGATCGGCTTTATCTTTCAATTTTATCATCTGCTTCCTGAATTTACCGCGGTTGAGAATGTGAGTTTCCCCCTTTTGATTAATGGGAGTGAGAAAAAGCAGGCTTTCTCAAGAGCCTACAACCTTCTGTGCGAAGTAGGATTGGAGGACAAAGCGGCTTTGAGACCGGCTAAGCTCTCCGGAGGGGAGCAGCAACGAATTGCCATTGCTCGGGCTCTGGTAAACGAGCCCAAGCTGCTGCTGGCGGATGAACCCACTGGCAATTTGGATTGGAAGACCGGAGTCATGATCCTGGAGCTCATCCAAGAACTCCATAAAAAAAGAAGCCTTTCCTCGATTGTGGTCACCCATAACGACAGGGTCGCCCAGTTTTGTCATAAAACCTATCTCATGGAAAATGGGCATTTGAAACTTTCCCCCCCTGGATGACGTTTTACTTTTGTGAATGAGTAAGGCAGGAAAGAGCCAGATGTCCGATGGGTATGCTTTAAAAATGTCGGGGGAGTGTGCAAATCTCCAGGCAATAAGGTGCATTTCAAAGGAAACAAAAGGGAATCTTTGTTTCTGCGAGATTCATAGGAGCGAAAACATCGGCTCCAGCAAATCGTGGTTGGTTTGAGTAGCATGGGTGGAGATAAGAGGTTTTTGATGGAAACGAGCCGGGATTCGGGCCAACCGCTCAGCTGCCTGAACGAGCGTCAAAGCGGGGTTCGGCAGAGCTTCCTTTGGGGCTTCAGGTCTGGCTTTTTTGAGGCCAATATGGTATAAGGAAAATGCAATGAAAAAGCTTGTTTTCGTGTTTATTTTCTTTTGTTTGCCTCTTTTCCTCATGGGTCAGGAGGTGCTGGAAAAAATTGAGATCGAGGGGAATAGCCGCGTCACAAAGGAAACGATCCTTTACTATCTTTCCTCTAGAGAGGGGGATTATTACAGCGAAGATCTTTTGCAGAGGGATTTTCGTGTTTTGTGGTCGACCGGATTCTTTGCCAACATAAAAATTGAGCGAAATAACGGCTCTCAGGGGAAAATCGTCAGAATCATCGTCGAAGAGAATCCTGTTATCAAAGAGATAGTGTACAAAACAGGAAAAAAGCTCAAAGAAGATGATATTGTGAACAAACTCAAAGAGAAAAACGAATATCTCCTGCCGTACTCCTACTACAGCCCTTATAAAGTGCAGAAAATCAAAGCGACGATAGAGGATCTTTTAGCTGAGAAAGGCCTAACTTCTGGGCAAGTCGAAACTGATGTCAATCCTCAGGGCCAAAATGAAATGGAAGTTGTGTTCAAGATAGATGAAGGTCCGAAAATCAGAGTGGGGGATATTGTTTTTGAGGGGAAGCCAAAAATACCAGAGAGTTCTCTTAGAGGCGCCTTCAAAGAAAACAAGAAGCACGGGCTTATCACGTGGATAACGGGAAAAGACAATTTCAAGTTGAATAAGCTCAGTGAAGACTTGGAAAATTTGAAGAAAGTTTATCAAGAACACGGGTATATGGAGGCTGTCATCGGCGAGCCCAGAATAGAAGAATTTGACAAACGGACGGTGACTTTTAAGAATCAGACAATGAAGCGAATTGTCATCCCTGTCAATGCGGGCTACAGATACTTTGTTGGCGAAGTCAACATTGAGGGCAACAAAGTTTTTAACTCTAAATTTTTGCGCTCTTACATCAAGTACGAAGAAGGAGATATCTATAGCACGAAGATCAGAGAGGATGCCGTCACCGAGATCGGTGAACTGTACCAGAATTATGGCCATCTTTACGCCCAGATTCGTCCTGTTGAGAGTCTTGATCCGAAAAATAAGCGGGTGAATGTAACCTACAACGTCTACGAGGGAGAAGTGGCCTATCTGAATCGGCTTAAGATACGAGGAAACACCTATACCAAGGATAAAGTCATCCGTAGGGAAATTCTCCTCCGGGAAGGTGACCGGTTCAGTTTTGCCCTGTTCAAGGACAGTCTGCTTCGCATGAATCAATTGGGGCTAGTCGAATTGGACGGAGAGCCCAAAATAGAGCCCGATCAACAAGATCCTACCAAGATCAATGTGGAACTGAGCGTGACAGAGCTCCAAAGGAACAATATCCAATTTACGGCGGGGTACAGCGGTTACCAGGGTCCCTTTGTTGCTATAAGCTACGGCACAGTGAATTTCCTGGGTGCGGGTGAAAAACTAGACCTCATGTTCCAGTACGGGAAAAGGATCAAGAATTACAGCTTCGGATTCACCGAACCGTATATCTTTGACAGGCCCATGTCACTGGGATTCAATATCTACAGCCGCTATATGGTCTATCCCTATCTCTATGACAGGAAAAGCAAGGGTATCAGCCTGGTTTACGGTGCTCGGCTAAGGGGGTATTTGCGGACCAGCATAACCTACGGGTATGAATTTGTGGAGATCTCATCGCCGACTGAATTCGACGATGATTACTATTATCCTGGATATGGGTATGGGTATGGGTATGGCGGGATGGGCTACGGCGGCCATTACGGTTCCTATTATGGCCCCTACGGTTACGGAAGCTGGAATATTGGCTATCTCTATCCCACGATCTACAGGAATACGGTGGACAGTCCGCTGACACCCTCGAGGGGAGCCCTCTATCTTCTGGGCGCCAAGTTCAGCGGTGGTCTTTTTGGGGGAGATATCAAGCTGATCAAGCCCCGCTTTGAGTGGGCACAGTACATACCCACTATCGCCAATCATTCGATCGGAATGCACGTTGAATATCAGTTTATTCATTCATTGGATGACAGGCAGCCTCCTTTTTGGGAGATGTTTTATCTAGGGGGTGAGCGGTCGATAAGGGGTTATGATATCTATTCCATCGGCCCCAGATCCCCTGAAGGACGGCTTCTTGGTGGCTCCAAATCCCTTGTCATAAACCTTGAGTACATCATGCCTGTCGGGGGGCCCCTTTATGCCATACTGTTTTATGATGCCGGCAATGCCTACGGATCGTGGCAGAATGTCAGCTTAAATAACATTTACACATCTGCGGGAATCGAGGCCAGAATCTTTGTTCCGGCATTAAGGGTTCCTTTTCGGTTGATTTTCGCATATAATAACCGCTTGACAGTGCGATCAACTAGCCATTTTAACTTCCGTTTTGCTATCGGAACCACTTTTTAGGAAGAAGACTCGCGCGAATTATATTTAGGAGGCTTAAGATGAGAAGGAGAAGCAGGAGTAAGGGTATCTTCATCATTCTATTTGTACTTGCATTGGTTTCTACCGGTTATTCTCAACAGCAGATCAAAGTCGGAGTAGTCAATTCTCAGGAAGTCCTGGAAAAATCCGCTGAGGGAAAGAGGGTCATGGCTCAGATACAGGATAAGGATAAGAAAAATCAGGATTCCCTGGCTAAGCTTGATGAAGAAATCCGCAACTTGGAAACACGAATCAATACTCAAAGATTAACCCTCACCCAGGAAGCTTTGATCAACATGTCGTCTGATCTCGAAAAAAAGCGCACAGATAGAAAGCGCTTTGCTGAGGATTCGCTCCGAGAAATGCAGTCCTTCACCCAAAGGCTTTTCCAAAAAGTTCAGAATGAGTTGCTCCCCATTATTGAGCAGTTGGGGAAGGATAAAGGCCTTGATATTATTTTCGACCTCGCGAGAAGCGGTGCTATCTATTTCAATCCGACGATAAACATAACTCAGGAAGTCATCACCAGGTATGATGCCTCAAAAGCAGCCAAATAATAAAGGAATTCTCAATATACAACAAATCCTGGGGATGCTTCCCCACCGATATCCCTTTTTGCTTATCGACCGTGTCTTGGAACTCCATAAAGGGAAGTCCCTCATTGCTATTAAGAACGTCACCTATAATGAATCCTTTTTCCAGGGGCACTTTCCGGCGCTCAAAGTCATGCCCGGTGTATTGGTGGTTGAAGCCTTGGCCCAAGCGGGAGGCATACTGCTTTACAAATCTATTCCGGATCCGGAAAAAAAGCTTTTTTTGCTATCCAAAATAGACAAGACCAAATTCCGCAGGCCTGTTGTTCCGGGTGATCAGTTGAGGCTCGAAATAGATATGCTTAAACTCAAGAGCAAGTTTTGTCATATCAAAGGCAAGGCCATCGTAGACGACGAAGTTGTCGTGGAAGGCGAAGTCATGGCTTCGCTCATGAATCTTGAGGATATGAATGAGCAAGGATGAAACCCAAATTCATCCGTCTGCCATAGTCCATCCTGATGCCCGAATAGCCCCTGGAGTATTCATAGGTCCCTTCTCTATCATCGGCGCCAATGTGACTATCGGTAAAAACACGCGATTCGATGCCCATGCCTTTGTGGAAGGCCATACAGAGATAGGTGAAGATTGTCGTTTTTTCCCATATTCGATGATCGGTACAGAGCCCCAGGATGTCGGGTACAAAGAGGAAGTGACGCTCCTAAAAATCGGGGACAAGAATATTTTCCGGGAATTCTGCACAGTTCACAGGGGTACAGCCAAGGGTGGAGGACAAACTGTGATCGGGAATGACAACTATTTCATGGCCTATGCCCATGTGGCTCATGATTGCTCTGTAGGTAATGAGATCGTTGCCCTCAACGCGGCAAGCCTCGCGGGACATGTGACGGTCGACGATTATGCCACGGTTGGGGCATTCAGCGGGATCCATCAATTTTGCCGTGTCGGCAAGTATGCCTTTATCGGAGGCTATTCTTGTTGCACACAGGATGTTGTTCCTTTCTGCCGGGTTGCCGGAGACAGGCCAACCCTCTTGTACGGAACGAATTCTGTAGGATTGCGCCGGAGGGGATTCTCTAGAGAGAGAATCGCGGCTATCAAAGAGATGCTCAAGATTCTGCTCTATTCGGATTTGAACACACAACAAGCCTTAGAAGAGATCAAATCCCGTTTTTCGTCCGGGGAAGACAGGGATGAACTCATAAAATTCGTTGAATACTCGAAACGCGGATTCATAAAAAAGACAGGGAATAAATGGGAAAAAAACTCGGGATAATATGCGGCGCGGGGGATTTTCCTTTCCATGTTTGCGAGGAAGCCAAAAAACAGGAAAACATCTGTGTTATTGCAGCCGTCAAAGGATTTGCCGATCCATCGCTCGAAGATGGCGCTGACATTTTCCGTTGGGTCGGCCTGGATGACATCCTTGGACTCGTCTCTTTTTTTAAAGAGAATGATGTGCATGCTGCCCTTTTTGCAGGAAAGATCGATCCTCGAGTGATTTATAATGAAAATAGAATTTCAACTGAAGCAAAGACCTTGATGGAAAAAGGCGGGGATAAAAGCCCGACATCTCTTATCAACTCGGCCATCGGTTTCTTGCAAGGGCAGGGCCTCATGGTTATAGATCCTTCGCCATTCCTGGCCTCAGCATTCTGTAATTCTGGTGTTTTGACAGACAATAAACCCTCTGATGATCTGAAGGAGGACATCGAATTCGGCTGGACTGTCGCTAGACAGATTGCCGATATGGATATCGGGCAGACTGTCGTGGTCAAAGATACGGCTATTGTGGCTGTTGAGGGCATGGAAGGCACCGATGACGTTATTAGACGCGGAGGCCTCTTAGCTGGGAACGGGACAACAGTTGTCAAGGTAAGCCGGACCAATCAGGACCCTCGCATCGATCTTCCGGCCATTGGATTCCACACTGTAGAGAGTCTGATAGAAGCTAAAAGTAATGCCCTGTGTATCGAAGCCAACCGAGTCGCATTTGTACAGCGGGAAAAAGCCATTGCCCTGGCAAACACGCAGAACATTGTCATTTTAGCCAAATAATAGTCTGTATCGCGCGTTTCCTATCCTTCTCTTTGACTCCGTATGGATTATATTGGTGTGATTTTGTTCGAAAACGGGTATAATAGTTCCTCTGGAGATAGCCTGATGGATAAAGTGAAAGTGGGTATTATCGGCGTTGGATACCTGGGGACTCAGCATGCCCGTATCCTGTCCTACCTGGAAGAAGCCGAGCTCAAAGGCGTGGCTGACATTGACTTCAAAAAAGCCATGCAGATAGGTAACCGTCACAGGGTCAACTATTATGAGAACTATGAAGACATGCTGGATGAAATCGATGCCGGCATCGTTGCCACCCCCACATCTGAACACTATACGATATCCATGAAGTTGTTGAAGGCAGGAAAGTCAGTGCTGGTTGAGAAGCCCATAACAGAGTCTGTCGACCAGGGGGAAGAGCTTGTGGCATACGCCAGCAAGAACGGAAATATCCTCCAGGTAGGCCACCTGGAGAGGTTCAACCCGGCTGTGGAGGCGATCGAAAATCTCATTTCAGAGCCCAGGTTCATCGAGGTCCAGCGGTTGGGATCGTTTTCTGCGCGATCCTTGGATATCGATGTCGTCCTGGATTTGATGATTCATGATCTAGACATTATTCTTTCTTTGATCAAGGATGAAGTCAAAGTCATCAAATCTTCGGGAATTCATGTCTTATCTGACAAAATAGATATCGCCAACGCTCGTCTGGAATTTGGGTCGGGTTGTGTGGCCACCTTGACTGCCAGCCGTGTCCATCAGGGCAAAGTGCGAAAGCTCCGCATATTCGAGCCCACTTCTTACTATTCGATAGATTACATCGACCAGGAAGTGAAGGCTTTTCCATTGAACGGTCGTCAGACAGACATAAAAACCCTGAAGATCAAAAAGGAAGAGCCGCTAAAGAAAGAGCTTCAGAACTTTTTCCGGTGTGTCAGGGATCACAAGATGCGCAAAGTCAGTGGTGAGGAAGGACTTCGTGCCCTCAAACTGGCTTACAGCGTTCTCGATGAAGCCTCTACTTGATGATTTTGATGAGTTTGTTTTTCGCGGGAACTTGGTCGGTCTTGAGGCCGTTGAACACCGCGAACTGGGGCCAGAGTTCTTTGTCCATGTCCACTCGCTGCAGTATGTCCTGAAGGGTCTTCCGGCCGTCGGCCTTGACCAAACTGATCCGTGCAGGTTGCCGGTTGAGATAGGCTTTGTTTGTCAGCCTTTGGAATGACCCCACGGTATGGTTAAAATCGCGATTGAATGTGTCAAAATCTGATGAAGTGCTCAAAGCGAGAAATGTATAGATGTAAGATTCTTTCTTGACAAAGGATACGCGCATCCGGATGGTCTCGCTGTTTTCCTGGGGGAGATCCAAAAGCTGCTCGTAGGCTTTTAACCTGTTGATGGTTAAGCTTCTGTCATTGATGAGACGTGCGTTCTTGAACTGGACAACCTGTTTTTGTCCGTAATCCTTTGGCGTGTCCGAGCTCTGCTGAGCCTGGAGGATGAGGCCCGCATCGCCTTTTTTGGACGCGATGGTGACTTGCGAAGGTGTATTCTGCAGGTTCCACTCTCGAGGAAAGCTGAAAAAAAAGCGCATCTCCGGGTGGTAAAACGCATTGCCCTCCACAAATCCCTGTCTTGGATCTTCACCGAACACCAGGCCCTCGATTCTTTTTAAGTACGGAGTTTGTTCGATGCGCAATGTGCTGTCCGTTTCAAACAGCATGTCTTTGGTGTTTTGAATTCTTTCACTTGTAAGGGGGTGTGTCGATAGGAATCCAGGAAGACTCTGTCTTTTTCCGGAAAGGTCTCCCAGTTCCTCCAAAGAATAAAAGAAAGGGACCATCTCTCCCGGGTTGTACCCTCCTTTTCGAGAGTATTCGACGCCCAGTTGATCGGCTTGCCGTTCATCATCCCGGCTGTATTTCAAAAAGAGCAGCTGTACGCCTGCACCCGCTATGCCGGCCAGGTCGGCGAAAGTTTTGTTCAAGGCGCTGCCCACGGCTAAGCCAACTTGAAATAGCATCTGTTCGCTCATGCGATGAATGCTATGACGGGCGTTGACATGTCCTAGTTCATGTCCCAGGATAACCGCCAATTCGGCCTCAGAATTCATCAGTGCAAGAATTCCACGCGTGACATAAACATACCCCCCAGGAACCGCAAAGGCATTCACCACCGGGGAATCGAGAACGGCAAAGTGATAGTCGAGATGAGGGCGGTGTGTGTGAGGGACCAAAGCCTTCCCCACGCGCATCACGTAGGTGTTCAATTCTGAATCATTGTAGAGGCCGTACACACGTTTGATCTGGCCGTCTGTGTTTTTGCCTAGAGCTATTTCATCCTGTTCAGAATAGAAACTGAGCTCACGCTCGCCCGTGACAGGGTTGATCGCGCAAGAAACAGACATCAAGACCAAAAAGCAGACAAAAAATATCCCTATTTTCCGCATGAGACCCTCGGATACAAATTGAGATTTAAATGACGCGTGTCTTTTGGAATTCTATTCCATCTCGAAGAAGGAGTCCTCCAATCCAGTGTTGTACTTGATTTCCTCCAGGGAAAAGACCATGAATTCTTCACCGTCTTGGTACATTGTCATCGTGTGGGGGCTCATCAATCCATTAATCTTTTTGTAGTCGGTCATCACATTTTCCTGTTCCACTTCGACCCCCATCTGGTTGATGTTCATTCCTTTTGTTTTGTAGATCAAATAGGTTTTGGCATCAATATACAGCGTTGAGACATATCCATCGGAATGCTTTTGTTCCAGAACAAAGCATTCTTTTCCGTCCACGTCTTCCTTGCCTTTGGCTGTGTGCGTGATGCCGTATTTGGCCGGATTGAGGTAGGCCGCATCACCCATAGAATCTCTCTTCATGAACTCGGCCATCTGTTCGGGCATCTCTTCTGAGCTTCCGGTTTGAGGGTTGACCATCCAGGCAGTTTCGCCGTCAAAAGCCTGGGTGATGACCATTCCCATGACCTCGATGTCCATCCGGTTTTTGTTGGGTCTTTTAAAATAATTGGTCACTGTTCCTGACAAACCCATTTGAATCAGTTCCATAGATCCCGTTGAGGTCTGGTCTTTGATAGCCTCCATAGCCTTTCTGCCACCCATGGCATCGATCATTTTGTTGAGAATATCATCCGCTGATTGGCTGAGGGCGGGAGATGCCATCAAGCTGAAAAGCAGGAGACCGAACAAGCACAGCGATAATGTTTTTTTCATGAATTCCTCCATTGCGTTAAAGTGCTAACAGTATACCGGAAACACTTTTGAATTGAAATATTTTTCTTCGAGTCAAAACAACACCGAACCCACCGACGAACGAGAGATCAGCATCTGTGAATGCGCATAAACTTGTCTTCGTCGCCTCTATTCTCGAAACATTTCAATCTTTGGTTTGGAATTGAATAGATAGATACTCAGTGGCACGAGGATTAGAGAATTTAGTTGATTCTGAATGCTTTCAGCTTTTTGTAGAGAGTAGGGGGTGAGACTTGAAGAATTTCAGAAGCTTCATAGATGTTGCAATCCGTAACCTTGAAGATATAGTCAATATAGTCTTTTTTCAAATTCTGGAGCGAGGGCAGATTATCTTTTAATCGGACCCTGTCATCGAGGAAGAGGTAGTAATAAAGGTATTTCGGCATGGCCATACCTAATTCTCCCGATGCTCGGGAAGGGGCATCGCTAAGTCTGATCTCATCGTGTCCTCGCATTTTGGATCATGCGGATATTATTGGCAACCACCCAGGACATCACCAGGTTGGCGGTTAAGCTCAGCACCCATGCCAGCGGCTTGCTTTTTTTATGAAGTTTTTTGAGAAGATAGCAATTCAACGCCGTGACACCGAGTTTGACCGCAGTAAACAGATAAATATTATTGACCAGTGGCTTCATCACCGGATTTCCTTCTGTCAAACGATCATACTTTAAAGCCTGGATAGTGGTGACCACATCAACTAAGCTGAGAGATGTCAGGGTAACAAGAGATGTGGTGTACGCTGTTCGTTCAAATTGTTGGAGCTTGAATCTAGGGGGATCTTGGATGTCAGATTTCGGATCATTTCTTGCAGAGGCTAACATAAAAGGCTGAATTTCAAACTTATGTGGCGTCTTCGTGATGATGTGCTGTAGTGATATCAATAAGGAAGGACGTGCCAGAATTAGCTCGGAAGGCAATGAATCCGTTTCAGGTTTGCCAGGTTGTCCATCCGGGGATTCGGTATGACTTTTTGCCGCATCCTCGGCACTTAACGGGAAAAAAAGGATGACTGCGAGGCAGATCGCGATTATGAGCCTTGTGAACGTTGCCTGTACGGATTCTCTTTGCAGCATGGTGCACCTCTTTGACCTAAAGGCAAGAAAGGTGCCATGTGTGAGAAATATTTGTATGCTATTGATATGAAATAAATTAGATCTTTCTTAGGCGGACAAAAAATAGGGGCAAATGTGTTTAATAACTGAACACTCAAATCAGGAATTTGGGGTAAAATACTGAAATTAAAAACTTTAGATGTCAGACCGAAATACTGTCTTAAATTTGGGCACTTGTTAGTGGGGGATGCCGTATTTTTTCAGCTTGTTGTAGAGTGTTGTGCGGGATATGTTCAAAATTTTGGCGGTTTTTTTCAAATTGTTCCCGACAAGATTCAGAAGGTAAATAATGTATTCTTTTTCGAGCTCATCGAGGGTGGAAAGATGATTTTTGCTTAAAAAAGGCATTTTTGTCAATGAGGGTAAAGAGTCTTGAAGATATTGAGGAAGATCAGGCGTGTCAATGAAATGCGATTTGGCAAGCATCGCCGCTCTCTCCAGCACATTCTCTAACTCTCTGACATTACCAGGCCATTCGTATTTGAGGAACAATTTCTGGACTTTTTGTGAGATGCCCAGCAATTCCTTGTTGAACGATACACTGTGCGCATTCAGGAAATGCCTGGCAAGAAGAGGTATGTCTTCAGTTCTTTCTCTCAGGGGGGGGAGGTGGACCTCCACCTTGTTGAGGCGGTGGTAAAGATCCTCCCGAAAAGTGCCTTCTTGGATTCCCTCTCTCAAGTTTCGACTTGTGGCAGCAATCACCCTGACATTCACTCTTTTGGTCTCATTGGATCCCAAAGGCCTGAATTCGTGTTGTTCAAGAACTCTAAGGAGCTTGGCTTGAATAGAGGGAGGGATTTCTCCAATTTCATCGAGAAAAATTATTCCCTCGTGCGCTTCTTCGAAGAGCCCTCTTTTGTTTTTATCGGCTCCGGTGAAGGCCCCTTTCATGTAGCCGAAAAGTTCGGATTCGAAGAGGCTTTCAGGAATAGAGACACAATCACAAACGATAAGCTTGCGGCTGGCGTTAGGGCTCAATTTGTGAATAGCACGGGCAACCATTTCCTTCCCTGTTCCTGTTTCGCCCGTGATCAAAATGCTTGTGAAGTGTTTGGCAACCTTATCGATCAATGAAAAAATTTCGAGCATGTAGGGGCTTTTTCCGATTATGTCCTGGAAGAAATACTTCTTCTCCAATTGTTTTTCCAGGACGAATGTCTCTCGACGCAGGACACGTTTATCGACGATTTCTTGCAGGGCACTGCGGATGTCCTCCATGCCAATAGGTTTTTCCAGATAGTTTGTGGCCCCCTTGCTGATCAACTTCATGACCTTTTCAGAATCCTGAGGTTGTCCTATCAGGATCACATCGATCAGCGGGTCAAAGTCTTTGATTTCCTCGAGAAGGCTGAGAGCCTTTGATTTGTCAGCATCCAGATCGAAGAAAACAATATGAATGTCTTTCTCCCTTAGGGAGAAAAGGAGATTGTCATACTCATCTGCGAAATAAAGCATGGAATTGTTCGCGTGAGCGAAGTCTTTTATGATTTCATATTTGGATGTGTCCTCGGCCAGGACACAGAGGTTCAAGGGATGTGTGAATCCTTCTTTAGGAATTGTCATTCCTTTTCCTGTTCTCTGGCTCCCTAAGAGCTAGTTTTTTTCTATATTATCAATTTGCCTGTGCTTTTACAAATGAAATAAGACACAAATCCGTTCCTTTTTCTCCTTTTCATGTTGACATTTTGGCTCGTTTCCGCTAAAGTAAAGCGTCTTTTTGACATTGAGAGATAAATACTACATATAGTAGAAAAGAAAGAAAAAGGTAGAATATATAGAATTAATTGTTGACATCTGGGTATTTCATTCCCTATAATTCACTACAAAGTCAGCCCCATGATTAAAATTCGATTAAAGAACTTCAAATATTTGATGGCGATTGTGCTGGGCTTTCTTTTTTTAGGCGGCGTTCCGGTTGAATTTGCCGAGGAAAACACGTTTTTTCACGGCTATCTGATTCCCAAACCGATTATACGCATCGGACTCGGTGTCAACCTGAGCCAGATTCAGATTGCCTCCTCAGCGGGAATGAAAATTTATGAAGTCAAGACAAATTACAAGTTAGTCGCCGATGATGTGGCGGAGGCTTTCATCAAGGGGCATAAGGAGAAGCTTTCGGAGATATTTCTCATTCGGGTAAGCCAGACCAAGGATATCGAAGAGGCGGAATTGCTCGCCCAGGAATTAAGGACGAAACTCGCCAACAAAGTTTATGTGAGACGAAACACAGAAGACAAAATCGAGGGCCTTTTTCAGGTTATGGTCGGCGATTTTCTCACCAGGGGAGATGCCCTTCATTATATCATGACCCTCAACGCCATCGGCATCAAAGACACCTGGATAGTCCAAGAGGAAATCACAGAAGAACAATCACGCCCGTTGTGGATCGTGATCAATGATGAATTGAAAAGCCTGAGTGATGACACGGTCCTTTACTTTATCCCGAGCAATCCTCTCAGCTACCTCTCTTTTAAAGGCCGTGACTATCGCGGCATTTTTGTGCTACGGGCCAGCAGAAAGGGTATCGTCTTGGTTAACATCCTGAATTTCGAAGATTATCTGAAGTCAGTGGTTCCCAGTGAACTCTCTCCGTATACTTTCAATGAGTTGGAAGCCCAGAAAGCCCAAGCTGTGGCTGCCCGGACCTATGCGGCCAAGAATCTAAAAAAATATGATGAGCTGGGTTATGATTTGTGCGATACGCCCAAATCCCAGTTTTATAAGGGAATGAATGCCGAACACCCTCTCAGCAGTCGTGCAGTCTTGGAAACAAAGGGAGAGACCGCATTTTATGGAGGAAGGCTGATTGACGCCCTGTATACGAGCACATGCGGCGGGATGACGGAGGATGTGGAGGACGTTTTTGAGGGGCTGGCCCTGCCGTATTTGCGGAGTACTGAGTGCATCTATGAAAAACAGAAAGAATTTACGCTGGAAAACAAGAATACCGTTCGTCCAGTTTACATACACGAAAAAAATATCAGTAGAGAAATTGTCTCACTCATGAGCCTGAAGGTGATTCCGAGAGAGCTGGATCCTTTATATTATGGGCACGAAGTTTCTTTTGCTGAAGTTTTGTCCTGGATTCAGAATGCCCTGCCCCTGTTGGGGAAGAAAACGAATGGGATCGAAGTCGAGCAAACCCTGGTCAACTATCAAAGTTTTGCCAATCTGTTGTTTGATGTGTTCGGCTGGCAAGAAAGGGTTGACAATCTTCTTTTAAAGAGTGAGAAAAATTTCATTCTCAGAGATTCAATGGGATCCAATGGAAAAGAGAGCAGCCGGGTCGCCTATTTGATTCAGGAAGGCATTTTTCCCGCGCTCTCCGATTCAGGAGATCTGGATAGAACGCTGACACGCGGGGAAGCCCTGTTGTATTTGTGGAAAGCCATTCAAGGTCATCCAGCTTTGATTCATAGCGGGCTCTTCAAGGGAATCCGGGACGGGAACATCGCGGTTGAAGAGAATAAGGTAGACAAGGCCTTTGCTCTTTCTCCGGATTATTTTCTGATTAAGACCAATGATGGCGATTATTCTTTTCCAGAACGAATCTATCTTCTGGGGGGGGAAGACATTCGCTGGGTTGAGTGGGATGGTTTGATCCGGATGCTTGAGGTGTCCTATCCACGGCATTCCAACATTCTGGACCGGAGCTCTTCCCTGCATAGCTGGAAGGTGCGAAAATCCACAGAAACTTTGAAAAAGAGAATCAATCAGTACTATCCCATCGGCGAATTGAAAGAGCTGATGCCCCAGAGAAGGGGCGATTCCAAGCGGGTTGTTGAACTTCTGATTGTGGGCGATAAAACTCAAGCTGTGGTCAAAGGATTGAGGATTCGACGCGTGTTGGGCCTCAGGGAAACTCTCTTTGTGATAGACAGGGAATATGATGCGGAGGGCAACATCACTCATTTTTCCTTCACAGGAAAAGGCTGGGGTCATGGTGTCGGGCTCTGCCAGATTGGAGCTTTCGGTATGGCCCAGGCCGGGGCAAATTACAAAGAAATCCTGAAGAAGTATTACAAAGACATCAAAATCAGAAAGGTCTATTGATCCGCTCCATTGAGTTTGACAAAGTTGGCGAGTCACTATCTATTTGAGTCGAAGACCCCGCCACCCACCCTATGCTCCTCAAACAGACAGTGACTCACCTTAAGCGCAACCCTCTCATGCGACTCACTTGGACATAAACTCACTTTGGACCTGGCTGCCTACCCCATGCTTCTCAAACGAACAGTGATTCACCACCTTGCGCAATCCATCTTCATGCGTCTCATAGGTAGATGAACTCACCTTGAACGGACGTCGTTCGTCTCATACTGCCCAAGCATACAGTGGCGTATTGCGCTCTATCCCCCTGATGCGGCTCACACTGACATCAACTCTTGTAGAACCGGTAACTCGTCATGGGCGGCACAGACAGAGAGTATTTCGGCTCTCATCAGCCACCACCGCGACGCAGATCGGATGGGCTGAATGTCGATCTCGAACCCTGTAACCACAAACCAGGGGCGTCAATCGAACATGGATTTACGATCACTATTCAATATTCATCCCAGGACTTGACAGCGAGGTCTTCGAGTTTGACACGAGAGATGGCTTCGATGAATCGCTCGGCAAACTGGAGGTTGGTGATCAAGGGCACGTTGTAATCGATGGCTTTCCGTCGGATGAGGTAGTCGTTTGTCAATTCCTCCTCATCTATGCTCTTAGGGATGTTGATGATTAGGTCCAGTTTTTTGTTCGCAATGTAGGTCATGGCATTGGGCTCTTTTTTTTGCAGAGGCCAGAACAGGATTTCGGATTGAATGCCGTGATATTGCATGAAGTCAGAAGTCCCCTGAGTTGCAAAGAGACTGTATCCCAGCTCCTGCAGCCTTTTCGCTGTGGGCAGAAATTTGGCTTTGCTCTCGAAGGGTCCGGTCGAAAGCATGATGTTTTTTTGGGGGAATTCAAATCCTACAGACAGCAGGGCTTTGAGGAACGCCTCTTCAAAGTTGTCCCCGATGCAGGCGACCTCACCTGTGGAGGCCATCTCGACGCTCAGAATAGGGTCAGCGCCTTTGATCCGGGTAAAGGAAAATTGGGGCGCCTTGACCCCCACATAATCCAGTTCAAAACAGGATTTATCTATGGGAGGAACGTCAATTCCCATGATGAGCTGGGTGGCCAGGTCGATGAAGTTCATCTTGAAGATCTTGCTCACAAAAGGAAAGGACCTTGAAGCCCGCAAGTTGCACTCGATCACCTTGACATCGTTATCCTTGGCGATGAACTGGATGTTGAAGGGTCCGTTGATGGCCAGGGATGCAGCGATCTGTCTTGCTATCTTCTTCATCCGCCGCGTTGTTTCCAGGTAGGTTTTTTGAGGTGGCAGGACCATGGTGGCATCCCCGGAGTGGACACCGGCATTCTCCACGTGTTCGCTGATGGCATAGACAAAAAGTTCTCCGTTTTTGGCCACGGCATCGATCTCGATTTCCTTGGCTTTTTCGATGAACTTGCTCACCACGACAGGATACTCAGGACTGACCTGTGAAGCTTTTTCCAGGTAGGTCTCCAATTCCGCATCGTTCAGAGCGACGGACATGGCCGCCCCGCTCAAGACATAGCTCGGCCTGATCAGGACAGGAAAACCGACGCTGTTGGCAAAGGTTTTGGCCTCATCGACGCTCGTGAGCTCGTTCCACTCGGGCTGATCTATACACAATTCATCCAGGAGAGCGGAAAACTTGTGCCGGTTTTCGGCTTTGTCGATGTTCAGCGGAGAAGTTCCCAAGATATTGAGTCCGTAGTCATGGCATTTCAAAGCCAGGTTATTCGGGATTTGGCCCCCCATGGCAATGACCAAACCCAGGGGCCTTTCTTTTTCGTAGATGTCGGTGACCGTCTCGAAGCTCAGCTCTTCAAAGTAAAGCATGTCACAGATGTCGTAGTCAGTGCTGACTGTCTCGGGATTGTAGTTGATCATGATCGTCGTGTAACCCAGTTTCTTCAGAGTCAGAACAGCATTGACACAGCACCAGTCGAATTCCACGGAGGAACCGATTCTGTAAGAACCCGACCCCAGAACGATGACACTATTGCTGTCAAAGTGTTCAATATCGTCTCCTTTTCCGTTATAGGTGAGATAGAGATAGTTCGTCTGGGCTGGGTATTCTGCTGCCAGGGTGTCAATCTGACGAATTACAGGGGATATCTCCATTTTTTTGCGTAACGCTCTGATATCCAATTCTTTTTTATCCAGAGCCAGCGCGATCTGTTTGTCCGAAAAACCCAGCTTTTTTGCCTTGACGATCGCGTTTCGGGAAGGATTGTCAGCATCTAAGTCCAGGAGTTCCTTCTCCAGATCGACGATGTTTTTTATCTTTGCGAGGAACCACTTGTCTATGAGTGTCAAGGAATGGATTTTTTCTATGGATTGGGATCTGAGGGCTTCGGCCACTGCGAACAACCTTTTGTCTGTGGGATTTTTCAAACTCTGCTCAAGGTCATCAAAGGTGATGTCATTGCCCACGACACCGTATTTACCGACCTGCAGCATGCGAATGGCTTTTTGAAGAGCTTCTTCAAAAGTCCTCCCTATAGCCATGACTTCACCGACACTCTTCATTTCGCTCCCGATTTTTTTGGAGGCCCGTTTGAACTTTGTCAAATCCCAACGGGGGATTTTGACGACAACATAATCGAGCGCCGGCTCGAAACATGCCATTGTTTTTTTTGTGATCGAGTTTTTGAGGTCCACAAGGCTGTAGCCCAAGGAAAGCTTTGCCGCAATGAAAGCCAAGGGATATCCCGTGGCTTTCGAAGCCAAAGCGCTGCTGCGGGAGAGCCTGGGATTGACTTCGATAATTCTGTAGTCATCGCTGTTCTTATCGAGTGCAAACTGAATGTTGCACTCCCCGACAATATCCAGATGCCTGATGACACGAATGGAGATGTCGCGCAGTTTGTGGTATTCCTGGTTGGTGAGGGTTTGCGAGGGGGCCACGACAATGCTCTCCCCGGTATGGATTCCCATCGGATCGAAATTTTCCATGTTGCAGACAGTGATGCAGTTGTCATGGCCGTCGCGGACGACTTCGTATTCAATCTCTTTCCAACCCTCCAGGTATTCCTCGATGAGGATTTGGCCGGTGAAGGCGAAGGCCTTCTCTACGCTTTCTCGCAGTTCTTTTTCATTACAGGAAATGCCCGATCCCAGCCCCCCCAGAGCATAGGCCACTCTGGCCATAACGGGATAACCGATGTCATCAGCTGCTCTCAGGGCCTCATCCGCAGTTGTGACTGCAGCGCTTTTGGGAATTTGCAGGCCGATCTCTTGCAGCTTCTCCACAAAACGTTCGCGATCCTCACAGTCCATGATGCTCTGAATCGAAGTGCCCAAAACTTTTACTGTGTGCTTCTGGAAAACGCCCTTTTGATGCAGTTCCACGCCGCAGTTCAGGGCCGTCTGTCCGCCGAATCCGAGGAAGATGCCATCGGGTTTTTCTCTGGCGATGACCTTTTCGACAAAATATGGAGTCAACGGCAAGAAGTAGATCCTATCGGCCATAGCTTCGGATGTCTGGATGGTGGCAATGTTAGGGTTCACCAGGATAACGCATATCCCTTCTTCCCTCAGTGCCTTGACGGCCTGGCTCCCGGAGTAGTCGAATTCCCCCGCCTGCCCGATTTTAAGGGCGCCGCTTCCTAACAGTATGACTTTTTTCATTAACCCAGTTTCTCTAGAAAGAAATCGAATAGAAATTCTGTGTCCACCGGACCGGGAGAGTGCTCGGGGTGGAACTGAACACCCATGAAAGGCTTTGAGGTGTGTTTGATGCCTTCGTTGGTGCTGTCATTGGCATTGGTAAACCAGGGTTCCCAACCAAGGGGTAAGCTTTCCGGGTTCACAGCATAGCCATGGTTCTGGGATGTGATGAAACACCTCTTGGTTCCCGGCTCGAGGCAGGGTTGATTCTGGCTGCGGTGGCCGTACTTGAGTTTATACGTCTCCGCACCAGCAGCCAGAGCCATTATCTGGCTTCCCAGACAGATGCCAAAGGTAGGGATTTCCCGATCCAGACATGATTTCACGAGGGCGACAGTTTCCGGGCACATCTTAGGGTTGCCCGGGCCGTTTGAGATAACGACACCATCGAAGGATTCATCTTCAATATTGAAACTGCAGGGAACACGAAGCACACGGCAGTTTCTTTTGATGAGAGCCCGAAGGATGCTATGCTTCACTCCGCAGTCTATGACGAAAATGCTTTTGTCTCCATCCTTGTTGTAAAGGATGGGCTCTGTGGTGGAGGCCTTTTTCACCAAATTGTCTTTATTCGGATCGTAGAACCCGATCTCATCACCGAAAATGATTTTACCCAGCATTGTGCCTTCGTCGCGAAGCCTTTGCGTTAAAGCGCGGGTGTCAATTCCTCTTAGAGCGGGAATGTTGTGTTCTTTGAGCCAATCCGAGAGAGTTTTAGCCGCATTCCAGTGTTCTTGGATGTGGGAATAGTCGGCGACAATCAAGGCCGTTATTTGGATTTTGTCCGATTCGAAATGACAGAGCAGCATATTCTCAACATCTTCAGCCGGCACACCATAGTTTCCGATCAGGGGATAGGTCAGCACGAGAATTTGACCGGCATAACTTGGGTCCGTCAATGATTCGACATAGCCGACCATTCCGGTGTTGAAGACCACTTCTCCCGAAACAGATTCCTCAGCACCAAAAGAGTAACCCTTGTATTTGGTGCCATCTTCCAAGTGTAGAGAGAGAGTTGTCATGAGTGTTTTACCTTTGAAAAAACTGACCCCTTGTGCTGTTTTGAACAGCCATAGCGCTGCTTTGCTCTGTCAATTTTTCGAATACATATAGCACAGTCATCCGCCAAGGTCAAAGACTATTTTGCCAACACCTCCGATTTATCTAGATTTTGAAAAAATGTATGGGCAGAAGGAGTGTCTATGTGGAGTATGGCTCATTTATTTACTGATCGTTTTAATCTTTAGTGCTAGAAAGATTCTCTGAAATCTTTTCTTTATCCGCGAAATACCTGGAGGCCAAAAAATAATGCCATAAGAGTTACTGGCCTGGTTTCCAATCTTTCATGCTGTCATAAACTTCCTTGAGGATGTTCACACAGGCATCCATCTGCTTTTTAGTGTGCATGGCCGAAATCGAGAGTCTAAGGCGGGTTTTGTTCTTCGAAACGGCAGGATAAGTGACGACACCTGTATAAAGACACCGTTTCTGAAGCCTTTTGCTGATCTCCCGCAGCCTTATATCGCTTCCCGCCATCACCGGAACAACAGGAGATTTTGTGTCGGCAATATCCAGCCCCGCCGCTCTGAGCTTGGTGTGCATGTACCGTGTGTTTTTCCAGAGTTTTTCGCGAGCGGATTTGTCCTTTTTATAAATCTCGAGGATTTTGAGTATTCCGGCTGCCGTATGCGGCGCCATAGCACAGGAGAACATATAGGATCTTGAGAAAATCCTGAGGTAGGTCATTAGTTTTTCATTGCCCGCAGCGAATCCTCCTATGGCTCCGAAGGACTTGCTGAATGTCCCGATAGATATATCGACCTGGTCCTCGAGCCCAAAATGTTCGGCAACTCCCGAGCCTTTTTCCCCAAAAACTAGGCTGGCATGGGCCTCGTCAACCAGAATTTTCGCTCCAAATTTCTTACAGATGGGGATTATTTCCGGCAGGTTCGCCAGATCTCCGTCCATGCTGTAAACTCCCTCAACACAGACAATGACCCGCTTTGTCTTCAGACTCTGGAGAATTTTTTCCAGATGTTTAGGATTATTATGGGCAAACACCTTGATTTCTGATCCGGACAGTCTGGCGCCGTCATAGATGGATGCGTGGGAGAGGATGTCGACGACAGTGATGTCTCCGGGTCTCAAGAGCGCGGATAAGATTCCGAGATTGGTTCCATAGCCGGTCGAGAAGACGATGGCCGATTCCTTTCCCTTCATGCGGGCGATTTCTTCCTCCAGTTTCAACACCCAACCGTAGTAACCGCTGAGGAGGGGGGCGGAAACGGCTCCTGTGCCGAAATCTTCGATGACGTTCTGAACGGTTTTGATCACCTCGGGATGGAGCGAGTATCCGAGATAGTTGTAAGAGCAGAAGTTCAAGAAGTTCCGGACGGAATGAGTGAAATGGTCAAATACCTTGAATTCGGCCGCCGGTTTGGACATGACAGGCTGTCCGTAGATCATGTACTGTTTTTTCATGGCATCGGAAATGCATTCCCAGAAATATTCCGCTACTTCGAAAAGGTCATCGCTTTCAAAATCGTAAAAATCAGCCAGAGTGTAAGTGTCGCAGCTAATCTCTGTATCCGAAAAATCTTTTCTGCTTAGTGCCATTTTGAACTCCTGATATATTCGCTATCCATTTTTCCGGGAATTCCATACGGTTAAAGAAAAAACTCCGTCTTTGCCATGCATAGGGTCGGCACTTCCGGACAAAACCGCCTGACAGGACAGTATATTATTATATTTGCAGACCAAATTTAATCATTTTTTTTTATTTTCCCGCTTTTTTTTAGTTGATGGATAAAATAAAATTTCAATCTTGCGTTGTTAGATGGAATGAGCATGTTTTGTGATCATTCAGAATGATTGGTGACACATTTTTTGTTTCGCTTTTTTGAAAGTTGGACATAAGTTGCGCAAAAACCCCATTATTCAAGCACCGATTCATGTCCTTCAATTATTCCAAACTCTGATGTTTTCCGCTCCAAGCTTAACAACGAGTTGCCTTTTTATATGGATTCCTATAGAATCACTATTTCTTCAGAAAGATATCGCAAGTGACGGATAAGCCAAAGAAGGTCAAACTCGGGGCAGCTCTCATTCCTGTTATTTTTCTCGTTATTGCCCTTTTTGTATCCATCAAGCTTTTCGGGCAGCAACCTCACATCCCCTTGATTGCGGGTGCTGCGGTGGCCGCAGCCATTGCAGTCTGGCACAAACACCCCTGGAAACAAATCCACGAGGGAATGGTTCATGGTATCAATCTGGCTATGGGTGCCATTCTCATCTTGATGGTTGTGGGGACCATGATCGGGACCTGGATTTCCGGCGGCATTGTCCCCACCATGATTTTTTATGGCTTAAAAGTCCTCTCTCCTGGAATTTTTCTGGTGGCCACGCTCATCATCTGTTCCATCGTATCTCTTGGGACTGGGTCGTCATGGTCCACGGCGGGAACTGTCGGGGTGGCTCTGATCGGTGTGGGACAGGGACTCGGAATCCCTGTAGCCATGGTCGCCGGAGCCATTGTAGCTGGAGCTTATTTCGGAGATAAAATGTCTCCCCTCTCGGATACAACCAACCTGGCTCCTGCCGTGGCGGGAACGGATGTGTTTTCGCACATCAGGCACATGGTTTACACGACGGCTCCCGGCTATATTCTCTCTCTCATTCTCTACGGGATCATCGGCACCCGTTTTGCCGGGGGAGTCCTCGACACAGAGAACATTGAAATCATGCTCGGCACGATGAAGTCGGATTTTTTCATCCACCCCCTTCTTCTATTGCCGCCGTTCCTCGTAATCGTGATGGTTGTCAAGAAGATACCTCCGCTGCCGGCGCTGCTGGGAGGAACGGTTCTCGGAGGTATTTTCGGGATGCTGGCCCAATCCAGGTCTTTGAGTGATGTCATTGCCGCTGCCTATTCCGGGCATGTCTCTGAGACAGGCGTTACGATGGTTGACGAACTTCTGACTCGCGGCGGACTCATGAGCATGATGGAAACTGTGGCTTTGATCATCTGTGCCCTTTCCTTCGGCGGCATCATGGAGAGGACAGGTATGCTCGAAGTTTTGGCTTCGGCCTTACTCAAGAGGGTGAAAAGGGTAGGCTCGCTGGTTATGACGACAGTGTTCAGCTGTATCGGCATGAATGCCATTGCCTCGGATCAATACATCGCGATCGTCATCCCCGGTAGAATGTACAAAAGCGCTTTTGACGCGTTTAAATTGCACCCTAAAAATTTATCGCGGTGTTTGGAGGATTCGGCAACGCTTTCTTCTCCGCTTATACCCTGGAACAGTTGTGGTGCGTTCATGGGAGCCACATTGGGTGTGAGCCCCTTCCTCTACCTTCCTTATGCCTTCCTGAACCTCGCCAATCCGTTGGTCTCGATCTTTTATGGCTACACAGGAATCACCATGGAAAAGGTCGAGTCTGAAACGTCCGAGTCAAAAGAGCCTGAGCCTCAAGAAGAAAGCATTTAGAGATGTTTTCACTCTAGTCAGATTTTTGACGCAACCTTCCAATCTACATGTCTTGTATTTAATGGCGTTGATCAGATTGTTTACTGGGGAAAGGGGAGTTTGTTATAATCGTGGCCAGAAGAGAAAGGATTTGAATGATTGTAGGCATTGGAACAGATATTATTGAAGTCCCCCGTATTGAAAAGCTGCTCACAAAGCAGAAGCGGTTTCAGGGAAGGATCTTTACAGAAACCGAGATTGCCTACTGTGAGACGAAGAAAAACAAGGTGCAGAATTACGCCGCTCGTTTTGCGGCCAAAGAAGCCTTTCTAAAGGCTATCGGCACAGGATGGCGGCAGGGCGTTTCCTTTAAAGAGATTGAAATCGTGAATAACGAGCGGGGAAAGCCGGAGATTTTTCTGTCTGGGAAAGCAAGAGAATTTGCCGATGACCTGGGGATAACCAACATTCAAGTCTCTCTATCACACTTGAAAGATTTTGCGATCGCTGTCGTAGCGGCAGAAAAAACGTAGAAGATAAGGTTCGTGGAGAAAAAAGCCCGTTATTTTTATGAAGAGTGCTCCCCAAACTATATCCGTGGATTCAAGATAGACCGGCTCTTGTACGATGGAAAGACCAAGTACCAGCATGTGAAGTGTATTGAAAATGAAATGTTCGGAAAGATCCTCTTCCTGGATGAAAAGATTCAGTCTGCCCAGATTGACGAGCGCATCTACCATGAGACGCTCGTTCATCCTGCTATGATTACCCATCCCAATCCAGAAAAAGTGCTGGTGGTGGGAGGAGGAGAGGGGGCAACGATTCGGGAGGTTCTTAAGCATACGACCGTCAAAGAAGTCACAATGGTTGACATTGATGAAGAGCTGGTCGAGATCTGTCGGGAGCATCTGCCGGAATGGTCAGAGGGTGCTTTTGACGATCCGAAGACAAAATTGGTCTTTGGAGATGCGCGGGAGTATTGTTTCGATACTGAGGAGAAATTCGATGTTGTCATCTCTGATTTGACAGAGCCTCTGGAGGAAGGCCTCTCCAGGAATCTCTTCACCAGGGAGTTCTTTGCGCAACTATCCGAAGTTTTGAACGATGAGGGGATATTTGTGCTCCAGGCAGGGAGCACAGATCCCTATTACAATGAGTTTTTTGGGTCTTGCGTGAAAACTCTGAAGGGAATTTTTTCAGGAGTGCGGCCTTTCCGGGCTTTCATTTTTTCATTCGGATTCCCTTGGGGTTTTGTGCTTGGGATACAGAGTGAGAATCAGGATCATTTGACGGAGACGGAGATTTCTGCGAGATGGGATGAACGAGGGCTCCCAAAGCTTGCGTTCTACAGGCCAGGATTGCACACGGCTCTCTTTACCTTGCCCGTTTATCTCGAGAAAGGAATTGAACGTGGACGCGTGCTTGCCGATAACAAGCCTTATGTGTGGAGAATTTGATGGGTTCTGACAATCAAAATAATAAACTCAATTGGGAGATACGAGAACACCACACGGAATCCTTCGGCATTTTTTTTCGGAGCGGCTCTCTCCTCTTTAGCGGAAACTCGCCTTTCCAGAAAATAGAGGTTTTCGCCAATGACACATTCGGCAAAGTCCTCCTGCTGGACGGTTTGGTCCAAACGACAGAGAAGGATGAGCTTTTTGACAGTGAAATGCTCGCACTCCCTGCTTTATGATTGATGCTTCTGTCAATAGTTGAGCGTGCCTTCTTCGAAGCGTTTTTGCAGCACAGTGAGCATGTCCTCGGTCATGGCGGCTAAATCATAGTCTGGCTGCCAGCCCCATTCTTCCTTGGCTGCTGAATCATCGATGCTGTTCGGCCATGAATCGGCGATCTCCTGCCGAAAGTCAGGTTCATACTCACAGACGAAATCGGGAATGTGCTTCTGGATTTCAGCGGCCAGCTCGCCGGCCGTGAAGCTCATGCCGGTCACGTTGAAATCGGAATGATGGACAAGCTTGTCGAAGTCTGCTTCCATCAAGTCGATGGCGGCTTTCAGGCAATCGGGCATGTACATCATAGGCAGCATGGTCTCTTCTTTGACAAAGCATGTGTAGCGTTTGTTCTTGACGGCCTCGAAATAAATGGCCACTGCATAATCTGTGGTTCCTCCGCCCGGGAGAGTTTCGTAACTGATAATTCCAGGATAGCGGCAGCCGCGGATATCCAGCCCGAAACGCTTGACGTAGTAATCGCAGAGAAGTTCCCCGGCCACTTTGGTCACTCCGTACATTGTCTTCGGCCGGAGAATCGTCTCCTGCGGTGTGTTGTCGAGCGGAGTCTCAGGGCCAAAAGCGGCAATGGAGCTGGGGATGAAGATCCTGGTCATATCATGCTCCAGCGCCACTTCCAGGATGTTGTAGGTGCCGTTCATGTTGACATCCCAGCAGAGTTTAGGGTTTTTCTCTCCCACGGCAGAGAGAATGGCGGAGAGGTGATAGATGGTATCGATATCGTATTTCTTGACTACCTCTTCAATGGTTTCCTTTTTGGCCACGTTGATGAATTCGAAGGGACCGGAGTCACGCAACTCAGGTTTTGGTTGGGTTCGATGACCCGTAGCAAGAACATTCTCGTTGCCGTATTTTTCGCGCAAAGCCATGGTTAACTCGGAACCGATCTGGCCGACGGCTCCCGTGACCATAATTCTCTTCATTTCTTTAGCCATTGAAATACCTCCAAGAGTTTTTGTGTATGGCATTTTATATATTGCCATGAGTTCTATGTCAACTAAAAACCATCGGGGTCAGACTTGAATTAGTTGAATAATTCAAGTCTGACCCCGATTAAAAAGAAGCGGTAAAACTGCTATACTAGAACAACGATGGTGTACACTCGGAACACGAAGGGAAAAGTTGCCCTAGTCACAGGGAGCAGCCGGGGAATCGGGAGAGATATTGCTCTCAAGCTCGCCGGTGTGGCTTCCGCTGTTGCTGTTCAGTATCATTCGAACAGGGAGACTGCATTGGACGTGGCCGGTATGATTCAAAACGAAGGAAGCCGGAGTGCTGTTTTCCGGGCGGATCTGACAAAGGAAAAGAGTGCCTCTTCCTTGGTCGCAAAGGTGCAACAAGAATTTGGCCGCATAGATATCCTTGTCAACAATTTCGGGCCGCTTATCGATAAACACTGGAAAAAGACATCGACGGAGGAATGGGAATTCACGCTGCGGAGTAATTTATTGAGCGCTCTCTTTTGTATCCAAGCTTCACTACCCGGCATGAGAAAAAGAAAGTGGGGCCGAATCATCAATCTCGGTTACAGTCGTGTCGAAGAGATCGCCGCTTTTCGCCAGATAACTCCCTACGCCGTCGCCAAAACCGGTCTCCTCATTGTGACCCGGACTGTTGCTGTCTCCGAGGCGGCGGCGGGCATCACAGTGAACATGGTTTCACCGGGACTCATGAAGGGGAGCATCCTGCCCAAAGATACCCATATCCCGGCCGGCCGTTTGGGTGAACTGGATGATGTCTCTCAGGCCGTTTTGTTTTTGGCCTCTGAAGAGGCAGGCTATATTACAGGGGCCAATCTCATCGTGGCCGGCGGCTGGAAACTTTGATCCGGATTATTCCTGAACACAAGCCACCCTGCATTTTGGGTCGTGTGCAACTGCACACATTCATCAGAAACCAGCCCGAAGGGTTCTCTGAATCACACGAAACACGGTGTAGAAAGTCATTTCAACAGGTGCAATTGGGGATGGCCGAACCTACTGCCTTCCTGGGAATGTGTGCCTTCACAAAGCCGTAAACACACTCTGCAAAAAAAATGAATTTGGGGGTTGACAAACGGGGAGAGAAGCCTTATTTTATAAAAGGTGAACAAAATGGTAAACAGAGTGCGGGTGAAACTGACAGAGAGACAGCGAAAAGTCTTGGAGGCCATCGAAGACTTCATTCTCGAGCACGGCTACACTCCCACCATACGTCAGTTGGGAAAACTGCTGCGGATGGCCAACCCTTCGGCTGTTTTCAAGCATATCCTGAGTTTGGAGAAGAAGGGCTATGTGCGACGGGTGGAAGGAGAAATCCGACTGGCGGGTTTTCCCGCTTCTGGGGAGGCGCAGGTCAAAGTGCCCCTGGTGGGTCTTGTCCCGGCGGGTCATCCCAAAGAGGTTTTTGATGTTTCCGGGGAGGGGGTGGATGTTCCTGACTGGATGGTGGGCCGGAAGAGGGGCAATATCTTCTGCATCCACGTGGACGGCAAAAGCATGGTGGATGCCTACATCGATGATGGCGACCGGGTGCTTGTGGAGAGGACGAATACGGCCAACTCCGGAGAAATGGTCGTGGCCTTCTTGGAAGATGGGTCTGTAACCCTGAAAAGACTGCGGATGGAGAATGGGAATGTTTTCCTCGTTCCGGAAAACCCGGAGTTTGACCCGATCAGAGTCAAAGAACTACGGATTCTGGGAAGAGTGATCGGGGTCTTGCGGAAATACTGACTTTCGGAAACCGGAAAACACTTCATCTCTAACGCTTCAAAATATTCGTTCCATAAATCGAGGGTGTAGTATTGCCGTTTTGTGAAAATAGCAAATAGAAACGAACGGAGAAAGGTCAAAAGAAATGAAAAGACGTTGTATTGTCCACATCGATATCGATGCGTTTTTTGCGGCTGTCGAGGTGCTTTTCGATCCCTCTCTCAAGGGCAAGCCTGTCATCGTGGGCGGCCTCCCTCACGAGAGGGGAGTGGCCTCGACTGCTTCCTATGAAGCGCGGAAATACGGGGTTCACTCCGGGATGCCTTTGCGCAAGGCCTATGAACTCTGTCCCCACGGGATATTCGTCAGGGGCAATTATCAGATTTACAGTGCCTTCTCCAAGAAGTTTACACAGATTCTGTCCCGCTACAGCCCGGATGTTGAAGGATCCCTGGATGAGGCCTACGTGGACCTGACCCGGTGCCGGCCCCTTTATCCCTCTTTTTCCCGCACGGCCCGGGAGATGAAACAGACAATCGAAAGAGAGACGGGGCTTGTTGTCTCTGTGGGGGTAGGGCCGAACAAACTCCTGGCCAAACTGGCCACGAACAAGGCCAAACCCGGCGGCCTGGTCGAAGTCGCGCCCGGCGATGAGGACGAGTTCTTGAAAGATCTCGGGATCGAGTCGTTGCCCGGAATAGGACCCAAGGCCCAGGTTGTCCTCAGGATGCTCAACATCCACAAGATCGGTGACCTGTGGGGGCTGCCGCGGGCGACTCTCCGGTCTCTTTTCGGCCTGAACGGCGAAGAACTCTACCTCCAGTCCCGGGGGATTGACAGCCGTCCCCTGGTGACGGCCGCCATCCCGAAATCTGTTTCCCGGGAGACCACTTTTTTGGAAGACATCTGGGACCGGCGGCTTCTCCTGGCTCACCTGGCCTATCTCTGTGACCGGTTGACCCTCCCCCTGCGGAAAGGACGCCTGTTTGCCCACATCATCGAGGTCAAGGTCAGGTACTCGGACTTTCAGACCGAGGCCCGCCGGAGACTCCTTGTCTCTCCTCTCCAGGACATGGGGGAGATTTTCAGGATTGCGCGGGAGTTGTTCACCCAACTCTTTTCCGGGTCGCGCCTGTCCCTGCGTTTGGTGGGTGTGAAGGCCTCTGACCTGGTCAGAACCCGGCCTCTTTCGCTCTTTGAACCGTACTCGGAACGGCGGGAGAGATTGGGCACAGCCGTGGACCAGGTGAGAGAAAAACATGGGTTCGGCTCCCTGCTCACGGTCCGTGAGAAGATGCTGGAGAGTGTCTACCGTTTCGAGAAAAACCGTGGCTTTGTCTTGAAGACAGCCTCCCTCACAAAATGAATACAGGACTCAAGGTGTAAAAAATGTTCGTGCCGCTGCGTGTCCATTCCGTCTACAGCAAAGGAAAAGGGGGCATCACTTTGCGGGAACTGGCTTCCTGGGGAGCCCAGACAAGGCTTCCCGCCTTAGCCCTGTCCGATGTCGAGAATCTCTACGGCTGGGGCAAGTGGAGACGGGTGGCTCTGGAGTCCGGGGTTCGCCCTCTTTTTGGCTGCGAGGTTGAGCTCGGAGGGCGGGTGTATCAGTTTCTCGTCAAGAACAGAGAGGGCTACTGGAACTTGATGGAGATCCTCAACCGGAAGACGATGACCAGGACCGAGGGGCTGGCCGTCCTGCTCATCCCGCAACCCGGGGAGGAAGAACTCCCTGAGAATCTCGTGGACCTTGCCGGCGAAGATTTTTACCTTGGGGGCGACTTCACCAACTTTCCGAAAACGCTCGAGTGGGCCTCGCAACACGGCATCCCCGGAGTTTGGGCCAACCCTTTGAAGTTCATCACCAACCCGGAGAGGCTCATCCTCCTCCATGCCATCCAGAAAAAGATTCCCTTTCCTCCCGAAAGAGACAAACTGAAGCACAGGGTGAAACTTTTTGGCCCGGGCCAGGAAGCGATGGCCCTGAAGAAATTCGGTGCGGAAGCCCGAGCGTTTTTCACAAACACCCTCGAGGTGGCAGAGAAATGCCAATTCACCTTCGAGGATATTGTTCCGCCTCTGCCTCCGGACCTTTTTTCAACACCCCTGCGGGAGGTGATGATGCGCACGTTGCGGGGCCGGAAGAGCCTGAGCTGGAGGGAACGGGAAAGAGTTCAGATGGAGCTCGATGTGGTGGAACAGTCTGGTTTTGCGCCCTATTTTCTGGTTGTCCATGACGTGGTGGAGTTTGCCCGGCGCAACGGCATCCTCCACAACCTCAAGGGTTCAGGCGCTTCCTCTTATCTCGCCTACCTCCTGGGGATCTCCCGTGTCAGTCCCGTGGAGTTCGACCTCTATTTCGAAAGATTCCTCAACAAGGGCCGTGATGATCCCCCGGACTTTGACCTGGATTTTGACTCCAGCAAGAGAGACCGGGTTCTCACCTACGTCCTGGAAAAATACAGTCAAGGGCGGACCGGAGCCGCTTTTGTCTGCAGCCTGAAAAACTTTCGGGCTCGCTCTGCCCTCTACGAAACAGCCCGGGCTTTCGGTCTTCCCCCGGCCGAGTCCCGCTCTCTGAGCAAGAGGGCTCCTTTTTTCGCCGAGCCGGATTTTCTGAAGAAAGACAAGCCTTTACCCGGCTACATGGAAATCTGGAAGGCGGCCTCTGATTTGGGCTCCGTCTACTCGGAGAACTCTCTTCATGTGGGGGGGGTTATTCTGACGCCTGCCCCTGTTGACCGCTATCTTCCCCTGATAGAATCGGCCAAAGGCTACGTCATGTCCCACTTTGACCGCGATGCCGTCGAAGACCTGAAACTCATCAAACTGGACCTGCTTTCGGTGAGGGGGTTGGCAGCCATCTCGGCAACCAAGAAAGCGTTGAGTATCCGGAGTGTTCCCTCTCAGGACCGGACAACGTTCAACACCCTGAAAGAGGCTCGGACCATCGGCTGTTTCCAGGTGGAAAGCCCGGCCATGATGAACCTTCTCCGGCGGATGAAGCCGGAGAACATCTACGAGCTGACCCAGGCTCTGGCTCTGATCCGGCCCGGCCCCACCGAAAGCGGTATGAAGGAGACGCTCCTCCGTAGCCGGGAAGGACGATCCGCTTTCCGCGACCCCTTCCTGGCGAAGATCCTCCCCGAGACAGGTGGTCTTCTCCTCTATGAGGAGCAGGTGATGCAGATTGCCGAGAGGGTGGCCGGGATGCCGCCGGGAGAGGGCGACCTCCTCCGCCGCAGTCTCAAAAAGAGAAAACCCGATCCTCCTCTTAAAACTCGATTCTTCAAAAAAGCCGGAGAGCGGGGATACACGATGGGTGAAGTCCAAAAGCTGTGGAAGGTGATGAAAGAATTCTCCTCCTACTCCTTCAACAAGGCCCACAGCGCGTCCTACGCGCACATGGCCTATCAAGCCGTCTACCTGAAGGTCCATCATCCGGTTCCCTATCTGGCATCGGTGCTCAATGCCGGAGGCGGTTATTACGGTCTGGGCGAGTACATCGAGGAGGCCAAAAGACAGGGAATACGAATCTTGGGACCGGATGTGAACCGGAGCGGATACCGGTTTGAGGTCGAGGGACGAAACATCCGGGTGGGTCTGATGACCATCAAAGGGTTGGCGTTGAAAACGGCTGAGAAGATCATCGGAGAGAGAGAGGATGGGGATTACCTCTCGATCGAAGATTTTCTTGTGCGTGTGTCTCTCACCAAGGCCGAGTTGTTCGGTTTTATCAAGGCGGGTGTCTTCGATTCTCTCGAGCCCCGAAGGACGCAACAGATCCTCCGTTATTTCCAAGGAATCGAAGGCATAGGAACGGTCATGGATCTCGATGCGAAACAGAAGGAACGAATGTTGGTGGAATCGCTCGGTTTCGATCCCGGAGGGGATTCTCTCTCCCTTTTCCGGGGAAAAAGACCCGCCCTTCGCATCAAAGATGTCAAGAACTATGCGGGGCACACGGTGGAGCTCGTTGTCAGGGTGGTGGATGCGCGGCTCAAGGACGTCGCCCGCGGCAGAAAATACTTTTTTCTTTTCGAGGATGAGACAGGCCTCTTAGAGGGGGTGGGCGAAACAAAATGCTTGACGTTCGATTCTCCGCCGGCCTGTTACCTGAGAGGGGAGGTGCGCAATGATGGGAACGGGCGGCCCAAGGT
>Ga0180432_10000548_pt1 | contig 62350 bp, 97 predicted proteins | sample SS_ome_10_FD_132414 | JGI IMG/M metagenome (GOLD analysis project Ga0180432, IMG submission 132414) | Hypersaline lake sediment archaeal communities from the Salton Sea, California, USA - SS_1_MS_2 metaG | ecosystem: Environmental > Aquatic > Non-marine Saline and Alkaline > Hypersaline >... | reverse complement strand
ATTGTTCTGTTTTGGTGGGCGATTTTAAACAGGCAACCAAAGCACCAAAAACAGTAGCCAGTGATCCCTCTAAAAGGTTCTTGATGAATTCACGTCGACTTTCTTTCAAAACATTCTCCTTATATTGTAAACTTGATTAGAAGTAATAAAAATGCCAAAATCCATAAGGTTAGCTGGCCGGCCCGTGCAACAACTCCCATATCAATAAGTAATTGTGAATGAATGTGTCCCCTTTCTTCGTTCCAGTGCCGGATACCGTCAATTAATTCCTTGCGTCTTTCTTTGGTTAAAACCATGCCGTCGCGCCCACCCCGCTTAACCTTATTAAATTGATTGTATGTCCATCCAATTGATTTTGCAAAATGTTCTTCGTTTATATCGGCATCTCCACAGACGCTTGCAATAGCCCTGAAAATATCATATCTATCGGAATCTTCAACGGAAAGACTATTTGTTTTGCGTCTCATGGGGTTAATTTCTTTCTAAAACTGGCAAATCATTTTCCTTGATTTTTAGGTAAAAAATTTTTTATCTTTTATCATCATGATTTGTTATAGACCCTTAGAAAATCATTGCGCATCACATAATTGTATCCGTCGTTTCCTTTATAAAGTGGGATCCCATAAGGACGGGGATCACCGTGTTTTTTTCTTGAACGATGAACGGCTACCTGCCATGCCTTTGATGTTCTGCCTAACATTATTCTTGCGTATCTGGCGAGGATTTTATTGGCTCGGTGATCAATCCCCAAATCATCGCAGTCTTTTACAAAATCAGGGTCAGCATTATTTCTGCTTGACTTATTCACAGCAAATCCTTACAATAAATAGATACACGGCGAGTCCATGCAACCCGCCGTGTATTTCGGAGGAGTAGAGATGATAGAGGATAAGATTTGGTGTGTAATGTCACACAAAAACAAGTTCATTTTTTATCACTGCCTTTTGCCTTTGGATGATTTTAATTTCATAAATTATGTCACCATCCAAGATGCTACCGTCTTTCATCCATGTTTCCAAATCATCTTTAGACAATACAGACATTTCTATGTCTTTACGGGGTGGCACCAACAAATAATAGGATGAATCAATGCTTAGGGTTTCTGCCAAATCCATGATACTGCTCCAATTAATATCCAAAGCGGGCCCATTAAAAGCCGGTAGCAAAATGAACCCGCTTTTAAACGAGACAGCGTGTGATTAGAGGAGCCATGAAGGAAAGCACTGTCTCTATATGTTGGACTGTTTTGACGTTGATTAAACATGGTGCTCCTCAAATCTAAATCACGTTCATAATAAAAACATTTTGTATCTAAAAGTCAAGCGAAAAATACTTATAATGAACATTAATATTTCTAATAGTAACGCTAACATCTGGAAAAACAATGCTATATTCTTTTTAGATATGGGTAAAAAAAATGGTTATAGTCAACGTTTTTTAGCGAAACGATTTGATCTTGGGATAGGAACACTTACTGATTATAGAAAAGGTATTGTTCCTAAAAGAGAAAAAAATTTTGAAAAATTTGCCAAACTATGTTCTTTTGTTTTGAACATCCCCTATGATCTTTTTGAAAACGGCCAAGCCCTGTTAAAAAAAGATTTCTCCAAGATCATCGAGGAACGAAATTTGCAGAAAGATAAAACACCGTCATCCACAGACATAAAAGGTTCTGGGCGGGTGGATGATATTCTCGCAATTGCACCGATTTCAACCAGTGAAATAATTTTTATTTTGTCGCTTCGTAATATTTCGGGATCGGTTTATGATGAGGTTCCTGAAATATCCTTGAAGCACCTTCGATCCATTTATAAAATGGTCGAAGGTGATGTCAATGTTTTAGCGTCCATAAAAAACATTGTTGAATATCGAGAAAGGCGACAAAATGATAAAGGCGAAATTAACGAGAGGTGAAGCGCTTTTTATAAAATGGTGGAGAAAAAATCAGTATAAATATCCATGGTTCAGTCAACATCTTGAATTAAGGGAGGGCCATTATCCGGGAGATAAATGTTTTAATCGTCTTTGCGATTCAATAATGAAGGCGATAGAAAAAAATAAGGGGCAAGGCACAAAGGGAGGTGTGCCATGAAATGTATTTCAAGCGAACGAATTTTAAAAAATATAAAAAATTTTATTATTTTTTGATAGTCTTAATGTCTTTTATAATTGGCTATTTAATTGCCACGCTCAATAAATAAAATATAATTAATGCACAAACGAGTCTATAAAGAATTTGAAAAGATTTGTTCTTCGTGGCATATTATTGGTTCCGTTTTAGAGGTTGGCGCTACCCCCAACGATAAATCTCTTTTGTGTATGGAATCCTTAAAAAACGCCAAAGAGAAAATTGGACTAAATTTAGATGGACCACACGACTATAAAGACTTTAAAATAATTAAGGGCAATGCGAATAAAATGGATTTTTTTGAGAACGAACAATTTGATGCCGTTCTATCTAACGCCACATTTGAACACGATAAATATTTTTGGAAATCAATATCTGAAATCAAAAGAGTGATTAAGCCTGGGGGGCTTGTTGTTATTGGAACTCCTGGATACAGTTATTTTAAAATAGAAGAATTAAAAAAACTTTTCAGGAAAATTCCGATTATAAACAAATTACAAAAAAATCAATATTTAAATATGTTGTTTACTGCGACCATAACATTTCAAATACACTCAGCACCAGGCGACTATTACCGGTTCAGCCCACAAACTTTTAAGGATGTTTTTTTTGAAGATTTTGAAAATATAAAAATATACTCAATTATGTTGCCACCAAGAATAATTGGTGTCGGGACAAAACGCAATACGTGAAAAACCTTCCTCACGCTAAACGAACCGACCATGCCACACCTCGATAAAATCCCATACAAGAATACCACGCTCTATCGAATCCGTTACTCCCTTAACAAGAAACGCCAAAAGCCCGCATATCTACCCCTGGGAACGTCTTACTTAAAAGCTAAAACCATTCTTAATCGATTCGAAATTGCCGTTGCAAATTATAATCTCGGAGAACCCTTTGTAAATCCGCTCAATAAAAAAGCATCTGCTTATACCATATCCGAGTTCAGGGAATGGTTTTTTGAAAACAAAAAGTCGGTGGCCGAACGAACGCTTAAAGATTATGAAAGAACATTTAAAATATTAATCAACAGCGTGGGCGATGTATTTATCAACGACATTCCCCTGTCTAAATTTGAGGATTCCATTTCCCGTCTTGCGCCGGCCACAAAGTCTATTATCATCCGGTCGTTGCGGGCTGCGTTTAACTTTGGTATAGAACGAGAAGTCATCAAGGAAAATCCTTTCTTAAAAATAAAAATTCCCAGGAATAAAAGAATTCCCGACATTTTGATACCAGAAGAAAAAGACAGGATCGAGCAATACATTACCAGCGCAAAAGCAAGGCGGGGATGGTATCTTGGCAGATACGGAGCATTGCGAAGAAAAGAGATCGTGCGAAACGTCAGGAAAAAAGATTTATGGTTTAATCAGAGAATTATCAATATCCCAAAAGCCAAAACCACAGAACATCAGAAACGGCCCCTATATCCTATCTTGGAAGAAAAAATGAAACCACTTCTTCAGAACTTAAAAGACAATGATTTCTTGGTAGACATGGAACCCGACACATTTACTAAATTAATACGTCGGGCAATTTTCAAGGCAGGCATAACAAAACGTGGTGCGGTTCACATCTTAAGACATTCTTTTGGAACTGCCATGAGAATAAAAGGCGTGGACATCAAAGACATTAAAGACGCTCTCGGACATTCCTCTTTAAACGCTACAGAACTTTATACACAACTCGCCATTCAAAAAATAGTAGAAAAAACTAAAAACATTGAAAACGATCTTTAGTACAGGACACAATACAGGACACATATTTGTATAGAAGTGTATAGAAATGTTATTTTGCCTTCGTTTTGTCACTTTCACAATCCCATAAATAACAAAGCCCTTGACCATAAAAATCAAGGACTTAAAATGGTGAGGGTGTTGGGGATCGAACCCAAGACCCACGGCTTAAAAGGCCGTTTTTTGGCATACTTAAAATGTTGTTTTTATTGATGTCTTAAAATTTACAGGACACCAGAAAGGACACGGGTTTATCAATATAAAAACCCCCCAGATCGTAATCTGAGGGGCAAGCCAAGCACGTAGCTTGGTGCTGTTTGCAGCGACCACTTTATGTGGCCCCCGATCTCCTTCTGTCGCAATTGACAGATGAGTCATGTTAATACTCTCGCGCGAAAGCAGTCACCACCTACGGCGTATTCGCGCTTTCAGTGGTTCAAACAGCTTTTTTATCGCCGAATATTATCATGCCAATAAAACCCATAAAAACTCCCACCCCTCCCAATATTGAAAGTCCGACACTTAAATGAGCTGCCCCTAAGAATAATCCACCGAATAAAAGAAAAACAGAAATGGCAAATAAGGTTAAAATAGTTGTTTCTTTCATTTTTTGCCTCGTTTAAGAATTCTCTTTTTGAAACATCAACGTTGTATAAATCCCATTTTCGTCTGGTTTCAGTCTCGTATATTCTGCAAGTCTCAATTTGTATTCCCAGGTCTTGCCGTGTTCGTTCATGCCGAAAAAGAACTGTTCGGGTTTGTTCGCGGTTAAAAGATCATTCACGGAATAACACGATCCCCCCTCAAAGGAACCGTTGCCGATAATCTCTCCTATGGCAACTTCACCCGTATGTGGTTGGTGATGATGTCCGTGATAGAGAAAATGAATAACAAGCCCCGAAAGTGTTGTCAGTTTTTTGTACATTCGGTCGATCCCATAATAAGGATAGCCCATATAACTCCGCGCCTGCTGGCCGTGAATCAAGGCATGGTTTTGGCCTGGGTAAAGTTCATAAATCAAAAATGGCGGTGCTGAAATATAAAATTTAACGTGTTTAATGTTCTGTAGGCGTTGTTTCCATAGCCAATAAACTATATAATCCCAATTCGTTTGTCGGGATTGCGTCCCGTGTTTACCCCCTGCTTTTCCATGATTCCCAGGAACGCAGAATATTTCAATATCCTCATAAAGTTCCGCAAGCGGTAAAAAGATTCTGTCAAGAACTTCATCGCCCAGTTGAAAAACCTGCTCCATCATCAAAGCATCCAGCGAAAACCCCTGTCCCTTAAATACGTCCTCGCCCTGAACGATGTCTCCCAAGACATTTATTTTTAGCTTTCTTAATGGAATAGCTTTGCGTTGAATATCCACGCATTCGTATATTTTTTTGATAAGCAAATCGGCTCGTTTTTTTAGTTCTTCTTTATTATAATAGGCAAGTCTGGCTGTTAGGTTTGGATCCACAAAACTACCGAGTTGAAAGTCGCTCAAAAGCAAAATCGATGTTTCTTCTTTATATTGTGTCTTGGGTTTTGGTATTCGGGGTTTGTGAATAGTAGGCAGAGAAACAACACTTCTTTCAACGGTTTCAATGATTGTTTTTTGAAAAGCCTTTAAGCGCCCATTTTCCGTTTTCAGTGAGCTATTCTGTTTCTCAATTAATTCCCATTGGTTGTCTGTCCGGCTACTTCGGTTTGCTTCGCATTCTTCTACGGCATTGAATCCGCATTCAGGGCATTTATATCTTTGGACTTTTCCGGTCGACGTATAATTATGACCGTTTTTAAGTAACTTTATTTTACATTTAGGGCATTCCATAATTATCCTCGTGCAACCTTATTTTTATTATTATAATATAATGCTAATACGACCCAAGTCGTATTAGCTGTTACAACAAATGCACCACCAGTAAAACTCATCCATTGGTCCAAGCTGGGATAATAAATTAAATTCCAAAATCCCCATAACCCAAAAAATACAGTCGGAAAGATAAAAACACCTCGAATCATTTTATCGCGGACTATTTTTATACAATTCATCCAAAGAAGCAACCCACCCGTAAATTCAAAAACACCATTTATTAGGTCTATCATTTGCATTTTATCCACCTCTATTCTTGTATTCCCATAGTCTATCCTCTATTGGGCCGATGCATCCCATCCCTCTAATTCAATAATCAAATCGATCTCATGTTTTATTTTCTCTAAGTCTTCCAACCCCTTTCCCCCTTTTATATTATATCTTGTTATTCTTTTTATTATACAACCCTGTAAAAAGGAAAGCTTGTTTTTGGTTGTATATTCTACAGGTTGAATCGGGAAATTTTTATAATGATTCCCCGCAACTTGTCTATTAAGCGCTTTTTCAGATATGCTTTTTGCCATTTAGAATCTTATCTCCCCACTTTAGATGAATGCGCTCCCCAGCCCAACGCCCCGCACAAGTTCCAAGCCCCGCAAAGATCGAATAAACAAGGGCTATCCAAAAACCACTTATTACAATTTGTTTTACGATATATGTCCAAGTGAAAGTAATTAAAGTCCCTACTATGAACATTCCTATATATCGAGCATTGGCAATTTGCCAGATATTCATGCTTTTAAGAAACATATAGAAGAAACCTGCAACAAAAAGCACTAAATTTGTTACCATGTTCTTTCCTTATTATATAGAAAGTTCATTGATTGGCCTCAAAAAATGCTTTTGCAAAACATTGTGGTGTTATGGCCCTTCTTTCTTGTCTGCTTAATTCTCCATAAAATTCGGGACAGATGTCCTTGCTTTTCAACAAACTAAACTTGATTAAATTTTCAGGTTTTTCAGAAACGGTCTTTTGGGGTAAATTAAAATTGCCCCATAAATCAGTTTTCTTCTGATAATTTCCTCCAAATTCCCAAGGATCAAAAGTTAGAATGGGTTCGCCCAAAAACCTCCTTAAATAACCCTTTGGATTTTCAAGCGCCCAAAATCTTGGTCTCGATATTAAAATAATTCTCATACAAGCATCTACTGTTTCGAGCCCCTTAATAAAATCGTGTTTATATTTCCCCTTTCCGGCAAGGTGTTTTGCAAAAGAAAATTCAGTACATGGTGGCGCTGCAAGAATTCCATAAACACTTTCGGGCGGAACATATAATCTTACATCATGTTCTGGCAGTGTTATATTTCTTACATCATATCCAGCTTCTTTATATGGGTTCGACCATGCACCCGTTCCGCCACATAAATCAAGTATGATTTTATTTTCAGCTATCATTATTATATAGAAAGTTTAGGGAAGGGGCCGGATTATTCCGGCCCCCAGGGAGGATGTAGAAGGTATTAGGATTCTGATTTACCGAAGATTTCCATGCCGTCCTGTACCAAATCGACAATTTGGATACCTACACGGAAAGCCTTTTCTACAAACTCCTCTACCCTGTCGTCTGGAATGTCGAACTTTTCACTGACGTAATCCGTCAATTCCTTACGCTCGGCTTCATCGAGGTCTTCAAACTCGGCAGGAATTTCCCCGACGTCTTTGATCGCAGGAATTGCGGCCTTCGCTGCCGGTGCGAAATTGATAATGTCTTTCCAGTCCAGGTGTTCATCTTCGTAAGACTTGACAATACCATTCACAATTTCGCATCCGAAAAGTACGACTTCCTTCAGATTTTGGATTCCAGCCATATTATTTACCTCCTTCTTTTTTAAGATTTTTTATGACTGTGTATACCCTTAAAAGGGCATTCAATAAATCCTTTAAAGCATTCCACAAGTCTTTAAATCCAAACTTACCTTCTTCGCCATACTTAGAAGCCTTGCCTTCCCGATGTATTAGGGAGGCTCCTACACTACCAAAAGAAACTGCAAAAAGAGCCTTGCCAAGAAGCGACGTTGCTGGGATTACAGACAAAACTCCACCGGCCAACATGCCGATGTAACAGATTGTAGACTTGTGGCCGTTAATTTTAGCCCAGAACCTTTTTAACCATCCGATATTAATTTCGGGCAAATCCATTTCTGGATATTCTTTGTCAACAAACTGATCGGGTGAGTCCAACGGTAGGCGTTCTATGTCGTTCATGGCATATCCTCATCTTCAAAATTTTCCCTTTTCCATTTCTTCCTATTTTCTTCACTGTACTCAAAGTGCCCTACGTCGTAACTGCCGTTGGGCATCTTCCATCTTCCACCCCAGACACCACCAAGAGATTCCCAATACGCTCCCATTACACCGTAAACGGGTGATTGATAGATGGGTTGTCCTGCTTTATAAATAAGTAAATCCACGGCTAAACCCTTTAAGTGTTTGGACCGCAAAGTTTTCGACGCTCCGCTAATAACTTTTAATCTCTGTTGTTCGGGCGTTCTGTACCATTCGGCTACTTTCAAATAGATGTCTTTCATGTGAGAATACTGCTTGCCATTGAAAAGATTTCTGGCATATAACAGAAAGTCAGATACCATCCACATGAACTCAGACTGTTGTTCAGATAGTCTCATTTCGGGTTTTCTTTCTGTTTTTCAAGCTGTTCTTTCATAGCCTTTTCCATTTCTTTGGATTGGGTGATAATTGTGTCGGCATTTTCAGGGGCAACCTTTTTTAATATGGCCTCCAGAATCACATTGCTTTTGGCCTGCTCGACCGCCACGATCATCTCCAGAGTATCAACCCTTTCTTCAAGTCTTGGAACAGTTTTTATAGAATCTTGGACACTACCAAAAAACCTGACACCTGCATAAAGACTTCCACCAACAATGCTTATGAGTGCAAAAAAAGCCAGTGTCGTTTTAAGCGTAGGTTTCCGAAATTTAAAAACGATCTGATTGTCACCGTTCGTTTCAAAAGGAGTTTTAAGTTCGCGCATTATTTTCACCTTGTTAATTTTTAATCTGACTGAACCGAATGAATACCATGTGACCATCCCAATCATAACTCATCACGTCCGAACTGTCTGGTGCTAACGTCACCCCACCACAATCAAAGGTGGCTCCATGTTGAAATTGTGTCGAATCGTCCATCACATAGATATGACCCCATTGTGGAATACTGGACCCGGGCGTATTCGTAAAACTCGTAATCGTCGTTAAACTGGTATTATTTGTCCTGAATGAAGGCCCCCCTGCTATGCTGGGAGTTACAGAATTCTGAGTTAAGGTATCCAGGTTACCAAATGGATTAGCCACATAAAGATTCTCACCACTGGCCTTTATTGTCACATCATCGGGATTATTGGTCACATCACCACCGACATATGATTTTGCTGCATCGGACAAATCAGATAATACAATAGTGCCATCTTCAATAATAGTCGATGTTACCGCCCCTTCTTTCAAGGCTCTTGTTGCAATAGCTGTATCTCCGATACCACTACTTCGAAGCTTGTTATCTATGATCTTATAGCCCAAAAATCGCGTGATATTATTATCCAGAATTTCTACATAGGCCCGTATCTCAAGGCTGTCAACTCGTGTTTTTCGCCGTTGGGCATGAACAAAAACTGGAAGAACTATCAATAGCAATATCAAATATTTTGTTTTCATTCTATTCTCCTCACTTCTTTTCAAAATTCTCAATAATCCTTTTCGCTCGTTCCCTTTGTTGATGTGTGGCTTTATGCCTTCCAGATGCAATCATTTTTTGTCGCCACAGATAACGTTTTATATTTATCAAAAGCTTTCTTCCTGCATCTCGAACCTCTTTGGGAACGGATTCCTTTTCGACAAATTTATTGATCTGTTTATTATATTCTTCTACATTTTTTATCGGGTCGTTTATTGTGGTTAAATATCGGAATAACTCATCTCGATTATTTCTTAGTTTGTAAAACTTTTCCCAATGCTCTCTCCGTCTTTTTTCTTCTTCTGTAACCGTAGTCCTCACGCCAAGAGCAGACATAGCAAAGGCCAGAGCTGCATTTGCACCTCTACGCCGTGATTGCTGAAAAGTGCTTGTTGATATGGGCGCCATTCGGGTCAATTCATAATTAACAAACTTCATTATTTCCTGCATATCCAAAGGTACATCAACAACAACATCGTTTTTCCAATCTATGACAGCCTTGCCTTGCATCAACTCACCCATGTCCGTGGCCACCTGCAATAACGTAGAATTCATACCCCCCACCCTATCAAGGACACCAGAGGGTATCTTGTCTGCCTGTCCCGTGAAAAGATTACCCCAAATTTGCCAGTAGTCTTTGTCATAAGTGAGCATATCTATCATAATGTCTCTGTCTTTATCGTCCTTCAACCCCGTATTGACTTTGAATAAATCTCTAATATCTTCAACGGTTTCCGGTTTTTTGGGTGATTTTTTTGTAAATATTAATGTCCCGATTGTTGCCAGTGTTGCGGAAATAATCAAAGAATTGACTACGTTCTGCCTGGATCGATCCCCAGGCCCACCTTTTCCCCATTGGGCCAAAGCTTTAATGTTCGTTCTATAGTTCCCTTCGGCATATCCGGGCGCCATCCAGATAAATCGCATTAAAGTTGTTGTTGTGCCGCTTCGCCCAAAAAGACGCTCGTTCATCTCACCGTAAAAATTTTGTCCTTCCTTAATCGTATCGATCAATTCGGCATCTGTAAGATTTCTTTTTAATTTCGTTTCGCGTCTGGCAATGTCTTTCATATAAGCCTGAAATTTAAGCTGTGGTATATACCATCTAAAAAGCCAGCTTACGTAATTAAATGGCAACTGCGGAACCTTAAATGCGGCTCTGCCAAGTTTGGTTTTAAAAACTTTCATCGTGCCGGTTTTCTCAAACAACTTTTCAATTTGACGAACAGCCGCTCTTTCAATCTCGAAATGGCCCTCACCACCGATAGGCGTTCCGCCAAGTCTTATATAGTGTTGGTACGCCCTCTTAATCGTCGGGTCTTTGATAACTTTCGAGTGGGCATCTTTTGTGATTCTTACGGCATCCCTAACAGTGCCGGTAAATTTCTTGGGATTCATAAAGCCAAACCAACCATTGTCCGCAAAAGCCTGTTTGGTAACTGACATTTGATGAAAGGCACTAAACAAGAATTTAAAAGCCCTTAAATAATTATTCATCGACCAGAAAAATCGTCCAGTTTTATTCGTGGTAATTTTATTTATAGATAGCAGGCTGTTGATCAATCTTGCCAGGTCAGGTTCGGCCCAAATATTATTCCACACGGGATCACCCTCTGCTCCGATTAGCTTCCATCCTGCCGGTCGTTTCTTTTTGGGTGTCTGGCGCATAACGTATTTGTCTTTGCCGTCTTCTAAAAGTGTTTCCCTTAACCACGTGTTGGCTCGGATTCTTTCAATCGTTCCGATTTCAGATTTGATATTCGTTATCGGATTTGGATTTTTCAATTCAAGTCCGTAAATTGCCTTTGCGTCTGCATAAGTCCCAAATGTTTTGGGATGTAAGAACGATGTTGAATTTCTGAAATGATCTTGGAGTCTTTTCTTAACATCTCTTATATAATCTCTGTAAGCGTCGTTGTTTTTGTAAACACCCCTGAAATAGTCGTTTACATAAAATAGGTTAATCTCTGTCATCTCGTCGGCTGTCAAACCATCCCCTTTTCCGGTTTCCTCGGCATATCGTAAAAGTTTGCCATAAGCAATGTCAGCCGCTTCCTGGGTGACTGCCATAGTTCTTTCGTATACATTTCTCATTTCAGGTGAGACTTTATGAGTGGCTTCTTTCTGTAAATCTATCCCCTCTATATCTGTAGGATCACCCCTTGTCAGCATAAAATTATCAAGTTCGGCATTACTAAAATTCTTGTTCAAATATTGTTCTACATCACCGAAGGTTTTGTCCGATTTGCTGATAGCCCTATCCGAAAACTCAACCTGTTGTGCCTGAGCATGATGAAAGGCTTTAATAACGTCGGCGGCGACCTTAGAACCGTGTTTCCATTCTACAAGCTTTGCAGGTTCAACGACCTTCGCAATGGGAGTAATGGCCTTTTTTGTAGCAGCCACGACCTCTTTAGCTGAAGGGCCGCCGCCGTACATCCTTACTTTCTCAGGTGCTATTGTCTTTTCTGTCCCCTCATATTCAACAACAACGTGACCCTTGTTCTTTCCTTTCTCAATCTTCCGAACGAATGTTCCTGTACGAAGAGCATCATTCTTATCGTAAAAACTGACTTTCTCCTGTGCTTTAAATAAATCTCCCGTTTTGAGTTCCTTGGTCTTAAACATCCCCACACCTTCACGACCCACTACTGGCTTGGTTTCTTTTTTAATCTTGCCTGTCGGCATCTTGGCTTGACCGAGAAGTTCGGGAGATACTATTTGTTCGTGCTTAGCACCTGGGACTTTTTGGGTGGTGAGTTTCTTGGGCTGTAATTTTGGATAATCTTTATCCTTTATGCTTACGTATTTAAAAACCTTTTTAATGTCGTCTGGTAATTCAAGTTTTTTGGTGGATACCCAACCCCCACCATGTCGCGCAACAATGTTCCGTGCAACTCCAATGGGTATTTCTACGTCTTCATATCCACCACCCTGGTTGTCTCGTTTGTGCCCATCCACCAATAAACTCTTTTTCTCCTTCAATTCTGGATAATCCTTCAGCACTTCTGCGGGTACGGGCTTGCCAGCCCTAATCCGTTTTTTTATTGATAATCTATGACGTGCTTTTAATTGGTCTTCTGGAATTGCGTTTCTAATTTTTTCGCCAGTATCTTTATGATAAAAATATGCGTTCTGATCAAAATAATCTTTCCAAGTCATCTCCCAGGGTTCTTTTGCGGGCTGTTCTTTAATTTGTTTTTCAAGATCCCGTTCATACATTTGCTGCGTAATGCCAATTTTATCAATACTGTCGCCATGTACAGTTTTTACTTGAACTGGCTCTCCGTTTTCATCAATGGGGATTAAATTATATCCCTTACCGGTCTTTTTGGGTTCTATCCTGAACTGATAATCGCCTTCGGGCAGATTGTAAGGATATGATTCACCAAATCCGGGCAGTTTGTAAGGATATGATTCACCAAATTTATCTTTCTTCATTTCAGACTTAAATTTTACAATCTGCGGTTCTTCTTTCTTCGGCTTCTCTTTAAACCCTTCCCTCGCCTCATTCATTCTTTTTTCAAGCACTTCAACCGTAGACCCCGTGGGCACACCAAAAGTTGTTCCTTTCGCTTCTGGGTCGTTGAACATCAAAAGGTCGGGAAGTTCTGCAATGCCCTTCTGAACACCGATGTATTCAAGGTCGTGTTTCTTGATAGCTTCTTTTACGCCTGGCTTGAAAAGAACTTTCGCTTTTTCTGCAGGAATAATCTCTCCCCGATCAACCGTAATCTTATCAAATTCATCCAATTCATACCGTGTACCATCTTCCAGAACTATTTCCCCAGGTTCGGCTTTTTTAACTTCATAATCTTCCCCCCGAATCTTGACTTTAGCACCAACACCTTTCTTTGCAATTTCACCAGCCGTCATCTCCACGGGTTCGAATTTCTCAAAATCCTCGACCTCTTTCTCTCGGGCTTTCTCCTCAGTTTCTTTCACTTGTTTTCCAGTGGCAGGAAGTTCCTCTTTGGCCATCAATTTATTGATAAGATCATTCACGCTTTCAACCGGATAACCGTCTTCTTTTAATCTTTCCCACATTTGATCAAGGGTAAGACCATCTCCTCTGCGAACCCACAAGGGAAGTCTTTTAACCTCACCAGCCAGATCACCTTCTGATTTCAATCCACCATAATTCCTGACAAGATGCTGATAGGTCATCGGTTTTTTGCCTTCTCCCCATCGGCCTTCAATAAATTTCTCTGCGTCCTGCTCAGTTTTGAAGATAAATCCTGGGATAGCTCCCTGTTGTTTGTATTTAGAATAATACCCACCCAATGATCTTGCGCGTTGGCTTAATGCTTTGAATTGATCTTTATCAATTCTTTTACCGAGAGTGATAACATGTTTGTCTTCGCCAGTTTGAGAATGCTTAAAAATTTTTTTCTCAAATAATGGTTTTTCTATTTTCTCGGTCGCTACTTCCTCAATTGATATTTCTTTGGCTTCAGTTTTTTCTGTTTTCAACTCTTTTAATAATTGTTCGGACTGTTTAATATTCTCCCTTGCGGTCGTGATCATCTCTTTATCATTTTTGAAATAATCTATTTCTAATATTAATTTATTGGTTTTAATTCGATTTTTAAGATATTTTTCTGGATTATTCTGTAGTTCTTCGATGTCTGATTTTTCTCGAAGTTGCTTTGATTCTTCATCAATAAATCTTTGTAAATTGGAAGGCCACTTAGTTTTCGTTGATTTTTCCTCTAATCGTAATTCCTTGTCACTGGCTTCTGGCCTTGTTTTCTCTGGGCGTTGTATATTCTCGCCGCCTTGGTCTTCGCCTTCTTCAATGCCCTCTCCGGCGAGTACCCCTCTTTCTCGAACTCCTTCCTGAATCTCAGCTTCATCACCTCGTATGCGTAAGGCATCTTCTTCTCCTAAACCTTTTTTTTCCATCTCGGCAAGGGCTTCTAATACGGCTTGCCGACCTTCCTCAGAAGCACGAACTTTATGTAATTTTTCTAATGTAGAAACATTCTCCATCCACCATTGTTCATGTTCTGATAAAGGCTTTTCTTCATGAAGTTTCATCTTCTCAGAGATGGCTTCATTAATTTCGTTTAAATCTTCTTCGGTAATATTTTCAATTGGTTTTGAGCGAACATTCTTAGCGGCATTGGAAACTCTGTTAGCTACCGAGCGAACTGCTCCACCTGCACCTGCATGAACCAAACCCAATGCTGCACCCGCTAAAAATTCCTCCTTAAGATCAGTGCTTTGATAAGGCAGTTCCTCTTCGGAAAGTCCGTGGCGTTCTCTCATCTCATCAATGGCTTTATTCATCATCCAAGTCTGCGTTCCGCCCTGGATGACTTCTTCCAAACCCTCTACACTCGCGCCCAAAAGTTCGGCAATAACCCTCCCTGCCTTTGAGATCATTAATTTCTTTAAAGACTCGGAAAATACCTTCTTAGCTATTTCACGTTCAGGCTTTGTTTTGCCAAACCGGCTAAAAAGCCATGCCTGCTGAAGATACTCAACAGGTCCGGCTACTGCACCGTATCTTTCAGCCCACTTCTCAGTGATGTCTTTATCGATTCCTGTTTCGTTGGCATTTTTAACAAAATTTCCGGTCTCCTGACTCCCCATTACCAGAATACCACCCAAAGGCCCGTACGCTTTGCCAGCCACTTTTGCAGAAAGAAGCGTCGCCAAGTTACGCCCCAAAAGCACCTGAAGCTTATTGAATGACTTTGAAATTTCTTCCAGATTGAACTTTTTGGGAATCAAACTTGCTCCCATAGCCTTGTTCATTTCCGCATAGTCTTTTTCGCTCAGTTCGTTAGGCAGATTGTCCAGCCAATCGGCTGCCTTTAATAGTGCGGGATCAATATATTTATCCGAAAAACTTTCTGCCTGTTCTGGTGTAATTCCCAATTGTTCCTGTACTTCGGGACTGAGTGGTTTCCCCAAGCCCACGGTAGCGCCCCTGAGATGACTCGCTGCGGTTTCTGGAAATCCAGAAACCGCAGCCTTCATTCCAAGAAGAGGCTTAAAACCCGAAACACCTTTTTCTGTGCTTTTCTGAACATTAAAATCAGCCAGACTCATAGCCGCTTCATGCGTCAACCCCTCTTTTCTCCACTTGCTGTAGTCAGGATACAGATCGGGACGTTCCATCGCTATTTGATTTTTCTCAACATCTTCCCGTGGAATTTCCGGTTCCTTTGGGGCGAGAATCTGATCAATGATATTTGTCGGACGTTGAAATTCCTGGTATCTCTGAGAATATCTACGTTCGGCCTCCATCACATCTCCTGCTTGACCGAACACCTGGTCGTATAATGTATTGAGATCAGATTGATCTTGTTTTTTAGGGGAAAGGATCGACACTATTTACCCTTTCGACTGAAATAAATCACATCGTCCAAATCCATATTTAAAGGCTTTAATCTTTCATTTATCATGGCCTCAAGTTCTTCACGGGGGACATCCAGTTCACCGTTTTGCCATTGGTTCATCAATTCTGAAGCGATAGCCGTACCCTCTGCAACGGTTCGACTTAATTGACCAGGGGTTATGTCTAATCCACTTTTTTGAAGTCTGTCAGCTTCTCTTAAAAAGAAAACAGAATCCGCATAAGCAGCCTGAGTTTGTTTTGCTATGTCCCTCAAATCTTCTGAATATTTCGGAACAATTGGTGCATCCCATTCGGTGCCTTCTTTTTTTGTAGCACTTAAAATATTTTCCGCTTCTTTCATGCGGTTGATATATTCTTTTTGTTTATCAGAACTGCTTTTGCCTTTTTTGCCTTCTTTCGGTGCGTATTTATATTGTCTTAAACGAGCCAGTTCATTAAGTTCTTCTTGGGAAGCCTGACCCTTTGAAGCCTTTGAAACCAAATAAGCATAGCGCTGTTCACGTGCTTTTTTGAAATCATATTTTTCTTTTTCAGGAAATATTGACTTTTCCCCAGGATGAAGTCGGTCGTACATCAAGCTGTCTTCGCGGGTCGGTTGTGTGGCGAGATTTAAAAGATTCTGATCTTTCATCACGTCAAGTTTTGATCCAGGGCTTGAAAGCTTTTCTATGCGAGACCTATACAAAGCTCTCTCATTCGGAGTCTTAAACCAAAGCGTATCGCTCTCAGGAGAAATGAATTGATAAGGTTTCTCTCTCATCTCCTGCTGTCTTAACATTCGCTCCCAGGTTTGTTGGAGCCTGGTTTTCTTTTTGGTCTGGCCGTTCATCGATTCCCCAATTGTGTCCTCATGTTTTTGATTCTCTGACGATATGATGTATCTGTTCTGAAGGGAGTGCTGGCTACAATCTCAGCCTCTGGTATTTGACTAATCAGCATACCGATTTCATTTTCATTAAGTCCCATATCCATCAGACCACCGATAAACTGTTCAGGCGACATTCCGGCGCCACCCTGATAAGCTTCAATCAAACCCATTACGTTGGGTTTAATATCTTTCTTTCCCATCCGATTATAATAAGCCGTCCTTGCACCCAAAAGCTGTTGATTGAGCAGATTCGAAGCCAAACTTCCAGCAGCACCCGCCAAACCACCGAATAGCTCACCCTTGGCCTGTCTTTCTCGTTCTCTCTGTCCTTGATCATATTCTGTTTTCAATCGTGCATATTCAGTAGCAGCCTCGGATTTGGATTGAGCGTTCGCCATAGCCATCTTTCTGGAAGCTTCGGACAGTCTGTCCGCATGTTCAGTATCAAACTCTGCCAACTTACCAGCGCCCGCAATACTACCCAACATTCCCATTTTAGCCAATCGGCCCCGGTACCCTGCTTTGGCCTGTTGGGTCAAGCCTCCCGTTGTACGGGCCACATCACCGATGACTTCTTGTTGATAGCGAGGGGTATAGACTCCTTGTTTCATCAATTGTTGTAATCGATGAGCATAGGGAAGCGTTTCAAAACGGGGTTCTTTCTTGCGAGTAAAATAACTAAGTAAAGAGCTTCCCGCCTTAACTGCCGCTGGTACCCACATTGGGATTGCCATTATTTTGTTTCCTTAATTTTAAGATCGTTTAACATCTTTATTTGATCGTACGCAAATTTACGTGCTTCTCCCGCACGATCAGCCCGTTCGTCCACCAACCATGCCTTTGCTTCTGCAAGATCAAGAAGAATATTATGAAATGATTTATTGATTATCGGATCCACCAAATCTGAAACTTCCGGCGGTGGTTTCAGGTAGAATATATCTGCAGTGGTTCCCTCAGATGTTGTGCAGAGGACATATACTCTCGACTTCCATACGTAATAATAAATGTTCGTATTTGAGTAAGCCCTGACCGATGTTTCAAGTTCTTTTAATTTTGAAAGTTCTGTTCGTGTTGCGTATAGGGCTCCCGATCCCCCAGGGGCTACTTTGACATTCGTAATACCCGCGGCACCCCTTAATATCGAATTACCCGAATTCAAACTTGAAATAGCAATATATCCACCCGAAGCATCTTGATCTTCGTCAACATCCGTCAATTCATCCAGATAACCTTCATGAAGAAGCGTGGCCAGCTCAAACTGAGCCTCGGAAATGAAGTCCATCAATTGTACTTCCGTAAAGCGATCTTCATTATCTTCGAGCCTAACTTGTAATTTTTCGACCAACTCTGCTGTGATATCCGCACCCATATTCTACCTTCATTCTTATTTCCAAAATAACCCGTTTAAATCAACGTATCCGTTAATTTTTTTATTTCAGGCATAACACCATATACGATTTTCAAAATTCCCCTTATTTCGCATTTTGAATACCCATACATTAATCTGTCGGATCGACTTCTATGCCGTAAATTTCCCAATATGACTTATTCTTAACCTCATCCCTGATTTCGAGTATAAAATCCATACACCGTTTCCGCAACGCAACACCTTTCGTGGTTTCAACAATACTCGCTGGCAGTGGTTTTGATCTTACGGGTATATCATCAACACCATCCACATACATATTCACTCTCAGGGGAACGGCTGATTTATACTTAACCCTTAAAATTCTCACCGGCTCTTTTCTTTTGGATGAGACACGAAATCGTTTCGATTTATACCCTGCAATAACACTCTCCCGTGCGAACGTAGAATATAATGTCTGCGTGTTTTCGTTATAGATTAAAGCCCGTCCGTCAAAATCTTTCGATGCAATGTCGATATAATGGGATGTCAGTTTCTGCTCCCAGGCTTGTTCGACAATATCGAAAGACCATACTTCCCCATTTGGAAATTGGAATATAAACTCATTCTCAGCCTCATCGTAAATTCCGATTATGTTCGGCATCCCATTTTCAGGATCGAGAGCGAGATACTTATCGTTGATCGGTTCTGAAATACGATTTTCAATCAAAGGCGTTTCGTCCGCAGCAGCCACCAAGTTGGCGTCAACCACATAAATCCCGTCATAGGAAGGCATGGCAATCCGATGACCTGATTGAGCCAAACCATTAGGAGCCAGATTCCCCCTGTTGAATCGTGCCTCCTTAAATCCCCATGTACTCATATCAATCAAATCCACGATATCCATTTTGAATATGGCATGTTTTTTAAATATCATTGGGGATCCGAAAGATGAGCCAATACCCGTGATCGGACCGCCCTCTCTGTCCAAACAGGCTTTGACTCTCGATACCGGGATAGCATCATAACATTCTGGATAAGAAAAGGCTCCCCAATCATCATGCGATTCATTCTCTCCACCAGGGTCGAGCACGATATCGGCTAAACACAAAAGTTCTTTAACTATAACTGCATACTGGCCATTAACATTAATCGAAGGCTCACCCTGATAAGGATGTTCTTCTCCATCAGTGAGGTTATTATCAAAAAAATTGTAAGTGGCAATCCCGCCTGACCAATTAATCAGATAACTCCCGTCTATCATCTTAGCCAATTTCCACGAAACATCAGATTTGGTAGACCAATGGACATAACACAAAAAAGCATGGCCGTAATTTTCAAGAATCATGTTTGAACTATTATCTAAAAGAATTACAGAACCTTCATATCCTTCTCCCGTAGAATCATAGTCTAATATTATCGCTACATCTTCACCGGCAAAACCACCTCCTTCATCGGTACCGCCTTCCGCTACCTTAACATCATCTTCATAAAGTCGCCAATCACAATTCCAAAAACCATAGTCTACGGTTTCACCTCCCACATCTGCCCAAGCCGTCGTCGTTGCAACTAATGTCGTTGAATTCAATTGAGAAGCTATCGTGCCAATCGTCCAATAGCCAGGCCCAACCTTATGAGCTAAATGAACTTTATACGTATGTGACTCTAAATCCAATTCGTACTCTAAATCGGGAAGATAGACAACCTGATCCCCTGTATAGGCTCCGTCAGTTCCCGTGTGTGCTTTTCCTGTATCTCTCGTTAATTCAACGGTTTGAATTCTATAATACGTGCCATTAATAGAATCCGAACGATAAACATTTATCCCCGTAATTCTTTTATTGAAAGAGGTTGCTATCATCGAAAAAGCCAATCTCACATGGAATTCGGATGTGCTTTTTTCAACAATAATTGGATCCTCGGATAAAAGACTTTCCTGCACACCGTCATATAGAAAGGCAAGTTTATAATACCAATATTCTTTGCTTCCCGTATCGCCAGATTCCGCAGCAGCAAACGCCCCGCCTGCAATAGCAGAACCAGACGCACTCAGAGAAGCTATATTGGGTTTGGTAAGCTGAGAATTATATGCGAAAAATCCCTTATCATAATCTGTTCCTTCTATATAAAGTCCATCGAAGTAATCCCTGTCAATATACCCGATCCAAATGGGCTGCCCACCAGATACATTTCCAGGCAGAATTCTCAGCATGTTATCCGCATGAATGATAGGATTCTTTGCATATTTGTGATAAAACGTTCCCAGAGTATTTTTCAAAAGCGTGTTGATGTTTTTCCACTCCCCATCGTCCCAATATTTCAGGGTAACAACGTTTGTAGAAGAGTTAATGATCACAACAATCGTCACATGATCCACCCCATCAGTCAGAAAATCCGATAAATTAGGATGAACAAACACAAACATATTCTTTATAGACTCGCCAATTTCAGTGTCATAAGCACTCTCTACCCAATATTCGTGATCCGTCCATGCCTTAGAGTCATCCCAATTCCCACTTTCGATCACGTCCATAATGGCCAATCGATCCCCAAACCCGAACGTTTTCATCAATTTCCCATATTTGGCCTTCATATTCTGTAGAGAACTTGGGGTTTCCTTCGGGATGTCCCCAAGATCAGCATTTGAAATCGGGCCTGTGAATTGATCTATTTCAATGTATTTCGACATTAAAGAGCTTCTCCCAGTGAATTGGCCACGTATTTAAAACCGATCATAATTACATAAGCATCTGATGTACAAGTATCGCTTGCATGATCTCCGTCACGCATCACATCCAGGGTTATGTAATAATCCGTTGCGCCGATGTCAGAAGCCGATATAGTCCAAGTGTCGATATTCAAACCCTTAGACGTAGATGAACTTGTTTTGGTGGAAGACGAAGAAGAACCCGCTATGGATGTATCTTCATTTTCAGTCCGTGCAAGATGCGTCACAACCCATTGAACATCATCCGATATATTATTAGTAGCCCAAAAAAGAACTACTGTAGCGTCTGCGCTTGTATCCATGTTTTCAGGTATGCCAATATTTGCACGGATCGCCTTATCTGCACCGTCGGCAAATGACCAACCTTTACCATTCCCCCAATTAGAGAGAGTGGCTGCCATGGTGCTATTTTCTCTTAACTCATTCGCCCCAAGCCATATTGTTTGATAAATTCTGGCCGTACCATGTAAGCTTAATTCGCCATCGGCTGCAAACTGAGCATAATTTGTAGTCCCACCGTCGCCTATTTGCGTATTATCGCTGGCATCAACATTTACCACACCATTATCAAGTTGTGTATCTGAGTTCTGTGTGTGTTTTTTAGTGATCGCATCTGACGCATCCGAAACAGATAATCCACTATCATCGGGTAAACCGTTTGCGTCCGCATCCATCAGATTATTCTCTGTGATCGTAGATGTATGATCCGAACTTGAGTCTATGGCGTGGCTTCTGTCGTGTAATTTAGAATGGTCATAACTTGATTCATGGGTTGAAACAGCACCGGCATCTTCATAATCGGAATCGGATTTACCTGAATCTTTTGGTAGTCCGTTTGCGTCAAAGGATACGAAATTATCCTCTGTTGCACCCGAAACTCCATTATGATCGTCGGTTCCGTCAATATCATGTTTTCTGTCATGTTTCTTCGAAACAGCATCTTCTATGTCAGTGCCAGCAGAAGTAATGTCCACGTGTGCATTTACGGGTATTAAGTTAAGAGCATCGCTTACATTGGCCGAATCGGTAACATCGGCATTCGCTTCGATCCCATCGAGCTTTGCCCCATCTACTGAAATGTCTCTGTCGTCAATTAATATCAAATTATCAACAGTTAAAGTATCTTGGAGATTTCCCCCACAGATCAACGTATCTGAAGTATTGACCATTAAAACAGTATCGGTATTTTGAGTGTGTCTTTTAGAAACCGCATCTTCAATATTGGCGCCAGAAGATGTGATGTCTGAATGTGCGTTTGCCGTTATCTCCTCATGGGCATCTTCAACATCTTCGATGAAGTTTTCAACCTGAGTACCCTTCGTTAATTCCCACCAAACTACTTTGCCATCAATTGCGGCAATCTGATACCTTCGGCTTTTATAAATACATAGGGTGACACTATTCTTACTGAGTTCGGAAACCCGCACCGATGCTGGATTTTTCCGAAGCAATCGATATTTGATCTGCCCGAAAGAAGAAGTGGCAAAAATGAGAAAAATGAGTATTTTAATTAGTCTTTTCATCTTTAGATATTGTTTGAAAATACCTGTAATTCATAATCTAAATTAGATGTATCCGCCACACTCCCATAGGCCCCCACACCAACCACCACAGTCACAGTACCCGCCACAAGAGTCACCGATTGCCTGTGGAACGCCCAGTCACATTTGGAAATTATGCTTACTTTTGGTGTCGTTGTATAAGTTTTAGCAAGGGTGTGTGTTACTGTATTTAAATCAAGAGGATCATCGGGCGCCGGAGAAGGACTCGGCGTACCCGAAGAATAAGCTTGAATCTCTACGAGCCTTCCCCCTCCGAAATTTGTTAATATCTGCCATGTGGAACCATTATATAAAATTGCGTCAAACTGCTCACAGACGACCCCTCCGTAAGTTCCGGCTTCGTTTATATAATAAAAATCTCCCGAACTCGGGCTACCCGTGACTATATCTCCGTTGTTCAACACGCCTTTCCAAGTAAGTCCGGCAAGCATGTAATTGAACAACTCATCGAACATGCTGTTTAATTTAGACCGTACCGACGCTCCAGAATCATTATTATTTATAACTTGCCGTGCCATTATTTAAGTCTCCGCTATTCTTCCTTGCTTTTTTCCCAACGATATTCTGCACCAGAAGCTCCGTCAGCAGGTCTTACAACGATCAACGAATCATTCCTTGCATCCCACTTCGGAACATCTTGTGCGTCGGCAGCAGAACCAAGAAACGTGATGGTATAACTATCTGTGGATTTTGCCCCTGGAATTAAAACCGTATCTTTTACTGCCGTACCACTAAATGAATCTCTTCCAGACGCCGCATTCGTCAGCGAACTCAATACAGCACCGGATATATTTGTTATATAATTATTTTTGACATAATTACTATCAGACCCAGCGATTCCCTTTATAAAATTGGTTGGGACATCACTGGAGTCACTCCCAACCATGTTATTAGTAAATACATTTCCATCCCCAGCACCGGAAAAGTATATAACATGGGGATATGATGACCCACTGCTCGATGCAACATCTTGCAGAAAGTTAAGAGCGATAAGGTTATCATCAGCGCTTTCATCTAATCGGATTTCATAAACAGAACTCCCTCCAAGTAAATTTCCACCAATTATATTATCAGCAGCTGATGTCCGAATACCATAAGAATCACCCCAGGCCAGATTCCCCCAGACAATAGACTTTCCACCATTTGGCCTGATTGATCTGGAATCCTTCAAAACATTGAATGATATGATCGTTCCAGGACCGGAGCTAATTATAGCATCTTTGCACCCATAGAATGTATTGACTGTAATCGTCCCCCAATCCCAATATGCTTCAATGCCAGTATCTAAATTATTAAAATGGTTCCCGTATATAGAATTCCCTCTCATGGTCGTACTGTTTGTACCTGAAATCCCATGCGATCCGCCAATATTCCCATCCCCTTCAAATGTATTGCCCTCAACAACATTTCCTTGACAGGGATTAGAACCATCTGTACTAAAAATTATTCCTACAATATCATAGCCGAGATTGTCAGGGATATTCTTGAAATAGGACTTAGAAATCTTATTGTAATAAGTATCTATAAAGATTGCACTTGAATTGACTTCCTGCTCTCTTGTCAATGTAAAAGTACATCCAATGACTTTGTTAGACCTTCCTGAATGCAGCCTTAAATGCACATAATCGATCGAGTCCCACCTACAATTTTCAAAATACCAGTACCACGGACTATCAATATTTATTCCATAATGCTCTGAACCCTTGAAAGCACAATTCTTCATAGTAATGCAGTGTGTCGCAGCTGCATCATCATCATGAATGAGATTAAAATTGGTTTTATCGTGTTTTGGGTGATTTCTATTCCCATCCCATGTCAATCCCTCAAACGTACAACTATCGCCATTAATAAAGCAAAAATAGATTGAATAAGCCGAATCACATTCGCATTTCAATGTCGTAAAATGGCCCACGTACTTCACTCCACTGCTATCAAACGTGATCTTCTTCATCATATACGTAACCCAGGGCTTGTAGCTCATGTGTCGGCAGATATTCGCATCTATTGCACGTTCATGATTGGTCTCATTGTCCGTGGACCCATCACCAACGACTCCCCACCATTCCGGGAAACACACTTCATTGCTGATTTTGCCCGTAATAGTTAAATTGGGGCCAAATATCTGATACCTTCCTGCATTGATGTAGCAATTATCTAAATGCAGTGTTTTGGCATTACCCGGAGAGATTTTACCACCCATGGGGATATCCAAAGTAACATTAGCATCTACCGTATCGTCGGTTGAAAGACCAATCACATCGGGGATGAGTAGGGTTGCAGTATCGGACGCAGCTTTCGTCAAAGCAGCTCCGAGGCTATCGAAACCGTCTACGGTATAATAAGCATTATATTGATAGGCGTATTTAGTCTCTTTACCTCTATATGATTGACCAAAAAGTATCGAGGCAAATAATAGTGTAAATATATATATTCCAAATCGTTTCATTTTATTTTCTCCTCAAGAGCTTCGATACGTTTCTGTTGATCTTGAATGACACCAATCAAGTAGGTTATCATCCGTTTCTGGTGCCAGTCTTTAGGATTTCCTTCACTGTCATAGGCTGTGATAAGTTCTGGCAACACCCTAGCCACGTCCTCGGCAACCAATCCATAATCGTGCATTCCGGCGACCGCACTTTTTTCATTCCAGTCAAATTCAACGGGACAAAGCATGTTTATTTTGATTGGGTCTAACTTCCATCCCTTAATATTGTTTTTATAGATTCTACTGGAAGCATCCTCAACAATTTCATCTGTATTGGCTACTCTATACAATGTTTGTCCAGTTCCCGTGTCAAGCCCTTGCATAAAAACATCACCATCAGAAGCATTTACTATAAGCGCACTATCTTCATTCGCTGATTGAACACGGAAATCCACATCACCTCCATTACCATTAATCTCGAAGTAGTCTTGGGAGTCATTCTCTAACATATCGAACATTAATACGTCGCCAGTTTTTAGATAAAATCGGTCATTCGCAAATGCAAAGTACGTATCGGGGTCGCCATTATGCTTAACTGTCTGGTCAAAACCAACCTCTGCACCAATGACCTGAAATGGATAATCAGGGTTTGCCGTACAAACACCAAGCCAACCTTTCGCTGTTACGACAACACTACTATCCCCAGGGTTGCCGTCGTCATCGTTGATAGCTTGGAATAAATTGCCAGTCGTTTTGTTACCATCAATCTTTAACCCAAGGGCACTGCCAGACGTGTTAATATCAACTGGACCGATAAAATCAGGAGCCGTACTAAATACTATATTGGTCGAAACAGTACCCGTCGTACCCGTTGCATTACTCAAATAATTAAGTTGTGTTCTGGTTGTGGACAAATCATCAATGACCTCTAATTCAGCCTCATTTATAACGGCGTCGCCTATGGCAATTTGAGTTGTAAACAGTGGGCTGTTAAGCGGTGCCAAACTGGCCGTTGAAGTTGGAAAAGTATATGTCTGCGCGGCGGTTCCAGAGAATGTATATCCGGCATAGGCAGGAGCCGTTGTAACCCCACCACTTAAAAGAGGCTGTCCGGCGGCCACATCAGCAAGTTTACCATAAGTCTCCGCGGCAGTGGCATATAACAAGTCCCCGACTGCGTGAGATTGTCCGGCGAGTGATGTTAAGTTTGCGTCTAATCCTTGCCCGCCGATTTGAGTCAATACATTTGCCGGTGTTTTAAATTCCAAAGCAGAGTTATCGGAATTGGAGCCCAGGATATAATTATTCCCACCCGAAGTAACAACGCCATAGGTGTTGTCGGCTGTCGTTTCGAGGATAGAAACGTCTGCTTCTGTCAACCCTGCAATACTCGCCAGGGCTGCATGAGCATCCTGAAAAGCAGTTGCTTCCTCTCCATCCAATAGATCGGCGTTTAAATTTGTGTTGACTGTGGTAGACGTTATTGAGAAAGGTGAGGTTCCAACTGGTACTCCACTAACCCATTGACCCAACTTATTTACTACGGAAGAACTATCTCCAGCGACACCGTCATCATCATTTATAAATTCTGCAAGATTGCCAGTTGTCTTGTTTCCGTCAACAGATATACCATTCGCACTACCATATAGAGTAAGAGCTAAATTACCGGACGAGGAAAGGCTCATTCTCAATTGTGTGTCATTATACCACCCGAAAAGCTTCTTTCCAGCACCAAAGGGAGACCATGTTGTAGCCGTCTTTTCGCCAGCAGAAAACTTCATAACATAATCGGTAGGCGTGGCTTGGGTAGATGCGCCAGCCAACCATAGACCTTCTACATCGGCTGCCTTAGTAAGACCAATTAATCTTAACCCCCCATCGCTACCATCATTAATACTGAAATTAGCATAGGCATCAGAAGAACTCAAACCGGTCATACCATGATTGAGACCATCTTTTCTAAATTCTACCTCTTCAGACGACTCGGCAACATAAGTCGCCGTGTCATCCTGACTCCAATAGGTGTTCACCCCACTAAGTGCAGTTCGTAAGGCAGAAGCCGAATCTGTTAGCGCGCTTCGGGTCGCCACATGACCTGTAGCATGGCTGGTTGAATCGGCAATGTTTACTTTTTTATTTATTTCTGTCCAATGATTAGAAGCCGTGTCCGTACCAGCAGAACGTGTCATATAATGATTTACTGCATGAGATGTAGAATCTACTTTGTTAACTTTGGAATCAATCTGCGTCTGCACGTCCGAGGTTACAGAGGACAAATAGCCTAATTCGGTCGCGGATACATTCGTTTCATAGCTCTTGGCAGAAAAATCTCCGGTAGCCTGGACTTTCCCGTCTGTCTTTATTATCAAAGACTGATTTCCAACCTTAATGGGGTTATCTGATACTATTCGAGTCGTGTCTCCATCGTCATACCAATAAGAAGAGTCTGCCTTGGAGTCATCAGTAACCATGAATCTCTTACTGTACACAACCTGCCATCTCTTATCGGGGTGTGCAGAATCATGACTCCCATCATCAACGGGTTCAATAGAACCTTTAAACCCAATAGAACCTCCCTTCCCTTTCATTACATCTCCAACCCGGGTCGTGTCATCTGCATCGGAGAAATAATCTGATAAAACAGTATCGGCAGTTGCATTCCCGTTAGCTTCTAAATCACCATCTACATAAAAATTATTAGATAGTTCAAATCTACTATTCCCGTCGTCCCACTTGAAGCTTTCAGCCGTAAAACTCCCATCATCGGCAAAATAGAGAATTGCATCATGGTCGCCCGTCGTGGTATCACCAATAGTAACTGTCTGAAGCGTGTAGACCCCTCCAGATGTATCCACCCAAAATGCCTGAGTTCCCTCATCTTTTATTTCGATAAAATATTTTGACCTCGAAGCATCAATCCTAATCGTATCATTGTCCGCAACCCAGGCCGTCGCTGAATCGACTATTCCGATTTCAATCTGATAATAGTATTCATTGATCGTCACACTGTCGGCCGTAAGTTCGGTCGCATGAAGGCTATCTACTTGAAGTAAAACAGCGTAAAGATCGGCCACATGAAGGCTATCTATCCCCACGATATAACCAAATCCCTTTATCCATATCGTGTCGTTCGTGGCATAGACAAACTTATTCCCAAGTCTTCCCTGACCCATGGCCGACTGACCGAACAAAAGGATAAGGATTGCTAAAAAAATGAATATCTTCTTCATGGCTTTTCCTTTAATAATTATGTACTTGACAAACCACCTTGTTTTTTATTCCGTTGTTAAATAATAATTGGGAACAGATTTTAGTTCATAGGCTATGATACCATAAATAATTTTAAGCATTGTAGATTGTTCAAAAGGCCCATCGGGTAAATCTCGGCCCCTTTTCCATGTTTCCCCTGGTCGTTCCATGCGATTGCTTACAGTACACCCTATATAGCCTTTGTCGTTATTTGGTTTTCTGATACAAATATTGTATCGACTGCAATGAGTATATAAGAAAACACGTAGTCGTTCTTCTTTTGTACCTTGATCATTAATGCCATAAATAATAGATTTGCCATTTCTCCAACTGATATTTTGTATCCATTTGTAAAATTCTGGATATGCGGTCTCGACAAACCTCTTGTCTACCAATTTGACCTTGTGGTCTCTTTCAAACATTTCACGAAAATGCTTTTTTCCATCCACGACATATTCCACGGGGTTTTCTGCTGATACTTTTTTTTCAGACATGATAGGTGTCCTCCTGTTATGGATTTGTCAAGTACATAATTATTTGTCTTCTTTAATTCTCGATGATCTCTTAATTCCCTTCTTGATTTTCCCCATAACGTTCTTCGTGTGCCATTTATCATTTTTCCAATATGTTATAACTGCTTTTTTTGCTTTGGAATAAACAGTGGTATCGCTAAGACTGACCATAAAAATGGGTTCATCAAATTCATAAGTAATTTTCGCATCAGACTCATGCCTGTTCCCCCTGGGTGTGCCATGATACTCCTCTCCGTTAATCTCCATACAACTGAATTCCACCACGAAATAGACCTTTTTCTTCCCCTGACCGAACAGAGGTATGGCTATTAAAAGAACAAGACATAGAATTCTTTTCATCTTTGATTCCCCTGTGGCCAAATACGGATGTTGTGATAAGAGGTGTCCTCATCATCGTCTGAACCGCCCTTCTTCAGAACTATCCGAATGCCGTCGTATACTCTGAAATTGACAAATAAAGGATCAATGGGATAAGTGTTAAAAGCATAAGCAGTCGTCAGCGAGATTGTTGCCACTCTTACAGAATCGGCATACTCTGTGCGATAATTTGTCAATCCGGTAAGTAATTTTCTTGTTATCCCATAGGCTTCAACAGTCAATGTGTCCGTCGCAGACCCAACCTTGGCAAGAATAGAATAATCTACCGGCCCTATATGCCGGTTCAGCGAAGTCGAGTCATTGTTCATGTTGAAATAGAAATCCCGAACTACCCTGGTTTGGGTAAACAGCGTATCCATCACCATGTATTGAGGACAATCCACGAAATTCTGTCCCAATAAAGGCATTGCTATTATCATGAATAACACAACCACATAGTTTCTCATCTTCAAATCTCCTTATTCTGAAAAATAACCTTCAATGTTATCGACGTTATAAAACATTTCCTCTTCAGTGCGGCCCAAAACATCCTCAACAATTTTCTGATTTGCTTTCATGATGTTATATTTCTTTGTTGCTGCTTGAATTTCTTTTTCCCATCTGTTTTCATAAATGGTAGCCTGATCATATTTTTTTTCCATTTCAAATACTGTAAAAATGACATAATAAGCTAAACTCCTGTGTTCAACTACAGGAATGATCGGGCTGTCCGCAGTAGCAGTTTGATAATAGTGATACCATCGCCCCATATAACCATGACTCGATGGCTTGGGGATCAATCTATATGTAGTTCCTTCAATCTGGTAAGCTGCCGGTATTCCGGTTTTCAACACACCAGATGAACGATAAATTTCAACTCCACTTTTTTCATGAACGGGTTCTATTTTATTCCCTTCCCACTCAAGCTTGATAAATTCATAGCCAGTAAATCCCGTCGGGAGATCATAGGTGTCCGAAAGAGTACCTTCGTTAAGGTCTTCCGTGCTTACTTTATCATGTTTCCAAAGGCAATGGGTCTTTTCAATGAATTCATTCTCAGCTTCCCGAAGCAGACTAATAAAGTCATAACCCAACACACCCGTTTTTCTCGTAACGTTGTTTTTTAATGTTGCAAAAGTCATTAAGATTACCCTTAACTTTATGGCAGGAACCGTTAAGCTCCTGCCATATTTTTCTCTTAGTAAGTTGCGACACCAATCCCACCACCCGCGGCTGCCGCCGGCTGGTTCGACCAGACAACATCATTATCAGCCTCTGCATCGATCTTGGTAAAACCGACCGTAAGGCAATCCAGCATACCGATATTGCCCGTATTGGGCTTTGTTCCGATAAACCAGGAGGCACAGATATTGGCATGAGTATTGGCTCTCCATACCGCAAAAACGCATCTCTTGAAAATATCAATGCCGTTCAGAGTAGCAGCGCCGGAAGTCTCAAACCCGCCGAATGCAGTACCGGCGGACACTTGCTGTAGAAAGGTGCAATCAGTAAAGAAATTCTGTGCCGTTGCACCCGAGAGATGAATCCAGCAAGCTGCATTGTCCCCAGCATCATAAGAACTCGACCCGAAAAAACAGTTGTTGAAAACGGTTTCATCACCACTGACCCTGATCTCTAAGTCAGACTTATAGGCATTGGCAGACTGCGGAGAACAGTTGAAATGACAGTTTATAAACGCATTCCTTGGGCCGGATAACTGAACGGCCGACACTTTAGCAGTGGCACTCACAGGATCACCGTCGTTTTCAGGGCTGTTATAGAAATCAATATTGATAAACGTGTTGTTCTGGCCCGTCAAATAGATAAGGGTAACCAGTGAATCCGCAGCACTCGTGTGCGTTACGCGCGCTCTGCCGAAATAAGCATTGGGAGCTGCAAGACCAATAACGGTAATGCCATATTTGGCCCATGCTATTCGTGTCGTCATTGTCGATGAATTACTGGAACCCGAAACAGCGCCAGAAACCAATATGATACCATCACCAGCACCCGAAGTACAAGCATTATAACCATAAGTCAGGCTCGCGAACGCATTATCATGGCATTTGCCATCCAAAGTAGAAGAATCAGTACCATTGGCAGGGTCAACCCAAAACCATGTGCCCCCGATCTTCGGCAATTGCATCCCTTGAAAATCACTTGCGGTCAACTTCGCTGCATCCATCCATCCGACATATTGCCGAACTGAAGCTGGATGTTGGGCAAACAGAGGGATCGTAATCATAAGAATAAAGATGATTGGAAGAAATCTCTTCATAATCAGATACTCCTTATTTAAGTAACAGGCAAGCATTTAAAACCTGCCTGTTACGATTTTGATTATTATGAAGCAGCTATCTGACAAGGTTCCCGATAGAGCAAAACCTTTATAAGCGCTGCCGCTGCCGCTGCGTTAGCTTCCATTGCTATCGCACAGCTCTTAATGTTTCTCGTTGTAGATTCAGATGTGCCGTTGCAGACAAAATACGTTCCCGTGTTTAACAATTCGAGCTGGTCGTCTACTGCACAGGTATAAGCGTAAGCCTGTGCAACTATACCCATTTCCTGAAACTTCGATATTTTGCCAGCACCGCTCGTTTCAAGGGCGACTACCACTCTGTTGTTGTTCATGCTTGCCTCTGTGGCTGGGGCAATAGCACACTCGCCATACGTACCGTCATAATCAATCACATAGGGTACGCCGAGCGTTACAGCTCCCACATGATACAGGGCGACTTTATCTTTATCATCTTGATCTGTCCAACGATGTCCTGCGAATTTTGCATGTTCCATCTAAGAGTCCTCCTTTAAGTAATCGTTACGGGATTCTCAGGAGCACTTACAATAACACCCTGATACGCCCTGTTCGACACGGTAAGTGCACCGTACCACGAAATTTTCGACGCAAACGCTTCCTGTCCAGTCGTAACCTCTTTGAACGGACCGACCGTAAAATTGAAGTCTTTGTGATGTACAAACTGAAGATACTTAGTGTTCAGGAAGTAGATGTGCCCAGATGGACAACTTGAATCCGCAACCATCTCAGCTTGATCGAAATCCAAAAGACTGAAAGAACCGTTGACATGATTCTTTCCCTGATACCTGTTCTGCGTTCGGAGTAGGTTTTCGTAAGTACGCCACGTCTTTTTTGTGGTAACTATCAGGTCCGGGTGTTCGTTGTCGCTGCACAACTCATCGTACATAGCGCCGATAACTTTTTCCATGTAGTAATCGTCAGTAGGATTAATCCACTGAGCGTATGTTTTCCCAGACAGAGACAGGTATCTCGACTGCCACCAGTCGTATTTTGAATCAGACGGATCAATGCCAGCAAGCGAGGCGCTGTAATTCACGATAATGTCGTACAGGTTAAAAGGCTCCGTAGAGGCAGCCGCAGAATTCTTAAACATCATATCCTGCATACCCCGCCTGAATGTTTTCGCAAGGTTCTTAGAGCCGACATCCAGAAGCTTCAATATCGCTTCCTTGCCCGTGTTCTGCACCCTGATCTGTTTTTCGGAAAATGCAATCGTATCCACAAGATGCGCCCAAGTGAAATAGGCGGCCGTTGCGAATTCTTTCACTCTATATTCTACCTTGTCCCATTCTGCCATCCAGATAGGACGATCATCGCCGTACTCAAGTAGTTGTTTGATTTGATCACCACCGGAAACAGGCTCGGAACTGCCAAGCAATTTCTTGGTCAAGTAATTTGTATTTATAATCTGGTCGATGATTCTTGGCCTTAGATGATCTCTGGTAAGAACAGTTAGGGTATCAAGGGTTTTGGTCAATGTGGGATCAGCCATCGAATATCTCCTTAAATGTTATTCGTTCATAAGAGCATCGAAATCACTTGACATACGGTTCATTAGCTCTTTATCGTCTTTCGGTTGATCTTTGTAGGTTTCCCGTTTAGCTGTTTTGCCGCTGGCAGTGGTTTCGTCAGTAGGCTCTATTTTTTTATCGGACTTCAGTTTCTTAACTTCTTCGTTTCGCTCTTTGAGTTCTTTTTTAAGCGAAACGATCTTTTCCTTCTGAGAATCAATTTGACTCGACATTGCATCAAGAGACCTTATTCTATGCGCGGTATCCAGGTTGATAAAGTTGCCCGTTTTAACAGCGTATTCGTCAGCGAAGTCGATAGTCTTCTTGAGTTCTTCGTCATTGGAATAATCAAACGGGGAATCTTTTATCTGTTTCAACCCGATAAGTTCTTTTTCAACCTCAAGCATACCTTTCTCGTCTGCCAGTTCTTTTTTCTCAGTACTGTACCCCTGGACCTCTGGCACGCTTTTGGAAAATTGGTCGAAAACTTTACGCACTGGGTTTTTTGATGGGTCTGAACTTTCTGCGTCGTACCAATCATCAAGGCTTTTTAAAACATCCTCTTTGTCGGTTGACTTGTCGAATGCCTCAATCGCTTCGACCAGTTCAGGAGCCCCGATCCGCTTCACAAGCGCATCAACCGTCTTTCTCTCCTCTGCAATTTCCATAGCCTTTTGAGTATTGGAAGCGAAGAATTTGGGATGATTGTCAAGGTCTTCCAGGAATTTCTTGCGTTCCTTATCAGTCTTATAGACTTCAGCAAGGTTCTGTACTTTATCATTCACCTTATCCTGAAAATCCTTATCCCGATCTTCGGTTTCTTCCTCGTCTGGCTTTGGTTGCCCGTCTTGGGTCTCCTCGTCAGACTTTTCAGACTCTTTCCCCTTCTCGGTATCTTTTTCAGTGGCCTTTTCGGGCTTGTCAGTTTTACCGGAAGGTTCAACTATGTCGGTCTCTTTCGATTCATCTTTCTCTTTTGGCTTGTCTTCTTTTGGTTTCTCCTCTTTATCTTTCAGTTTATCATCATCATCTTTTTTCTCGGGTTCAACAATTTCAAGGCTTCCGTCTGGATTTTCTTTAACAGAATCGAAAGTTTTTTGAGACAGTCCAAGAACGGCATTTTCCGTAAGTTCCACTGCCTCTTTGTCGGCGGCTACAGCTTCTAAGTCTTTCATAGCTTACTCCGCCTTCTTTGTGATTCTGAACATGCCGATACCAAAAAGAATCTTACCGTCTTCATCCTCGACAATTTCCACCTTCGGAACGAACACGGAATTAGAAGTGCTGCCACCACCCAAAGATTCTTTAAATATCTTTGTGGTTAGAAGTATTACACCGACCCCGGGGACTTGTATCCCCTCGACAAGCGTAATGCCTTCATCGTCATGTCTTTTCATGATGAGTTGCAAATCATCAATTTTGCCCTTATCCTCTGGTTTTTCTTGTTTCCCCTTGATCTCAGGGGCTTCTTCGATTTTTTTCTTTTCATTCTTTTCCATGGTTTACCTCCTGTTGGCTTTTCAGCGCGGTTGGTAAATAAAAAAAGCCACCTCTTACCTTTCGGTAATCAGTGGCTTTAGAAATGTCCAGTCTGATGACTGGTGAAGTCTAAGCTGCCGTTAAAATTGGTTTATTATTTTTTTAAATTTACCCTCAATCTTCTATGCTAACAGGAATCATTGTTTTAACATCAACAAAAATTATTCTTTTCCCAAGTTCTTCCGTAGGATTCAATTCAAGATTTATTTCATGAATTTTACAACCTGTAATATTTTCATATTCGTTAAGCTCGGTCAATAATTTCTTTTCCAATGATCTTTTTAGTTTAGATATGTCTGCACTGTCCACAATTATTACTCCTTATTTCTTCGGTTGTCTCCCTGTACCTCATATATCTTTGAACTTGTCCATCGTTCTTATTCGCGTTATCCCTCCCTGGCTGAAATCAATTAAAAGCCAAAGGGTACCAGTGAATTTCTGTTTCATGTAATTCATAATTAAAGTACAGATTTCTTTTACGCGGTCGTAGTTCATTATGCCTACGCCTCAGCAACGGTTTTGATGAATTTTCTTCGGTCAATACTTTTTATGGTATCATCCATTAACTGCTTCCGCACTTTGTTGATTCCCCATCATTGCCCCACCATTAGCTATATACATGGCTATACCTTTTTTCAGTCTATCTGGAAGTGCTTGGTATAGCGGAGATGTTAATATTTCTGGAATCTGAAAAATTATTTGAACAACCTGCCCGAATAATTGTTCTTCCTCCTGACTCCCTGGCTGGACATTATCAAATGCACCTGCGATTTGTTCAAACTGCCCCAAAAGTTCTTCTTTCTGTGCCTGCTCTTGGCCTTGTTGCTGAATCTTTGCAGCATTGTCTTTGGCTCTTTGTTTATCCGTTATGGCGGTCGCTGCATCGATAAGTTGTTCAACCGCTATCGGAGGATAACCGAACACTGAATTGCATTCCCTGTTTACAAGAATCATTTCCTCGAATTCAGCCTGGGGATCCAATGGAAGCATTGAAAGCAAACTTATCTTAACTTTTATGTCCACTTCAGGATAAAGTTTTGTATTAAATAGAGTATAGTTTAAATTCCCCTCTTCGTCATCTTTTTTCTGAGTTACGATTTCAGGATAATAATTCCGAATGATAAAAGCCCAATGTTCATACAGTTTTCGATAAAGATTATGAAACTCTAAAACCTTCGGTTGTATCCTGCCTGTAGCCTGTGAAATCAATGCCTGTGTCTTTACCCCACTGTCACCCGATACAGATTCTCCCCTCAAAGCATCGTTAATGCCGGACTTTCTATCTCGATCCTGATCGTTGTACTGTAGAAATTGTTGTATGTACGCAGGCATGGACGGGGGATCGATATTTTTAACAGCATCGGGGATTTCTGACGTATACACTTTGTTGGGATCGTTGTTTACAACGTCGGTAACTGACGGGTGTTTCAATTTTTGGGGATTGCCAGTAGCTCTTACATTGTCATTGATATTGGATATAATCTGATTCTTTACATGAATATGCGTTTCAAGGTTCTTGCCGTCACTTATTCCCCAAATATCTCCCCTGCGTTTGAAATTAGCACCCATGAAAAACGGAAGTCTCGGATAAGCGTTCGGCACTGTTTTTACGACTTTGTTTTCATGGTTTCTGATTATGGTCTCAATTTTTCCGTACTTGTACTTGGTTCTTTGGGCGTTCTCCTTAACAACATTACCCTCATCGTCTTTTTTAACCATGCCCTCATCATCATAAACATCTCTTTCGTATTCTTCTTCTTCGTCTGATTTTGAGTACATTTGAATTACAAGAGCAAAACCCTTTCTCTCCGCAGAACCCATCGCCTGTTTTGTGGCTTCCCGCTTTTGATTGTAATACCTGAAAGTTCCGTCAAAATCAAAATCTCCTTCTGGAGGAACCTCGATACCATATTCTTTTTTAATATCTTCTACGTCTTTGTAATCAGCATAAACAAACCATGAATCATAACAATCTTCAATTGTGCCCTTCATTGGGTCGGGTAAACAACATGCAAGGTCTATCACTTCATTTACTATGACTCCTTTCTTGCTGTCGTAATATGACTTAACACAATAGTTTCCCCTTATCCCATAATCGCGGTAAGCTTCCTGTGCTTTTGTCTGCATATCTGATTTTATAAATACATCTATCAACTGCTTTTGAAGTTTGTCTGACCATTCACCCAACCCGTTAAGATACTCTCTGAAAGCCTCATCACCCTTCTCTTCAAGAGACTGCAGTACTTCAGGCGGTGGCTCAACCTCCACGTCTGGCCTGGGAGCCCGGGATGTAACGATGGGCAACATCACTTCTACTGTTTCAAAAAGCTCGTTTGACGTGTGTCTTGTTAAGTATGACGACCTCGACGATCCCTCCCAATACCTGTTATCATAATATTTCTCCATCTTGTTCCAGGAATTGGGAAGTTTCCTGTATTCAATCGTTTTCTTCGCATACTCGAAGTTGTTCATTATCTTTTCAAAACGACTTGCTTCAATTTTATCTTTTTTTGCCATGTTTTACTGCTATGCACCTTTTTATAAATCAAGCGTAACTTCCGAACAATACTCTCCACGTTGCACATTTCTATGAACGGAAACTCCCTCCACTGCTAAACTTTGATCTCTTATTATAGAAAGTATGTGTTCCAATGTTGCAGATATTGCCAACTTGCCGTCACTATCTACCAATTCAGCATAAATTGTATTTGCTCTTAATCGACCATGTTCATTGCCAGACATTCTAATTTTTTGTAATTTGTAAATCATTTTAAGCCCCCATTGTGTTTTCCCGTCTTGTTAAAAATCATGTGAGCAATCAAAATCAATGTCTTTGCTATTGTTATAAAAACCAAATTGGGGGTTGTGTGTATCTCGTTTCCATACGCCACATCATCGAGTTCTTTTAATCTTTTAGCAATAGCATTCTTGGTCATGGGAAAACCTCATTTAATACCATATAACCTAATACAGTTTTCTGTATTCTTGTTTTAAAGTAATTATAAATTTGCCGTTACTTTGTTTTTCTTCAATGCGCATAGGCTTAAATAATATTAGTGGTTTGCCCAAATGGAAAAGAATTTTATGTCCACCTGGATATATCCCAAACCTACATTCTTTAGCAATCCGCTTCTTGTTAATTGCTAAAATCTGGTTCTCTTTTAATGCTTCACTTATTATAAATTCAAAGTTCTTCACGTACTCACATTGAACCTGATCAATTTTACCATTTACGAAACTTGCCGGTTCTTCTTTCATCATATTCACCCTAACTGTTTAAAAAATCCATATTATCGCTCTCCACTTCAACCCTTCTATTTTTACTGAAATATTCATCGACGTTTTCCTTGACTTTCTTATTGATTACTGAGGAAAGCTTTTTTGTGAATTGCGGGATGACAACATCCATTACTTTTTTAAAAATAATGTCTTTCCGTGAGAACAACAGAACGATAAAAACGGTTATCACTGGCATCAATGCAATCGTTTCCACCAAAAGAATCGCCAGTAATATCTCAATTAAACTCATACTAACCTCATGTATTAAGCCAGCCAACACTATCCGGATCAATCGGGCTGTCTTTCACTTCGGGAACGTAGTCTTTGCTCCTGACTCGTTCCCATTCTTTTTCTTCTTCGGTCTTCGGTTTCTCTGGTATTTTGGCAAATGCATCCGCACAAACCCCGTACCTTACAACGTCGGGAAAATCTTTGTATTTCTGGACAATGGTTCCCTCACCTGATGCTTTTTCCTCCAATTGTTTCCCCTTCAATCTTGCACGAATATAATGAGTTAAACCGTTCCAGGTATGATAACAGGTATTCCAAATCACTAAACCTGGCTTATCATCCTCTAATAACTCCAATGCCCTGTTGACTCGCTTATGACCGTATGCAAGTTCTGTTTCTGTGGTGCTCTTGTAGGACTTCAAGAATATAAAATCATGCCCGGCTCTCCGGCCTCCGTCAAGATATAGTTCTGCAAAGGTCTTTTTGCCCCTTAACTGCCAGCCAAAATGACGATCCAGAATACGGGTAAACTGCATAAATCGCTTTTTATCCTCGAAATGGTTGTACTTCTTCTCAAATTCCAACCAAAGTTCAATTTCTTGGTCGATGGTATATGTCTTTTTCATCTCCCAAAAAGGTCTGTCAACCTCGTAAGGGCACTCACCGAATACAATCTTACGTCCGTTCGGACATATTGCCATCCAAATAGCTACCGAAGGTCTCGAGTCGTGCGGGTCTACAATGTGTAAAATATGTGAATAGTCAGGTATGGGATAATCAGCAGGGGAAACAAGATGTTTGGCTTTATCAAGCATCGGATGAATCATGCCTGAAAAGTACATAAACTCGCCGTAAACCCTTGCCTCTCGTTCCTCTGCGTCATAACCTTTTACCATATCGTCGACAATATCCGGTTCCAGGTGTCCTCGTATGCCTCTTTTTTGACAGGCATCGTAAACCGTGGCTGTCAAATGATAATAACCTGGAATCCCGTCATCAGCAGCCCGTGTGACTTCGTCTAAAATATAGGGCGGACAGTACAACGGTGTCATGGGCATTAAAACGATACAACCTTTACGTCTGCGGGACTTTATGGCCTTCCAAATGCCCTCAGGGGCCGGTTCGTCCAGTACAATAATCCCTACAGTAGACGACTCAAACTCTCCCGGGTCCTGATTGTAAGTCTTAAAATACCAAGTCCAGCCGTTAGGAAACTGTATCTTGGAAATGACTCTCTTACCTTCTTTGGTCTCTGTGTATTCTCTGCCTATATGTAGCTGTTTCTTAACGATTTCCTCGAGCATGGGCTCCACTGTTTCGGCTATCGCGTCCGGTCTTGAACAGTACCATATTTTCTTCGGAAGCGGAAAATTTTGAAAAATCGGATAATCAAACCATCCATTCTGCGGACCGTAAATGAAGTTTAGAAGGATGTGTAGGGTTGTAGTGGTCTTTCCGACACCGTTGGCATAAGTGCACAGTATTACTGGGATTTTTGTCTCTTCCAGGCTCTTAGCTACGGTCTTGATATACTTTTCTGCGGGCCCGTTGGCACAGTAGAATTTTAGCGGATCAAGAAGAACCCCTGCGTAAAATTCCTTTTTCTGCTCCGCTGTATCTAATTTTTCTGCAATAGCTTCCGGTTGCGTAGATAAAAAGCTAAGCACCAGAAATACCCCCAACACTTTCAGCCAATTCAACCGCTCTCTCCAAAACACTGTTGATTTTTCCAATGATTTCCTCATTTACGTCGTGTGTGAGTTTGTCTTCCCATCCCATGTTTTTAAGCGCAAAAATAGCTCCGGTCACATTGCCATATTGCAACTGCTCCTCATACTCAACCTCAATAAATAATCGCGCTCTTTTTATTATGTAAGAAAACTCTTTTCTTTTACCGTAGTCATAAAAACTTTGTCTGCTCTCAAATCCCAAATAATATGCTAATCCTGTAATCGTTGGAACTGGAACTTCAATCTCTATTTGATTTGGCACTCTACCGATTAATATTTTACGCTTTTTTAACCCACTGTTAAAATACTCATCAATCTTTTGTATAATATCCTCTACGTTCTCATATTTGGGCGGTCTGCCCCCATTATTCCCAATTGCAAATTTATTTCCTTTTGGTGCACCCATCTTTTTATCTTTTTTTGCTCAATTTCATTTTTTTACAACTTTCTTCACGCACAAATTATTGAACTTAGCTCAAGTAGGTAAAAATTTCCCTTGACAAATTTATTTTTATTGCTTACCTTTACATAGTCATTAATCACAAGTCGGGAGTTGCTCCGTGAATGCGACATTTTTTTATTCCCCCGTTAATCATTCCCTGGTCTGGCTATATCGTAAGAATAGCCACGGCTTACTTGTGAGCCGATGACAAGGCCAGGGATTTTATATTGAGGTATATCATGAAATATAAACATGTTGACTACTCCGCTCTTGATGATGAGGTTATCGTCCCGTCACACAAAAACATCATCATTTTTGCTCTTCTGAAACTTTGGAATCGAATCAAATCTCTTTTACTGTCATGGTGATATAAAATGAAGTGGATACGAATAAATGTAAATGACTGTGAGCGTATTAATGTTTTTCGTTCTGATTATGGGAAGGCTTTACAGATATGGGTTTCTTCCGATAAATTGCCCTTTTCCCCTACTCCTGAAATATATTTCCGTCGCACAAAGAAAAATAACTTTGTCTGCATATACGACAATGTGGGCTATGTTCTCACTGGCAATATTCGCTCATTTTTACTAAAATCAATGTCATAAAACACAAGGAGAAAGCCGTCATGAATGCACAAGAAACCTTTTTACACGATGTAGCCCAAGAGCATCAGGGAAAACGAGTTGACTTTTGGGACTCGGATCAACGTTTACACTCGGCTCACTTTGTCAGGATCAACTTAACAGGTGAATGGATCGTCAGGGATTTGGCCGGAAACGAATTCGCCGTCGATCTGTTCAGAATCAGAAATCTTTCAGACTTTTCATAAATCACAAGGAGGTATATCATGCCTCAAGCAGATTATGAAGACCGCAAACAAGCCCGAATTGAGCGTTTACGGGCAAGTGCTGAAAAAGCCGAAGAAGAATCACAACAAACAAGAGAACAAGCTGATAACATGGCACGGGCAATACCTTTCGGGCAACCCATCCTTGTGGGTCATCACTCAGAAAAACGTGACCGGAATTACCGCAACAAAATCCATAACAAATTCGGCAAATCCATTGCGCTCCAAGAAAAGGCTGACCATTTAACCAAGCGTGCCGATGCCGCCGAAAGCAACCGAACCATATCTTCTGACGATCCCGAAGCACTCACCAAACTACAGGAAAAAATTACTAAACTTGAAGAAGAACGAAACCGGATGAAAGTCTTTAACAGGGCGTGGAAAACCTACGAAAAGGGCGATGATTCAAAGTTAAAAGTTCTCGGTTTGGATGATGCTGGAATTCAACGAATGAAAACCAAAATCGACAATGACTATTCCTGGAATAAACAGCCTTTCGCTTCTTGGCAATTATCAAATCTTGGAGCAACTATTCGGTCAGCTAAACAACGCCTTGAACATTTAAGCGTCCAATTTAACGCTGTAACCAATTCCGAAACCTTTGGAGATGTTGAGATCATCGAAAACGCCGAAGAAAACCGATTGCAAATAGTTTTTCCAGGTAAGCCAGACGCGAATATCCGCTCCGAATTAAAACGCCGTGGCTTCCGGTGGTCTCCAAGAAACAAAGCCTGGCAACTCCACCTCACTAATGCAGCCAAATGGAAAGCCCATCAAGTCGTCGAAATATACCTCAAAGACAAATACCAGAAAGAAAACGGTTTAAGCTTTGAAGATGCCGACTTCCAATTATTCCCTGAGGTCACCCCAAAGATTAAAAAACAATGTTCTTTATGTCTTTGGGCTGGAGCTGAATGTAAAAACAAATCCATGCTTAAATTATCCATCGACGGCGAGTGTGCAGCTTATACCTATTACGATTGATAACCATAAGGAGTAATAGCCATGGAACACACACCCGCAAGCATGTTGCTTGTGGCCGGTGGGCTGGCGGAACCAGCCTGACCAACGACGGCACGTATGCCGTAAGGAGAATACCATGATAGCCATCATCAATAACAAACGGTATAATACGGAGACTGCCACCCACATCTACGGATGGAGCAACGGACATTATACCAACGATTTTGCCCGTCGGTCGAAAGATTTGTATCGCACCAAAAAAGGTACATGGTTTATCCACCACACTGGCGGGCCAATGACCGACATGGCCTCATCTCACGGATCAAACCTTGGCTGGGGCGAAAAAATCGAGCCTGTCTCCGATACCGATGCTTTCCGGTTCCTGCAAACCCACGGCGGCGAAGAAGCAGCCGATAAATACTTTGGGGACCAGATCGAAGAAGCTTAAAAACTCCCGTCTTGTCAAAGAAACGCCTTGCCCCTTCTCCTCGGACTCGCAACCTTGCAGGAGGGGCTGGCAAAAAGCCCTGCCTTATTCGGCGGGGCTTTCTATTTCTAATTCATATCCCATAAAACGAAGCATCTTTTCAAGGTCTGGTGTCTCAAACTCTTGAAAAATATCTTTTGTTTCGGTGTCCGCATCTTCATCCATTATAAAAAAATGCGCATATTCAACTATCTGAATGTACGCATTATATAAATTAATGTCAATAGGCGTTTATGCTATTTAGGTGGGTTTGTGTCAACGTTTTTTCCCTACCACTTACATCTGCAATGTGCTGCCTGCTCCCCCCTTGCCTTTTCTTCTAATAATCTTTTAATCTGCTTATCCTTTGGGTCTTCACTATTTTTTACGCTGTCATATAATTTTGAATCTTCAATATTCAAATACGCATAACGGCTCGGCTCAAGCTTATCTCTTTCTAGCTCCACCCTCAACCCTCCTTTTTATCTATCGGCAAAAACACCCTTGTTCTTTTGTTGTCCAAAATCACTTCATGGGTTACTGGTTTCTGGTTTATAATCACCGAAACCTCAGAAAAAATATGTCCGCATTCCTCACATCGTCTTTTTCTGGTCACTCCTTCTTTCTGGAATGTTTTCCGAGTTTCTTTGACTCTTGTTTTTGAAGAACCACATTTAGGACATTCTATAAATTGTGTCATGGCTGCTCCAATTCTATTAACTTTCCATTCTCAGCAATAAAGAATCCTTTGTAATACGCACACCCGATCGTGCCGTTCATTTTCTCAACGTACTCAATGTCACTATTCCTCGCCTGTCGTGCCGTTACTTTTCCGTACTTTGTTCTCATTTCTCTACCATACGGCCCGGGCCATTTCAAAACTTTCCCGGGATTTGTAATCACAACCCATATTCTACCCTGACCGACTAATTCTCGTAACCGTTTTAAATGCTTTTGGGTGATGTAGTTATTCATGTTATCGCCTTTTTTGTTTATTCATTTTTTACCATTAATAAAAACCTGTCTTTTTTAATTTATCATATAGCTTATCGCTTAATTTTTTCACTTGCTCTTTTAGACTAAGTATATGTATTTCTTCCGATAAATACCGTTGATCAATTATATCTAATATCCATTCGGACATTATATTCGCCAACTTTCTTTTTCTTAGCTGTATTAATTCTTTAAATGATTGCGTTAAATCTGTTTTAATTTTCTTTTTCATTTTTCACCCTCGCTATAAATCCCCAACCTTCGCACTTGGCAACCAAAAGAGCAATGACTGCTAAATTAATAATTTCACCGAAGCCTCTGCCGATTTTTTCTGGTTTCATTCTCAATTTCCCCAAATCACCATTATATCTAATCATCCCAAAGAGCAACTATCAATGAAATTATCGCTACGCATAATACTATTATTGAAAAAACCATTTTCCCCATCCAAGGTTTAAGAGCCCTACTTATTGTTCACCCCAATAATAAGATTTCCCAGTAAATATTGCTCTAATCTTGTCTGATTGACATATCTAATCATGGGATGACCTTTTTCTTTTAACATTTCCTTTTTTAATTTTCCTCAATGCAGTCCGAAACAAATATTGAAAATAATAATTAACCGCTTCTGAGTCAGGTTCAATTTTAACTCGCTTCACTGTAGCCTGAACAGAATGTAATATTTCGTGGGCGAGAACAGCATAATCCTCAACGCACCATTTAAAATTCTTTAGCCATACTACGTTTGTCTGAAAACCATCTTTTGTTCTTATCAAGTGCGATGCCTGTCCTGCCTGATATTGCCATTCTTCCATCTCAACATCCCAACTCCTCTTTAAATATCTTTGATAATCTTCCCATTTACCTATAATGACAATTAAATCAACACCATAAACATAATCAAATATTTTATATATTTTCATTTCACCCTCGCTATAATTCCCCAATTTTCAAGATGCCAAATAACCTCACAGTCTTTAAGCCATTCCAGTCTTGACAGTTGAGGTCTGGATTGTGCCTCTAAGCGTCCCCAAAAAATGTACTGAACATCATTACTTTTACACCAGGGTATAAAATCTTGCGTCTCTATGTCTTGGGGGATGCACCGAAACTTTAAGCCCAGCATAAAAGCTTGATTTGCCTTTCTCGCTGTTAGGGTTCCGGTTAAGTTGAGCTTTGTTTTGGCCTGGCCTAAGTAGACCAAACCCTCGTCCTGAAGGTCTGCCCATCGATCGATGTTGACTGCAACGACAAAGGCACTAATCAGGATTATTGCTATTATCGTTATTTTCATTCGTCTTTTCCCTTTCGAGAATCTTCTTTTTTCTTGGGTGTTAAAACAAGCATTACGCAATCATCATCTGCAAACGCTCTTAACCATCCGCCGTGACAAAAATTAACTTTATAACCCAAAACGTTACCATAATTTTCATAAAAAGAACCATGTTTCGTTTCAATTGTAATATCATCGGCTACCGTAATCATTTGTAAAGCTTGCTTTTCATTTTCGTTTTCAGGGGCAAACATTATTTGCTTTACTCCGTCAGCCAACACTATCGCACATTTCATGGCTTAATCTCCTTATAAACAAACTTGCCCCAATTAAAACCGGCAACATCACCGGCAGGAAAAACCGCATTGAATAAAACGTCAAGCTCACCGTCCCGATCATCACCACACCAATTATAATTAACTCCCAACGCTTCTGTCTAACCAATTCATAAAACGCCAAGACTAACACTATCCCAAACAGCGGCCACATTTCAGACATAAACTGAATCGGGAATAGCCAGAGATTTTTCAGGATCGCCCCGAAGTTCAAGGCCGTGCCTTTCTGCATGACGTTCATCCCGAAATTATTTCCAAGGATCCCGAATCCGTTTCTCAGGTTTAAAAATCCCTGAAACCCGACAAGACTCAAAAACGGAACTAAAAATAGCCAAATCTTACGCCAAGGGATGAACAACGTTAAGATTAATAACAATATCATGGGATAACGAGTACAAAACGCAAGACCGGCATAGACCCCCGACAATACAAAGAAAATATTCACACCCAGGGAGGAATTGTTAAATTTTGATAATCCGTTTATCCAACAGCCATCACACCAACCCCAATATGCACCGCACATAAACAACCACGCCAACGAGTCAGTCGTCAAATGGTAGGAACACCACCAGAACAGGGGACTTATCAACAGTAAAATAACTCCCGTCCAGCCCGTCAGTTGAAAGATGAAGAATAGACTTAGTGCCATTGATAACGCTGAAATCATCCGACCTGACATCATCCAATCACCCCAGACTTCGTGAAAAACTTTAAGGGTATAGGTGTAGACGAATCCGTGAAACTGATCGACGTGTTCACCTTTCACTGCTGGCACGAAATTCCAGGGGAAGTCTGTATCCCCATCGTAGTTGGGGACTGAATGAGGGATCAGCCAGATCATACAGAAAACGAGGAAAATTAACAGCCAAATTTTATGTGCGGATTTCATTGATTTTCACCTTTGAATACAACCGTATCTTCATCTTGACCTCTCCTTCAAATATTTAATAACATTAATAAACTTCGGCCCAAGGAAGACAAATCCCATTAGACCACAAAATATTCCCCAGGCCATACCTATCGGGTAGATGATATATTTTAAAATACATCTCGTTAACTTTTTCATTTTATCGGCCTGAGAATCGCATAAACAAGATTTCGTATTCGCCTTCTTCGGTCGACGAAAGTGTGGCTATGACAAAATTACATCTCTTACAGATAATGTCTCCCCAGTATCCGTATTCCAGACAATCTTCATGCTGCACTAACGGACAGATAATAAATTCTTGCATGCTATCGCAGCATTCACAGTATATTTTTAAGATTGGTTTTTGCTGGCTCATTCAAAGTTCCCCAGGTTTCTCATTAAGCATATCGTATACTTCAGCAAAATCATCTTTTTGTTTTTGCGTCAATCCATCAATATAAATTCCACAGCGCACTATGACATTCATTACTTTTCGGGTTTCTTGAGGTGTTAATTTTATGGTGTCGCCTATAGCTATGTCTATTTTCATGCGTGAATTTGGACTCGGTTTTATTAAACCACGTTCCCACTTTTTCCATGTGTTCAGATGTACACCTGCAATACCCGCACAGACTTTTTGTGTAAGATTCAACTCATTACGTCTTTTTCTAATGTATTCGGGTGCGTATTTTCCGTTTCCGCTCATTTAATTCTATCTTTCTTACACATTCTGGACAAAGATCAATACTTTCACCCCTTCCCGTATAAACCTGTTGCCAACCAACCTCTTTTGCGTCCCTTCGAAGTCTCCGGACAGACTTATTTGAGAAAATGAATGTCTTTCGACAATCCTCGCCATTACAGTGTAGTTGATAAACCCTTATTACCGACATTTAATTACTTTATTCCTTTACTCTGGAACTTTATAATAAACAACTTTGCCCGCTTCCACCCCGTCAACATCTTTTATCGGCCAAAATCCTACTCGATACTGATTGCCAAGCGAATCAGAAACCCAAAAATCAGCCCAATATATCGGTCTATCGGTAGCGGACATTTCTTTAATCGCAGCATCTTCTTGTCTAAGTAAACATAGCTGATGGCCAGCAAAGACGACTACGCCAAACAAAATCAAATACCAGGACAACCAAAAAATTCGACTTTTTTTCATGGCTTTACCTCTTTCTTTTTCGGCAATCTTTCCTCAACGCTTATCCATTCCATCTTTCGCTCCTTCTCTGCGTGGTCACCATTCGGTATCAACAATAATTTTATCCCATCCCTTTTTTCTTAATAGTATTCTAACGGCACTTTGAAATGGAGTGCAACTCGGCGAAGCTTCCTCTATTACAACTCGATATAGAGCATACAATTCTTTGCCCCCTTGATGATAACTCAGCACATATTGAGCCTCTACACAACGCAAATCAGCCCAATTGACAGCACCCCCCTGACATCCCATTTCAACCTTTTTTTCTTTTACTCTACCAATAGCTTCATTTGCATCGGCCGTGAGCTTACTTAATTCTTGTCGTAATTTTAATTTATTCATCATTTCTCCTTTCTTCCGCGTTATTAACGGTATGCGCGACCCACCGTTGGGGCATAACTGCTCCGTCAGGAAGTACTTTGCCATCCTTCGGCACTGGGCATTACCTCCTATCCTCATGGTATAAATGTTGTCGTTTGTCGGCTTCTCCTATCGCAGATATTGCGTTTTGCTTGCTCCGTAGCATCATCAGGGTCAACTCCTGTTCTGATTAGCCTGGCTGCTTCCTCCTCAACATCTTTATGCCAACGCCTTTTTTCTCCCTCAAGACTTCCACCGATAGTCATTTTACTTCACCCCCAATCAAAAATATTCATTCAGCAACATAAATAATGCCGTTATATTCCTCAAAGGCGTCTTTTTGTTTTTTGGGATCAAGTTCGATGATTCCCCGAGCAACCGACATGGCGTCACCGTGTTGCTCAATATATTTGTTGGCCTCTTTAACTCTTTTGCGAACTTTCCTTTTTATCCGCGATCGCGCTTTCCAGTCCATCATCCCTCCTCCAAACACTCCAATGCTTTCTTTATCTGTCTGTTGGACAAAAACTATCTACGCCAGGAATCATTAAGCCCTTCTCGCTATCATCCAAACATAAACACTTCATTACCCGTTCGTTAAAATCTTCTTGGCAAGCTTGTTTGGCTTCGGCGGGCGTGTCCTGAAAGCCAAGATATGAATTTCTCCAGTAGATCGTCCAACCTGATAAAGCCTTAAATATGTGATACCGGCCAAATGATGTTTCCGCACGATATTGCGGAACTCCGCGTAGCTCCTTCCATTCAAGCTCTCTCACTTTCATGGCTGTTGCTCCTCAAATGAGGCTATAATTTTTTTAGCCATCGCAAGCATTTTCTCAGATTTTCCAAGCATTCTCTCAGACTTTCGTTGAGTCTTCTTCGCTTCTTCTAAGGCTGTCTGTGTTCGTTGATCCAACTCCTTGTATTCTTCATTTATTGCCCTTGACTTAGGAATCAAATAAAACTTATTCGCCCACATTTCGAACAGGTTGCGTTTGGTTTTTCAGAGATCCCACTTAAGCTTGTATAAATCTCTTTATCTGGCTTCACGAATCGATGGCATTTTTCACATACCCGAACAAAACCAGCATCTCCATCTTCTCCACAATCATAACTTACTCTCGGGCTGCCCTCGTCTAATTGCCACATCCCGCCTCCCTAAAACATTCCTTGATTCTCTCCCGCCAGTCGGCTTCACACTTGGCTTTGCCGTACCATTTTCCATTTGAACAACGCTCAATAAAATAGCAACCGAAATATGTTCTTGCTAAATAGTAATCCTCTCTTTTCCCGACATCGATAATACGATACTTTTTCTCCCATACCAACGGCTTCAAGTTTTGCTGTGGCTGCCGAGATGATGACATTGTTTTATCCTCTCACTTCATTTGTATTGGGAATTATCCATGACAAAAGTCCATTTGTGAGTATCCGATTGCAAGTTTTACATTGTATTTTAATTCCTTTTTCAACAGAATCTACAATCGATTGTTCTGTATATACTTGTAAACATTTAGGACAAACGGCAACTCTTATAGTTTCTTCCATCTCATGTCCCTTTCATTCAGAGGGCATCGGCAGGATTCGGTACCTGCATGGAAAACGGATGGCTCGTGATGCTCCGTCCTTCCGCAACCAACCTTGCGTCCAAGTGCGTTACTTCTCGCAGGCGCCTAAGCTGTTTTTCCCGCGCTTCCGCCACGATGCCCCCCATGATTAAATGTCTTCTTCACCAATACAAACCAATTCTACTATTTTGAAATCTGGATGACTCTTTTTCATTTTTATCAAAACTCCTTCAATGTCTTCCGCAATTACATCGTGGTAGTGTTGGCCCTTCTCAATTGCCATTGATCCCTCCGCACCTAATCTGATGCGGTAAAGTTTCTTTGTTTTGTTTTCACTCATCCCTTCTTTCTCCCATCCATTCTCCTCATACTTAACATTGGGAGTCTGTTGTTGTAAAAGTCTTAGATTCCCTTCGTGGGTTTCGGCTTTCACCGATTTTTTTAGTGTCAATGGCACACCGTTAATTTTCACAATACTTCCTTTTTTCAGTTTTAACGTTTCCATGACATCCTCCTATTCTGCTAACATTTTATTCTCTTCTTCTACTCGTTTTTGAGCTTCATCCGAAAACTCAACATTCGGGCAATCCGTCACCAATGAAAAAGCATCTTCAAACGCTTTTCTAATCGATTCTCTTTCATTTTCCTCAATGAATATACTTGGTTTAACTTCAAACACTACATGAGGAATACCCACCGATGGATCGCCAAAGTCATGCACGACAATAGTTATTTCTTTGTCTCGGTAACTCATTAAATCTCTTCTGAGATCACCACAGAATCTAATCATGTCAAAATCTTTTATATCTCCATACTCTCCCACAGAAATCAAATTCAAGGCTTGTCTTAAGACTCCCTCGGTATATCCCCGTTTATTCCACATAATGTCCTCCTATTAATCAATGTCAACATATCCAAGAAATACAATCTCGCACATAATGTCCCAAAATTCTCTTGAAATAAGCATTCCCGAAGCTCCTCCTTCAATGTAGCCAGCATCCTTCCATTTCCTTAATATTTTTCTTTCTTCACTGGAAACGCAGGTGGGGTCGAGTCGCTGTTCATTACACATCACATATTGTAAATAGGGAATAAACCTTAATTCCGTTTGATTGATCTCGTAACCAAATAGTTCTTTAGATTTTTCTTTTATTCGCTGGGTTAGTTGGCCTCGTTTCTGCATGACATCCTCCTATTCAGCTACGTAATCCACCGACGTCGGATCTGATTCATTGAACGAATAATCATACGCTGATACACCGATGATATATCTGATGCCCCTGTTGATCCGTGTATTCCATTCGGTCACGTTGGCAACGTCGATACTTGTATAAAACTCTCCAGGCCAAAGTCCTAAATGAGTGCGATAGCCTGCCAGGTCTTCCTCGGTGTTTGGGTTCCACTTGACTTTAATTCCCGCAGTTCCCCCAGGAGTAACATCGCCAACCGGCACGTCAAGTTCCGTATCCTCAACAGCCCCAAGCGGTACAGTCAATGTATCCTGCCCGAAAAGTAGTTGAACCGTCAAATTTGCGTAATTGTCGCTTTTATGAACAACAGATATTGGCAATATATCCCCGCTTACGAGAAGAATATCCGTTTCCGCTCTTTGGCATAGAAATGGTGGAATGTTGCCGTCATTTGTTCCTCCACAAAGAATAAATCCGTTGTCTATATTGGCTCTAATTTGGTCAAACTTTAACCCTGAGAATATAATATGTCCGAGTGTCCGGTTGCTCATGTTGTGAACGGACATGAAAAACCAGTTATCTCCTTGATTGTCGGGATCGATGCAGAGCCTTACAGTTCCGGCTGTTGAATCGGGAGCAGTTGTATCGGGCGGGGCTTCAGTTGTGTCTGTGTACGTAACTGTGACCTGCAAAACAAGCGAGTCCCAGGACGTGTTAAAAAGATAGGTTGTGTTTTCCTCTGTAAACGCAGAGTCCACCACGGAGCCCGTTCGGTGTGATAATGTGTCGGTTTTAATTGTCTGTCCTGCCAGCATCGCCGGAATGAGGGCGATGAATGCGAGTCGTGCGATTGTGCGTTTCATCTTTCTTCCTCCTTGATGACGTTCATTCTGAATATGTCAAATCCATATTTTTCTCTTATTTCCTTTATCGTAAGATTTTGGAACCATTCTTCAAAAGCATATTCCGCAGCGTTAAATCTGGGGTCGGAGTATTCAAGTTCAACATCTCCACCTATAATGATTATCCCATGAAATCTAATGGTGTGCAGAGTGTCTGAAAAATGAAAAGTCCAGGATTGTGGTGCTGTATCGTTTAGAGAATCTTGGTTTGTATAAAATGAATCAAAGTCAGTCCAATCGAATAACTCTTTAAGCTGGTCGTCAGAAAGTGAATTTCCCGTTGTTGTCTGCCCCATCACCGAGACGGCGAGCAGGACTAAAATTGTTGTGAAGTATTTCATGGTCTTTTCTCCTTTAAAATTTCAAGTTCTTCAATTTGTTCATCATAAAGTTCTTTTGTCCACAGAAGTCGAGGGCACGAATTCTTTGGATATTTAACCATCGACAGCCTCATGACATTTCCCTCACACACAATATCCCAATAAATAACTATCCATTTCTTTTTCTTGTATTTTACGAGGTCGCCAGCTTTTATTTTTGAGCGAACATTCATCATGGCTTCTCTCCTATATCATAAATCCATCGCCGTGCGATTTCACACAAGGCCACAAACACAGCGTCTTTATCACGTTCCAACTGGCCGAGGTCTGCGTAAGGAACCAAATCTGGATGGGTTTTGTTTTCCTGGCTGTATTCAGGGCCATACTCCCAACCCATTGCAAAATATGATTGCATCCAACTTCCATGTAATTCTTCTGGCGACTTCGAACGCTGTTCGCCACATTGTCGCTCAATCACTTTCAAAAACTGCTTACGGAATGCTTCTTCGCGATCATCCCAGAACACCGGCACAATCGGTGCTTCGGCCGCTATCGCTGCAAGTCGAGCTGCCTCGTAGACAAATTTTGCCCGTCTTGTTATAATATCTGTTACATTCATGGCTTCTCTCCTTGTTTTTCTTCCAGATAATTAAGTAACCAATCTATTGCTTCCACGGGTATAACAACAAATTCTAATCCTTCAATCTCTGCGTTTGCGTTTTCATCTTTCAAATTTTCTATTACTTCTTCTTTCGTCATGGCTTCTCTCCTTGTTTTTCTTCCAGATTATTTTAATATAATTTTCTGTTCTTCAATTAACTGTTTTGCTATTTCCATAGGATTGTTTATTTCAAAATTGCGTTCTAATCTATAATACTCAAACCCGGACAATCGTTTTTTTAGCCAAAGAGGCCCTCCAACACAAGTTTCTAAGCGTACGCCCGTTCTCGGTACATATATCACCCAATAATAGTCATCCTCATATTGGTCTGTCCACCCAAGCAATCTCGCTACTTCATTCCCCTGGCTCAAAACCAATTCATTTCTATGTTTATTTACTCCCCATTGAATGTGTTTAGCATTGTCCCATTTCAACATTTTTCGTAAGAAAAAACCTGAAATTATTCGTCTTGGTCGTTCAATGTATTGCCAATAAAAATTAAATTTCGTCATGGCTTATCCCTTGCCAACTCTTTGGCCTTGCGTTCAATCAACAATTTTATCAATCAACTTTTCTGTTTTGCCACATATCTCTTTGGTTTCTTGCTTTTCATTTAACATTAACCGCCCTGCCTTAACATCTGCTTTATACGCATTTAACATTTGAGCGCGGGTAGCTGATGGATTAAACTGATTCACCATTTCAACCCCAAATCGATCAATCATTTCAGCTAAATATTCTTTGCCATCTTCTTTGAGTTTCTGGCTTATTATGTTCATACTTGACTCTCCAAACCCAGGGAAATAATAATTATTTAAAAGATTTTCTAAATAGGCAATATCCTTCTGAGCTTGAATTTCAATATTTTGCTCTCCACGTAGCTCCGAGGGTTTTGGAAAAAATTTATTTAATCTGATGTGATTGTTGATATTGCTTTTGATCGTTCCGAGTGGAAGGTCTTTTAGCGCTTCCCAAAACAAAAGCAATCTTTCGTCAGAGACATTTTCTCCGTAAATCTCTGCAAGCCCCTGCATCAAACCATTGAATTCTTCAATCTCTTTATTGGTCATTTTCTGATCCCATTATTTTGTTACCGTATTTTTCCATAAAGCTATCATACCGTTGTTGGATTTTAGGCTTTAATGATCTTCGTACTTGATTCAAATATTCTGGAAATTTTGTCGGCCTGAATAAAGTTGAGGGTCTTAAAAATTTTATCATTTTTTCGTCGTGTTCCCAATCCTCTTTTTTTGTTTGAATAACTTTTATGCAGTCCTCAATAGTGTATCCACCACACAGCCTCGCATGTATGTTTTCCCGAACTGATTTCTCCCCTGTTTTATACTTTGTTCCAACAATTTTATTAAAACATTCTATTACTATATCAACTTCTTTTTCTTCTTTATTTTCTTTTTCCTTTTCTTTTTCTTTGTCTTTATCTTTGTCTTTAACCCCATCCCTGACCTCAACTTGACCCCTAATTGACTCCAAGTTGACCCCATTTTGACCCCAAAGTTCATAAATTGACCGGTGAACCCTATTGTTTAAGTTCATGATCCGACCATATTGGAACACAAAAAAATCAACAAGCAACCATCTGCCATTTTTTAATTCAATTAATCGTTGCTTATCTTCATTAAATAATTTGAATGCTTTTTCTAAGTCAATTTCCGCTTTGGTTATTATTTCAATAAACTTTTTGTTCGGCTTCCAGATACCCGCATGATCACAATTGTCTTTAATGTATATCCACAACATGATATATTCGGGGTCGAGGCCAATGATCCAGTCTTCGTGCCACATAGACGTATCGGTAAATCGTTTAGGCATTAGTGTGTCCACTTTTTTGTATCTCTTTCCGGTGATTGCTTAAAATTTTATTACCCTTAGATAGATTGCATGATTTACACAGGCATTGCAGATTGTTTAAATCGTTGCTTCCCCCTAAACTAAATGGTATTATGTGATCAACCTCAAGATTTTGATCACTTCCGCACAATTTACACTTACCAACAGATAATACTTTATCGCGGATATGTTTAGGAATAAATCGGCTTTGATAATAAACAACGTTTGAATGCAATACACTATTATCAATGTCGAATTTGGTTTTTATGGTTTTCCATATCGGCGTAAACTCGTCTGGCGTACATCCTGCAATTCGCGCAAGCCGGCTCATTTCGCTTGGTAGGTTTCCGTGAATTTCTTCAACAACCAATAGCCGAGTGTAAGCTCCAATCTCTGAAACTGTCCATGCGGACGTGTCCATATAAAAGTCAGAAGCGTAAAGTGGAAAGGCTGGTGCTTTACCCATCAATGGCTCCGGTGTCAATTTTCGTTTTCGCATCTTTAAATCGACTCGGCGACCAATCACAATGACGTTCCGAGCCTCCAATACCGATCAACCAAACGCATCTCGTAAAGTGATAACAATGACAACACATTTTATCTTTTGGCAAATACATATCTTCTTCATACATTTTCCCCATTATTCCCCTCCTTCAATGGCCCCGGTGTCAAATTGAATATTGTTTTTCAAGCACGTCTACAATTTTAGTATATGCTTCCAATGCCCCAACATTGTTTTCAAAAGTAAAAACATCAACATACTGCTCATCATATATGGATGTGTCAGAATTTGTGCGATAGCCATGTTGAATTCCACAAAAATAAACGTCTGTTCCGCTTACAAAAAACGATGAAACATTATCCATGTTTACAGTTTGTTTGCCTTTTGTTATAAACATCATTCCCCTCCTTCCATTTTCTTAATCATCCCCGCGTGTTGTTTGCAGTAAAGCCCTGCAGGGCCATGGCCGTTTTTGCGAGAGCACTGATAACCAATAAGATCACCAACCTCATAAGCACAATATCCCTCATTATAACTCCAACCTTTGGGATTTCCTGCCCATTGATGGTATCTATGTTTCCGCGCGTCTTTTAAAGTCTTGGGTGGGCCGTTAAGCATCTTTTTATCCTCGCTTTATATGCTTTTCATATTCTTTAATACAAAGTTCACACTTGGGTTTCTTGTCGTTTTTTCGCCATCCATAAGGTTTCATGGGTTTTATAGTACAAAGTGCAAACGTACTATCCCCTTGGACAAGATGAGACTCATTATAGCAAGGTGCAGATTTCCAAACGAAGGTCATTTCTTCTCCCAAAAGTCACAGCCGAAAGTTTTATAAAATTGCGCACCTTTCAAATTCTTCTACGGTTTTATAAAGCGCATTCTTGAATGTCAATTTCTCCCGCATTTCGTTTTTAATCAATTCATTTTCAGGACAAATACAACATCCCATGCCAATACCGAGCATGTGCGAAAATAGTTTTTTTAAAAATTCTTCTTTCCATCCAACGTTTTCACCTAAATCAATATATTTATTTGCGTGCAATACCAATCCACAATAATATTTACCGTCGATTTCCTCAAGTGCTTTACATGGGCGATGATCACCCAATAATGCAAGTCCGATCCCGCAAGGAATAGTCTTACAACATCTTCCACAATGAGTACATTTATCACCATAGGCCATCATGCGTCCTCAAATTCTTCTACTTCTTTCAACTTCTTTTCTAAATAAGTTTTAACCATTCTTAAATCATGGGTGGTTTGATTTCTTAATAAAGCCATTCGCTCATAAATATCTTTACCTTTAACTCGTTTAATGGCTTTTCTGTACTCTTCTTCATGGTTGCCATGAATTCCGTATCGATGTTCCCATTTAGTTAGGACTATTCCGTTTTCAAGTTCATATCTAAGTCTGTAGTTGGGTTTTCGGGCGATGTGATGAACATCTAAAACAGCTCCATTTTTGTCAGTCTGTTTACCAGCAATTCCAGAAAGTTCAGACTTATAATCAGCTTTTATTAAAAGAATCTTACGCCAGAGTTCTTCACATTCTTTTTCAAGTCGTTTGCGTGGTGTCATCTATTTCCTCAACTTCTTCCCAACAGACAGGACAAAAATTTGGTGGATAACAATCATGTAATCTCATGCCGTGCTTTCTCCATCCGTATACTAATTCGTGTTTTTCGCCGTTGGGCATTTATACATGATTACCTCAAATCTAAAACTTCTTGACTACATCTCTTTGCTGCAATTTCACAGTATTTTTCTTCTATCTCGATACCGATACATTTACGGTTGAGTTGTTTGGCTGCTACACAGGTTGTGCCAGAACCAAGAAAGGGGTCGAGGATACAATCGCTTGGCGTTCTTTGCAAAATAATCTTATATAGTTTCAATGGTTTTTGGGTTAAATGATATCTACCTTCTTTGAAGTTTGATTGTGGTCTCGGGACCGGCAAGACAGATGTATACCACATTCCTTTTTCTCCCGCCTCGAGATCCGGCAATTCGCCTTTTCCCATAAAAAGAATTGGTTCGTGGCGATATGACCACGTTTTTCGTTTTAATTGCATTGAATATCCATTTGGCCCCCACCAAATAAGAGTCTGGATATATTCAAAACCGATGGTCTCGAGTATTGATTTTGCCCTGTAAACTCCCTTATCAGAATGAGAAATATAAAAATATCCATTTGAAATCAACTTAAATGCTTTTTCAAAAACATTTAAAAACCATTCCCAGTATTGATCGGGGTCTCGAGCATCATTAAATTTAGCCCCGTATTTTTTACCTAAATTATACGGTGGATCCGTAAGAATTAAATCACATTGCTCGAGATCCAACATGATCTCTAAACAATCGCCGTGATAAATCGTCACCCAATCGTCTTTGTAATAAGGTTCAATCATGTTTCCTCAAAAACAGGGATTAGCCAACGGCGCCAAATTGTTATTCGCCAATTTGCATTTGTCCCATGAACATATTCGTACATTTTTGAATAGCCATACTCACACTTAAAATCTTTCACGCTCCACCCGAAGATGAAGCGACGGAGGGCGGTCATGGCATTTTTCCTGCTTCTTTTTGATATTGTTCAAATAATTTTTTGTTATGTTCGTTTTCATACCACTTGTTTACTTTTTCTTGGCCGTCCAAATGTACGATACCAATGAGTTCTCCAGGACAGAATCCCATACAATTCATGCCAATTACTAAATCCCCGTTTGATTCGATTGGAATGAATGTTGGCATTTCTTCTTGTGGGTTCCAAAATGTAACGTCTAAAACCCATTTATCAAACATTGCCTTCATTGCGTTTCCCATTGTTCTCCCTCGTCTGAAAAAATCCCCTTAACTTCGGTTCGTTTTCCATGATTAATCTTGCGTAAAAAGGTGTAAAATTATTGTTCAGTTTAAAGTCGTCGCTGATAGTTCCAACCTTCTGATCCCAGCGTATAGATTCAAAGATTGCTTTCATTCCGTGGTGTCGGTGACCGGCGTGCCAAAGCTTCCAAGTCTTTTCAAGGATGATTCTGTAAACGTGCGGATTCTCTCGATGGAATTTCAGGAACTTTTCTTCGGCACGGGCCTTTCGTTCTTCTTCAATCTGTCTGCGTCTTGCCTCACGTCTCAGTCTATCGCACCGCTCCTCACAGTCGGGATGAATCTCTCGTTTGCCGTGAAAACCTTCAAGGCTCCGGCCACAACCACATTTGCATTTGCGGACTTTCTTGCCAGTATCAAACAATGTCGGTGTCTCTACCACAAAAGTCATTTTAAACCGCTTAACTTAGCGTCTACGGGATTTTATTTTTTAAAATGTTGCTGAGGCTGTTCATTTTTTAAAATGCCGTTATTTGGTGTTTTTAGGGCTTTGGGATGACGCTTCTATTTCTCTATCCCTGTCATCCAATAAATCCCGGAGCAAACCCTCCCACCCACAGGTTCTATCGTGTTTTTCAATTCGGCCAGAATCTATTATGCTTGTATTTACATAAACTGTATAATCATAATTTGCAATTCTATTATTTCCAGTTCCATCATTATGAAAAGCGATTATCAACATGTTCTTTCCTTTCACATACCGTCTGATTCCCGTTCTTCCCAATGCCATCCCTGTAGCCAGGCTTGATATTCGATTGAATTTATATCATGATGAGGATTGTCTTTTTCAGATTTACCAAAACGATAAGCATCTCTGCCCTGTTGAACGCATTCCCGCCATATGATAAGTTCTGTTTCGGTAAGCTCTGCGCTCATTTCTCCTCCAAATGCCTATAAATAGATTGGAGTCCGTTAAGTTCTGCGGTAAGTGCTTTCATACCATTAATGGCGGTTGTATATTGATTGATTGCAAGCTGTTCAGCTAATTTTTCTTTCCAACAAATCCCACGTGCGAGATTATCTGTAATTGAAACGGACGGGTTTTTTATCTTAACGTCGTCGAGTTCAAATTCAACACCGTTTCTGAGTTGCATTATAACCTTAGCGCGTTCTTTCCGGTAGTCACTTATTGCCTTAGCACTTGCGTCACCACGCTTCTTGAGTTCGGCGCGCCCACGTTCAAGCTGTCGGATTTTCTCGTCTATTCTTTCTGCTATTTCAATGACATCCACTTTTTCGGCTCCGGTATTAATGACCATTGGCCTGGCAAATTATCAATTTTCATCCCATTAATTCTATATGCAGGATAGGCAATTCCATTTGGGCCAATTTGACAAATTACAGGATATTGAAATCTTACACTGTCTTTATACCAATAATAACGGCCTTCAATGAGTTCCATTTTTTACTCCTCATTTATACTCGAATTCCATTTTAGTGTATCTTTTGACTTCCCATAAAATAGTGTTTTCCATCTTGTCCTCCTTACCTCCCCACCGGCCCACAAACCTACTGCTTTTAGTCAAACCTCCTCACCGGTGGACTGTCAGTAGATTTTAAGTGGGCCGGTGGCATTCTCATTTCGCCGTCGTTGCTTTCTCAAAATCTTCGACCTTGTGGCATATCTTCATCCACATTTGGTCTATCTGTCCGTTAGTCAGGTCGTTGAACATTTTCTTTCCAGTAATATCAAGGTCTTTCAACAAGGCTATGAATAGCTTTTGTGCGCCCTCGTCCGATTCATTGGCTTTTGCGAGAAAATAATTGTGCATTCGCTTGGCGAATTTCTTGTGTTCTGTGTCGAATTTTTTCTCTGGTTTCTTCTTGGGTGGTGATTCAAACCCATTTGGAGGAACTTCTTCGGCTGGTGTCGCTTCGAGTCCGGCGAGGGTCGCCAGAAACGAAAGGCCAATACGATATGCCTTTGCTACAGCCCTTGTCTGTGCCATTGACTTGATAGCGTATTCGTCGGCGTAGTTCCATCGCTTCTCAGCGTTTGAGCAAATCGCTTCTGCGGAAGTGACCACGTTTCCGTCTCGGCGTACCTCAACTTTGGCGAGATAGAGATATTCTCCATTGTCTCTATCAACTCGTTCTGCCGATAGAATAACGGGGAAAAGATTAAGAACGGCCCCTACCGTTGTCCACCATTCAACTTTTGGATAATCCCTACCTTTAATTTTACATACGAATTTTGGTCCTACACATCTCGATGAAACGGCCCTTACCAAAGCTTCGGCCTGTTCAATGGCAATGAGAGGGTCATCCGCAAAAACACCGTGTTGAAGTGCGGGCAATTCTTGTGTTGCTGGCAAAATTTCTTCTGTAGTTTCTACGTCTTTCATTTTCTTTTCCCTCCAAGATATTATCCCCGACCCCCTATCTTGAGAGGGAGAGACAGGAGGCCGGAGAAGTGATGTTATATATAAATTCCCGTATGTTCTCCCGCAAAGTGTCTCTCGGCGACACCCTCCAAAGTATCTAATGTTAATTGGTTTTCGCGGATTTCTTTTTCGAGCTTCGCCCGCACTTTATTAATCCATTTTTCTTTTGCTAATTTTACTATTTCGGGCCAAGGCTTTAAGCTTTCCCCCCATCGGCCAAGGAGATATTCTTTGCTATCATCTGTGACTCCGACAAGAATCGGATCGGGATCGTTTTCAAACTCGGTCCAGACAACAAACTTCTTGAAATATCCTTTTTCTTCTGCGAGTTTCACGACACCAAGAATTTGCAGAGGGATGAGACCTGCATCATAATCATCCAAACTTTTCTTCCCTGGACAATAGGCCCTCCAAATTGTTTTAATGTTTGGCTCCATTTTTTGAAATGGAATAATGGAGTCCTCTGGCGATTCGCTAATAAGTTTTTTTTGTCCCTCAAGACCAAGCTCCTCCACCAACTCTTTGTATTCTTGATCTACTTCTGGCTGAACGCCGATGCCTTTTTCTTGATAAATTTCGACTTCCATTTTTATTCCCTCCTTTAATATGACCAAGCAGAGATCAGACAATCTGTATGACTCATTGATATGTGAAGGTCTTGCACCTTCCTGGGGGCTACCATCTTTAGTTGTCGCCAACTAAAAACCTGTAAGGCGTCCAAGTGTATTACAGCCGACATATAACGAGGCGTTTTCATCATCATCGCTCTGCTTGGCCTTTCCCATCTTCATGACACTGTTGGACGCCTATGCTTAAAAGTCGTTCTTCGGCGTCAAGCCGTGCATCTTCTTCTTCGGTATTATAAGGAAGTTTCTGTTTGTACCGGATTTCATTCAATTTCTTGATGTTGCCTTGCTCGTGTTCTATCATTCTCCATGTGGTTTCGGGTGCCGTTATTGATCCATTGGTGATTTCAATGCTCTGTATGAGTTGTTCTAAGTTGATGATTCGCAATCGCGCGGCGGTCAATTTGTTCTGCATGTCAAGAGATTGAATAATGACTCGCTCAGTTTCCTGTTGTATGACTTTGCGTACTTTCTCTGTTATTTCCATGGCTCCCTCCTCATTTCAATTTCTTCAATTTTGTATCTTTGTTTGGTGTTATAATGATCACACTATCACCCGAATATTCAATAACAAGCGATTTATCGTATTGATTATTAACCTTGACAGTTTTATTATATTTTTTGACCTGGGAGCTTTCCCCCATCACGCCGACCTGGGAGCTTTCCCTCATCTCGCCGACCTGGGAGCTCCCCCACATCTCGCCGACCTGGGAGCTTTCCCTCATCTCGCCGACCTGGGAGCTCCCCCACATCTCGCCGACCTGGGAGCCTCCTCTCATCACGCCGACCTGGGAGCTTTCCCCCATCACGCCGACCTGGGAGCTTTCCCCCATCACGCCGACCCGGGAGCTTCCCCCCATCACGCCGACCCGGGAGCTTCCCCCCATCACGCCGACCCGGGAGCTTTGCATCCGATTTATAATTACATTTTTTGCGAATCGTATGTGTTGATTAATTAACTCGTCAATTTTTTGATCCATTAAAAACGTCTTTTTGAAAACTTTTTTAATGGCTTTTTTCATTTCCTGTTCTGCGAATTTCTCATTAAACCATTCTGGTCGATAATCTTGGTCAACCTTAAGTTTCCAGTTTTTTATGTCGTGGTTGAAAATGTCATTATCTTGTGGGAGTAGCTCAACACGCACAAAATCAGGATCATGGGTATTGTCGTTCAATTTATATTTGCGGATAAGCTCCTCATGGGAATCATTATAATAATCCCATAGGGTTTTCTCGCGTGTGATGATTCCGCTAAAAAATTGACACATGGCTCCCTCCTAAACTTTAAAATCTTCGCTTTCATCCGAAGCGTTCTGTCCGGTGCATTGAGTACAAAGACCCGTCCGCTTAAAGATTTGATCATTGTGTCGATTCTCAAAACACTGAGGACATATTTCGGCTATATTGCCGAGTACTCGTTTGATGGCGCGCATAGATTCTTTATCAAGATCGCTGTGATGTTTAAGCCAAATTCTATATAAAGCCCTCCGCGCAAGAAATCTCTCCTCTGCATCCGGCACTGTCATTGGTATTTCAACCATCATAACCCCCTCTTTCTTAAATAGATTGTAAAATGTTTCCGCTCTCTCCGGATCCGGAATCGTGATAGATAATCAATCCACTTTCCCCAAATCCCAATCAAGAAGATTTGGGAGATTGGAGTTCTGTAGCAGGTGATAAGCATTGATCCCCTCACGCCGGCACACAATTTGGACATGAAAACGGAAATCCAGCGCAGGTTCTCCAAGAACCACAAAGTGCCTTATAATATTTTTCACAATGCTTGAATGTGTTCTCAGTAAAAACGCAACCCACCATGTCGATGATGAAGTTCTTTGCTTTCTGCTCTGACATGGCGTTAATGGTATCGGTGTATGTGCCGGAACTGAATCCGTAATTATCATAAACCGTTCTCTTTATCCCCGCCGATACCTTTTCTTGATCGTGCATGAAAACACGCTGAACAATCTTAGAAATCCAATCCTTCGCTTCCCCCTCTGTCATACTGTTGACATCTTCTAAAAACTTATCCCAATAGCATGGGGTGTAGTGATAAACAGTTTTCGTCGGATTCTCGATTCGTTCGGATTGTTCTGTTTTGGTGGGCGATTTTAAACAGGCAACCAAAGCACCAAAAACAGTAGCCAGTGATCCCTCTAAAAGGTTCTTGATGAATTCACGTCGACTTTCTTTCAAAACATTCTCCTTAT
>Ga0180432_10000547_pt1 | contig 62447 bp, 67 predicted proteins | sample SS_ome_10_FD_132414 | JGI IMG/M metagenome (GOLD analysis project Ga0180432, IMG submission 132414) | Hypersaline lake sediment archaeal communities from the Salton Sea, California, USA - SS_1_MS_2 metaG | ecosystem: Environmental > Aquatic > Non-marine Saline and Alkaline > Hypersaline >... | reverse complement strand
TGGGGGGGCAGAAAAAATTGTTTTTTTTATGCGCTCTGGGGGGGGTTTGGGGGGGGGGGGGCGCCCCCCCCGCGTGGGCCCGGGGGGGGGGGGGGGGCGGGCGCCTCGACCGTCTCGGTGGTTTCGCCGAGCCACTTGCTCCCGGCGTAGAGGTGCGCAAACGCGTCGTTGACCTCGTGCTTGGTCAGCTGGTCTACTCGCACGACGTCGGGATCCGCCCCCTCCCAATCGCCCCGTCGCAAGTGACGGCTTCGTAATTTCAATCGACCCAACCGAGGGGCGAGTGATTAATCATGAACCCTTTGGCTGGAAACAACCATGGCGAGCGAACGGGATGAGCGCATCATGGACGCCGCCGAGAGTCGGCCGAAAGAGACGGTTGTCGACTACCTTGCAAAACGGGAGCAGTTTGATGAGGACGAGCTCGAACGGTTGCCCGAGCTCCTCCTCGAACGCGCCGCCGACCTGATCATTGTCTGCAAGTGGGACCGGCTGTTGGACTTTGTGTACAAGTGGCAGATAGAGTACGACGACGTGGACAACCTGTTTGAGATTGACCCGGCGATCTTGGCCGAGGCCCCCGAGGACGTGACCGAGTGGGTCCACGAATCGTTGGGAGAGGAGGTGGTAGAAGAGGAGAGCGGCGCCGCCCCCGCCGCCGATTCCATGGACCTGTCGTAAAGGTGATGTTTTTTAGTCCGCACTCCAAGGAAACATGGGTTTATGTTGCGCCAAACCCAAAACCCTGGGTGAACACTACCTCGACGAGTTGTGGAAGAAAACGGCGCTACCCAATACACATTTGGTGGCGTTTCGGTGCTCAGACTGCCACGAGGGCCACGAGGGCCACGAGGGCGCTTGCACGATCAAATTTGTCAAAAGCGCTAACGCGACCTGGACTTACCTCCACTGGACGGTGCAATCGATCCACGAGGATCCAATCTCCGAGCCGATGCAAGAAACGTTGATGGTCCTGTTTATTGCCATGGGGAGGACGCTGTTTTGCAAAACATGCGGCGACCACTGGATCACGATGATAAAGCGGTTCGACAAGTACCGTCACCGGGTGCTATCGACGCCGCACCGCGCCACGTGCTTTCTGTTCCAGGTGCACAACATCTGGAACCACTTTCTGGGGCACCCAACGTTGTCGTGGGAGCAGTATCAAGACATGTACAGTTACCCCGAGCAATTTACCGACATGCTCCGCAGAATCAACCGCGCAGACCACGTCTCGGTGCAAATTGGCCCCGACGACGACGCAATCGTGCCCCTCGCCCGACCGCCCATCGTCCAAGTAAATCCCGCCGACTGACGATCCCTCAGTCGCTTCCGCGTATCGTCTTGACCACCGTGGGCTTGCCCGCAAACTCCTTGACCATCTCCTGGGTCGACGCGACGTCCTTGCGCAAATCGATGATCGTCTGCTTCAGGTCCTTGATCTGGACGTTGAGCAGCTTGTTCTGCTCGGACAGCTGCGCCACCTTGGCCTCGTTGGTCAGCGTCATCCGCTCGAGCTCCATACCGTGGTCCTTGATCAGCGCGGCCGTGACGTCCTTGCGCGTTTCGGCCTCGACCTGCGCGGCGCGCTCCTGGAGCGCCGTCACCTGTGAGCGAAGCATCTCAGCCTCCTCGGTCCGGATGGCGCTGTACCCGTCCTCCTCCAGGAGCTTGATCGCGATCGCGCGGCCGTGGCTCTTGATGTCGAGCTCGTGCTCGACCTCGCGACGCTTCTTGGTCTGCTTCATCTCGTCCTCCTCGATCTGGAACGCGTGGCGGGCGGCCTCGAGCTTGGTTTGCCAGTCCTTGAGCGAGTCGCCGAGAAACTCCCGGAGCGCCTCGGTCCGCTTGTCCTGGTCCTCCAGCGACTTGTTGAGCGCGGTGATGGCCTTGGTCATGGCCACCAGCTCGTTGGTGCAGTTCTTGGACGATGACGAGGCCGGGGCGGACCGTTTCTTGGAAGCGGCCTTGGCGGAGGCAGTTGTGTCGGACATGGCGAGGGGTCAAGTTTTTGGTGGAGTCGACGGTAAAAATTGCAATTATCGCAGGCGAATCGTAGTAGTGAATTAATTGCACGGATCAAGGGGGGGGGGGAAATGGCGCCCGCAGCTTGTCAGGACCCGACCGCCTCGATCATCTCGGGTGGAACGTGTTGGATTCGGAAGGCCCATATTATATCTTCATTTTCTTTGAGGCAGGTTCGGATGCACGCTCCTCTTCCTGGTGCGCAATCTAATTGTGGAGCAATGTGTAAACACCACACAATGCCCGTCTTTACCAAATCTCTGGGCAAAAACGGCGCGCGGTTCGTGTACGGTAGCCGGATGAAGTACCCGGTGTTTGTGTTTGGCAAGTGCCAACACGTGTTCCGCGACGTCCCGGGCAATTTGACCAACGTGACGGTGTACAACGCGGGGTACGACGACGGGACGTGCTTTGTGATCATCGCCACCGACGTGGTCCTCCACGTCCACATCGACACGGGCAGGGACGACAACCGGTACTTTCGGGTGTGTCGCCTGCCCGGGAGCTACGACGAGGCCGTGGTCGAGGACTTCACCGCCATCGGTAGCGAGGGGTGTCCCTTTCCTGAAGTCGAGTAAACCAATCCCGCAGCTGTTGCACAAATCCCGGGTTGGGTCGGATCCCCTCGCGGTAGAGCTGGATCGTGGTCAGCGCGCGGTCCACCGTAGTTGCGCGACCGGTGGCCAACAGCCACGCCGCCACGATCGTGGCCGACCGCGACCGCCCCGCGTTGCAGTGCACCAACACCCGCCCGGTGCGCCGGGCGTCCTCGATGTACGCGACCGCCGTGTCGAGCGCGCCGCCGATGGGCTCCTCGGGCAGGTCGTTGATGTTGACCACGTGGTACCCGAGGTTGTCGGGGTGGAACCGGGCGCCCTCGCCAAACTGCGTGGCGGCCACCACGTTGGTGATCCCGTGGTATTGCAGCGCGCTCAGGTCCTGCGCCGCCGCGATGTTGCCCACGTACACGCCGTGCAAGATGTGGTCCAGGTTGTTTTCGCCGGTGAACCACGTCTGGATCCCAAACACGGTGGCGGCCATCGTCGCCATCATCGGACTCTCGACCGCGGGAAACATGGCGAGGTTTTTTTTATTCGATCCGGGGCAAGACTATTACCGCCGTCAACAACTGCTCGAGCCCGAACTGGCGTCGGCCGTCCCAGGTCCGGTCGGTCGACACCCGGGCGTCGGCGGCGATGATGTGCAAATCGAGCGTGTCGGCCAGCTCAATGTCGTGCTCGCGACACAACACGGGCTTTCCATCAATGTATTGATTGACCATGACCAAGGGGACGGTGGGATCGACGGGGGTGAACCAGTGGCGGGTCTGCGGGGTGGTCCGCCAGCGCAAGATTCCGCGCGGTGGCCGGTGCAACACGAATCGCATCTTAACCATCCCGGTTGCAAAACTTATCCAAGGGGGCTGGGGGGCTGGTTAACCGCCACATCCATAACCATGCTCAGGAAACGATACATCGACCGGGTCGAGTGGTTCAACGACAACAACCGCCCCGAGCTCGCGCCGTTCACGGCGGTCGACAACGACACCGTGTTGGTGGTCGAGGCCCCCCAGTACGATGCGTGGGCCGCCACCGACGGGCTCGACCTGTTGCGCCCACACTTTTCCGAGATCCGGCGGTCCGAGGCCCCGGTCCCGCGGCTGCCCGCGGACATTCAGGACAAACCCGAGTGGTACGTCACCGTCTACACCACCATCATGCGCCGGGCCAACGCCGGGCGGTGGGCGCACCTGATCCCGGGGGCGGTGTGGGTCCCCGTCATTTCGGGCGCCGAGTCCGAGGCGCTGGGTAAGCGCGACCCGGCCGCGCTCGCCGCGCTCGCCGCGCGGGTCGACGGCGCGCTGGCGGGAGTGCCCGCCCCCGCCGACGAGTGGTTCTGCAAGTGCGGGACCTGCTCGACCAAGCACGACAACCTGCCCCCGGCGCCGGTGGCCAACGGGACCCAGGCGGTCGAGCACCTGTTTCGATCCGAGAAGGCCCAGGCGCAGTTTGCGCAACACGCGGCCGGCGGGGTGTTGCTCCGGCCGTGGGACCGCCGCATCAACGCCAACACGGAGCTTCGGGTCTTTGCGCGCCAGGGGAGGGTGACCGGGGTGTCGCAACAGGTGTGCTACTCGGTGGTGGCGGTGATGCACATGGTCGACCCCCGGGACATGATCGACGCGGCGCAGCGGTGTTTCGACGCCATGATGGCCGGGCTCGACCCCAAAGACCGGTTCGACTACGAGTGCACGTTTGACGCCTTTTTCACCACCGACGCCGACACCGGAAGCGTCGAGGTGCACCTCATCGAGATCAACTCGGGGATGTTTGGGTGGGGTCCCGCGGGAGCGTCGCTGTTTCACTGGGGGAGCGACCCGCCCCCAGAGCCCGACCAGACCCCCGTCTTTTACATCATGAGCGCGTACTGATCTCACACGCCCCGGGTGGCGATCGAGCCCATAAAGTTGCGTCGAACCCCGTCGAACGCGAGGTTGCCTTTTTGACGACAGCTCATGGTGAACGGGGGGTGATCGCCCTTCCAGTGGTACACCTCGATCCCCTTGTACTCGTCGGTCTTGTCCTGGGTGTACTCGACCTCCACCGAGTACACCGGGTAGTCCCCGAGGTGCATGCGCCACGTGCGGTTCCGCGAGTAGTGCTCGCACCGCTGCCAGTCGCCGCACTGGCGCATGTACTCGATGGTCGCCGGATACCCTTGCTTCCGGGACCACGCTTCGAGCTCCTGGGTCACGTACTTTTCCTCCTGATCGTAGTCGCCAACAACGTCGTACGGAATCTCGATGAACGTCATCCCCCTTTTACTCTGCCCACCAACAACAATCGAGCAGCCGCATCCCCTCGGCCAAATTTGCGAGCCCACCCAACTGGCGTGCAAAGTGCATGATGGGGCGGGCGTGGCAGTACCGTCCCAGCCCGCAGTCGCACACCAGCTGCGGGGCCCCGTCGAGGTCCAAGAGCAGCCGCGCCACCCCCGGGTCGGAGGTCGCCGCCGCCTGGAGCGTCCTGGTGTAGTCCTTGAACGCGGCGGGCGACAAAATGGTCCCGCCCGGCGGGGCGAGCGGGTGCCCCTCGCCCACAAAAACGCTATTCTCGACGGTGGGTTTGGTCACCAGCCTCTGGGCCTCGACCGGGCGACGGCCACCCACCTCGACCCCGTGGCGATCCAGCTCGGCCAGGTGCTCGGCCGCCAGCCGGTCGGCCTCGGACTCCTCCAGGGCCTCGGTCACCGCCCCGGTCACCGCGTTGCCACGCCGCCGCTCGCGGCGGGCGGCGGCCTTGGCCTTCTTCCCCGTGCGGCCATTAGCCAATCAGGGGCCACGCGGCGTTCCCAATCGTGTGCGAGTGGTGGAGCATTGTGTCGGGGGTGGGGGTCTATTTACGCGACCGCCGAAGAATTTTTTGCGTCGTCTCGACCTTGCCCCCGCTCCGCTCGAATTGCGCGAGGCGGGCCCGGGTGTTTTCGGGGTCCACCCCCGCCGCGGCGTCGTGGATGATGGTGGCGGCGTACCCGAGCTTGAGCGCGTCGAGAGCCGTGTGTATTACGCAAACGTCGGTGGCGAGCCCGCACACGTGCACCGTGTCGACCCCGAGCCGCCGGAGCTTGGCGTGGAGCGGGGTGGGGTCGACACGGTCGTTGTCGAAGAACGCCGAGTAGCTGTCCGCCCCGACGCGATGCCCCTTGGTGATGATGTGGTACGACTCGAGGGCGGGCGACACCGCCATGGGGTGCAGCTCGGCCCCAACGGTCCCCTGAATGCAGTGGTCGGGCCACAGCGCCTGCGGGCGCCTGGATCGTCTGCGGAGCACATCGACAAACGGGCGGCGTCCGTGCGTGCTCGCGAACGACACGTGGTCCGGCGGGTGCCAGTCCTTGGTGAACACGACGTGCGAGTACCGCCCGCGCTCTTGGAGCCGACGGACGTTGTGGAGGATGCTCGCGCCGTCGGGCACCGCCAGATTCCCCCCGGGCATGAAATCATTTTGCACGTCAACAACAATCAGGGCCGTGCCCATCGTCTGGTTAAGTTGTGATCCGCGCAAAGGAGAATCTCTTTGATTAACCGCGGCCCCACAAATATGGACCGACCGCGGTTGCTCGCGCGGGAAAAGGATGAGCTTGTGCCCCCGGGTGTGTTTGACCGCCACGAAGGGCTGACCGAGTCGATGCGCCGGACGCTGATGCGGTGGCTGTTCGAGGTCAACGCCAGTCTCAAGGACCAGGGCTCCCCCGAGGCCGTTCAGACCGCCGCCGCGCTGACCGACGCGCACTTTGCGTCGGAGGTGGTGACCAGGAGCACGATCCAGCTGGTGGGGGTCACCGCGATGATGATTGCGCTCAAGCTGTACGGCCACGCGGTCCGCCATTGCGCGGCGTGCGACCTCGACACCGCCGTCTACCTCTGCGACGACACGTACACCAAGGAGCAGATCCGGGATATGGAGTGGAGGATGCTCGCGGCGCACGACTTTGCGGCTCAGCGGGTCATCCCGCTGCACTTGTACTGCCTCGATGTGTCGCCCAACGCGCTCGTCGACAGAATAGCGCGCATGTTGATGGACGTGGGGGCGACGCTCGTGTGCACCCGCGCCACCCGACATTTGCCCAGCGCGATTGTCGTGGCGGCGGTCGAGCTGGCGGTCTTGGCGCACGCCACCGACCGCATCGACGTGGACCGCGAGTACAGCGAGCTCCAGATCTCCATGATGCTCGCCGTGGAGAGCATGCGCGACAGCCCCAAGGGCAAGGGGATACCGGCGTGCCATCCCGAAGCGTTCAACGACTTTTTTGCGTGGTACCGCGAAGAGAAACCCTCGCCCCTGAAACTTGGGCAGCGCAGACGACGGGCGCGCGCCTGGTGCCCCGACATACATTGATTAACTCGGGGTCATTTCCCCCGCGATGGAGCGCAAGGTGTGGGGGACGTCCAAGTGGCACCAAGACCACTTTCACAACTGTCGGTTCTTCGGGAACGTGTTTATGTGCCACCACCCCGAGGTGACCGACGCGTCGCGCGAATGGCTGACCGACGGCGACGAACGTCGGGTGCGCGACATGGGGTTCACGCGCAAGGTGCGCCCCGACGCGGGGTGGACGTGCTACGCGCGCCCGTGGTACCACACCGCGCTCGCCCGGTTTGTCGCCCGGGCGCGGTGCGAAGCGCTGGCGCAATAAAGCGGCGCACTGTTCGACGGAGATCTTGTTGTAGAGCACAGCGGCGGCGGCGTTGGACAGTCGCACCCACCCTGTTGACCTTCCCCCCCCCCGCTTGAGCCGCCCCGCCGCCATACCGCCAATCTGACCAGACTTTTGCCCAGTGGCTGACTCGGCGTTAACCACCCCTGACTCAGCGTGTGGTTAACGCCGAGTCAGCGTTCCGATCCGACAAGATGGAGGGGGCGGCGGGCAGGAACCCCTCACACCCGCAGGTCATGGCGACCGCCGCCCCTCGCAAGCAGGATCGCGTGGGCACCGCAGCGCGCAAGGTCCAGCGCACCAAGAGCCGGGCGCCCCGCGCGGGCCCGGCCCCGCCCAAGAACCCCGCGACCGGGTCGGTGTTCCGCCCGGGCGCGCGGATGAGCGACGTGAGCGACATGCTCGAGAACGCGGAGCACCTCCTGGCCGTGTACGGTGCGGAGATCCTGCCCGCCGGAGCGGTGGTCGAGCTCTCGCACAAGGTGGATGGCTCGCCGTTCGACACCGCCCGAATCGGCCGGCTGTACGCTCTCGTGGTCACCGACGCCGAGGCGATCAAGGCGCTCGACGAAAAGAGCGGCGTCACCGAGTCGATGGTGATCGCGCTGCTCAACGCGTACGGCCGCGGGGACGACCGGGCGGTGGCCGAGATGAGCCCCGGTCCGCTGCTCAAGGCAGTGGTCCGGTACATCGTCTACAAGCACCTGATCTCCGCGGGGCAGGACCACTTTGAGGAGCTGGCCGAGGCCGACGAGACGGACGACGACGACGCCGCGACGTTCGAGGACGTGCGGGGCGAGCTCGAGCGGGCGAACGACGACGCGCTCGAGCCGATTGAGGTCGCGAAAATGAGCTGCGCCGAGTTTGGCGAGTACCTCGACCAGCTCACCGAGCCCGACCTTGGCCCGCCCGAGACGCCCGCCGCCGCCGCGGCGGTCCCCGGGTACATCGCGTAGGCCCGCGCTTAAGTTGCACATAAAAGCGTGACCTTTAATCAAGACCGCGCACACCCCGAGGGTTCATGGTTGTCGACTACCGCGTCGTTGTGCACCGGCTCTTCGAGGCGCTCGACGAAGGGACGCACCGGTGGGAGGTGGCCAACGTGTCCGTAAGTTCGCTCCGCATCAACGACACCGCCACCGCGGTCGCCATCAGCGACAAGAAGCGCGGGATTGTGTTGCACGAGGTCCAGCTCGAGCCCCCCGTCCCGAGGAACCGCGCCGCGGGCGATTACACCCTCGACCCGATCACGCGGGCGCTTTACTACAAGGACATTTCGCAGTACACGGCGCCGTCACTCCCCGGGTCGGCCGCCCGCCCCCAGGCGCTCGCGCTGTGGCGGTTCCGGAACCTGATCGTGATGACCGACTACGACGCGCACATTGTCGCCGTGGTCCTGGTCGAACTCAACGCGCCCGCGTCCGAGTGAAGGAGCGACAAAATCACACCACGGCCTCGAACATGTGCGGCGACGGCGGCCGGTACGCTGTTTGCCCGCCGACCCCCGAGTTGGCGGCGTACCAGTCCAGGTCGTTGACAAACATGACGGGCGACGACGGCCGGAACATCTTGGGCGGCGGCGGCGGCTTGTCGCCCGCCGCCGTCTTGGGAAGCAGCCGCTTCTGGTTCCAGATGTCGTGCGACAGCGGCGGGACAAACCCGATCGACCGCGGGGCGGCCCCGCGGGCGGCGTCGGTCTGCGAGGTGACCTGCCCCGCCGCCGCGACGTTGTTGGTCGACCGCGGGCGGTTCTTGCAGCTCGTGTCGAACCGCTGGGCCACGCGCTCGCCAAACCCGTCCTCCTCCACCGACGACACCACCACCATCGTGTCGTCGGCGGCGGTGTCGTCGTCGTCGCCCGCCCCGACCTCGCCGCCAAACGCCCGGCCCTTGGGGATCTCGTGCCCGCTCTGGGCGTCGACCAGCCCGACCGCCCCGGTGCCCACGTTGATGGGGACCCCGAGCATGATCCGCTCGCTCACCCCGCGGAGGTGGTCCTTCTCGCCGGCGGCGGCGGCGTCGAACAACATGTCGCACGACTGCTCGAACGACACGCGAGCCAGGAACCCCGTGTCGATCTTGTTGAGGCCGTGGCGGTTGATCGCGAGCACGTTCCCCCGCATGCAGATGTAGTCGCAGAGCAGCGCGATGTACCGCTCGTCGATCCGCCCGCCCTCGGCGCCAAAGCACCGCCGGAACTCGTGGAACAATATACCGTGCGCCGCCTCGACCCCGTAGTTGCGGTACGCCTCCATCACGTTGTTGGTCACAAGCGACGTCAGGTCGAGCGTGTCGGCGTACAGGTACGCCACCTCCTCGAACTTGGTCCCGTAGATCTGGACCACGACCGGCCCGGCGGTGGGCACCACCGCCGACTTGATGCACGCGTGGCCCGACGCCACCAGCGTCTCGGTGCACTTGTTCATCATCTCGGTCGCGAGCGAGTACAACACCGCCTCGACCACCCCGACCGTCTCGTCCCCCTCGCCGACGCCGTCGTACTCGACCCCGAGCGGGATCGGGACCTCTTCGTCGGCGTCGTAGTCGCTGAGGTCGATGTACCGCTTCCGCTTCCGACTGCCCAGCGTCGCGCGAAGCGACTTGTTGTCGCGGACCCCCGTCGAGCTCCGGACCGCTGTCACCTGGCGCTTCGAGCTCCGCCGCGGGTCTTGCATCGACTTGCGGATCTTGGTCTGGAGGTCGTGCTCGGGCGGGAACTTGAGGTACACCCGGGCGCGCCACCGCGGGTCGCGCTCGAACGTGCACACGGCCACCCCGGCCTTGTCGACCATCTTCTGGAGCTTTTCGGCCACCCGGCCCGGGGTGATCCCCGCCTCGGTGCACCGCTGCGGACACAGCTCAAAGTCGAGCACCCAGCCGCTCAGCCCACTCAGGTCGGTGTCGATGTGGTCGAACACGTCGGCGAACCGCGCGAGCCACGGCGTGTCCTCGACCACCTCGAGCGGGTCGCTCTCGTACACGAGCTCGGACGACAACAGGACGTCGCGGAACATGGTGCACCCGAGCTGGCGGGCAAACAGCGTCGCCGCCTCGCGGGTGACGTGCGGGTGCACCTTGAGCACCACGCACGGCGTCGAAATGTTGACGTTGGCCCCGGCCAACTCCTTGAGCCGGGGCACCCCAAAGGTGACGCCCTCGATCAGCGACCCCGCCAGGTGGAACGTCTGCAACCAAGCGCGCGAGGGAAAGAACGGTCGGTTGAGCGCGCGCACAAAATACATGCGGCGGTGCGCGCGCGCAACTTACGTTCAGGGTCATCTGCGTCGTAATCTCGCCGAGCGACGTGGCGGCGAGCGCACCGATGGCCTCGCATGGCGGGAGCAGCCCGCGGACGTGCATCTCGCTCAGCCGGCCGCACGTCTGTTGCACGCATGTGGCGCACCGCCGGATCTTCTTGGTAGCGAGCTGGTGGCGGACGTGCCCCCGCAAAAACAGCGATGGGGCGTGGAGCTCGAGCTCGGTGCAACACGCGTCGACAATCTCGCGCACCCGGGCAGCCTCGGCGCCCCGGAGCCCGTCCGCCGTCGGGCAGCCGTCGCACACGGGAACCATCTCGAGCAGCTCGGCCACGTTCGCCGGGAGGTGGAACGTGGTTCCGATCTTGGGCTCGTGCGCGGTGGTCCGGGCGTCGCGGATCGCGTCGCGGGCCTCGGTCAGCGCCGCGAGCTCGGCCTTCCCGGCCCGCGAAGTCGGCGCCGCCACCAGCCCGCGGAGCTCGGCGTCTTCCAGCTCGAGCAGCCGGTCGTCGACCGGGAGGATCGACTGCGAGTTCATCCCGTCGTACCCGAACCACTCTTGCACCAGGTTGTCGAGGCTGTCGACCACCGTGTTGTAGTACGTGTTCAGGAGCGACTCGAGCGCCTTGACGAACCGCCGGGTCATGTACCTGGGGTGCGGCCGATGATGTGACGACGGCGTCGGATGTGTCAACGGGCGGGTCGCCCGATCGTGGCAACGCCCAGCGCTGCGAGGCGCGGGTGCTCGGCGCGAGAACGCCCCAAACACGGCGCTCCCGGCCCTTCCAGGTCGGCGGCGCCCCACGACCACACACTGTCACATGGGCACGGGACCACGTACCCCGTCTCGGCCGTCTTGACCGCCGTGTCCACCAGCCCCTCGCGGCCGCCCATCGCCGCCTTGAGGGCCTCCTCCGGGGTGAGCCCCTTGAGGAACGACGCGCAGATCATCCCCTTGTCCACCAGCCGCTGGCGCATCGGGTCGCCGCGCGGGTCAAAGTTCTCGGACGTCAACAGCCGACCGACCGTCCGCGCGCCCGGGCGGGCCCCGGCGACGTACTGTTGCCCCACGGCCCCGCGGATCTGCGCAATGTTGAAGACCGACCCCTTGGACTTGGCGCGGTCCGACATGACGGCCAGCCGGTTGTCCGGGGCGCAGCTCGCCCGCGCGATCTCGCCGATCGAGGTCAACACCTTGGACATGGACTGCGCCGCGACGCTCTCGATCGCCTGCGCCACCAGCGGGATGTCGATCATGTCGCCGGCCGCCGCCTCGACCCGCTCCATGTGCGTTACCGCCTTCTCGAAGACCTCGCGGGCGTGCGCCTGCGCGTTGAGGGGCATCACGCAGTCGGAGATCCCCATCGACAGCCCGTGCCACAACAGGAATTGGTTGAGCAGCCGCTGGGCGTCCGAGATGAACCGCACCGCCGTCTGGTTCCCGATGTACATCACGATGTGGTGGATGATCCCGTTGGACGCCGTCCCGAGCGACCGCGAGCACAGCGTGCCCGACAGGATCTGCCCCCGCCGAATCTCGAGCCAGCCCTCGGGGTCGTCGTCGGGGAGCTTGAGGTGCTTGAGCCGCATCCGCATGGTGAGCTGCTTGGGCAGGAGCATCGACATGACCTGGCGGCCGGTCCACAGCTCGGCGGGCTTGCACACGGCGGGCCGCGGGAGGTCGACGGCCCCGAGCGCGGCGCCGTCGTGGTCGGCGTCGGCCGGGGCGTCCGGGTTGTACCGCATCGTCGCCACCAGCTGGCACACCTGCTCGCGGGTCAACAGCGTGCTCTGCGCCGTGAGGTAGTGCGCGGCGTCGTTCGAATCTTGCACCATCGCGATGACCGGCCGGTTCGAGCGGGTGTGAATCAGGTGGTGTTGCACCGCCATCAGCTCGCGAATCTCGGCCATCGCCTCGAGCGTCTGCGGGACGTGGAGGTTCATCTCGTCGCCGTCAAAGTCGGCGTTGTACGGGGTGGTGGCCTCGAGCGGGAGCCGCAGCGTCAGCTCGTCGATGACCTTGACGCGGTGCGCCATCATCGACGGCCGGTGCAGCGTGGGCTGGCGGTTCACAATCACGTAGTCGTCGTCCTGGAGCTCGCGCCGAACCACCCACCCGATGTGCACCTCGACGCTGTCGCAGTTGGTGACGTCGACCTGGATCCGAGTGGTCTTGGCGGCGTTCCGGATCTCGCGCACCTTGCCCTCGCGGATCAGCCGCATGATCCGGCCCACGTTGAGCCGGTTGATCCGCTCCTCGATCGTGAGCTTGCGGGCCATCGCGCGGGGCACCCCGATCTGGTCGACGTCGAGGTTGGCCCCGGGCGCGATCACGGTCCGCCCGGAGTGGTCCACCCGCTTCCCGCTGAGCCCGCCCCGGAACCGGCCCTCCTTGCGCTTCCACCGGTCGGCGATCGACTTTTGGCCCGCCCGCGCCCGTTGTTGGTACAGCGAGTACCGCTGGATACTAATCTTGGCCTTGTCCTTGACCATGATATCCGAGATGTCGCGGTACATGATCTCGATCGCCTTGGTCACCTCCGAGGGCAGCGGCTCGTACCGGTCCTCCTCCTCAAGGTCCACCCCGGCCTCCTCGGCCGCGGCCTCGACCGCGCGGACCGACTTGACAATCTCGGTCAGCTTGCGGGTGATTTCGTCGTACCCCTTCTTCTTCGAGTTCTCTTCGAGGCTGATGGTCGGGCGGATCGCCATCGCGGGCACCACAAACTCGCTGATCATCATGCACCGCGGGTGGCTCGCGGTGGGGTCGCAGCCCATCGCCGCCACAAACTCGTCGCTGACCGCCGAGAGAACCCCGGTCAGGTCGTTGTTCGAGAACGGCCGCTGCACAAAGTACTTGTACTTTTCGGCGCGCAGCTCGCGCTCTTCGACCGTCTCCTCGTCGTCGTTCGCCAGCCCGTCGTCGGCGTCGGCGTCGTCGTCGTTGACGCCCTCGTCAAACGCTTCGTCGTCGCTGTCGGGGGGCGGGGCGGCCGCCACCAGCCCGCCGTGCTTGGGGTCCACCCCGAAGAACGCGTGCATGTTGGGCAGGTTCCACGACACGGTGACAAAGCCGTGCTCAAACCCGATGTACGGCTGCAAGATCCCGCACTCGGGGCACACCAGCGGGTCGGTCTTGCGGTCCCGCGCCTTTTTGGTGTCGTTGGCGGCGTGCTTGAGCCGCTCCTTGTGCGGGCCGTATTTGACGTAGTCGGCGGGGTCGACCAGTCCGGCCGAGCAGTTGAAGCACACGATCGAGCACCACCGCGGGAGCGCACGGTTGGACTCGAACGCGATGTGCGGGACGTCGTACGGAACTTTGATGTTCCCGGCGTGTGTCGGGCAAACCTCGTGCATGTTCATGCACGTCGGGCACAGCGTGAACCGGTTGACCGCGCCCATGCGCGGGTCGATCACGCCGTTGGGCTTGGGGACCCCGCGCGTGTGCAACACGGGCTCGGTCACGGTGCACGCCGACTCGGCCCGGATCACCTCGGGGGGCATCATCCCGAGCTGAACCCCCCCGATCTCGCCAAACGGCGGGAGCTCCATGGCGGGAGTTGTGCACCCCATCAACAACACCGACAAGGTTTCATCGCTTCTGGGTATATTCACAATTAATAGAGGCGGCGGGCGGCGGTCAGGCGTCGACCTCGCTGAGCCCCATCGCGGTGCCCTGGCACGCGCCGATGATGCACCCCACCCCCGCAAACCCGGCCGAAACCATCATCAGGATGAACCCGATGTTGAACTTGGTGTCGTCGCGGCTCTTGTCGTCCGCCTCGTCGATCAGGATGGCCCCGGCGACCCAGAGGTAGAAGACAACGACGAACGCCGCGATGGCACCCCCGATGCCCCCACCCGCGGCGTAGCACGCGACACGTCCGCAGCCCCCCATGGCCGGTTAATTTCTGAGGGATCCCGTGGTTAACCGACTCGATACCCTTCGCGCTAACTAACCCCGTCATTAACCCCCACCATGAAGCGGTCGTCACGGAAGCGGAGCAAGCGGTACGGCTACCGACTCAAGCGAGGGTTCGCGCCAATCAAGTACAGGAGTGGCGCTGTATGCGTTCACTTCACATTGAATGTGTCTACGCAAACACGCCGCGGGAGTCGCAGCTCGTGCTCGTGATGGTGATGTGGTCGACAATGTGCGCCGTCTCGCCCATCGGAGTGGAGTACAGGTCCTTGGCCCCGTCCGAAAGCTCGCACCCCGTGATGTTGTACGCGTATCCAAAGGAAGGAATGCCCTCAAACGCCTCGGGGGCGTAGTGGAACCCGGGGAACGCGCCGAACGAGAACATCTTCGGGTCCTCGCGGCTACGGTGGATAACGAGCTCGTGGACAGTCTGCTCTTCGTACACGGCGTCGTCCTCGTGGAACTCACAGAGCTTGGTCTTGTTGTAGATCGCCATGAAGCGGGCAAACTCCGGGCGACCAATGAGGAGGGTCGTGACCGCGGGCACGTCGTCGTCCAGCCCCCTGACAATGGTGACGAGGATCTTGGGAGCGGGGCGATCAGCGGTGGTGCGCGCGCCACGCTTGCAAGCGGTCGGGGCGCCGCGCACGCCCGTACCCCGCTCCTCCCCGCGCGCCTGCGGCCTGGTCCGCATCTTGTCTGGAACGGAAATGACCTCCACAGTCGGGATCAGACTCTCGACCGGACTCCGGATCGTGACTCAGCCGGACTCCAAATCGTGACTCAGCTTGGAGACCGGAGGTCCCAATCGGGGGTCATGACTCCGCAATCCGATCCCGACCGGGCGGGGGCGGGCGGGGGCGGTCACAACCACCGAGCCCTCCGCCACCCACACGCCCTCCACTCCGCCCGACCCCAACCCGACCCCGCCCGACCCCGCCCGACATGTTCTCATCCCGCTCCCGGTCGCCCTCCCCGTCCCCGAGGGATCGCCGGCGCTCCCCGTCCCCGGGGGATCGCCGGCGCTCGCGGTCCCCGGTGCGGCGCCGGCGCTCGCGGTCCCCGGTGCGGCGCCGGCGCTCGCGGTCCCCGCCCAAGGGGGGGTTTTCCATGCAAAACCTCCAGTTCGCCGTGGCGGTCGGTGGCGACCCGCCCGAACTGGTCGACGCCTTTGCGCGCGTTCCGGGGTCCATCGACACAGGCCTCGGTGGGCGGGTCGTCGCCATCGGGTTGGACGGGAGCTACCGGATCGTGTGCGACCGTGCGACGGCTTCGTTCGACAAGGAGAAGACGATGTTTGTGCTCACGTTCTTGGCGTGGAAGGAAGGCGCCGACAAGATCAACCCGATCAATACGCTCACGCCGCTCGACCAGTTCGAAATGAACCTGGTATTCGGCGACTTCCGGTACGCCGTGGGCGCGATCTACCTCAACGACAAGGGCACCCACACGGTCAAGGTGGTCGGCGGCGACCCGTTTGTCGGGAGGCTGTCGATGGCGGGCTCGGTCGACCTCAACATGCCCCTTGAGATCCGGATAGAGCTGACCGAGGAGCGCGACTTTGCCAAATTCCGCGGGAACCACATGGACGGGCGGATGTACCAGCTCGGGAGCGGTGACCCGTCCACGCGGTTTCAAAACTGCACCGTGCATTCGACGGCCCACCTCGTCACCTCGCGCAAGAAGTGCATCCTCAAGCGCTGGGCGTGCGCCGACACCGGCCACCGGCCGCCGACCGACCCCACGGTCTGCGCGCACCCCGGGTGCGCGCACGCGCCCGACCGCACCATGTACTGCGTCGAGGCCGGGTGCAGCCTGGGCGACGCGTGCCCGATCAAGGACAAGCACGGCGCGTGCTTCACGCACGGGTACCCGCTCGGGATGTGCCACCCCGTCGCGTGGTACGAGGCCGGCGAGAGCGGCTCGGTCTGAGCGCGCCCCATACACACACCCCCACTCCACAAATATACGGCCACCACACTGTCAAAGAAATGTCTTTGCGCGATAGGCTGAGCAAGCAGCTCGCAAAGAGTCAGGGGGATGAGCGCAGGCAGGCCCTCGAGGCGCTCACCGCCACCAAACAGAAGGTAGATGCAGCCAAGGTGAAGAGTGCGCTGGATCGGTTGACCCCCAAGCTCAGAGCGATGCGTACTAAGATCGAGAAGCGGCCGGCGGCCAAGGCGGACCGACGCCCTGATGGCCACACCTCACTTAGAGTCGCCGAGCAGTACGTTGACACGAGCCCCCTCCCCGACATTCAGACCGTCGCCATCCAGACATCCGAGGGGCTCGCGGCCGCGGCCGACCCCGAAGGTCGACCCGAGTTCACCGAAGCCTACCGCGCGCTGATCATTGGGGCCACCTCCGTCAGGAACCAAGACGAACGAACCCGGCTGCCCCACCCGAGTTACTTTGAGGATCGCATCGAAACCATCAAGACCCAGGCCCGCACCACGATGAAGTTCACCAAGGCCAAGGTCACGTTCCGGACCCGGTTGCTCGGAGCCTCGGGAGTATTGCTCCAAGGGGGATTAACCGTCGGAGCCAATGTGGTTCTCAACGCCCCGGAGATGGCCGCCAAGTTCGCCGGCCCGCAGTTTGTGGACGGAGTGCACCAGCTCAACCCGGCCATCCTGACGTACATGAAGATGTACTCGGCCGGGTTGGTGTTTGACGTGATGACGGTGGGGAACGCCATCATCTGGGAGGACGGCCCCCACGGCCCGGTCCCGCTCCGGAAGCGAGCCTTGCGGGCGCTCCTCAAGACGGGGCTCAAGCACGCCACGCTGTTGGTCCCGTTCGTGGTGGCCACCCCGGGGGCGGTCGGGTTTGGGACGGCCATGTTGGCCCGGGTCGGGGTTTCGCTCGTGACGGGGGCCGTCACCAAGGTGCTCGACGTCACGCTCTTTGCGCCGACCCCCGAGGAGGCCGTCCACCAGGCCGAGATGGCGGCGATGCGGGGCAAGTTCAAGCAGCGCGAAGAGTTTGAGACCCTGGTCGCCAAGCTCAAGGCGCAGCCCCTCGAGCGCCAAGAGGCCGCGTCGGCCCGGATGCAAGTGGTGTACAGCGTGGCGGACAAGGCCGACGCCACCATGAAACCGTTCCTCCGGATGGCGGCCGACCACCTCTACGGCGTCGGGTCGCAGGCCGCGATCGTGGCGGGGCTGGCAGGGCTGTCCACCGTCGTCGTGACAGCCCTGTTCCCGGCCATCGGGTCGGTGGCGGCGGCGGCGCTCATGGGGACGCTCCAACAGCTGGCCGCCGCCCCCGTCGCCATGGTCGGGGCAATCCTGACGGGCATGATGCACCGGATGGTCCCGATGATGTTGTACCGCGGGCAGATGTGGGCGCTCAACTTGTTGGTGTCGTACGGGGTGGTCGGGTTCATCAAGCTGTTGCAAATCACCGGGGTGGCCCGGACAATGGACGCGGCGTGGTCGCCGCTCCGCAGGGGGCTCGCCGCGTTTGCGTACTCGACCGCGGGGCAGGAGCTGTCGGACCTGATCAGCGACCTGTCGGTGGTCCACATCCTCGGGACGCTGCTCCGGACCGTGGGGTACTCGGCGGCCACGGGGTGCGCCCAGTACACTTCCATCAACGAGCTCTTCAGCGACAAGTCGGTGTACGGCCGACTCCTCGCCAAGAACGCGCTGGCCGACGCTCTGAGCGGAAAGTCCTCCCTCGGGATTGCCGAGGCGGTGGGGTCGGCGAGCGAGTTTGGGTCGGTGGTGGACGCCGCCATCACGCTCCGGGACGCCACCATCCGCACCACCCGGACCAAATGGACCCAGTACGAGGACAAGGGGTGCGCGGCGTTCACCCCGACCATGGTTCCGGACACGATGGGACGGGTGCCCGACGGGACGCTGCTATTCGACGCCCACCACCAGCCCGCGTACAAGGTGTTTTCGGACGGAGACGGGCTCAGGTTCACGGACCCCGCGGGAAACGCCGTTTCCGCCCCTCCCACGGCCAAAATGCGCGACCTGGTGATGGATTACACCCTGCTCGAGACCGACCAAGATGTTCCGGTCGACCGACTCACGATCGGGATGGGGATCCGGACCAGCTCCAAGGTTGGGAACGAGCATCGATCCTTCACCGTCACTTCCGATGGGTTGGTGTCGACCACCGACCCAACTTTCAAAATTTCTCTCGACGACTCGATGTTGGTGGGCCAACATTTCTTGAGAGTCGACCCCACCCGTGTCACGAATTCCGACACCGAGGTGTTTGTGAAGTTTCAACCTGATACCCTGATGCGAAAGGTGATGGGCGAGCTCCTGGACGACCCCACGATGAAGGGCAAGCTGGACGCGGCCGGAATCGACCGCGACACCCTCGGAGAAAGGCTGACGGCGACCGAAAAGGACGAACTGTTGCGGTTTCACGACGAGCTCGCCCAGTTCAAGCGGACCACCGAAATCGCGGCCGACCTGTTGGATTTGGGCGTCCCGGTCGCCGAGCAGCTCAAATCCGGGGCTGTTTGCACCCAGGAGGAGATCCGCGCCCGCACCCGCACCATGACCGCCAAGCCGCCCCCCGCCGCCGTCGCCGATTCCGACACGAAGATCTACCTCGGCGGCCGGCCCGCAGGCACCTACGACGGGGTCGAACACGCCAAGTACGCCGGGTACCTCGACGGTCTCCTGTGCATGCGGCTCCGGATGGACCACGAGCGCGATTTGGACGCTCAAAAGCGCCGGCCGGATCTCGACGTCTCGGACTGGGCCGCCCGCCAGACAGCCCAGGTGAAGCAAAACGGCGCCGAGCTCGACAACATGTACGGTCACCTCGACGAATTCTTTGCGGCGGTCAACAAGGGGTCCCGCCAGCGCCAACTCAAGTCGGCGGCGGCCCACCTGTCCCAGAGCAGGTGGTCCAACGCCGATTTCGCCCCAGTCAAGGAGCGGATGCGTCAGACCGAGCGTCAGGCCCGACAACAACAACAACAACAACACGCCCCGCCCGCCCAAAAGCCAACCACAGCCCGAGGGCAGCGCCACAAGGTGACCAACGCGTCGGTCCGGCTCAACGCGATGCGGGTCGCCCAGACCACCCGACACACCCGGGTCGCCATGATCAAGTCGGCGCTCGACGTGCTCCAGGACACCACGGTCCAACAACAGGTGGGGCAGACACTGGGGCTCACGCTGGCCACCATGGTGGGGTTCTTCGACGAGATGGGGGCGCTCGAGGCCGGACGGATGTTGCAACACGCCAGCTTCGGGGGGCTCGGCCCCAAGCAGATGCTCAACCCCGACCTCAAGGGCAAATCCGCGCGGGACATTTCGCGCGAGTGCATGTTGAGCGAGGAGCGGGGGGCCGGGCAGTGGCGGCTCCGGGAAGGGGACGACGACGGGTCGCGATTCGCCGACCTACCCCTCGAAGAGCAGGACAGGATGATCCGGGACTGCGGGTACCACAAGGGGTTTCTGTCCGTCGTGGTCGGGATCGGGCTTTCGGCCGCCGAGACCGCGGTCCGGGCGGGCATCACCGCGGTCGGCCCGGTGTTGTTCGCGTTCGACCCCACCGGGTACCTCCAGACCTTTGTGGGTCAAGGGACCAAGCACGCGCTGGTGTGGGTCGGGCTCTTCCTGACAGAGCGCGGGATCGACGGCCGCTGCCAAAAGCTGTACCGGTGCCCGGCCGGGGTCAGGATCGACGACTGCCCGCCTGGGACCATCACCGAGGACGAGGCCGCCCGGTCCGAGCCCGATCAGATGTGCGCGCTGCTCATGGCGCTGTCCAAGTCGCTGGTCGACGCCGAGACGTTCATTCTCCCGCTGCCCGGGATGACCAGCTACAAGTGGTTCCGGTGCGACGCCTCGACGCAGGCCGCCACCAACATCGCCAACAAGATGGGCAGCGCCAAGATCAAATCGTACGCGTACGACTACACCTACGACGCGGGCGAGGGCGCCAAGGCGTACAAGTTCTTCTCGTACCCGAGCGACCACAAGGGCGACTCGGGCGGGCTCAAGGCCGCGATTGGCCGCGCCACCTCCACCGGCGCTCAGGAGTGCTCGGACGTGACGATGCAAATGGCCGTCAACCCGGCGCTCAAGGGCAAGATCTACCTCAACAACATCGTGTCGAGCACCACTGGGATTTCGACCAGCTTCCTAAGCGAGGGTCCCACCTCGTACCTGTGGCGGCTGGGCAAGACGTACGTGTCGGATCAAGCCTTTGCCAAGGCGAGCAAGGGGCTCGACAGCGCTGGGTTCACCGCGCTGTTCGACAACGACGCCGTCGACCGGTTCAACTTCTACCAGACCCGAGCCAAGCAGCGGGCCCGGGGGATGCGGATGCACTACCACACGAGCACCATCCTCGAGTCGTCCATCACCTCGCTGCTCGCCGACCGCGACGAGTTCAAGGACCGCGACTACTACACTATGGAGACGACGCCCGACGCGGCGACCCAAAAGATCATGGCCCGCGACCTCGCACCCCTGCTCGAGAAGCAGCCCGGGCGGTTTCAAAGCCTGGGCAAGACCCCCGCGAAGATCGCCGCGGCCGCGGCCAACGACATGGACGCGTTCGCGGACGTGCGGACCACGCTGCAAGCGTTCCGGCGGGCCGAGGCGATGCGGTCGGTCGAGGAGAGCGACTCGCTCATGGGCGGGCTCGGGACGTTTGACATGCTCGGGACGCTCCTCAAGAGCGGCGGGGCGAGCATCCTGATCGGCGACAAGCAGTACAGCCACCCAGGCAGCGTCTACCACGAGGCCCCCGACTCGGGGATCGGGGCCACCGTGTTGGGGTGGGGCGAGAACCTCGACGCCATCACGGGGGGCGGGGGCCTCGAGGGGCTCAGGGCGGCCGCCACTGGCATCGACAAGACGCTGTGGGCCATGGGCGAGGCGCAGCGCAAGGCGGGTGAGCTCGACGAAGCGCTCGGGATCTCGGAAAAGATGGACACGCTGCAACAAGGCTGGGACAGCGTCCAGAACGCGTGGCCCTTTTCATCCGACAGTTTGTGGTGGAATTGAATTTACTCGACAATCGTGAATCCTGCCTCTCTGGCCTCGTCCTCCGAGACGTAATCCTTCCAGGCCGACTTGCTAAATTTGTTGCTTCGGAGTTGGACATACTGGTCGGCGTACCCCGAATTCACATTTGCAAGATCGCCAAGCGTCCTCATCACCTCTGTCCTGGCCTCGTCCCTTGGCGAAACCGACTTGATGAAGAGATGACGATTGCCCATGAACCAGACCCCCACAAAGTACACGACGAAAAGCCCGAGAATACCGTTGCCCACCGACAGCGCAATCTTTTTGCCCCGGACACTCTCGGGGGTGGCCTTGGGGGCCGGGGCCTTGGCCATGTCCGAGGCGGTCTTGGCGAGCAACCCCATGGTCACGACCGACGAAACGATCCCGAGCCCCATCACGCCATGCGTGAGGTTTTCAGACATGTCAACATCACCCAAAGACCCTTCAAACGCGCGCGCCCACGCAAGGGTGAGGAGGATGGCGGTTATCCACGCAAAAGACACGCCGGCGGTGGCAATCGAACCCCCAGCCTTGGGCGCCGCGACCGACGCAAGGTTGGCCGCGATGATGGCCGGGATCAACGCAAACCACCCCCAATCAGGGGCAAGAATCCCCGGGATGTAGATGAGCGCGCTCGAAGCGATGGGGAGCGCGGCGGCCGAGGCCAACATCTCGTAGTCGGCGGGCATGACCTTTTTTCTTGTGAGCAAATCCATTTATTTACACGACCCTGAGACCGGCGGCCCTGGCGTCATCCGCCGAGAATTTTGTATTTCTCCACGCGGATCTACTGAACTCCCCAGCGTCCAGTCTCTCAACGGTCGCACGACTCATGTTCACCTCCGCAAATTGCCTCATTTTCGAAAACTTTGTGTTCGCTCTGGATGCCATGACCATGGTTTGGCGTTCAAAAATTCGGCCACCGCCTATGCACCAGTTGACCAAGACGTACGCCAGGATCAGGCCCACCATGGTGTTGCCCACCGACAACGCGATCGTCTTTTCCTTCTTGCTCGCGGCCGTCTCGGGAAGCTTCGGGGACTTGCTCAGATCCGACGCAAGCTTGGACAGGAGACCCATAGCCACCACCGAGCACACGACCCCAAGTCCCATCGAGGGGTACAAGTGGTCCGACATGTCAAGCCACACCCCGTCGATCACGGTCATGTAGCAATACGTGAGCAACCCGGCCGAGAGCCACGAAAAGACCAGCGCGGCGGTGGCCAGCTGCGATCCGATCTTGGGGGTCACCACCGAAGCCATGTTGGCCCCGACGATCGCCGGGATCAACACGGGCCACCCGTACGCGGGAAAGGTGACACCCACGAAGTATATCAGCCCGGCGGAGATGACGGGCATCGCGGCGGCGGCGGCCAACATCTTGTGATCGGTCGACATGGCGGCTTTCTTACTGGCGCTACGCATAATTATCTTCAACGGGTGGGTACGCGTGCTCGACCCACCTGGCTTGGACCAGCCGCGCGCTGACCCTGTACGGCCACAGGACCATCGGAATCCATTTTTGCCCCGCGTACTTGAGCCACTCGATCTCTTGTCGATTCAGCCAGATCCATTTGTACCGCCCACCCATAGTCACCTCCAAGTATTCGAGGTCTTCAAGGCTCATCACCCGCCCACCCTTGAGCGCGTTGTCGAAAAAGGCGCTGGGGTGTGCCCTAATCCACGGGTAGTTTTCGGGAAACCACACGCTCTCGAGATCGCGCTGCTCGGTGTGCAGAGTGATACCCGACGCAAACGTGACATCGTGCCACCACGGTACCTCATCCCACCGGTCCGGGGGTTTCCAGCCCGACAGGAAAACGCCGTCGTCGCCCATTGACGGGTGAACGTACACGTGGTCGCCGTTCACAACGCCCTCGAGTTTGAGCGGGCTGTCGGTCAGCCACTGCGGGACGGGCTGGTCTCGCTCAAGCACCACCACCTGGAGGAGGTCGATGGCCCGACCAACCTGGCACCACGCAAACCGAAACGGAAATGGAGTTTCCATAGGCTCACCAGCCCCTACAACCACGGTAATCGATCCAGCGACGTCGGCGGTGGGCATGATTGTGGTTGTGGGAAGGGTTAACCCGACCCGGTTAACCCGACCCGGCCACACCCGGACATGGCGGTGTACACAGTCATCACGCGCGAGCAGCTCGCTGAGCTGCCCATGATTCCGATGGGGCGACAGTGCAAGCACATTCTGTGGATCGCCACGGGCGAACTCCATCCCGACACTGGCTACAGCCTCGTGGAGATCTACGGGACCAACCCCGACGGGACCGTGGCGGGGGCGTTCACCCGAAGCGCCGACGCGTTCGAGCTGGCCACCGGTGTTCGGCTCGAGTGCGTGGTTGGGTGTCGGGGCACGGTGGCGTTTGGCAACGACTCCGAATTCACTTGCCAAGGGTCGCCCAGCTCCGTCACCATAAAGCGCGTGCGCAACGGGGTTGAAGAACCGGGGCTGATGGACTATCTCTCGATGCTTCTGGACAAGATGGAGAACAACTGACCCGTCACAGGTCGCCGGTGATGGTCTCGATCACCCTGGGCAAATTCGCCGTGTAGTACATGTGCTTGCCCAGGGTGACTCGGGCCAACACCTTTTCCTCGACCAGCCAGGTCAGCGTCTGGTTGGCCTTGGTGTTGCTCACGGGCTCGCCCGACAGCGCGGAGAGGTACGCCGCGAACGGGACCTTGACCTTTGGCGATCTGGAGCCGTGCTTGGCAATGATGTCCTCGACCGCCAGCGCCAACTCTTGCGCCGTTTTCTCAAACCGAGTCCCGGGCATCGCGCGCACGGGTGGGGGGTCTGCGCTGATCGGAACGAATCCTAATCCGCGCGGGGGGTTGGTCCCGTTTAATGTGGCCCAGTACACGGAAAATCAAACATGCCTTCGTCCATCAAGTCGGTGCTCGGGGCGCAGCTCATCACGACGCAACAGTCGTGGCGCAACGAGTATTCGACCATTGGGGTTCAGGTGTGTCGGTCGGGCGAGGTGGTCAACACCGGGTGCACCATCAAGACGCGGTACGTTCCGCCCGGATCGACGTGTACCATCAAGGATGACGCGACCACCCGGGTCGACAACGTGTTTGAGACCGAACCGCCCGCGAGCTCGATGGCGGGGGGGGGGTTTGTGTCGATTTCGTAAGCCGAGTTCGAACGGGAATTTTTCGCGCGTGACCCGACACAAACAGCGATGGTTGAGAAGCGGCGGGCCCGCGGGTGCGGCCGGCGATGCGTCAAGTGTTGGACAAACAAGGTCTGCCACAACAACCGCCCCGCCGACCCCACGCTGGTTTGCCCCGACGTCAAACCCGTCGCCAACCCCGTCGACACGATGCACGATCTTGCGCCCGCCGGGGCCATCTTCCCGCAGATCAAGAGCGGCCGTAAGGATGTGGTCTGGATTTGCTGGCAAAGTGGGCATCGCAAGCACCGCCGCCGTCGATTGACGTCGGAAGAGGTCGAGCGCGTGCTCCCGCTCAGACCAACTCCCCGGTGAAATCGACCTGGTGAAGCGACATCCCCTCGATGCCCTTGGCCTTGGCCGCGTAGTATTGGTCGCGGTCCAGCTCGGCGCTTTGGTCCACAAACGTAAAGACAATCCCGATCCGCGGTCGGTCGGTGGTGTTGGGGCCGCTGCGATGTGGGATCAGCCCGCCAAAGATGACGGCGTCCCCCGGCTCGGCCTCGACCGCCGTGTACTCGAGGGCGGCGAGCTCCTCCATCGGGGTCGTGGGCACCTCGGCCGCAAACTCGAGCGTCCCACTGGCCTTGGTGAACGGGGTCACGGGGACCAACACCGAAATGTGCCAGTCGCCGTGCGGTGCAAACGCCGGGGTGTCCTGGTGCGCCAAAAAGTGCCCCCCGCCGTTGGGGTTCTTGGCGTTGACCTTGTCCTTGAACACCTTGAGCTTGCGACCGCATACCGCCTCGGCGAGGCGCTGTGCTTGCTCGCAGACGTCGGTCACCACCTTGCTGCGGTCGATCAGCCGCTCCACGCGGATCGGAGTGCGCTTTCCCTCGACCAGCTCGTGATGGAAAAGAAGACCCTCCTCCTCCTTGTCAAACGCGTCGGCGATGGCGGTCCCCAGCGCCTCGACGGTGGGGATGGCAATCACACCGCGCTTGGCGATCGGTCCGACCATGATTAATGCTTTTTTTTTTGGGAGTGTCGCCCCACAAGTTAACTGGTGGTTGGACGCGACTAATTTTCGATCGCCATGGGCAACTGGGTGTCGGCGAGCGAGGAGCGCATCGAGACGGCGTCGGTCGAAAGTCCGTACTGGGCCGACACTCCTGAAGGCCGCCGGCGGAACGAGCGCTACGCGATGCTCGCCACCGAGTACACCACCCTGGTGTTGGGGTGCGCCCCGTACACGTCGCACCTGGTGTCGACCACCCACGTCGACCACTACAACGAGCACGGAGTTCCGTACGTGGCGGACGACCCCAACAACAAGTACCACATTGTCGGCCGCGACCGGGCGATCAAGATGACCCACGCGATCCGCCGCAAGATGGACCACATTGTGTTCTTCACCGACCACGGGCTGAGCTCGGGGATGCGGGCGGCCATGGAGCTCGCGGAAAAAGAGGGGATTGACGTCGTCGAGGTCAAGTTTGCGGATGACCCCGTCTGGGCCGTTCGGGCCAGGACTTCCGGCGCCATGAAGTAAAATCCTTGCCCATTTGAACCAAGTTTTTGTTGGGTTGTCGACTTGTTGGCGCAGGCTGGCAGCGCATTCGACTGTTAATCGAAAGGTCGTAAGTTCAAATCTTGCACGAGTCGCTCTTTTTTTTTCCATTCCGTCCCGCCGCGCACACTCGGCGGTGTCATGTTTTGCATCCGGAGGAACAGACCCGACCCCCCGGACATCGTCGCGTTGTGCAATGAGGTTCGGCGCCTCCACAGGCGCCGCTTTTCGTTCACCGAGTTTGCGACGGTCGCCGCCCATGTCAGGCAGGCCATCGACAACATGGTCCTTCTGGTGCACCTCGGGCAGTTTGGCCTCCGCACCTTGCCTCCGAGCGGTGAGATCATGATGCTCCGCGGGGTCATGGACATCATGGAATTCCCAGACTCCCGCAATTTTGCCAGCTTTGAACGACGCGACGATGTGTGGGAGTCGATTCAGGGACGCATTAGGCCTGACGACGTGGGTGGCCACTCGTACGCGTTTCACCGCTGCCTGGAAGCGTTCATCGATCGTGGGGGATGGGTCAACGCCGAGTTTGGCGCGAGGCTCCACCGAGTTCTCGACCTTGTAGCCTCGCCAATACCCTACCCCACGATCATCCGGGGAGACGACCGGCTCTCCAGCGCCGACGCGCTCCGACTCGCCAACTTTGTGCACAAGATCAAGCTGCACATCGGGTTGTTCTTGCCCGACTGGAGCCGCGACCCAGAGACGCTGTCTCGACTGTTGCCCGACGCCGGTGAGTGCATCCTGTGCCTCGACGCACCCGCCAACACTCGAAGCTGCGTTTTTCAGTTCGACATGCGCGCTCCACGCAGGGTCTGCGACCACAAATTTTGCAGGCCGTGCCTGCGAGCGTACCTCGCCGCGTCGTACAAGCGAAAAAAGATGATCGTCGCGTGCCCCGACCCGTACTGCCACGTACCGATGCTCGGTGGGGATGCCCGCCGCATCGGTGGACTTGACCTTGTGGCGCAGGCGCCGACCCGTCCAGTCGATCACTTTGTGGCCAACACCGCCGGGGTTATGGGATGTCCGTCGTGCGGAGTGGCCCTCCTTAAAGACGGTGGGTCCTCTGTGATGACGTGCATCTGCGGGCAGGTGTTCGACTGGACCACCAAGAAATTGCACGGGGGCCGCCACCAGGCAGGCTTTGCACGGGATCCCGTGTTTGGACGGCTCCCCGAGATGGTGGACGACCTGAGCGTCCGCGATCCCGTCTCCTTTTCGTTCCGGAACCCTTATTGGAAACAGACCGTCGTTTGGAGACAACCCCTGATGGAAATGATTCATGGTGGACGATGGGCGACGCCCATATTTGTGCAAATTCTAACAAGCCTTGTGCAAGCCATACTGAGACCGGCTCAGCCTGACCCCGAGGCCCCGACGCTGTCGCTGACCACAAAACTCTCCAGAGGGACGCGCATGCCCCGCGCGCAATTTGTGGGGGCCAGCCCCGACGAAATTCGGGTGGCCGCGCGCGACTGGGTGATGCGCAACGTGCACGTCCGCGACGTTTACGTTTCCCCGCGCATCTGACCCTTGGAATTAAATGCGGACCCCCGGTTCCTATGGGTGCACCCACCTGAAGGCTCGAACGGGCGGTTAACCCAAAGGTTAACTCACAACCATGTCAGGGATCGCTGACGAGGTCAAGCACCATGACCGGTGGTGTTACTTTGCCTTGGAGCTCAAGGAGATCTTGCAGTCACTGCGAGGTGTACTGGACGCGTTTACCGATGGCGTCCCGGTGGAGGAGACCTCGCTACGGTCCACCGTGGATTACTACGAGGCGATGGCCAAGTCCCTCTCGAACCCAGGGTTCAAGACGATCCCACACGAGATCTACGCCATGTACCAGGACTTGTTACGGGGGCGCACGGTCATCTTCAACGACGTCGATGCCCTCTGCGACCTTACAGATTTCCACGACTTTGGTTACGCTGTCGAAATCGCTGGCGAGGCCGATGTGTTGTGGACGGACGACGGCCCGCGACTCATCAACAAACGGTGGGCCGCGCCTGTTCACGGGTTTATGTTCTACGACCACTTCCCGTGCGACGATGAGGAGGCCCTGGCGGGACTGACCCCGAACCAGCTGAGCTGCAAATGCACGGGATGGGCCGTCAGGCTTGACCCCACCATCCTTCGCAAGCAGCGCTTTTAGTCACCACCGCCGCCGCCCGCCCCTTCCATGGGGGGAGGGGCAGGAAATTATCGCTCCACGGGGGATATTATCTGCAATGAAAGCTGCGTTTGCACTCTTCGGCGGCGACCCCATTCACCACACCGCAAAATGGCGCTCACATAATGTTGTGGTCGTGGCCCTCCCACCCGGCGGGGACCACCACCAATCCCGCATAGACCCGTACCCGGTCGCTCCGGTTGGCGAGCCCCCGGTGCATCTCGTCGCCGTCGAACCAGTACACGAGCCCGCGCACCGGGGTGAATCGGACCCCGCTGTCAAAGTCGGTCCCGCCGGCGTCGCGGTCGGTCGGGCTAAGCGGGACCAGGACGGTGTGGTACTCGGTGTCGCCGTCCAGGTCGCAGTGCCACGGCTGGTTGGGCTCGCCCGGGGGCACCACCGCGAGGCACCTGCTCTCGACGCGGTGGCCCGGGAGGTGGTCCGAGAGCACGGGCGCGACGGCCGCCTCGACCTTGTCGAGGATCTGCCCCGCGCGGCTCCTGGACGGCGGGTTTTGGTAGTCGCACCGCTTGTCCCCGCGCACCACCTTGGTCCCCGCGATGGACCTGCCCAGCGACAACAGGTCGGGCAACCCTCTGACGTCGATGCGAGTAAATCGGACCATCGCTTTTGTTTCCGTGGTCGTCTATGATCTTTTGGGCGGCTGTTGCCCGAGCCACCGGTTTCCCCACCACCCCACCCCGAGCAACACCACCCCGGTCCCGAGCACCGCCCCTTGCCACGGGCGATGGAGCGGTGGGTATCGCGGCGGGGCGGTGGCCCACGCGTGGTTAATCCGGGACGCGGCGCGCGACCACATGGTTTGCTTGTGTGCGCAGACGGGTTTATTGCTCACACCGCGGCCGACACCACCGCGTCCGAACTTTCCGCGTCGTAGTCCTCGGCGATGGTCGGCGGCGGAAACACATCGCCCAGCGCCGCGTCCGCTGTGAGAGCCGTCACGTTGGTCGACCGGTACACCGCGGTGCACGCGGCCCGGAGCGCGGGGGGCATGGACGGCGGGGGCTCGAGCCGCTCGCCGCGGATGATGCGCTCCAACACGCCCTCGTTGTCCTGGACGTGCGCGTACGGGACGGCGCCGCCGGTGTACACCTCCTGGAACGACGCGCACAGCGACCACGTGTCGGTCCCGAACGAGAAGCGGACCGCGCCGTCGCGGCGGCGGAGCAGCGTCTGCGGCGCGGCCCACCGCACCGCGATGTCCATGTCGTTGCGCTGGTAGTACGTGTCAATGTCGACGTCCTTGCACAACCCAAAATCGCAGATCTTGACGTCGAGGAGGTCGGTGAGCAGAAAGTTCCGACACGCAATGTCGCGGTGCACGATGTTCCGGCCGTGGATGTACACCACCGACTGGTACATCTGGCCGCACCAGTCGAAGAGCTGCCCCTCCGCGATCTCGGCGTGGTGCGTTGTGATGTACTGGTTGACGGCGCCGTTGGCGCAGTTCTCGAGCACGATCATCATGGGGTCGGACTGGGTGACGGCGCCGAGGATCCGGACCACGTTGCGGTGGCGGAGCGCCATCAGCGTCTGGATCTCCTTGACAAACCCGTCGCGCTGGTCCACGGGGGCCCCGGGCTTGAGCTGCTTGGCCGCGCCCTCGACCGGATCGTTGTGGTCGGGGCGCGCCAGCGTGGCGACGTACACGTGCGACGTAAACCCTTTCCCGATGACGGCGCCAAGCGCCACCTGGCTGCGGTCCACCTCGATCTCCGGGTCGGCGGTTGGCGGCGCCCAGATGACGACGCGGTGGTGCCCCCGCCGCGCCACGACCACCGCGATCACGAGGAGCAGGAGCAGGATCGACAGCCCGATGTACAGCCCGACGATCGCCCCCGCGGTGAGGCCGCCGTCGTCGCTGGCCGCGACGGCGGGCGGGACGGCCGAGGTGTCGCTCTCGTCGGACTCGCCAAACTGGTTGACCACCGCCACCGTCAGGAACAACAGTCGCCCCTCCCCGCGCGACACGTTGACCCCTTGGGGGCACAACCCGGAGCAGTTGACCACCAGGACCAGCGTGCCCTCGAGCGTGGTCTCCGAGACGGCGTACTCGCGGAACACGACGTGTGACGTGTTGCCATACTCGCGGAAATCGGCTGTGTCGAACGCGACGTGTGCCATCACGCCGCTCAGCGAGGTGATGAGCGGCTGCTTTGGCTTGGCCTGCCTGCTAGCCCTGGTCGACTGCGTCAACACGTTGGAGTCGGGGGTGATTTTGTTCATGTGGTCGTCGGCGATCGCGACCTGGAGGTCGTACTCGGTGTTGGGGAACACGACCGCTGGGGCGACGATGAACGTGCGGTACGCGATGCCAAGCACGGTCGGCGTGACGGTCGGAACTATATTGGCGCCCGTCCAGAAGTGCTCCCGGGTGATGTTAGCGACCTTGTCGGTGTACGTCACCACAATGTGCTCCACCCCGGCCGACTGGGCCGGGACGACAAAGTAGAACGAGATCCCGCTGAACCCGACCACAAGCGGGATTTTCGGGTCGATGACCGGGGCGTTTTGGATCGGGAGCTGCGGCGTGATGATTGTCACGCGACACTCGGCCACCCCGTCGCCCGCCCACACAAAGTACTCGGTAACCGGCCGGAGCCCGCACGTGGTCGTCGTCTGCGTGAGGTTGATCGCGATGGGGTCGCCCAAATCGTTGGACTGGACCACGTGAAGGAACCCGGGCACGTATTGCACCCCGGGGTACAGCGTCGCCAGCTCGCCGGTGCCCCCGGCCAGCTCGACCCCGCCGCACCACGTCAGGTTGTCGGTGGTGGTAAAGTTGGCCAGCGTGACGTTGCACACCGGTGGGAACGCCACCGTGTCGACCCCGAGGACCGAGGCGTTGGCGGCGACGTACTCGACCTCGACCTCGCCGCCTTCCCAGACGCACCCGGTCTCGAACGGCGCGGCGCACACGGCGGGCTCCCACCCGTCGGTGGCGTTGGCGGGGTCGACAAACGACGGGAGCAGCCCGCTCGAGAGAAAGGACGTGGCCCGCCCGACGGTGCGGACGCGGGGGAGCGTGCGGCGGGCCACCGACCCAAACACCTCGGTTACCCGGACAGAGGCGGTTCCGTTGGGCACCGGGACCGTCGTCCGGACCGTCAGGGGCAACAACAACACGGCGGGCACAAGCATCCTGCTCCCGACGCGTTCCTGGCGGAGACCTTGATCCGGAAAAAGTCGTTCTCGGGTTGTAGACCGACCTTAATTCGCAGAAACTGGTGGGTTTCGTCGATCATCGCGTATTTAATAGGGGTCTCCCCCAAACAAAAAATGGCGTGTTGGCGGTGTTGCGAGCGAAACGACTACAAGTGCAACTACCCGGGGCTGACCCCGCCGGTGTGGCTGAGCTACCACCCGTTCCAGAGGAAAGACCGGTGTCGGGCGAACGAGATCGAGCTGCGGATGCTCGGCGGGAACGTCGTCAATATCGACGAGTCCATCTTCCACGTGGGCGGGCCCACCCCCGAAGACTACCGACGCGGCGCGGTGGTGGCCGAGAACGGGGGGCACATGGTGTTTGTCCACGGTGAGTGGCAGGTGTACTCGGCCCCGGTGTACCACGGGAAGCGCATTGTCGGGGTGCTCTTTGGGAAGCGACGGGTCGACCCCAACTACACGTTCAACCCCCCGGAGAGCGTGGCCCCAAAGACGGCCTCGCTCCAAAAATCAAACCCCGGCCTCAAGTCATCCTAAGCGCGGCGCGCTACGTTCAAAAAAAATTAACGCCCACCCCAAGTAAACAACATGCCCCGCCGGAAATCTCGCGCCCGGCGAATGAGCACCCCCCAGCCTCTGCGTCGGTCGCAGCGTCGGTCGCAGCGAATCAAGGACCAGCGGCGCCGATCGCAGCGTGTCCACGGACGGATGTGGTGGGGGCGGTCAGAATCCGAAGCCACAAAACTGGGCAGGGAGGATTGGCAGTCTCATCTTCCCACAGACGAAAACGACGTCCGGTGGGGGGCACTTGCAACGGATTGGGGGATGAAGACAGTTCCGATGGATGCTCGCCCCACAGTGCTTGAAGTGCTCAAGGTCAAACCGGATTTGGCATCGTGGGGAAAGTCGAGACCAGAGCGTGGCCACGACGCTCGACAGCGGTTTGCAGAGCACTACAAGAAGAAGGTTCTCCAGACCGTGCACAAGTACTGGGCCTCGACAATGACAAGTAAGGATATGCACGAAGCTATCAAAAAAAGAATCGAAATGCAACGAGACCAGACTATGCCCCCTTTCGAGCAAAACAAAGCACGATTTGCAAAAATTTACAAGACCGTTACGAATTCGTCCGAAACGTTGGCCGAAGCCGCCAAGCAGGGTTCAATCGACCCCCTCCTGCTAGCGTATTACGACAAATTTTCCAACGAATTCAAGAACGAGTAATAAACTCGATCTTTCTCGCGACCTTGGTCCACAGCTGGTGGTGGTGCGACACGACCACCACCGTCTTGCTCTTGCCCAGCTCGGTCAGCGCCCTGACCACGTTGACCCGCATCGCGCCGTCCATGTTGGACGTGGGCTCGTCAAACACCAGGCACGCCACCCCGGGCGTCGACACGGCCCGCGCAATCTCGACCACCATCCGCTGCCCGCCGCTGATCCCCTCGCCGCCCCGCGACACCTGGGTGTGGATGTCGGGGGCCTGGGCCCCGCCGATCCGCCGGAGCGCGGCGACGGCCTCGTCGGGGGTCATGTCCGGGTTCCCGACCCGCATGTTGCTCAACACGGTCCCGATGACCAGCGACGGGATCTGGCCCACAAACCGCACCGACCGCCGGAGCTCCTCCGTCTTGATCGACCGCACCTCGGTCCCGTTGAGCGTGAGCGACCCTTGGTACGGGTGGAAGCCGCACATGGCCCGGAGCGCCGTCGACTTGCCCGTGCCCACCGCCCCGTGGATCACGGTGACCCCGATCGGCGCCGTCGCAAAGTCGGGCACCCGGGTGGGCGCGGCGTCGGGGTTCTCCTTGTCGGGCACCCGCACCCCGCGGGCCACAAACTGGCACACCCCGGTCTCGAGCGACACGCCGTGCACAAAGCCGCCCTCGCCGCCCGACGGGTACGACGCGGAGGTGGTCCCGATCCGGCCGGCGTCGCCGCGGAACTCGCTCAACAGCCACACGAGCTGGTCGAACGAGGACTTGGACCGCACCACCACCATGAAGAGCGCCACGGCGTCGGCGAGGTTGTTGTGCTTGTCCGTGGGCCGGGCCACGATTCGGTACAACACGTAGAACACCACCCCGATCACGATGAACTCGACCACCTTCTGCACCAAAATCACCATGGTGCTCCACTTGCGGCGCTCCCGCCGGAGCTTGGCTTGCAGCGCGGTGACCTCGAGCTTGGCGCGCTTTTCGCTGTCGCTCGCAAACACGAGCATCAGCTGGTGCACCAGGTCGGCCAGGTACTCGCCGAGGTTGGTCCGGGCGGCGTGCAACCCCGAGGCCGCGCCCATGCCCACCGTGAACGCCACCGCCATCACCGCCGCGATCACCAGGACTAACCCCCCGATCAGCGAGGCCAACAGGTACTCCTTGGCCGCCGCGAGCGCGATCGGGACCGCCAGGATCCCGAAGATGGGCGGGATGATCTGGAACGTGGCCCGGAGCAGCCACTCGCACGCGTTGGGAATCTGGTACAGATCAATCACCGCCTGCCCCACCTTGCCCCCGCGGCCGTAGTCGCGGCGGTGGTGGTCGAGCACCTCGTCCAACACGCGGCTCTGCACCTCGATGTTGACCCCCATCCGGAGCTCGGACTGCGCGATCGAGATCAACAGGTTGATCACGTAGATCCCGACAAACACCCCGCCGAGCCACTGGAGCGCGGTGACCTTGTCGCCATCGGCGCCGATGGCCGACGACACCGACCCGATCAGCTTGGGGATCGCGAGCTTGGTGAGGATCACCATCGCGGGGTACAACACCACGAGCAACACCCAAAACAGCGGCGACTTGATCAGTATTTTGTACAGGTCGTCTACCCGCATGGCTCTCTCGCCCTTCTTTCCCTTGTGCAACGCGCCAATATTTCACCCAAGCCCAAGTTTGTGTTTGTGAAAAAAAAAGTGTGTAATGGTGGGGTGGGAATCACGCCGCCGCGACGCCGCGGAGCAAGATCTTGTACCCGTGCATCTTGGCCGCATCGTCGACGTCCCGCCAGTGGACGCCAAAGGAGTCCTTCATCGCCCGCATGATCTCCAGGGTCTTGGGCAGGCTCGCGTCGACCGCCGCGACCTCGAGCTTGGAGACAATCTCCTCGTTGGTCGGCGCGGCCACGGGGACGCCGGCGTCGCCGATCCGGATGGGGTACCACGCCGTGTACTTTTCGATCCATCGGTCGACCATGGGCTTGTGGTGGTCGGCTGGCGCGGCGACGACACCGCGGTCCAGGCGGATCTTGACCCCCGCGACCTTGTAGCACCGAAGGTGCGCCGGGATCTTTGCGTCGCCTGCCTCGCTCGACCATTCGGGGCCGAACCGGTCGTCGATCGCCCGGAGAAACTCGTGGAACTCGCCGTCTGGCCCTTTGGGGGGCACCGAGAACGCGAGGCCGACGTCTTCACCCCGCATCATCTTGTCCCACTCCGACATCAGGTGGGCGGGGGTCCCGGCCTTGGGCTTGCGCCCCCCGGCCTTCCCCTTGGCCTTGGCCGCAGCGGGTGGGGCCACCACCTTTGGCGCAGCGGCGGTCCGACGGCGGTCCGACGACATGGCGGGGTGGGTGGGTTGTGGGTTGTGGACCCGCGGATCGGGACGGGAGCGTCGGGACGGCTGAGTCATGTGTTCCCGATTGGGACGGCTGAGTCATGAACCCCGATTTGGAGGTCGTTGGCTGAGTCATCAGTCCCCGAGCGCGTCATCAAACAAAAGCCCGGCCACAACCGCAACCTCTGGGATGGCGACCAAGGCGACCAAGGCGACCAAGGCGCCCAAGGCAACCAAGGCGCCCCGGTGCAAGCGCGCGCCACGGCTGTACCTCGTCCTGTACGAGCGGGGGCAGTGGGAAGAATCCGACCAGTCAACGGCCGTCGCGACGTACACCACCACGAGCAAGGGAAATCTGCTCACGCTGACGCGCCACCCCGACACCACGTTTGCGGACGATCATCCCAGTACGGCGACGTACGCGGCGCCCGCGGGCCTCAAGTTCAGGGACGGGCGGTGCGTTCGGGCACGCACCAAACCCGTCCCGAAAAAGCGCGAGCCGTGGATGGACAAGACGTGGTCGCCCACCTCGATCAACACGCACGCGTCGATCAAGCCCGTCGCCGCCTTTGTTCAGGCCGAAGTGGCCTTTGGCGCCGACGAGCAGCGCGCGCTCCGCCGCAAGTTTAGCGCCATGGGCGTGTAATAAACGTCTCAGGTGGCGCGATCCAGGTCCATCTTCACGTTGGCGCGATCGGGGTTTGCGGCGTCCCGCTTGACCACAATCGGAAGCAGGCCCACCGCAAAGGTTTTGGCCTTGGCGTGGTCCCTGAGCGTCACCTGCACCGTGTTGGCGCCGGTGCGCAGCGCCACCGCTTGGTCACCCTTGACGCCGGCCGCGAGGGCGGCGGCGTCTTCGGACGAGAGGTCGGTGTCCCAGCCGTCGTCGAACGTCATGATCACCTCGGCGATGTAGAAGATGCGGGTCACGACGGCCAGGTGGTACGTCTTCTTCTTGGCGAACGCGTAACCCGGAAAGTACCCCACGGACTCCATGATCTCCGCCACATCGGAGAGAGAGACGCTCTTCATCATCAGGTTCGCGATTTTCGTGCCCGCGTCCGCTCCATTGTTGATGTTGGGCACCAGCGCGTCGAGCATCTTGAGCCACTCGCCATCGGAGGGAGCATCCACCTCAAAGCGGTAAAGCTTGGGCACCTCGGCGACCGCCTGCGCGAGAAGAGTCTGGAGGGCGTCCGCCTGCGGCGCGAAGTCGTCGCCGACCAGCGCCGTCAACGCGTCCATCCGGCCGTGGATGCTCCGGCCCTTCATGACGAGGCATTGGAGCAGCTTGAACTCGGTGGTGGGCACCGCCACCGGGCAAACGCCGGGGAGCTCGTCGCGCACTCGCTTTGCGACGGGGGACTCGGAGGGCCCGAAGAGCCTGTCGAAAAGCCCCATTGGATCTGCGGCGGGAAGTGAGCGCCGACCGCGGTTAACCCGCTGTCGAGATGACTCATCATTCCCTGACCGGGCGCTGACGCGGGCTCATCATTCCCTGACCGGGCCCCTGACGCGGCGCGCGCTGACGCGGCGGGCGCACAACCGCGCAATGTGGCGGCGCGGCGTGGCGGCGGGTGCGGGGGTCACGGCGGGGTTTTTTTGCGGCCACCGCCACCGCGAGCACCAAAGGATCGCCCGGGTGCACGACCTGGTCGAGACCCATTGGTTTGGCCGCGAGCCCGGGGTCGTGGTCACGATGGACAGGGGGTACTGCGGCCGAACGGATCCCATCTACCCGTTTGCGCGCCCGACCATCCAGGCGCCGCTGTCGACCAAGTTCTCGATGAAGTCGACGGGCACCGCCGAGAATCACACGAGGGGGTGGCTGCAAGACCTGTACTACTACGAGAGCGCAGAGCTCGGAGCCATCGCCACCCCCACCACGTACCAGACCGTGCGCCACGCGTTTGAACGGGCCAAGGCCGCCGACGCGACCGTGCACTGCCTGGTGACCGAGGCCCAGCGCGACGCCCTGTTGCGGCTGGGCGCGTCGTCGTCGCTGGCCTTTTCGATCGACCCGGCGCCGCTCGAAGCCACGCTGAACCGAGTGGTCATGAAGAAATCCCCGGCGCGCGTGCTTGATCTGCGGCGCGCCGACCCGGTCGACGTGAGCCGCGCCGCGTGGGAGCACCCCCCGAGCGCACCGTGGCCGACGCTCGTGACGGACTGCGCGGTCCCCGGGGTGGAGGTCGCGACGGCGCTGGTACGGTCCGGCGTCTCAAAAATGGTCGTCGTGGGCGACGACCCCGCGACGCAGCGCACGGTGCGCGAGCTCACCGCCGCCGCCGCCGAGCTCGACCCCGCGGCGCTCGAGGTGGTCCACGTCACCGACATTGACCCCGACGCGCTCGACGCCGAGTATCCCGAGCTGGTAATCCGCAAGATCACCCAGGAGGAGACCGTCGCGCTCCTCACCGACCCGCACCTGCGCACGGCGTTTGTGAGCGCGGGGGACGAGCGGCCGTTTGCGGCCCCGGGCGGATCGTACCACATGCGCGTCGATCACGGCGACACCCCGCACGTGGAGCAAGCCATGAACACGCTGGCGGTCCGGTTGGAGAGGCAAGGCGTGGAGACGGTGATCTTTGCGTGCGACCACTCCAATTCCCGCGGACCGTACGCCGCCAAAATGTTTCGGGAGGCCCTCCGCCGCGCCGCTTGGCGGAGCGACACGAGGATTGTCGTGATGTACCCCGGGCTGATGCGCTGGAACCTCGAGACCGCGCCCGCTACAGACTATTCGCCGAGCGAGTACACCCGCGCCGAGGGATGGCGGTGGGCGTAGCATAACGCAGTTTACTGCATCATAAAATCGCGCGAAAGACGGTTCTGGGCGTAGTGCCAATCTTGGACCATGGCGGGCGGGCCCGACCCGTACCTCTCCCGGTGGATGTTCATCCGGGCCACCAGGAACGCGGCGGGCACCGTCACGACGTAGCGCCAGCTTATCACGTGGCGCCAAAACGTCCCGACGTCCGGGCAGCCCATCGTCTTGAGCTCGTCAAAGGTGATGCGCATCAGCTTGGCGCCGTCGAGCTCGTACCGAGACACAAACCCCCGCCACTGGGCGGCGTTTGGGGCGGACAACGTGCCCGCCCACGCCATGAGCACGTCAGTCGTCCACAGGTCAAACGCCCGTTGCAGGATTGGCCACGACGCCTCCATCATTTCGACCAGCTCGGCCTCGGCCATCTTTTGTTTTGCGCAAGGGGGAGTGTGGCGACACAAATTGGTTGATTCCGTCCGTCTGTCCGATCCGTTCCGAATCCATTAATTGTGTGGGCGTGGGTTCCAAACAAAAGAGCGCAGCCCCCGCGATCGGACAACTCCCCCAACGACGATGATCGCGCGTCGTCGGCTGCCCGACGTGATTCGGTGGCCCGACGACAAGCTGAAAACGGTGGCGTTTGACCTCGAAGACACCACCAAGGACAATGGGCGGGTCTTCCACTTTGGCGCGGCCACCAATTACAGCGGCGGGGTCGTCAACGCCGTGGGCATCGTCATCAACCCCGAGACCGACCACGGGACCATGCCCACCATCCTGTTGAAACGGGGGGTCACCGAGGAGGAGATCAACGCCGCGCTCCCCTTTCGCGAGCACGCGCCGTACATCTACAACCTGATCCACGGCGCGTCGGTCGTGGTGATGCACGGGGCGGGGGGCGACTGGAAGAACCTGATGCGCGAGTTTGACCGGTGCGGCCATCCGCACCCGGTCCCCCGGCGGAAGCTGTGCACCCTCTCGGAAAGTCGGCGGCTCAAAATCCCGGTGTCCAAGGGGCTCGACAGCCTCACCCAATTCTTCAACCTCCCCGAGTTTGTGGCGCACAACGCCGTCGAGGACGCCACCGCCACCTACCGTTTGTACATTGCGCTGATCAATCGGTACCCCCATTATTTCGACCAGCTCCTGCCAATGGAGACGGTCAAGCTTTCGCCGTACTTTGCGATCCAGCGAGCGCCATGGATCGCGGCGGCCAACCTAAAACCCCCGTCGCCCTCCTCGTGAACGAAAAGGTCGGGCTCGCGACGAGGCTCACCGATCAGAGCCAGGTGGATTGCAACATTTGCGAGCAGACCGCGTCGGCGATGGGCGGGTACTACTTTTCGGGGGCGGCGTACTCGACGACGTTCTTGTGCCCCACTTGTTTCGAGGGGTTCCCTGCCATGTTGACCCTCCGGAACCGGACCGGATCCAGCGTCGTCTGCGACCTGTGCGGTCGGCCGGCCGCCACCGATGCTCCCCAGATGTACAACGAAGAGAACTTTGACATCTGCCCCGAATGCTACCGGAGCGAGAGCACCCCGCGCAAATTCGTCAAGATCCACGACCCCGCGCAGTTCATCAACGTGGACGACTCTCTGATCCGGGCGTTCCCCGAAATTCGGTGCGACGCGCTCCCACCGTGGGTCACCATCCCGATGATCGTGTCGCTGAGCTGGCTGGTCGACCGTTACCGCCACCTCTGCGTTCTCCCGTCGCCGCAGTGGAACGCCATGGCCTGCGTCGTGGTCCAGTCGAGCAACGAGGCGCACCAGCGGTACACAAAGGTGGGGATGGTCTGCCTCGTGGCGTGCCTCTCGATCCCGGGGTGCCCCGTGGCCCTGATGCACCGGATGCGGCCAATCTCGATGGATGCGTGGATGATTGGACCGCAGTTGTTTGGCACGCACGAAGAGTACCGCGAACACGCCGCGCAGTGGCGGGCGCGGAGGTCGATCGAGGAGTGGCGGGCGCTGGCCAAGGAGAGCGACGCGGCGCCACCCGAGAAATCCGACGGCTCTGACTTTTGCAAGCTCGCCGCCAAGGCCGAGACCGATTTCGTGACGCACTTGTACCTGTCGGTGCGGGGGATGGTCCCCGACGGCCACCGCCACTGAATGCAATTAACACCCCCCTTGCCTTAAATCATTGTCGCCAGAAGGTCTCGGTCGCGGCGACGGCCCGCACAACCCGCCCGCGATGAATCGCAACGTCCGACTCACGCTGATCCAAACGGCGCTGCTCGCGGTCGCCGACTCGATCTGGACGGGGACCGTCCTGGCCGCGTTTATCTACATCATGCAGCGCGACCACGCCGTCAAGAACACGTCGGTCGGGATGGTCGAGATGGCGTTTGGTCTGAGCCAGCTGTTGTCGGCGCTCCCGGTCGGGTACATCGCCGACAAAAAGGGCCGGACCCCGATGATCATGGTCGGCGGGGTGCTCGGGATCCTGGCGGCGTTTGCCACCGCCTACACGGTGTGGGAGGCCACCGAGCAGGACATCGCCACGGGCACCACCCCCGCGTGGGCCATGTGGTCGCTCGCCGGGTGCATGTGCGCGTGGGGCATCACCAGCGGGATCGCCTCGGGCCCCGCGCAGACCCTGTACGCCGACTCGATCCCGCAGGGCGCCCGGTCCAAGTGGTACAACTACCTGTACTGGACCTACCTCGCGGGGTCGACGGTGGGCCCCGCGGCCACCATCGTCCTGTTCCGCGTGTACGGGAACGGCTGGTCGCTCCGCGAGCTCCGGACGGTGTTTCTGGTGGGGCTCGGGGTCGAGTTGTTGGTGTCGATCCCGTCGTTCCTGTTTTCGGACAAGGCCGCGCTCGCCGAGCCCGCCGCCGCCGCCGCCACCAAGGAGGACAAGGGCAGGCTCAAGGTCGTCGAGTTCCCGACCGACGTTGGTCGATGCATCCGTCGGTGTCACATCCCGTACGTCATGTTTGCGGGGGACGTCCTCACGGCGTTTGGGTCGGGGATGACGGTCAAGTTCTTCCCGCTCTTCTTCAAGAACACGCTCCACCTCGACCCGGCGGACGTCCAGACCATCTACGTGGTGCTCAAGGTGGTCATGGCCTGCGTTTCGGGGGTTGGGATGGCCGTCGCCAAGCGGACGGGGCGGATACCGGCCATCGTCGTCATGTCGTACCTCGGACTCGGGTGCCTGGTGGCGATGGCGCTCTGCTACGACACGATGCCCACGATCCCGATTGTGGTGCTCTTCATGGTCCGCACCGCGCTGATGAACGCCTCGTACCCGCTCCGGGAGTCCATTCTGATGGACTCGGTCCCCAAGGACCAGCGGGCCCGGTGGAAGAGCCTCGACAGCGTGTCCAAGTTTGGGTGGTGCGGGAGCGCGGCGCTCGGCGGGTACATGTCCGACCGATTTGGGTACACGTTCACCTTTTTCATCACCGCGGGGCTCCAGTTTGTCGGGGTGTCGACGCTCTGGCTGATTGCGCACACGGTGCCCCGCGAGGTGCCCCTTGAGCCCGCCGCCGCCGCCACCGCCGAGGAGACGGAGCCGCTGCTCGTCGACCCGGGCGACCCCCTCATCAACTGACCGAGCGCCTTGTGTTCGAAAAACGATTAAACCCCATTCCACCTTTATTCGCACCGTCCATACCCCTCAAGAGTTGCATGTCGTCGTACGTCGAGCGGGTGATCCACAAGGTGGGGCACATCCAGCCCTGGGGCGCCGAGCTGGCCGCGCGGGCCCGGCGCGCCACCAGCCCGGGGGATTTCCAGGTGGCTGCGCTCCGTCGCATCGCGCAGCGCGAGCAGCTCGGGCTCGACCCCGCGGCCGTCTGCGCCATCCAGGATTGCATCCAACAGGCGCTCATCGACGAGATTGCGCTCGACGACAACGGACAGCCTCGCCTCACCCGGGCGTGGCTCGACGCGGTCCGGGAGCGGTTTGGGGCTGGCGAGTGGTGGCGCGATGTCGCCGCGGCTTTGGCCGCGATGGACCTCGGCTTCCCGTTCAAGCGATTCTACCTCGACCCCGACGCCATGTTCGCCAACCTCGAGGCGCACCGGTCCGAGCCCGCGACGCGACGCGAGCCGTTTGCGCTGACCGCGCCCCCGATCCGGTTCGCGTCGTTCGACCCCTGCGCGTCGCCGGCGCCACTGTACTTCGAGTCGGCCCCCGACGACTACGACGCCATGGACGCGCTGGCCGACGTGTTCACCGAGGAGGCCCGGCTGTCGGCGCGGTACCACACCAAGGCCATGTCGGTGCTCGACGCGTGGGCCGCCGAACCCACGCTGCGCCACCTCGTGTACGGGGACGCCCTGCGTCACCCCGAGCCCGACGGCGAGGTCAACGCCCACACGGTCCGCGAGGGCGTGTTTCGGTGCGCGGCGCTCCGCGAGTGCACCCAGTTCAAGCCCACGCTGACCAAGGGGGTGTGCGAGCTGTTTGGCGCCACGCGGGTGCTCGACTTTTCGGCGGGGTGGGGCGACCGGCTGTTGGGGGCACTCGCCACCCCCGCGGTCAAAAAGTACCACGCGTACGACCCCAACCCCGCGCTGGTCGAGGGGCACGCCGCCATCCTGAAGCGGTGGGCCAGAAAGCGCAACTTCAAGGTGGTGTGCGCCCCCGCCGAGTCGGTCCCCAAGTTCACCGGAAAGTTCGACCTGGTGTTCACGTCGCCGCCGTTCTTCGACGTCGAGGTGTACACCGACGCCCCGGGCCAGTCGATCCAGGGCCGCCACTCGCTCGACGCGTGGCTGGTCGAGTTTTTGTTCCCGGTGGTGACCCGGGCGTGGGCGGCGCTCGACACCGACGGGATGATGGTGTTGCACCTCAACGACGGAAAGGGGGTGCGCATCTGCGAGCCCGTCGTCTACTTTTGCATCCAGGCGCTCCCGAGGTGCGAGTACAAGGGACTCCTCGGGACCAAAGGGTCGCAGAGCCAGGCGGTCCGCCCGATGTGGGTGTTTGAAAAGGTCAAGGGGCCCGACGTCCCCGCGTCCAACGACCTGCTCGAGCGCCACTTTCCGCGGCTGGCGCTCCGGATGGCCGAGGTCACGGTGGCCGAGCTCGGGGCCGAGGATCGCCCCGCGATCGAACCGCTCCTGCGCAACCCAGAGGTGATGCGGTGGATCGCCAACGGGCGGCCGTGGGACGGTCGCAAGATCGACGGGCTGTTTGCGCGCGCGGCGGCCGAGGGCAACACCGGGGCGCACCAACACTGGGTGGTCCGGGTCGGCGGGCGGCCGTGCGGGTTGACCCGGGTCCGCCCCGTCGACTACACCGACGACATTCCGCCGCGGCTCACGGTGATGATCGACCCGGCCTTTCAAGGGTGCGGGGTTGGGGCCCGGGCCGCCCGGCTCACCGCCGAGCAGGTCGACGAACCCTTGAAGGCCGAGGTCCACCCGACCAACACGGCGTCGATCCGCATGTTGACCAAGGCGGGGTTTTGGGAATGCGACCCCGTCCGCATCCACGGGACCGAGCATCGATCTTTTGCAATGTCGAACAACAACTGACGCCCAACAAATCCGGTGTTGGGATCGACCAAAGGAAAAAAGCAATCATGCCCACCCGTCGTCGCGGATCCAAAAAACCCGCCCGAAAATCGGCGGCGGCCGGTCGCCCCAAGCTTCGGTACGCCGGCGAGATGCGACTGTCGTGGATCCCCGCGTTCTTGAAACAGCTGGGCGACCCACAGATGGCCAGACTGTTCTGGAGCCAGGCCCGAATCGGCGAGAAATTCTACCTCGCCAACACCACCAAGGAGGAGCGCAAGACGCAGCCGTTCCCCTCGTTTGGGGTGTTGGCGGGAATCGGAATGTACGCCCCCGGCGGGTCGTACGACCGCAACGGGGTGGCAATCGGAACCACCGCCAAAGACAAGGTCGAGATGTACATTTTGATGGGCCCCCCCGACCGGCGGTAGGGTCTTTACGGCGCGTACAGGGCATGGGTGTCGCACAAGATCTTCATGACCCCCACAAACGCCCGCTGCGTGTCCAGCTCGGAATCCCGCGCCGCCACCATCAAGATGGCCGCCAGCGCCTCGTGAAAATCCTCGCGCTTCTCCAACACATTGAAGACCTGCCTGACAATGTGGACGTGTCCGTTGCGACAGAGGTCGCAGATCTCGTCGCGGTACGGGTAGATCGACCCCCCGGCCTCGAGGTGGGCAACGACGTCGGCCATGTCCGATTCTGACCCGTTTAATCGCGCGCCGCCGCGAGGCGCGCGCACCACGACGTCAAATTTTGGCAGCGAGGGGGCACCGTCCTCGAGCCGGAGTCGGCCTCCATCGCGGCGTCGCACAGTTCGCGGATCCCTCGAACAATAAACCCCACGTGAAACTCGGTGGTCGCGCGGTGGATGGCGCCGTACGCGCAAATGTAGTCGTCGGTGGTCGGCGGCGTGGGGTTGGTCACCAGCTTTTCGGCCGCGGTCAGCGCCCGCTCGAGCGAAGTCATCGATTAACCGGTCGTCGTCACCCGGACCGGGTCCACACTTGCTTAACCGGCCGAAAGAAAAAACTCCCATACCCGCTCCGCCATGGCCGACCTGACCAACCCACCGATGATCTTTGCCATCCCCGCGGCGATGCCCTTTGCGGAGGACATTTGCAAGCACCTCGGCCTCGACGACGGGGTCCAGTCGATGCGCGTCGGAAAGTTTGCGTGCGGCGAGACCCGCGTCGACAAGATCACCGAATCAGTGCGCGACCGCACGGTGTACGTGATTGGCTGGGGGGTCGGCGACATCAACGACAACCTGATCGAGACGTGCACGGTGGTCAACGCGCTCCGGCTCGCGACGGCCACGAGGATCACCGTCGTGTTCCCCAACCTTCCGTATTCGCGCCAGGACCGCAAGGCGGCGCCGCGCCAGGCCATCACCGCCAAGCTGGTGGCCGACATTCTCACAAAGGCGGCGTCGGTCGACCGCATCATCACGATGGACCTCCACGCGGCCCAGATCCAGGGGTTTTACGCCCCCATTCCGGTCGACAACCTGTACGGGTCGCCGACGCTGGTGGGCCACATCGCCGAGAAGTTTGCGTCCGATAAGACGGCGCCCCTGGCGGTGGTGTCGCCGGACATGGGCGGGAGCAGGCGCGCCGACGCCACCGTGTCCATGTTGCGGGGGCTCGGGTTCACGGACGTGGCGATGGTGATCATGAACAAGGTGCGCGACCCCGAGTCCGGCGAGGTGGTCAGGCAGGACATCATCGGCGACCCGGCCCGCCGCCACTGCATCCTGGTCGACGACATGGGCGACACGTGCGGGACGCTGCTCCGGGCGTCGGAGCGCCTTCGCGGGGTCGGAATCAAGGGCGGCGTGTTGTCCGTCAGCGTGGCCATCACCCACGGGGTGTTTTCAAAGGACGCCGTCGCCAAGCTCCAGGGAGCGGTCGGGATTGACAAGATTTACGTCACCGACACGTGCCTGGAGCTTGACAAGTTTGCGGGGCAGGACAAGATCGAGGTGTTGTCGGTGGCCGGGCTGTTCGCCGCCGCCATCCACGCCAACCACGTCGGGGGTTCCATCTCGCGGCTGTTTGACCTTTAATTATCGCTGCTACGCAGGGTGATTAAAAAACTGGAGTCGTTCAACCGCGTCTACGACTACGAGCCCGCGCTGGCGCGCATCATTGTAGAAATGTTGCCCGCCGACCACGCCATCCGGGCAGAAGTCTACGGCCAGAAAGACTTGGGCGCGCTCGTCGACCGAATGGCTTTCTGCCTGTACCTGGGCGGGTTCAACAAAAGGGCTTGCGCGTTCCTGGCCGAGGCCTCTAAACGGCCATCGTCATCTTGATGTTGGGGTGGCACCGGTAACCAACCAGATCAAAGTCGTCAAACGTAAAGTCGTCGATGCTCGCCACCGCGCGCTTGATCCGGAGAGCGGGGGGCGCGAACGGGGCCCGGTCCATCTGCTCCTTGAGCGCGTCGACGTGGTTGACGTAGACGTGCGCGTCGCCGATGACGTGCACAAAGTCCCCGACCTTGAGCCCGCACACGTGCGCGATCATGTGGGTCAACAGCGCGTACGACGCAATGTTGAACGGAACCCCGAGCCCGAGGTCGGCCGACCGCTGGTACATCTGGCACGACAGCTCGCCGTCGACGACGAAAAACTGGCACATGATGTGGCACGGGGGGAGCGCCATGTCATCGAGGTCCGCGGGGTTCCACGCCGACATGATGATCCGCCGCGAGTCGGGGTCGGTCTTGATTTGCTCCACCACTTTGGCGAGCTGGTCGACCCCGGAACCGTTGTGGTCAAACCCGACTCCGCGGTACTCGGCCCCAAAGTGGCGCCACTGAAACCCGTACACCGGGCCCAGATCCTTCTCGGGGTGATGGTGGAGCCCTCGGTTGTCCAAGAACTCGCGGGTCCCGTTGGCGTCCCAGATGTGCACCCCTTTGGCCGCGAGCTCCCCGGCGTCGGTCGACCCCTTGACAAACCACAAGAGCTCCTCGGCCACCCCGCGCCAAAAGATCTTGCGGGTGGTCAACAGCGGGAACGAATCGCGCAGATTGTACCGAGTCTGGGTTCCAAAGACCGCGATGGTGTCAATCCCGGTCCGGTTCGCCCGACGTCTGCCCTCTTTGAGAACACGCGCCACCAAATCGAGGTACTCCGGGTCGGCCATGACTCTTCTGGCATTGCGTTAAGCAAACGGTGACCATGCATCAGTGGCTGGCGCTTTCCGTCGTTAATCGGGCCGTCCCGGTCGCAGCTCGGGCCGGAGTCAGCGAGGTGGCCCGCAGCCCCCGGGGGTTTGTGGCGGCGTACAACCGGGCCGGAGGCGACCCCCGCAAGATGGCCCTCATGAAGGTCCCGGGGTATCCCAACCAGAATTGGGCGCAGCGTCGACGCAACTTTGTTGCGCGTCACCTGGCACAATATCGCACCAATCCTACACCGCGCCGCCGGTTAGCACTTATTATGTGGGCGTACGACCCATCTCAAAAGATTTGACCTGCCCGAGAAGTAAAAGATGGCCGGCCGTCGCAACGAAAAATTCGATGCGCTTGTAGCCGACACCAGCGCGCACTCGGCCGCCGCCATCCTCGAGCAGGTGCAAAAGCAGAAGATCAAGGTGCACCCCTATTTTGCGACGCAGGCGGACGCGCTGCTCGTGGACAACGCCGCGGTGATCAACCAGGATCCGGTGTTCAGCGAGGCGTCGAACGAGGAGATTTGCACCGTCGTTTGCGTGGTCACCGACCGGTTGTACAACGCCGCGGTCGCCGCCGAGTCTGGGAAGAGCTACATGGGGGCGCTGTACCAAGCGGTGGTGTCGCAGCCCGCGAAATTGTCCCCGGCTGACCAGGCGTACGCCACGCTCATCGTGCGGGTCCACACCCGCAGCCTGGTCGAGAAAAAGCCCACTGGCCGCGACCTGGTCGAGATCATGCCCGACGCGCTCCTCGGGGCCGAGCGCGGCGAGTGCTCGGACCACGAAAAGGGGTGGGTTCGAGCGGGCGCCGAGATCGGGGCCATCGTCACGGCGGGAATCCTGCTCGGAACAGCGGCGGGCGCGGCGGCGGGGCTCGGGGCGCTGGCGCAGACGGGGGCGACCACGGCCGCGATCGGAGCGTCGTCGGTGGGCGCGGGCGCGGGCACGGCGGTCGGGGTCGGGTCGCTCGGCGCCTTGTACCGGCACTACCGAAAAGCCGGGCGGAAGACGAGCTGCCTGACCGCCGGGTGCACCCCCGACGAACGGTCCGGGGTCGGGATGTACTGCGTGACGTGTGGCAGCCTCTTGAACTCGTTGCAGACGAGTCGGTTTCGGACCATCGCCACGTCGACGGCGGGGTGGGTGGATTTCCTGATGCAACAGTTTGCGCTGCTCACCGCCAAGAAGAGGTCGGGGTGCGTCGTCTCGCTCGAGGCCCTGGCCGTCCTCAGCCTCTTGGCCCACACCGCTCGCAACAAGCGCCGATTGGCTGGGGCGCTCGATGCGCTCCTTGATTAAACAACAACCTAAAGGCCCAGAAACCGCGCGGCGATGAGCGACGACAGCGACGACCTCTGGTCGGACGAATTCGACGAATGGGAGGCCGAAGCCAACGACGACGGGTACACGGCGTGCGATTCGGACAAGGCCGCCGCCGAGGAGATGGTCAAACAGTTTGCGGGGGACGGAACCCCCGGGGCGTCGTTGCAGCTGGCTCGGGAGATCCAGGCACTGTCCAAGGAGCCCGAGGCGTACGGGTTTCGCGCCGAGCCCGTGGGGGACAACCTGTACGTGTGGAGCGTGGTGCTCGAGGGCTTCGAGGACCCCCTCGACAGCGATCTCGACGCGTGGGCCGGGCGGACGGGCAAGGCCAAGGGGGTGCACATGCGGATGGTGTTCCCGGCCGACTACCCGATGACCCCGCCGTTTGTCAGGGTGTTGTACCCACGCTTCCAATTCATGACGGGGCACATCACCTCGGGCGGGTCGGTGTGCATGCAGCTGTTGACTCGGAGCGGGTGGCTCCCCACCAACACGGTGGAGAGCGTCCTGGTTCAGATCCGGACCGAGATCGCCAGCGACCCCAAGGCGCGACTCGACCTCGCGTCCGACCACGAGTACGACGAAGTCGAGGCCCGCCGCGCCTTTGATCGGATGTGCGCCAAGTACGGGTGGGGTTGAGGCTCAGCCTTTTTCGTCTCGACTGTAGCCGCAACGATTCATGCACACAGTAAACAACATGGCCACGTCCTTGTCGGGCCGGATCGACGCCAGCGGTCCCGCGCACACGGGACAATTGGGGGCCGCGTCCGACCGGGGCGGCGAGAAGATGGGGGGGTCATGACCAATGTTGATCTCGTGGCCGACCCGCCCCCTGTAGACGTACCCACCAATGGCTGTTGCCTGCGTCTTGGCCAAAGCAAAATCGGTGTGAACGACCCGCAGCCCACTCCCAAACCCGCTCGTCACCAAGAACAGGTCCATCCCCCTCGAGGTATTCACTGTCCCCACCCCAAAAAATTGCCTACAGGACTCGAACCTGCGACCTTCAGCTTAAGAGGCTAATGCTCTACCACTGAGCTAAGGCAATTGTTACGGGTGCGGGACAAAGTTAAGCGCTATTAATCGCATCGCGCAAAGCCCGCAGCCCCCTGAACGGTTAACGATTTGCGTTTCGGGGGATAACCCCGCGTCCGTTCCCTCCTTCCATCTCAGAATCCGCATCCCTCCTTCTCCGATGGCGGCCTCCACCAAGATTGGATATGTGGTGGGCAACGTGGGCGCCGTCAACAACAGCCCGCTCGAGTACATCCCCGACGACCCCGAGATCGTTGAGGCTCTGCGGCGTGTCGAAGGGGCCATGGGGTCGGGGGTGGCGTGCGCCGAAGTTCTCCCCCAGAACAAGCTCGAGATGCTCTGGCTCAAGCTCGCGCTCGCGGGGCACGACCTCGAGGTGGTCCAGGCTCTGTGGGAGTCGATCAAGGAGCATCCGGTCGCCGACGTGCTCAAGAGCGACACGTTCACAAAGAAACGGCTGGCGTCGATGCCCGACCGCAAGACCAACAAGGACCGCCCCGCCATGACCACCGCGGCGTCCGTGGGCGACTTTGCGAGCTGGTGGGAAACCGTGTACGTCCCGTTCTGGTTCGAAGGCCCCTCGCCGGCCATCGACCGGCTCGGCGCGCTCAAGTACGACACGCTGACCCCCGAAGAGAAGCAGGCCTCGGTGTCGCTCCAGATCCTCGGGATTGCGCTGTTCGACTGCGCGCTCATGCACTTTTCGGAGCAGGCCTCCCCGGACGGGGAGCTCCTCAGGATCAAGGCGTCGCTGGTCACCGATCGCGCGGCCAAGATCGTGGCCATGGTCGTCGACATGGTGCGCGCCGACCCCGACGCCGTCGTGTTTTTGCACGAGGTGGACAACGAGGTGCGAAAGGGGCTCGAGGACACCGTCCGCTCCCACAGCCATCACTACAGCGTCGTGAAGGGCAACCAAATGTCGGCGATTCTGGTGCCCCCGTCGTGGAAGAGCCTGCGCGATCTCACCAAGTGGATCCACCGCCGCGTCGAGTACGACCCGCAGGCGACGGTGGCGATGTTGCTCGAGTCCCCCACGGGGGAGAACGTCATTGCGGCGAGCATCCACGCCGACACGGACGGCGCCATCTCGATCCCGATGATCCAGGCCGTCGTGGACGTGCGGGGCGACGACACGAAGACCAAGGTGATCATCGGGATCGACGCCAACACGGTGGCCATGCCCAAGGGCGACAAACTCACGCTCGACAAGTTTGTGGCCGCCGCCGCGTCGTCGGGGCTCGTCACTTGCCACGGCGACCGCCCGGACCCGAGCAAGCACTACACGAGCAAGAAGCGACGATCGGTCTTCCAGACGCAGCTCGCCAAGGCGGTGTCGCTGATCCACGGCGACGGTGCGTACGAGGAAGAGGTCAAGATCTTTTTGCTCACGGACCGCGGCGCGCGCGTGGAGAACACCCGGCTGCTTGGCGACGACGGCGCGGCGTGCCCTAACCCGCGCTGCCCGAGCGACCACTTTCCGCAAGCGGGGGTGGTGCGCTTTGAGTAGGGTCACGTGTATTTTGCACTGCAAACCCTTCCAATCCCCCCCAGAAAATAAGAGAATAGACTCCCGTCGTCCCGCTTGGACTCGTAGATGGCGAGCGCGTCGGCGTAAGAGGACCCGATGCGCGCGGTGTTTCGTGAGAACCGTCCCACCCTCACGCGGTACATGTTCGTATGTTAAGGGTGGGCATCGCCAGGTTTTTTTTTGGGGAAGGGGGTAGCGCACAAAGCATGGCCGCCGAGTATTGCGAACATCTTCGGGCCAAATCACACCCCATGTCCATGGAGCTGACCGCTTCAGCGGACGGAATGGGAATTCCCCGAGTCGGAGGGGTGTTTTCCGCCGTGACCGGATTTCTGATCCCCAACGACGTGCGCTCCCTGAACATTGCGCTGGGAGCGGACATTATGGCCAGCTACAAGCGCAGCCAGTCGGACAGCTGCACCGTCTTGGTCGACGGAAATCTTCACCGGCGGTGGCGGCCGTTTGAACCCATGCTCCCGTGCACGCCGCTGACTTACCACCAGGTGAAGATCGTCGCCCCGGAAGGGCCGTGTGCGGTGCGGGTCGAAGGGCTGTACACGCCGCCCGCGGAGGTGCGACACGAGGAGATTGGCATCGACGGGGGCACCTTTCTGCCATATCTCGAACCGCATCCGCCAGCGATGACGATTCGCATGCGGTTCGAGCGCCACGACGTCATAATCCAAGATGGGTTGGGGGGGGCAACGATGCCATCCGAGCTCGCACCCTGACCCTTGCGGTGGGGGTTGTTATTCTGGCGACGTAAAACAAACTATGATCCGCGGGCACGAGGTGGCGTCGCTCATCGGGCTGCACCCGCACGTCCCGAAGGACGTGACCTTTTCCAAAGTGTTGGCCCGCAGGCACGGAATCTACACCCGCGATCTGGCGTCGCTGGCCCCGCGGTCTCGCACCGCCGGGGATCCCCCCGAGTACACGGCGCCCGGGGTCCAGAGCGTCGTGTTTTCGCTCGGGGCCCGCGACGACGGTCGCCCCCGGAAGCGGCTCAAGCGCTCGGACGAAATCGAGCGCGGGATCGCCATGGAGAGCGTCAATCTGTCGCAGATCAACGCCCGCACCCCGCACCGGTTTGTCCAGACCAAGCGCGAGTACAAGCGCGAGCTCGCCGCGCTGCCCGGGGTGTGTCTGGGCGGGAAGATCGACGGCGTCGGGTCCAACCGGGTGCCCATCGAGCTCAAGAACCGCACCCGCAAGTTCGGCGTGGCCGTGTACGACGCCATCCAGCTGCACGTCTACATGTACGCGATGGGGGCGAAGCGCGGGTACGTGGGCGAGACGCTCGACGGCGAGTGTCGGCTCACCCTCGTCCCCTTTGACCACCAGCTGTGGGACCGGGTGTGCGCCGCGTTGTCGAGGATCAAGGAGCGACTCGAGGCCCCGCCCCAGGACATTGTCGAGGCGGCCAAGCGGATTGCGCGCGGCGAGAAACGACAGGGCGATTTTCAAGCGGTGCAAAAGTTTCTGGAGTGACCCCCAAAGAAAGGCGATGTTCCAGGTCGACCGCGGAGTGTTGGCGGCGGTGGCCGCCTACTTGGTCGTGTCGCGATTTCCGGCCGACGTCGCCGCGGCGCACGCCGCCGTCAACGGGAAGACCCGCGGGTGCGGATCGAAGCGGGAGCGGGACGATTGCGCCCGGGTCCAGCGCCAGGCGGGCGTCGTGACGGGGTTGGCGTACGTCATCGGGCTCGCGGTCGCGGGCGGGTACATGGCGGCGTGGTGGGCCGAGCGGCTCGTCGACCCCGTGTTGTTTGCGACCATCGTGGTGATTGCGCTCTTCGGGTCGGCGGGGGCGGTCCGGGCGGCGGCCCCGCAGCCCCGGCGGCGGTACCCGCGGTCCGGGGCCGGGCTGATGCACGCCAACCACTGCGCCGACATGCACACCTTTGGCAGCGCGGCGGCGGTCGTGGTGGCCGTCCTGTTCTTCGTACTGGGCGGGGGTACCGACCGACCAATGTAATTTTCCGCCGCCACGGGCACCACAAAACACATGTCGGTCGCAGAGATCCGCGAGTTTGTTCGGGCTCACCCGCGGGCCACCGCGATCGAGATCCGCGACGGCCTCGGGCAAAAGGTGGAGAGCGAAGAGTTCTACTGCTACCCCCACCCGGCGAAGGGCAATCAGAAGGCGTTCTTCGTTCAGGATGTTACCAGAGATTTCTACCACAACCTCCAGGAGTTTATGCGCGCGGACGACGTCGAGGTCAAGCTGAGCACCATCGAGCACCTCATCACCGACGGCGAGATCTACCACAGCCGCCCGGGGGTCCACTACACGCCCATCCTGATCTCGATCAAGGGCGGCGCTTCGCAAACCCCATCCTCTCTCTCTGGTTAAATTCGCAACCTTTTCCCCGTAAACAAAATCACAATGGTCGCGTGGCTCCCATTTGCAGAGGCTCTGGCGCGCGACTTTCCCAACGCGCCCCCGGACCGGGCGACGGTCGAGTACCACATCGGGCTGTCGCCCGACGCGTTCATCACCCTCGAGGCGGATCGCCCCCGCAACGTCATCCGCAACATCGGGGTGCGCGCGTACGACGCCGCGAGCGGTCGATGCGTCGCGCACTGGCTCGATCTCGACGGGCTCGATCCGGATTCAAAGCTGTACTCGGACATTTGCAGCGTGTTGATCGCGGTGGCCGAGCAGCCCAAGCTCGACAAGATGATCAACGTGGACGTGTGGAAACCCAAAAGCGCCACCGAGGTGGTCGGGGCGTACGCCGACCCCCGGTTGCTCAACACCGTGCGGCGGGTGGTGACGGGATTGACCCCGGCGAGGGCACACAAATAAAATCGATCCGTGACTTAGATCAAAATATGTCGTTTGCCCGCGAGGTGGCCGAGCACACAGATCGCCTCGGCCCCTCGAAAAACACGCACACGCTCGTCCCCATGTGCTTGGAAACCACGCTGCTCTACATGCCCGGGGCCAAGGTTCCGGCGGCGGCGATGGACGCCCCGGTCCCGCTGGTCCACGTCCACCCCCGATTCCGGTGGACCAACAGCGACGGGTACACGTTTGACGCTCGGAACCTGGCGGTCCTGTGTCGCACCGGCTACCGCAACGTCAACCCGCACACCATGGATTCGGACGGGGACCACCGCCCGATCTGGATCAACAAGCGCGACGTGATGACGCTGCTCCAACACCCGCACTTTGACGCCCCCAAGCGCAACGGGCTGTACGCGCGCGTCAACATCCTGCGGTGCCTCGACCCCGCCGCGATCGAGGCGCTGTGCACCGCCGCGCACGAGCTTGTGTCGATTGATTACACCGGGTTTGCGCGGTGGCTCGCCGAGCACGCCGACGCCCTCCCGTGGGAGTACCTGTACGACGGCGACCCGACCCGGCGCGTCCCGACCATCGTCCGCGCGCTCGCCGAGATCCAGGAGCGCCGTCGCCACGACGCCATCGCCGCGATCCGGGGGCACTCGTCGGCGCAGGCGGCCGAGCACCTGGTCGAGCCGTACGGCGTCAACTCGGGCGACCCCGTCTACTCGCTCCTCGAGATGTACAAGGTCGGGGTGGTCAAAGATTTCTTGGCGTACGCCCAACACCGCGAAACGCAGTCCAACCGCCTGCGGTGGAAGCTGACCGAAGAGTACACCCAGCTCCTCAACGATCGGTTCGCCACGATCGCGGCCAAGATCCCGGACGGCGAGCCCTTTTTGCACCTCAGCCTGATCGACGTCACCAACATGCGGAACAAGATCCGCGTGATGCACCACAACTTTCGGCGGAAGCGGGTGCGGCGGTCGGTGGTGGTCCCCAACTCGACGTCGTTCCCGACGGTGGTGTTCCAGGTCGCCAAGATCGGGGACGAATTCATGGTGACGGGGCGGGCCATCCCGGTCGACGAAACCGACACGAGCCGGATCGCGCTCGCCGCCGACAGCTACGAGACGGTGGTCACGTCGATGCTCAACATTGTCCAGATGCTCCTGCCCCGGGTCGGGCAGTGCGTGGTGCACCTATGCAAGATCAGCCCGCACCTCGGGCTCGACCGGCGGTTCGCCACGGCGTCGGAAGAGTTTGTGCGGTCGACCATCACCGCCGACCTGTTCATGTCACCCAACCCGGTGACGTTCATCAACGAGCGCATCACCCAAGCCATGGTGTTGGACACCGAGAGCAGCGCCACCAACGCGATGTGGTCCGAGATGGTCAAGATCGGGATCCGCGACAAGATGATGCACCAATTCCTGAAGAAGATGGTGCGGCGGCGGCGCGACCTGTACGCCGGCCGGGCGCTGCGCGAGGTGACGGTGGTGGGCGGGTACGACAACACCGACTACGGCGAGATGCGGCGGCCCACCCCGATCGCGAGAAAGCTCGGGCAGTCTTTAATGGGGCATACGTGTGTGCAAGATGTCGCCAGCGAGCTGGTGGAGTTTCTAAGCGTCCCGTGCTACCCGGCGGGGTACATGACCGAGCCGGGTCCGGTCGCGGTGCGTCAGGTGGCGGTGATTCCGCCCCTGTTCGAGGCGCCCGTCTTGATTTCCGCGCCGCCCTCGGAATCGGACGGTGCGGACGGCGGCGGGTGAGCCGCCGGAGGGACCCATACCTCGGTGACGTACGGGATCCCAAACTGCGCGTGAAACGCGGCGAGCTGATTCCGCGCCGACACCAGGTCAAACCCCATCTGCGAAAAAGCGTAGAGCCCCGCCTCGATGTTGGGCGCCTGGGTGACCCCCATCACGGCGGTGCACACGCGGTGGAGCTCGGCCTCGGCGTCGATGAGCCTGGCGTTGAGCGCCAGGTTTTGCCCGGACAGTTCGTCGCGCCCTTCAGTGGCCACGGCGAGCTTGACCTCGATAGCCGCGACCGCCGCCGCGCCCCCCTTTGTGGCCGCGTCGAGCTCGGTTGCGAGCGCCGCGTTCGCCGTCTTGGTCGCGGCGAGCTCGGCCTCGAGCTTCTTGGTCGCCGTCTTGGTCGCCGTCTTGGTCGCCGCGCCCCCCTTTCTGAGCGCGGTCACGTTCTGTTGCAGCCGACGCCTGGCGTCCGCGCCCTCCCGAATCGCCTCCTCGAGGGCCTTGACCTTGCGCGTCATCCCCGCCACGGCCTCCTCGGCCAGCGCACGCCCCTTTTCCAGCTCGATTACAGCCTGCCTTCGGGCGTCGCTCGCCGCGTCGCGGTCTCGGATCGCCGCGGCCCGCTCGTGGATCGCCGTGTCGCGCTCCTTTTGGAGCCGGGCGATGGTCTTGTCCTGCTTGCTTTTGTCGACCGCCGACGCCGCCGACGCCGACTTGGCCCGCTTCCCCTTCTTGACGCCCTTGGTCGACTCGTCGGCCATGAGCGCGCGAAGCAGCGCGTCCTGGTCCCGCGTCTTGGCCGCGGCGAGGTCGGTCCGGATCGCCGCCATCTCGGTCCGGAGCTGCGCGCACTCGTTCTGAACCTTCTTGTGTCCCTTCTCCTTTTCCTTGAGCTCCGCGATCTGCCCGACCATCGTCTGTTGCGCCGTGCTCATGGTGTCCACCAGGTCCTTGTAGCCCTTCATCTCGGCCGCGTACTCCTTGTTCTTGGCCTCCGCCGTGGCGAGTTTCGACTCGAGCTCGTTGATCAGTCCGGCCGTCAGCTCCTCCCCAATCTTGGCGCGGTGGGCGTACTCGTCCCGCTGGTTGCGGGCGTCGCGGATCCCGCTCACCAGCGCGCCGAGATTCATCTTCCGACCCGGCTGGCCCGTGGGGCGCACGCGGGTGTACATCTCCTGGACCTCCATCGGGTTGAGCAGCTCCTCAGGGCGCATCACAAAGTCGCCCTCCTCCTCGACCAGCGCCAGGAACGGACTCTCCGGAATGGGGTTGCTCATCAGGATCTTGATCCGCAGGTACCCGGGGCAGCCCGGCGCGCGCTCGGACAGGTGCTGCTCGGCGTAGTGCACGCCGATGTACGCCGTTTCCCCCGCCCACACCAGGACCATCCCGTTGACGTGGATCGCCGGGATCGTGACGCGGCTCTTGGCGCCCATGCCCGCGAGGTCCCCGACGTTGGTGCACACCCACTGCAACTCCGCGAGCGGCTTCTCGTTAACGATCGTCATGGCGATGAGCCGGCGGCCGTTGGGGGACTCGAGCACCACCGCGATGATCCCGCCCTCGCCGCTGACGCTCCACGTGACGCCGAGGTCGGGGATGGCGTCGGCGCGTTCGCCCTTGGGGGCCCACAGCGGGGTGGGGTTGACCTGCCCCGTCTTGCGCTCGACAATCGCGGGCAGCCCGTCGCAGATTGCGAGCACGTGGGTAGCGTCGGCGTGCAACACGGCGCCGATCCCAGCCTTGACCTCGACCGCCATCGTGCTCCCGAGGTCCGCCTTGGCGGCGCGCGTGAGCATGGCCCACCGCGTCCCGTCCGGGACCGTAGGCCAGGTGTGAACGTACGCGCCCCCCTCGAACACCCCGGCGATCGCGCACGGAGCGGCCGCGGCCGGGACGCCGACGTCCTTGACCTCGCGCACAAACTCGTAGTCATCGACGGTGTTGGTCTGGACGTTAATCTCGAAGATGATCGGGTCGTGGTCGCGGGCAAAGTTGACCGTCACCGCCCACGTCTCGTACGAGAGCCGGGTCGCCGTCGCCTTGCTCAGCTTGCACACCAGGTCCGGGTCCACGACCATGTGCCCGATCATCTGGCCGTTCGTGGTGTCCAAAAACACAAGCCGCGCCGGCGTCACCCTGTCCAAGCCGGCGACCCCGTCGGCCGGGAGCGTGCACGCCATGGCGACCCGACCGTCGCACAGTGGGACGACCACCCGGGCGTTCGCGATCATCGACCGCGACTCGACCTGCGCCATGTCGATGGTGAACGCCGGCTTGGGGTCCTGAAACTTGAGCGACGTGGTGGTCCATCCCACCAGCCCCTTGGTCGGGCAGAACGTGATGACCTTCCTGCAAAAGGCGGGCGCCTCACTAAGCGGGCGGGTCCCGCGGGCGGGGGGGGGGGGAGGGCAGACAGGGCGCGCGTCGCACTCACGTTCGGATGATCCCGCTGGGCCCCACCATGATCCGCGTCCTCCTCTTCACCGCCTTGTCCATGATCGGTCACGTGTCCGAGGATATGTGACGGAAGACCGGATCGATCCGGAGGTCGGTTAACCACGCCATCCCTGACGGTTAATCGCTGAGTCATCCCCCCGGACTCCGGTCGAGCAAGCGCAAACCCCCCTCCCCACACCCTGACCGCGATGGCCGAGGTTGCAGGGTATGACGTCCCGGGGTACGTCCTCGGGAAGAGGCTGGGGCAAGGCTCGTTCGGGGTGGTGTACAGGGCCCGCCGAATCGCCGACGACGCGGAGTGCGCGGTCAAGGTGGCCAACCCCCGCCGCGGGCGCAAGGCCGCGATCGAGGAGGAGATTGCGGTGCTCCGGGCCGTGGTGCGCGGGGCCCCGGGGTGCGTCCCCATGTTCCTGGGGGCGGGCAAGGTTCGGGATCAGCTGAACCGTCAGCGCGTGTGGATGGCGACCGAGCTGTTCGACCGCGGCGACCTGTACCAGGTGATGGTGCGGCGGCGGGATCAGGGGCAGCCGGACAACACGCTGTTTTCGGACCGTGAGGTGATGCGGGTGGCCGCCACGGTGCTCACGGTGCTCATGTCGCTCCCGTTTGGGTTCCGGGTCCACGGCGACATCAAGCCCGACAACATCCTGATGTCGGCCAACGGGACGTTCCGGCTCACCGACATGGGATCGTCCGCGCTGATGGGGAAACGGGCGCACCACTACATCGGAACACCGGGCTACGTCCCGCCCGAGTGCCTGATGTTTGCGGATTTTGTCCTCGATCGGTCGGTCGACGTGTGGATGCTCGGCGCCACGCTGTACGAGCTCGCCACGGGCAAGCTCATGGTCGACATGGAGGTGCGCGACGAGTTCAGGTACCTGGAACAGCTGGCGCACGTCGCGGGTCCGCCGCCCGCCGCGATGCTCTCCGACCCCACCCGGCTGCGCTGGGACGCCCGCCAGCTGTTTGTGGCGTCGGCGGTCGGCGGGCAGACCCCGGACGCGGGCACGATGGATCGCCACCTGTCGGGGCGCCACGATCGAGTGCAACCGTTTATTCACAAGTGTTGCATGTGGAGCCCGGCCGCGCGCTGCGGCGTCGGCGAGCTCTACAAACTCGCAATCGACCAATAAACCTATCCAAACAGCGACCCAAAGAACCCCGGGGCAGCCTTGGGCTCGGCCTCGACCTCCGCCGCCGGGGGGTTGATCCGGTTGAGTTCCTCGATGAGCGGGACCACCTCGGCGGGGGAGGTCCCCGCCGCCTTGTGCGCGCGGATCGATTCCTCGAGCGCCGCCACCCGCGCCTTCCTGTCCTCCTTCGCCTTGCGCTTGTCCAGCGCCGCTCTCAGCTTCTCGATCGTGTCGTCACCCGGCGACACGCCCGGCGGGGCACACGAGCTCAGGGCCCCAAACGCCGCCGACGTCGCCGCGATGGTGGGGGTGCAGTAGGCCCCGCCGGACTGGGTTCGGAGCCCCTCGCACGACGCGAGGCAGGCCTTGCCCCGGGCGGGGTTGACCTTGAGGTCGGTGCACATGTCGATCAGCTTTTGCAGCGCGGTGGTGACGCGCGGCGCCGCCTTGAGCTCCGCGATCAGCTCGTCCAGGATCTTGGTCCCTTGGTCGTTGAGCGGGAGCTTCTTGATCGCGGCGAGCACCTTGAGCCGCAGGATGTTCTCGACGACCTGGTCCACCCCCGCTTCGTCCGACTTGTGGACTGGGATGTCGATGATCTTCTGCTCGGCGACGCCGTCGGCGTGGTGGTAGCAGACGTGCGCCGACACGAGCCCACCCCAGCCCCTTGTGAGCAGCGGAGTCCCCTCGAGCGCAAACGTGCAGTACGTGGTCGACCCCCCGGCGGCGGCCGGGAGCAGGTAGCACGCGTCGTGGTGGTGCAGCGGGTCGCCGGCCGACTTGTGCGCCACGGTCTGCGCGGGCTCGATCTGCACCTGGATGTGCCTCGCCGCGGTCTGGAACGCCATCCCGACCACCTCGCCCATGACGTCGGCCATCAGCGCCGCGGTGCAGTGGCGGAAGATGCAGTGGGGCAACAGCGCGGTGAACGTCTCCATGAACCCCTCGCTGTAGTCCTCGCCGATCCCGATGAGCCGCCACTGCGCGTCGGCCGACTCGGGGTACAGCTTGGTGAGCGTGGCGAGCGCCGACGGCGTCTGCGCCTTGCCCATGTTGATCTCGCCGTCGGTCATCACGATAAAGGTGGTGGGCAGCGTCGTCTTGATCTCGCGGTTGAGGTCGAGTGCGACCCGGAGCCCCGCCTCGAGGTTGGTCGATCCGTACGTCTCGATCTGGTCAAACACGTTGGACAGGATCTCCTCGCCCGGCCGGGCCCACACCTTGGCGGCCGACCCGTACGTCACCAACTCAAACTCGTACCCCGCGGGCAACAGCTCGTGGATCAGCTTGGCGGCCTCAATCGCCGTCGTGAGCTTTTTGCGGGTGGACATGGACCCAGAGGTGTCGAGGACCAACACCACGCGCCCGCCCTTGCCATCGGACTCGACCTCGGGCCACTCGGACCGGAGCACCGCGTTGATCGGCCCCCGGTGGTCGCCGTCGAGTTCACCGTCGAACAGGAACGTGTGCGTGGCCATGGTTGGTGGAAAGTGGGGTCGGGCTCTCGGGTCCCCGGATGTTAACTCGGCGGACGGGCGTAACCATCATTAACCAACTCGAACACCCGTCCGAGATGGGGACCGACCACGACTTTCTCTCCGTACACGACCAGGACCGGGTCCCACCCAACGTTCGGTACCCGTACATCGGCGTCCGATACGAGAAGGTCGATCCCCCCGCCGGGTGGGGGCCCGAAGAGGCCATGTGGTTTGTCAAGAAGGTGGTGTTGTGGACCGCGTACGACTCGTACAACTTGGGGCTGAGCGAGGGCGACTATTCCCCCGCGCGGGCGCGAAAGCGGGCGCACGACATTCTTTATGGCGACAGCTGAGCGACGGCCTCTTGGAGTTGGCGGGCGTCCACCTCGATGGTGCAGCTCTCCACCGTTACTTCTGTTGTCCGCCCTCCCGGGGTCGGGGTCAATTGAACAGGACCCTCTTCCTCGTGCAAGTTGTCGTAGTTCACGGAGCCCTCGAGCTCACCGCGCGCGTTTTTGGTCAGGGTCATTAGAGTGTCGCCCCCATCGATGTTTTTGTCGATCCAAATTTCGGTTGCATTGCCCTCGACGGACCCAAGCATGGCGTTTGAGCGAATGTGCCCCCAAATTTATAACTCTGCTTGTCGGGCACCTGTTCGGCCGCCGATACCATGGGAAACTGAGAAAGGTTAACCCCTCTTCCATTTTCGGAATCGTCATGGCGGAGCAGGAGTGGGTGCTCGTGTTCAGCTCCGACCGGGACAACGTGGTCACGCCGATATTTGTCAAGAAAGAGGTGTACGACACCAAGTGCAGCCATACAGCCAAAGCTCAGGTCATCAAGGACCTAGACCGTGACGACTTTTTCGAAATCGACGCGCTCGGGATCTACGATTACTACCCCAAGCCCCCGATCAAGGTCGTAATGGTGGCCGAGCATGACTCGTGGGGCTACATTTCGCGGGGGAGCTGAAAAAAGAATGGAGGACCGGTGGGTGTTTGACGTGGGATCTCCGAATCGCACTGCTTGGAGTCGATCGCCTCGGAGCTGGTCCGCGCCCTGACCCCCCGTCGCCGGGGGGTTGACGTACACCGAGTGCAGAGGGGGCTGGCAGCGAGAGGGCGGGACCGTCGAGCACAACCACTGCCTGCGACTCAACATCTGTCTGGTGTCGCCCAACGAGTTTTCCAAGGTTCGCGAATGTATTGCACACGTGGTGAAAGCTTGCAAGGTGCGCGCGCGCATGGTGCACGCCACCAGGGCCACCACCCACCATTTTGAAATCGTGTGACTGCGACGACTCTTACGCAGAGCTGTTGTCGATGCGCCGCCGCTTTGAAGGGCGGCGGGTTCCGGGCCCCGTGGGGGTGAGGTGGTGCCCTTCCTTGTCGCCCTCCCGGACCTCCATGTAGAGCGGGGACCTGGGGAACAGCTTGGCCAGCTCCGCGTCCGCCAGCTCGCCAATCTCCTTCGACTTCAAACCGTGCGCGTTGGCCGGCGAATAGAACCCGCCAAACGCCCAGTGGCCTTTGCTCTGGGACACGTGGCGCACCGTGACGGGCGTCTTCGTGACGTCAGGCTTGGGCGTCCGGAGCCGAATGAACGCCGACTTCTGCTTGCGCTTTTGAGTGATGTTCTTGATGATGTGCACCTCAATCTCTTTGGGCGCCACGCCGCGGCCGCGCTTGATCTCGCCGGCCTGCGACAGCGCGTTGCGGACGCCAGAGAAGCACCGCTGAAACCACAGAAAGTGGTACGCGTCGAGGTCGTTGCCATCGACAATGGTGTCGGCGGCCGCTATCCGCCCCAGGTCCGAGTTCTCGGCGCCGTCCTCGGTCTGGAGCTTGATGATGGTCAACTCGTCCTCGGGCTCGTCGAGCTTCAGGATGAGCGCCATCAGCGCCAGCGTGTGGCTGATGATCCGGATGCACTTGTCGTCCGATGCCTTCGGAACGAAGCCCAAGATCTGCGCCATGGTCATGAACGCGCACACCCGCTTGCCACCGCCGTCGTTCCCGTAGCGGGGCTTGATCGTGGTCCACCCCATTTCCTCCGAGTATTCCTCTTTGAGCATCCGTCCCGGATCGGTGAGCGAAATCACCTCGTTGACTTTCTCGACGCCGAGCGACTGAAGCGCCTTGATCTGCGCCCGCACCGCCTCGTCGTGCGCCTCGGTTAGCTCTCCAGGCGAGAGCGTGTGGGCCGTGGGCAAGTACGCCGGGAGCGGTGGGAGCGAGTCGCCCCCGGGCGGCGGTCCAGCCGGCGGCGCGGCGGCCTCCTCGGGATCCTCGGGCGGCGGGGCGGCGGCCTCCTCGGGATCCTCGGGCGGCGGCGCGGCGGCCTCCTCGGGATCCTCGGGCGGCGGTCCAGCCGGCGGGGCGGCGGCCTCCTCGGGATCCTCGGGCGGCGGCGCGGCGGCCTCCTCGGGATCCTCGGGCGGCGGT